>Ga0157371_10005641_pt1 | contig 10507 bp, 9 predicted proteins | sample C45metaG_FD_113462 | JGI IMG/M metagenome (GOLD analysis project Ga0157371, IMG submission 113462) | Corn rhizosphere microbial communities from Kellogg Biological Station, Michigan, USA - C4-5 metaG | ecosystem: Host-associated > Plants > Roots > Rhizosphere > Soil | place: USA: Michigan...
AGCGGTTGCTCCTCTCGGTAGTTGGTATGGCTGGTTGCCCCGCGAGGTGGCCGCTGGTTGAGCTTGTGGCTCTTCCAGCGGCCATCCTCTTCCTGCGGTCAGCAGTGGGACATGCCCGGTGGCGGCACGCATCCCGTCGCGGGATCCGTCGGCTGGGGAGCCGCGGTCTCCGGTGGGGGAGTGGTGCGCGTGGTCGCCGGTTTCGTCGTCGTTACCGGCGGCGGAGGCGGCGGGGTGTAGGTCTTGGGCGGCGCCGGGGGTCGCGGCTCAGTGGTCGCGCCGGCCGGCGGGTTGGTGCCCTGGACCTGTGTCGGAACGTTGCCCTGGTGTCCGGCTCCCGCGTTCGAGTCCTTCGGCTGAAGGCACTTGGGCGGGGTCCCACCGTTGGTGCACGTCGGCGGATGTGACGTCGGCGGCGTGGTGGTGGGCGGTGTCGTCGTCGGGGGCGTCCCCGGCGGCGTCGTTGTGGTTGACGGCGTCGGGTGCGGGGTGACCGGAACCGGGGGTGTCTTGGGAAGCTGCCACAGGTTGTGGCAGTCCACGAAGGCGCCCTTGTCCTGTTCCAGCTCCTTGAAGTTGCCCTTGTCGTCGAACACGACCTTGCCCAGCGACACGCGGATCATGGATCGCGCGTCGACGAACTGGTCGCACTGGTTGTCCGCCAGGTGACGGGTGTTGATGATGGAGCCGACCCGCACGATCGGCAACTTGTCGACGTTGGGGTTGCCATCGTCGGATGCCTGCTGGCGGATCTGCTCGTCGGTCATCTTGCCGCTGACGTTCACGGCGAGGATGAAGCGGTTGTCGTGCTGGCTCTCCGTGGACTCGAACTTCGGCACGTCAGTGCTCCAGTTCATGTCCAGGTTCGAGTTGGTGCAGTCGGTGTACCACTTCTGGTCACCGTAGAGGTCGTTCAGCTCGGACCAGGTGTTGGTCCGGTGCTTGTCACCCGTCGTGCCAGCGGTGACCGGTACGGTACGCGTGTCCTGGTTGGACTGCGAACCGTTGATCGGCTGGTCGGGCTGTTCGCCGTAGACCGCCGGGAGGATGACCGACTTGCCGTCCGCAGTTGTGACACTGGCGGAGGGGTTGTCGGTGCATCGACCGGCGTCGACGGAGTTGGACAGTCCGGCGAGCTGGCTCTGACGGACCTTCAGCAGCGCCTGGAAGGGCGCGATGCCGGAGGGGTTGATGGGCGGCGTGAACCCGAAGGTCTGCACACCGCTGTAGTTCGGCGTAGCCGAGGTCGCGTCGGCAACCGCAGTGCTGAACGTACGCTGGACGGTCTGTGCGTCGATGCACTTCACGCCAGCGATGTTCAGGCTGAGGTTGGGGCGCGGCCCCGAGGTTCCGTTACCGGCGCCCATCAGCGACAGAACGACCGCGAGCAGCACGCCCAGACCCAGCAACGAGGTGCTGAAGTAGAGGCGCGGCCGGCGCGGTCGCCCTGCGGCGATGCGGCGAGCGATTGTGGTAGACACGGGGCGGCTCCTTTCGTTTCGAAAGCCCCAAAGATTGCCCGCACTAACCGCGGGCGCGGTTGTGGTGCGAGCTGCTGCTATGGGGCATCGGTCCCAGAAGCAGCACTCGCCGGGCGAATATCGCCCAGCAGGTGCCACTTCCGGTGAAGAAGCCATGCCATACCTGCCGCTGTCACTTGGACGCAGCCAAGTATTCGCAAGGTTAGTTTGCGGCGAAGACCTCGCGAATACTGGGCCGCGCCAAAGCTGGGCGGCAAAAGTGAACTAAAATGATCTGACTTGTTAATGTTCCCTTCGTCTTGCGCGTGACTGCTCAAAGCGTCAAAAAAACCGCATAGGATGCGGCGACTAACAGATTGATTCCTCACACATTGCCGCAAAACGATGTCTATACAAATATAACACGAAACAGAGGTAATGTCAATGGGCATAAGCATGTTTCTTAGAAGTGTCAAATAGCAAAAAATCACCCCTGCATTAACAGGGGTGATTTTGGATTGCTTATCTGTACCGATTAGCGGCGCAGGAAGGTGCTGAGCAGGTTGCGGCGACTTCGGAGGAAGTAACCACCTGCAGTCAGGATGCTGCCGCCACCGACGGTGCCACCAAGGACACTTACGGCGCTGGTGTTTGGCAACTCTTGAGGAGTACATTCCTTGCTACCAGCTGGGACACCTGGCTTGCACTCGGTGCAGCGGCTGTCGCCAACAGGGATACCTGGCTTACATTCAGCTGGAGGGGTTTGCTCTGGGCTGATCTTGGTCTCACAGGTAACGCTCTTAACACTACCGGCAACGTTGAAGTTAACGGTTGCAACGATGGTGTAATCACCAGCCTTAGCAAAGGTGTGTTCCGTTGAGGCGGTGCTGGCGTCAGATGGCTTCACGCCGGTGATAGATTGGCCGTCACCGAAGGCGAAGTTAACGTCCTTCAGAGTTGCGCCACCACTTTGGGTGGTCGTAACAGTGAAGCGGTACTGGCGGCTTTCTTTGTTAATGGTGGTTGGGGTCAGTGCGCTACAAGCGTACTTAGGAGTTTCAGGAATTGGCTTAACCTCTACAGGCTTCGCACAGTGAACGCTGGTAACAGTCTTAGTTTCGCCGTTAACAGCGACGTAGACAGTCACCTTAGTGGTGAACGTGCCTTCCTTGGCGTATTCGTGGCTAACAGATTGGCTGGCGCTGGTAACAGTTTGCGTCTTACCGTCACCAAAGTCGTAAACCAACTTGGTAACAGTGGCGCCGTGCAGGGCAGTTACATCTGTTGTGTAGTTAAAGGTGGTACGGTTCTTCTGGGTAACATTCAGCATGTTACAGCTGTACTCAGGAGCCTTACCGGTAGGCGTACCCTTTACAGGGTTACCACAAGCGGTCAGGGCAGCGAACTCAAACTGGTCGCCGTTCATCATAACGAGGGCAGGAATGTCGCTCAGGAATGCATCCTGGTCGCGGTCCTGGTAGTAGGTCTTACCACCGATGGTGACAGTCTTTGAGTACGATTTCTTCTCGCGGCCCAGGCTGGTGCCATTGGTAGCGACAACTTTGCCGTCGACCTTTACAGTACCGTCACGATAGGCAACACCCATCTTAGCGGTCTTGGCCAGGCGGTCAATCTCGTTTGGCGCGAGGCCGAACGCAGAATAGATCTCGTCGAAGTCACCCTTGCTGTTAGCTTTGTACTTACTAACGAAGTCGCTAATAGAGCTAAAGCCACAAGGCATAATGTTATTAGTTTTACATGTCTGTGCACTAGCAGGGGTGCTGCCAGTAGCGAAGTTTGCACCCAGTGCAACACCGGTCAGGGCCACAAAAAGGGCGGCCACGAGCAGCTTGCTGCTACCGATGTACTGAACGTGATTGATTAAACGTCGAATACTCTTCATAAAGTCTCCCAACTCCATTTCTTCTGTTTGGATAGAGTATCACAAAAATGACAAAAAGTCAATATTACGCTCATGCTTAAAACTAGGGTATTGACACCTGACCTCTGTTATAGCGAGTGAAGATGTGACATACTAAAGAGGTGAGCAAACAAGACCATCCACCGCTAATGAATAGCCCTGTCAAAGCAGGTTTCCCTAACCCGGCCGAAGAAGCGGGTGGTTTTGCGCTCGATCTAAACGAATATCTGGTGAAACACCCTGTCAGCACCTATTACCTCAGGGTGGAGGGCGATTCGATGACCGGCGCGGGCATCACCTCTGGTGATATTGTGGTGGTTGATAAGTCCTTAGAAGCCCGAACAGGGGATATTGTAGTAGCCGCCGTGGATGGTGAATTTACCCTGAAGCGTCTCAAGAAACAGGGGGCCGAAGCCTGGCTGATCGCTGAGCACCCCGGTTACGCGCCTATCCCGTTGCATGAAGCGACAGATGCAGCCCTCTGGGGCGTCGTAACCTTTGTAGTGCACCGAGCGCGTTAGCTGACTTTTTCTTGGCCCCAGGCCAGACCAAGCGTTTCGCTGACGGCGTAGACGGCTAGCAAGATAATTCCGAGGCTCTCTTGACCACTGACGATAAGCGCCAGCGAAGCGGAGCCAAAGAGAACCGTCTTGAGAACAACCAGCCAGCTCATACCGAGGCGTAGGTCAGCGTTCGGCGCCAGCCAAACGCCCCACAGCAGCACCACTACAAGTGGTACGCCAATGCCAGCGATGATCTGATAGAAGATATTGACGTCCAGGTGGAAGCCCCAGTAAATAAACGCAGCCAACATGCACAGTTCGAGTGCAAATGCCGCTGCCAGGTTTAGTGATTTCAGCGTGTCCATTGCTAACCATTATATAGTAAAAAGGTAATGTCTAAGAAGAAGCCAATTTTTGCCCTTGTCGACTGCAACAACTTCTTTGTAAGTTGCGAGCGCGTTTTCCGTCCCGACCTCTGGGAGCGGCCAGTTGCCGTGCTCAGCAACAATGACGCCTGTATTGTGGCGCGCAGCAACGAGATCAAGGCAATGGGTGTTCCGATGGGTGCGCCGCTCTTCCAGGTTGAACATCTGATGAAGGGCAAGGACGTGACACTGTTTTCAGCCAACTTCCGCTTGTACGGTGACTTTTCGCAGCGAGTGGTCAATATTTTGATGCAGGCGGCGCCAGAGATCGAGGTCTATTCGGTGGACGAGTCCTTTTTAGAGATATCGAGCCTGCCAATTGATGATTATCAGGAGTGGGCAGAGGATTTGCGAGCGCGTATTCTGCAGTGGACGGGCCTCCCTGTTTCCATTGGCATAGCGCCGACCAAGACGCTGGCCAAGGCTGGTTCGGAGTATGCCAAGAAGACGCCGGGCTCTTCTGGTGCTTTTGTGGTAACAGATGAGACCAGAGAGGGGCTTCTGAAATGGCTGCAGATCCGTGATATCTGGGGCGTTGGCCGGGCACTGGGGCCAAAACTCCTGCAGCGGGGCGTCTCGACGGCTTACGACCTGACTCAGGTTAGCGAAACCTGGGCGCTGCAACAGATGTCGATTCGCGGCCTCAAGACTATTCGCGAGCTAAAAGGGGAGAGCTGCCTGCCCCTGGAAAGCGAGGTCGAGCCGCAGCAATCTATCGCTCGGACGCGATCATTCGGCCACAATGTGCGCGATTATTACCAGCTGGAGGGTGCCGTGGCAACATTTGCGGCACAGGCTGCCGTCAAGCTGCGCGCTCAGGGGCAGGTTGCTTCTGGCGTGATGGTCTTTGTGCGGACGCCACAGAACTTTGAGGCGGGCCGCGGCTCATCGACGGTAGTGCGTCTGGAACAGCCGACCTCTGATACTGGAGAGCTTATCACGGCCGCGTTACAGGGGTTGCAAGTTATCCATGATCCGGACTTCGCTTACAAACGAGCTGGTGTAGCGCTGGTTGGGCTCAACGGACAGGATGCCTGGCAATTATCTCTGATGGGCGATAGCGCTCAACTGGACAAGAAGGTCGCCCTAATGCAATCTGTTGACCTTCTGAACAAGAAGTACAATACCCCCCTCATCCGCCACGGCAGTGAACATCTGGAGCGCACGGAGTGGCACAGCAAGCACCGTCGCCGCAGTCCTGCATATACTACCGCCTGGACAGATTTGCCGGTTATTCATTGACCTCTGTTAATAGCGTAACCGTTGTTGACTTTACCACTGTTTTACGCTATAAGTGAAAGTACCGTCACGACGACCGCGCCAAAAAACCGCGCCAAGTGGATTTATAACGAAGGTTACTCGAGACGGACACAACCCGATCCTGAAGGGATAGTGCTATGGCTCAGCGCCACCGCAAGACCTACAAGACCAACGCTCGGCAGACCAGCGCCGTCATCATCACCGCGCAGACGGTCACCCTGCACACGCGCTTCGTCGCGGCCGTCAAGGCGGCCTACATCAGCGGCAACATGCAGAACCGTCGGCCCGACGAGATCATCGGCGCCGTCGCCACCGCCCTGCGCTCGCAGACCGGCATGCGGGTCACCTGGGACAACGCCGCCATCGACCACGCCCTCGCCTACCTGGAGGGTCGCGGCCAGATCCGGCTCCCTCAGGGTGAACTGGCCAGCGTGGCCTGAAGGGGAGATGCCCGGCGGGCGGATGCGGCTCTGAAACAGCCGCACTCCGCCCGCCAAGGGCCAAACCTTAGAGGATCGGGTTGTACACCTCTAGTCATGAACTTATTTTTGTGGTAGAATTTGAGCTGTTAGCAGATCGCCGCCAGTTGGGGATTTTTTGCTAGCAAGTGTCCTTGGCTCCAGTTTGCCAGAGACCGGCCCCAATCTGTCTTCGACAGATTAAGCCAAATACTTGGAACGTTGGATTTTGTGCAAGCACAAATCCGAACATTCCTCCGTTTTGGCCCCGTCGTCCAGCGGTTAAGACACAGGGTTTTCATCCCTGCAACCGGAGTTCGACTCTCCGCGGGGTCACCAAAAGAGACTTTTCTTCGGAAAGGTCTTTTTTGATGGCTAAGCGACGGGCTCGCCCTTTTCGTCAAAGTTAGTCTTATAACCCATTTTGTGTGCAGCCAGAACCATTAATCGTCGATCACCCTCGCTGGTGCGGCCCGCTCCTCCGAGAGAGCAGACGACATTTCCTTCATCATCCTTGACTTGGATGCCGCCATCCCAAGGAGTGAATTGAGGGATCGTCTGCGCCATCAAGAGCATGTCCGCTTCGCTCCAAGTGCCATTTTGAATGCGATCGGCGTGCTTTTTGGTGTCGGCTTGATAAAGCAGCACGGTGTATGCCTTATGTATGGCAAATGTGGCGCTGGTTGCCTTGACCGTATCCATGCAACGATATGCGGTCGGCACGCCCATAACACCTTGATCTGCTTTCATGCAGCATATTGCCATTGGTTGTGGCCCTTTATCGTCGGTAGCTGTTGTGCGGGCAAGTTCCACGGCGCAGTCAACTAGCTTGGCCGCATCTTCATCGGTAAAAGGTTTTCTCATGTGATTAGTATAAAGCTCATTCCTCGAATGCATAAGTGCTATAGTTGAGATATCATCTGGTACTTCCAGGAGTGCTACATGAAGAGGGGGTGCGACCATGGTCGCAGCTGCAATAACGAGATTGGTGATTCCGGACCGCTATTTCGACGCTCGCGGCATCGCTTCGCTACGAGTGGTCGGCGACCAGAAAATGTTGTGGACTACCTTCGTGGTGTCTGCCGTGAACGATCGGCGACCGCTCTGCACAATCCGAGAGCATCGCGTTCCGGACCCGTTGGAGTGGCTGATCGCCTGGGCGCAACGCCAGTGCTCACCGCAGAACGGCGGAAAGCCGCGACTGGTGTTGCGGGCCTGTCTGCCGGTGAACGATCCACAGCGTCTGCACACGCTGCAGGTCCAGCTGGACATTCGCCGTGTGTGACGCAAAACTCCCTTTGAGGCGGGTGGATCGAGCAATTGATCCGCCCGCCTCCGACCGCGCCACGGCGCCTGGTTTGAACCTACAAAAAAGCCTGCCACAATCGCGGCAGGCTTTTGGTTTGTTTTGGAATAGCTACTTACGCTTCGTTGTTGAGTTGCTTGCGACGCAGGACTGCGGCAGCAATCAGCATTGGCAGACCTAGAGCGATGAGCGCGAGGCTTGCAGCGCTAGCGGTCTGAGGAGCCTGAACCTTGGCAACAACTGTTGCCGGTGCGGCTGCGGTTGTGTCGGTAGCTGAGGTGTTAGGCAGCTGAGCAGGCAGCGTGGTCTGTGCGACTGGAGCCGCAGGAGTCACAACTGGAGCTGGTGGTGTAACAGGAGTTACTGGGGTAGTGGTACCACCACCTTGGCCTGGCTGCGTTTGCTGCGGGCATTCTTTGACGGTTGCGTGCACGCACAGGTGGGTGCAGTCGTCGCCACTAATGCTGATTTCGTAGTCACCAGCTTTGAGGCAGTCGAAGGTTACGGTGTTGGTAGAGTGAGCGTCTACAAAGACGTCCTTGCTGTGACCGTCGATGCGAACAGTGTAGGTAACAGCGTAGTCGTTGGTGTTTTGGATAGTCAGGGTCAGGTGACCGTTGTGCTGGTCGGTGTCGACACAGCCGCAAGCGTCAACGGTGACGGTTGGCAGCTCGTGCTCGTGGCATTCGATGATGCTTGCGCTACCAGATGCCTTAGTGCCGTGTGGGCCCGTGACCTCGGCGGTGTAGTCGCCGATGCTCAAGTGAGTGAATGGAACGTACTCGGTTTTGCCGCCTTCAACTTCGACGGTCTTGGTCTTGCCGTCCAAAGTAACTTTGTAGGTTACCTTGTGGTGGTTGGGGTTGGTGACGTCAATGCCGATTGTACCTTCGTGCTCGCCCTTGAAGATGCAGGCGCCGGTTTCGGTGTTTACGATTGGGTCTTTGAGTTTAAAGTTTTTGTCGTCGCTGTCGTTATCCCCGTCATTTTGGTTTTGAGTTTGGGTATTTTGGTGCGTGTCGTCACTGTGGGCAGACACTGGCGCGGTTGTTAGCAAAGCTGCAGCCAGGACGGCCACTACTGTTACTGAACACCATGTAATAGACTTCACAAACATGTGAATTCCTCCCATTTGGTTATGTCGGTGACTATATAACTTAGTTTGTAAAAAGTCAATAAAGTTATATAACATAAGCACCTTTAGGTGCGGTCACGTTAAACCAAAAAAGCGCTTCAGTCGAAGCGCTCTAAGGACGGATGATGTGTTACTCGATAACCCAGTAGCTAAAGCTGTAGGTCGTGCTGTTGGCGCCAGTGGCACTCGCACCAAAGCTGACAGTAAAGGTGGAGCTACTACTTGCCGAGACGTAGACTTGGCGTGCTGCCGAGCCAGCGTCGGATTTACCGATTACCATGATGGACTTTGGCGTGGCGCCGTATGGCTTATTAAAGGTGAAGACTGTGTCGCAGCTGGACGATGTGCCACCAGTACCTGTGGTAATGGTGAATGATCCGGCGGTGTCGGTCGAACCAGCAGTTACAGCGGCGGTTGGCGTGGCGCCACAACTACTTGGCGTGCCAATGGTGGGCGGATTGGTCTGGGTGGATGCAAAGTGCGCATTGGTGAGCGTGAGTGAGGCGAAGGTGGTCGTTGTGCCAGTAACGCTAATCTTCATGCCGGTTGTGTCGGCCACTAGCAGCTGCGTACCATTACTGTTCTGGATTTGGAAGCCAGTCGTGGAGTTGGTCTTATTGCTAAAGATGACACGACCAGAGCTGTCGATGGCCATATTTTGGTGGCTGGCTGTGGCGTCTTGCAGCGCAAAATTATCGGTCTGGACCGAGATTGTCCCGGCATTATTGAGATTGCTGAGCGTGACGGTGCTGCCATCGGAGTTAGCCGAAAGCACTTGCGAACCGCCAAAGCGCAACGAATGTCCGCTGGAGATGTTGATGTCGCCGCCGGCTACGTCGAGTTTGTAGGCTGGCGTGCTCTTGCCAATACCGACGCGGCCGTTCAGGGTATCGATATCCAATAGTGTGGAAGTGCCGGCAGAGTTTTGAACCTGGAAGGCGGTTGTAGAGTCGGTGCTGTTCTGGAAAGCGGCTTGCCCGGTAGCGCTGAGCGAGAATTGTGCCTGGCTGACCGATCCGGTGGCGCCACTACCCACCGTGTAATTGAGCGAGATGACGTAGTTGCTGTCATCGAAGAAACAGCCGCCGAAGGGATCAGGCATAGAGCCGAAGGTTTTGGTGGCGAAGCAGGATGATTTACTGCCGCCGTTGTATTGGCGAGCGACGGTCGAATCGTCAGTGTTGGTCACTAGCCAGTAAGTGGTATTAGCGCTCAGGTTGACGCCCGAAATCGTAGCGGTCGTGGTGCCATTGGGCACGAGGTTGGTGATGGCGCTCTGGGCCAAAAGCGAACCTGGCCTGTCCGGAACGTTGCCGTCGTCATCGTACAGTGCTAACTGCACGTGGCTGGAGCCAGTGCCGCCCACATATTGTACCGAAATTGAGGTGGCTGTGCCGCCAACCGCACCGAGCGTGACCTTGGTAGCGCTGGCGTCGTTCTGCCAGCCTGTACCCGTTGTGTTGGAGGCTGACGTTAAGCCAACGCTGGCTGGCGTGCCTGGCGCAATTTGTTGCTGCGAAGTGCTGCTGGCAGGATTGACGTACAGGACGCCGCCATCGCTACTGATCACGGTTGTCTTGAGTGTGCCTACTTGACCAGTGCCAGAAACATTGAAGCTGCCGGTTTGCTGTGTACCCGGCGATGTATTTTGCAGCAAGACGCTCGAAGATGTCGGCGAAAGAACCGTCGTGTTAGTACCACCGCCCAGAACATTGGTGACATTCGTTGTGGTGGACGATGTACCGAGCGCCTGGAACTGCTGCCCGTTATAGAAGGACAATTGATTGGCGGCTTTGTCGTAGTAAAGCTGGCCAGTCAATGGATGCGTCGGCTGGATACTTGGCGTCAGCACCAGTGAGTTACTGACTTGCAGCTCGCCGTTGATCTTGAGGGATTTTGCCGTGTCCAGGGCAAGGCCGCTACTGGAAATCGCCCCCAGCGGTAATTGAATACTGTTGTATTGGCCGCTGGAAACGTGCGCGTTGTCGGTGCCGCGGGTGGCCAGGAAGAAGCCGAAGAGTATAAGTGCGATAAGCCCT
>Ga0157371_10005645_pt1 | contig 10503 bp, 7 predicted proteins | sample C45metaG_FD_113462 | JGI IMG/M metagenome (GOLD analysis project Ga0157371, IMG submission 113462) | Corn rhizosphere microbial communities from Kellogg Biological Station, Michigan, USA - C4-5 metaG | ecosystem: Host-associated > Plants > Roots > Rhizosphere > Soil | place: USA: Michigan...
CTTATATAGCCGCCCGCTCAGCGGAGACGTGGGTGAGTGGCTGAAACCAGCGGTTTGCTAAACCGCCGTACGGGGATTTCCCGTACCGAGGGTTCGAATCCCTCCGTCTCCGCCATTCTCGTCAGATATCCCCAAAACAAGCTTGCGCATGAGTGAGGCAAGGCCAGTTGCCGGGCGCGAATGCTCGTCTAAAGTGCGCCGCCGAAGGGGAGAGTTGGTGGCCAGCCTCGAACTCAAGGGAGTGCGGAAATCCTTCGGATCGACACCCGTTCTGGACGACGTGTCGCTAACGCTCGAGGCGCGCGAGTTCATCGCCTTCCTCGGCCCATCGGGGTCCGGCAAATCGACGTTGCTGCGGATCATCGCCGGGCTTGAAAGCGCCGACGCCGGCGAGGTTTGGCTCGAAGGCCGGCGCATCGATCGGCTGCCGCCCGGCGAGCGCGGCGTCGCGATGGTCTTCCAGCACTATGCGCTCTACCCGCACATGAGCGTGCGCGAGAATATGGCCTTCGGCCTCAGGAACGCACGCATCGCCAGCGATGAGATCGATCGGCGCATCACGGATGCCGCGCGGGTGCTCGAGATCGAGCCACTGCTCGAGCGCAAGCCGGAGCAAATGTCGGGCGGACAGCGCCAGCGCGTCGCGATTGGGCGCGCGCTGGTCAAGGAACCGAAGCTGTTCCTGCTCGACGAACCGTTATCGAATCTCGATGCGGCGCTGCGACTCCGCACCCGGGTCGAGCTCGCGCAACTAAAGCAGCGCGTCGATGCAGCGGTGATCATGGTCACTCACGACCAGGCCGAAGCCATGACTTTGGCGGACCGGATCGTCGTCATGAATGACCGTCGCATCCAGCAAGTCGGCAGGCCGATGGAAATCTACAGCCGGCCGGCAAACACGTTCGTCGCGCAGTTCGTCGGATCGCCGGCAATGACTCTCGCCGCGGTGTCGCTGGCTGGAGGCTCCGGCGAATATGCGGCCGTGCAGCTCGGCGACGGAACGCTGGTGAAAACTCGCGTGCGCCGCTCGGCGCTGCCGAAACAAGGTGAGCTCCGCATCGGCATTCGCCCCGAAGCGGCGCGGGTTGGCGGGAAAGGTGGTACCAACGGCAAAGTCGATCTCGTCGAACGTCTCGGCGAGCGGACGCTCATCTACGCGCGCCTGTCGGACGGTCAGCCGATCACCGCGGAAGATGCGGGCGACAGCCGGGTCAAGATCGGTGACGAGGTGCCGATCAAGATCGACGGCGCCGCTGCGCACATTTTTGACGCGAACGGCGCCGGCTATCATGCGGCGGACGCATGACCAGCGCTCGCGACTGGCGCGGTCTACTGTTCGTCGCGCCCTTCGTGCTGCTTTATTGCCTGATCCTGGTCTTCCCGCTGCTTCGCGGGCTGTGGCTCAGCCTCAACCAGGTCGACCTGTTCGGCTTCGGCCATTTCGTCGGCGGCGCGAATTACGCGCGGTTGATTCACGACCCGATCTTCCGGACGTCGATGATCAACACGTTCGAAGTCACGCTGATGATCGTACCCGTTCTGACGGTGCTCGCATTCGCGCTCGCGCTCGCGCTCAATAGCGCGACCAAGAGCGCGGCGATCCTGCGCGGCATCTTTTTCTCGTCGGCGGTTCTGTCGGTGACGATCGTGACTCTGATCTGGCGATTCGTGCTTGCGCCCGATGCCGGGCTGCTCGGTTATCTGTGGACCGAGCTCGGCTGGAAGCCGCTGCCGTTCCTGAGCGACGCCCATCTGGTTTTGCCCGCGCTCGCGATCACCACGATCTGGTGGTCGGTCGGCTTTCCCATGCTGCTGTTCCTCGCGGGACTGCAGCAGATCCCCCATGACATGTACGAGGCGGCAGCGCTCGACAACGCCAGCTGGTGGACGACGCTCAGGCACATCACGGTCCCGGCGCTGCGGCGCACGATCGTCCTGGTCGTCATGCTGCAGACCGCGGCGCAGCTCCAGCTGTTCGGACAGTCGCAATTGCTGACCGCCGGAGGGCCGAGCGGCGCGTCGCGCACGGCGGTGCTGTTCTTGTTCGAAACGGCGTTCGGTCAGTGGGAACTCGGCTATGCGAGCGCCGCGGCCGAAGTTCTGTTCGTCATCATCCTGGCGGTTACGATCACTCAATATTGGGCAACCGGCCGTGCAACCGCGCAGGGCGGCGACTGATGCAGCGCGGAAAGCTCGGTCCGCTGCGCTGGACGGTGCTGCTGGTCGGTGCGGCAATCATGCTTGCGCCGCTGGTCTGGACCTTGCTCCTCTCGCTGAAGAGCAATTCGACGCTCGTCGGCCACAGCGAGGCCGCGCTGCATGGGCCTTATACGCTAGAAAATTATGGAACGATTCTCGGCAGCAGCCTAACGCTCCGCTGGCTGCTCAACAGCGCCATCGTATCGCTTGGAACGACCACCGGCGTCCTCATCCTGGCCAGCCTCGCCGGATATGGTTTTTCGCGGCTCGAGTTTCCGTTGCGACGCACCTTGTTCGTGATTGTCCTGCTCGGCCTGGCCGTCCCGAGCCAGGCGGTGATCCTGCCGCAGCATCAGCTGTTCGCCTGGCTGCACCTGCACAACAGCTACCCCGGCCTCATGCTGCCTGGGCTGGTCGCGCCGTTCAGTGTCTTTTTCATGACCACCTACATGCGCGGGATCCCGGTCGAGCTCGACGAAGCGGCGATGCTCGACGGCGCCTCGCGCTGGACGATTTTCTGGAAGGTAATCCTGCCGCTGACGATTCCCGCGCAATCGACGCTCGCCGTGTTCACCTTCCTCGGCAGCTGGAACGATTATTGGTGGCCGCTGATCAGCGCGACCCGTAGCGATATGTACACGCTGACGGTCGGCCTCGCCGCCGCGCAAATGAACTATGCGCAGACCAGCGGCCTCGGCTATTTGATGGCACAAGCGGTGTTCGCGTCGATCCCCATCTTCATCGTCTACATCATCTTCCAGAAGCAGATCGTCCGGGCGATGGCGGGCACGCGCGTATGATCGGACGCGCGGCCGCGGCATTGCTGGCGCTGCTCGCGCTCGGGAGCTGCACGCGCGCGGATCACAAGACGCACATCTATCTCCAACGGTTCTTTGGCGAGTGCGGCGCCGAATATGGCAACAGCATCGATATTTCGAAGGCGGAGGGCGAGTGCGGGATCATCACTTCGATCATTGCACGATTCAATGCGGAGAATCCCGACATCCACATCGACGTGAACGTGGTCGCCTGGCCCGGCTATCCGCAGCTCACCGCGCAAATGGCCGCGCGCGATCCGCCCGATCTCGTCACGATGCACGAAGGCGTGATCAGCGACTATCAGTCGGAAGGACTGCTCGAGCCGGTCGATTCATATCTGCAAGCAGCCGGCATCTCTCCCGACGCGTTCACCGATGCAGCGCGGCGCGGAGTCACCATCGGTCCGCACCTCTACGGTCTTCCGATCGACACTCACGGCGGGCTGTTCCACGTCAACACCGCGCTGTTTGCGAAAGCCGGCCTGATGCGCGGCGGGAAACCCGTCCTTCCCAATTCCGCCGACGAGCTAATCAGCCAGGCGCACCAGTTCGAGCAGCGCACGGGCAAGCCTTATTTCATCCAGAGCCTCGTCGGCGACCCGGCGGGTGCAGCGCGCAACCTTTACACTTATATGATGGCGCAGGGCGCGGTCCTGTTTCCCGATCGCAGGCATATCCGCCTCAACACGCCCGCAGGCGTTCGCGTCGCGACCTTCTTCCGCGACATCAATATGCAGCATCTCGGCACGTTGAACATGGACACGCCGGCAGCGATCGCGGCGTTCATCAATGGGCAGGGCGGTATCTATCCGACCGGCACCTGGATGATCGGATCGTTCGAGCAGGAAGCCGAAACGCCGGGGCGGCCGCTGTACAAGAGCTACGCGGTGTTTCCTTATCCGCGGCTGTGGGGCGAGCGCGTCGAATATGTGAGCGGACACACCTGGGTCGTTCCGACGCGCAAGCGCACGCCGAAACAGCGAGAGGCGATCGCCCGCTTCTTCAAGTTCATGGCCGCGCACGATTACGACTGGGCGCGCACCGGACACATCCCGGCCTTCAAGGCGGTGCTCGACGATCCGCGTTTCAAGGCGCTTCCTCACCGCGCGGACATTGCGCCGCTCGCATCAATGGGCCGGCCGCTGCCCGGATATGTGCTTCGGCAGAACGCGATCGAAGGCATCGTCGGCGAAGAGGCCGCGGCGGCATTCACTGGACAGAAAACGATTCCGCAAGCGCTCGCCGAGGCCGAGCGGCGAGTCGATGTTCTGCTCGCGCAGATCGGCTGACTAACCTCGATAAGTGTTGCAGCATTGCAGCTTGTGAATGCTTTCGTGCCGCGTCATACGAATGTCATAACCGACCGACTGAAACCGTCGGATTGTCGCTTGGAGGGGGCTCAATATGCGGCGTGTGAACTCTATCATTTGGTCGACGACTGCGCTCACGGCGATGTTCGCCGCAACACCGGCTGCCGCACAGGATCAGACGGTCACGCCGCCCAATCCTGCAGCTACCGCGCAACAAAATCCCGCGCAGCCCGCGCAGAATGCCGATGCGCCGACCAGTGCGGCTGCTGCCGCGGGAACCCAGGAGAACGCGATCGTCGTCACCGGCCTTCGTCGCTCGCTGCAGTCGGCCCGGAACATCAAAAAGAATAGCCCGCAAGTCGTCGACGCAATCGTTGCCGAGGACATCGGCAAGCTGCCGGACATCACGGTTTCCGACACTGCGGCGCGCATCCCCGGTATCGAGGTCGAGCGGTCGGGAGGCGAAGCGAACCGTGTCCTCCTGCGCGGTCTCGACAACGTCTATTACACGACGACGTACAACAGCCGCGAACTCTTCACCGCGGAAACGCGGTCGGTCGCGCTGCAGGACTTCCCCGCGGGCGCGGTCGCAGCGATCGAAGCGTTCAAGACTTCGACCGCGAATCTCATCGAGCCGGGCATTGCCGGCCTCATCAACGTCCGTTCGCGCCGGCCCTTCGACTTCGAAGGCTCGGAAGTCTCCGGGTCGGTGTGGGTACTCCGTCCGAACCAGTCGCGCGATGTGTCGGTCAACGGGAACCTGCTGCTCAGCGATCGCTGGCAGGCCGGCAACGGTGAGTTCGGGGCGCTGATCAACTTCTCCTACACGCGCCTGCATTACAAGGACTCGATCCGCCGCAACGGCTTCTGGATCGCCGACCTCGCTGGAGGCCGTTCACCGGACTACCCCGAGATTCACTATAATGAGGGCGATCGTTGGCGGCCGTCGGTCAACGGGGCCGTGCAATATCGCAATGGTGATCTGGAACTCTACGGCGAAGCGCTGTGGCAAGGCTATCGCGAGCGGCAGCTGGACAGCATGTGGGCGCAGCCGCTGTGGGGCGGAGGCAGCTACAGCAACCTGACGTTCCGTCCGGGAACGAACGAGATCGTCAGCGGAACCGTCACCACCCCGGGCGCCTGCTGCGGAGTCGACAGCGACGCTTGGGGATTCAAGGGCTCGACGCACCGGGAAACCAACACGTACCAGTTCGCCGCGGGCGGCAGCTACGACGCCGGACCGCTGCGCATCACGGCCGACCTTGCGCATACCTACAGCCACTTCCAGCTGCGGACCGAAAGCACCGACTACCAAATCGGCACGCACGACTACACGGTCAACTGGTACGACGGCTATCCGGACAGCACCAACGGACCGACCTTCCAGGTCGTCGGCCTCGATCCGCTCAACCCGGCCAATTACCAGTATCGCGGCTTCTACGAGGACTATCACGACCCGAAGGGCAAGGACTGGCAGGGCCGGGTCGATTTTGAATATGACCCCCATCTCGATTTCATTCCGAAGATCCAGTGGGGCGTCCGGTACGTCGATCGCGATGCGTCGGATCGCGCCGGCGACTTTTACTGGAACGCGCGCTACCTGCAGGTTCCGATCTCGCAGGTCCCGCTGGATTACGAGCCGATCCCGACGGCCTTCCACGGCGACAACAATCCGCCGTTCCCGACCAGCTGGCTCGCGCCGACCTACAGCAGCGTGTGGGACAATCTCACCGCCTTCCGGCAGTTCAACATCGACCTGCTCGGATACGGCTCGGTTGACGGGCCGCCGGTAAATCCGGCGCGGACGTACGCGATCAATGAAAAATCGCTGGCTGGCTACGGCCAGCTGAACTTCCGGATCGGCAGTGGCGAAACCTTCGCCGACGGTATTCTCGGAATCCGCGCCGTGAGGACCAGGGACCGGATCCAGGGCACGATCAACGAGCTGACCGGCGCAAGTGCGATCGACCTCAGGAACAAGTACACCGACTGGTTGCCGAACGCGAACCTCAATGTTCATTTCGGGCCGCAATGGCAGCTGCGCCTGGCGGCGACGAAGACCCGGACGCGTCCCCAGTTCCAGGATCTCAACCCGGCACTCAACCTCGGCCCGCCGGTTTCGTGCAACCCGTCCACCACCTGCTTCCGCTTCGGAAGCGGCGGCAATCCCTATCTGAAGCCGTTTACCTCGAGGAACCTCGATGCGAGCCTCGAATATTATTTCTCGGGAACCGGCCTTGCATCGTTCGGCGTGTTCCACCGCAACATCAAAGGCTTCATTGCGACACAATCGTTCAATTATCCGGACCCGACTTCGCCTGGCGTGACGTTGGTGCTGACCGGACCGGTCAATACGAACAAAGCCAAGATCGACGGTTTCGAAGCGCAGGTCCGCACCTTCTTCGACTGGGATTGGGTGCCCAGCTGGGCTCGCGCTTTCGGTATCGATGCCAACATCACGCGCATCAATGCGCGGGCGAATTTCTACATCCTTCCCAACTTCGGAGCCACTCCGCCGAGCCCGGGATTCCTGATCTCGGCACCGCTGACCGACGTTTCGAAATGGGCGTACAACGTCACGGGCATGTACGAGCGCGGCCCGCTCTCAGTGCGGCTGTCGTGGAACCGCCGAACGAGATACCCGGAAGGCGGCTTCGCGAACAATGGCGGCTTCACGCTCCAGGGCCTGGCGCACCCGTCATCGCGCCTCGACCTGTCGGCGAACTACAACATCAACGACAAGTTCAGCATCTTCGCCGACTGGACGAACATTCTTCCGCATCCATTCCATTCGGACATCGTCCGCAGGAATTATGACGGGACCGGCAACCTGACCTCGACGGAGATCTTCCCGATGGTCGTCCGCTTTGAGGAGACGGTGCTGTCCGGCGGAATCCGGTTCAACTTCGCCGGCCACAGGCGTGAAGCGGCGCCGGCCTATGTGCCGCCGCCAGTGCTTCCGCCGCCGCCGCCGCCGCCGGTGGTCGAGCAGCCCGCTCCGCCGCCGCCGCCACCGCCGCCCGCGCCGACGGAGCGTGGGGAGCGCGGAAGCTAAACGACTGCGAATTGCGGGTGTTGGAGGAGCGGCCATTGCGCCGCTCCTTCTTTTTGTGCGGGCGTGCGGCTTGCGTGAGCCTCTTCGCCATGCAGGATGCGTAGCATGAATGAGGAGGCTATCCGCAAGGTCGTGATCGTCGGCGGAGGAACGGCCGGCTGGATGGCGGCAGCGGCCTTGTCCACACTGCTCGACAAGCGCGAGATGGAGATTGTGCTGATCGAATCCGACGAGATCGGCACTGTCGGCGTGGGCGAAGCGACCATCCCGCCGCTCGCGGCATTCAACCACATGGTCGGAATCGACGAGGACGAATTCCTCGCCGCGAGCCAGGGCACATTCAAGCTCGGGATAGAGTTCGCCGATTGGGGCGCGAAGGGTGAGCGCTACTTCCACCCATTCGGGGTGCACGGCCAGGACTTCCGCGCGGTTCACTTCCACCAATTCTATTTGAGGGAGCTCAAGCGGCGGCCGCTCCCCGACATCCGCGAATGGTCGATGAGCGGCGTAGCGGCTGAGCTTGGCCGCTTCGCCCGGCCGGACGTCGATTCACCCATGCCGCTGCCGCAGCTGATGTATGCGTTCCATTTCGACGCGAGCCTGTACGCGCGGTTCCTGCGGGGCCAGGCTGAAGCGAAGGGCGTCCAGCGCGTCGAGGGGAAAATCGTCGACGTCACGATCGACGGGGAATCCGGCCATGTCGCCTCGGTCACTCTCGCCGACTCGCGATCGATCGAGGGCGAGCTGTTCATCGACTGCTCGGGTTTCCGCGGACTTTTGATCGAGGAGAAGCTGGGTACCGGCTACGACGATTGGAGTCGGTGGCTGCCTTGCGACCGCGCCGTCGCCGTTCCTTGCGGCTTGAACGGTCCTCCCGACCCGTTCACCCGATCGACCGCGCGCTCCGCCGGCTGGCAGTGGCGCATCCCGCTCCAACACCGGATGGGCAATGGCCTCGTCTATTCGAGCGCTTACATGTCGACGGGCGACGCAGAGGAAAGCTTGCTGGCGAACCTCGAAGCGGAGCCCACTGCTCCGCCGCGACATCTCTCGTTCACCGCGGGCAAGCGGCGGCTGGCGTGGAATGCCAACGTCGTCTCGCTAGGACTCTCGAGCGGCTTCATCGAGCCGCTGGAATCGACCAGCATCCATTTGGTCCAGAGCGGGATCGCCAAGCTCATCGCTTTATTCCCCGACCGCCGCTTCGACCCTGCCGAGCGCGCCGAATATAACCGCCAGCTCGACGAGGTTTATGAGGATGTCCGCGACTTCATCATCCTCCACTACAAGGCGACGCGGCGGGACGATTCCGACTTCTGGAATTACTGCCGGACGATGGAGGTCCCGGACAAGCTGGCCTCGAAGCTCGAGCTGTGGAGGTCGAAGGCGAGGCTGTTCCGAGAGGGCAAAGAGTTGTTCGGCACGGCTAGCTGGGTCGCGGTCCTGCTCGGCCAGGGAATCGCACCGGAGGATCATGAACCGGCTGCCGACGCGCTCGAGGAAGCCTTCATCGCCGACCGGCTCGACAGGATGCGTGTAAGTTATCGCCGCATGGCCGAGCAGATGCCGACCCATGCCGAATTCATCGCGCGTGCCTGTGCGGCGCCGGCCGTCCCGTAGAGCTAACGCAGGCTCGGGCCGATCTGCGGTTTCCCGTCCTTCCAGAACAAAGGCGCGATGTAGAGGTAGCGTCGGTCGTCCTGCTTTCGGCAACCGCTAGTCGCCTCCCATGCGTGGAAGCTCATCAAGGTGCGCGCGCCCACCTGGAAGATGCTTTGGTGTCCCGGTCCGCTGAGGCAGCCTGCGTCGCGGTCGTTGAAGCTGTGCAGGATCGGATTGTCGGGCGCGGCAGCACAAGGCCCGAGCGCCGCGGTGCAGCTCGCGTAACCCATCGCATAGGGCGACAGGCCGCCTTCGTCGGGGTTCCAGCCGAAGAACCCGCCGGAGAAGAACAGTTCGTAGCCTGCCGGCGAGCGGACCATCGTCGGCGCTTCGACGACACGCTCCTCCCAGCCCTGGTTGTCCTTCAGGAGCTCGACCGGTTGTCCGGTCACCGACAGGCCGTCGGGCGCCAGCGGCTGTCCCCACAGCGAGGTTCGCGCGTGGACGCGGTTTCCGTCGTTCTTGAAGTAGAGGTAGAGCTTGCCATCGGAATCGCGGAACGGGTCGGCATCGATGCTCCCGCCGAGGTCGAGCTGGCAGACGATCGGTTCGGGATTGCTGTCGACGAACGGGCCGAACGGACTCGCGGCGGTGGCGACCCCGATGCACTGCGCATTCTTCCGCGTGTCGCTGGCGGTATAATAAAGCAAATATTTGTCGCCGAGCTGGAGCACTTCGGGCGCCCAGGTGAACCCCTCTTTCGCCCAGCTGCCGAGCTTCGGCAAAGCGTCGAGCGGCTTGCCCGGCCGCGCCGGATCGCCCGCGAACCCCCAATGGACGAGATCGTCCGATACGGCGACCGGGACATTCACTCCATTGTTCGTGGCATAGGCGATGAACTGCGACCCGTGCGGAAGCACGAAGGCGTCCGGGAAATCCTGCTGGAACACGGGGACGAAGGACGGCTGCGGCGCGGCCGCAACGCACAGCAGGGCGGCAGCGACGAGCGCGAAGCGTCGGGCAATTACGCGAACGGACATCTCCATCTCCTCAAGCCATGAAAGCCTATCAAGCGCGGCCTCTTTCGCAACTCATGCCACACATTTATGGTGCCGCCTGTGCGCACCTTTGTGATCGCTGCGTCCCTTGCGCTAGCCGGCTGCGCCAACCCGGTTGCGCAGGTCAGCCGAACCTATGCCAATCCCGTGATCGATGCGGATTTCCCGGATCCAACGGTCATCAAGGCGCCCGACGGTTTTTATTACGGCTATGCGACGCAAACCGAACGCGACGGCAAGTGGATCAACATCCAGGTCGCTCGATCGCCGGATCTGGTCCACTGGCAATATTTCGGCGACGCGCTGCCGGCCAAGCCAAGCTGGGCCGCGACGACGCAGGACTTCTGGGCGCCGCACGTGCTGCGCGCCGGCCCGAAGTACATCATGTATTTTTCCGGCAAGCCCGACACCTCGGACGAACGGCATGGCCTGTGCCTGGGTGTAGCCACGGCCAATTCTCC
>Ga0157371_10005646_pt1 | contig 10502 bp, 12 predicted proteins | sample C45metaG_FD_113462 | JGI IMG/M metagenome (GOLD analysis project Ga0157371, IMG submission 113462) | Corn rhizosphere microbial communities from Kellogg Biological Station, Michigan, USA - C4-5 metaG | ecosystem: Host-associated > Plants > Roots > Rhizosphere > Soil | place: USA: Michigan...
GGCGATCCACATCATCGGCATTCCGGTCGACAACCTCTCGGTCAATCCGGCCCGCTCGATCGCCTCGGCGATCTTTGCGACCACCGGCGCGTGGGGTCAGATCTGGCTGTTCATCGTCGGCCCGCTCATCGGCGGAGCGCTCGGCGGCGTCATCTGGCGCACGCTGCTATCGCCGGGCGAAAGCCCCGGTAATATCGGCCAGGTGAAATAGGGGACAGGGCCCGCTCCGGCGGGCCCTTTCTTTTTGACTAGGCGGCGCGCGACACCTTTTCGCGCCATTCCGCCGGCCACTGCCCCACGTGGCGCCGGAACGCACGGCTGAAGGCCGCCTCGGAGCCATAGCCCGCCTGTTCGGCAACGGCGGCGAGCTTGAGGTCGCCGCGGCGGAGGAGGTCGGCGGCAAGCTGCATCCGCCACTCGACGAGATAGCGGATCGGCGATTGTCCGAGCAGCGCCTTGAAGCGCGCGCCGAGCACCGAGCGCGAGGTGTTGGCGCGGCGCGCCAGCTCCTCGGCCGTCCAGTCATGGACGGGGTCGTCGTGGATGAGCTTGAGCGCCCGGCTGACGACCGGATCGCTGGCAGCGGCGAGCCAGCCCCCGGTCGCCGGTGTCTGCTCGGCGTGGTAGCGGAGTGCCTCGCGGAGCAACAGCTCGGTAACGTGGTCCATCGCGGTGACGCCGCCCCAGCGCGAGCCGTCTTCGAGGGCATAGTTGACTGCCGCATCGAACAGCGCGGCCGCATGTCCCACCGGCCGCACCGCAAACACCGGCGGGAGCCGGCGCAGCACCGCGTTGAACAGCAGCTCGTCGCAGCGGAAATAGCCGCAGACGAGCTCCGTCTCCTCACCGCCACCGCCGAAATGCAGGATCGGAATATCGTTCCACGGCGCTTTTGGCAGGAGCTCGCCGATCGGTTTGGCCACGATCTTGTCGCCGAACGCCATGACGTGGCTGTCGGCATGCGGCAGCACTGCCATCTCGCCCGCCTCGAGCGTTATGCTCTCGCCGAGCGCCGTGACGATGACGCGTCCCTTGCGCACGGTATGAAAGACGAGCAGCCGCTCGGCCTCCGGTGACAGCAGGTCGATGAGGTCACAGTGGCCCGGCGAGTGCAGCGACCACGGCGCCGAGTAGTGTCCGCGCAGGAACAGCGCTCCACTCAGGCGGATGTGCGAGAGCAGATCCGACAACAATGCGTCACGATGATCGGCCGCTACGCTCGAGGACGGCGTTTCGATCAGCTCGCCCGGTGTTTCGATCATGGTCATGTCTGGTGGTCCCGATCATGGTGCCCCCACCGCGCGGTTGTGATGCCGCGTGACCTTCAACCCGTCAATACGAGATACCCATGCAAAAGTTCATCGAGGCCGGGATTAAGCCGGCCACAGTTGGTGTTGTGCGGCAGGCAGAACATTTCAACAGACGTCATATGACACGCAAAGCCGGTCTCGCAACACTTGCTATGCTAGCGATTTCCGTCGGCAGCGCCGCTGTTGCAGCCGAGAGCAATCCGCTCGCCGACAAGGTGCGTGCCGCCGATGCACGCTTTGCCGATGTGGCAATTGCGAAATCGGAAGGTTATGCGCCGATCCCATGCGTTTCCGGTCCTGATGGCGGGGCCATGGGCGTGCACTACGTCAACCAGAAGCTGATCGACGATCCGGCTGTCGACGTGGCCCATCCCGAGGCGATCCTTTACGAGCCCGGGGCCGACGGCAAGCTGACACTCGTGGCCGTCGAGTACATCACGCCCAAGGGGCCGGCCGCGCTCGGCGGTCAGCTCTTCACCTTCACGAACGCGCCCAACCGCTATGGCCTGCCGCCGTTCTATTCGCTGCATGTGTGGGCCTGGCGGGACAACCCGATGGGCCCGTTCGCCGACATGAACCCCAACGTCTCCTGCGCCGCCGTCATGGGCGACGGCATGTGAGGGGCAACGCCACAAGGACCACCACCATGATGAATCGCTACGTTATCGAACGCGAGATCCCGGGCGTCGGCCGCAACGATATGGCCGGCTTCTGCAACATCGCGAAAGTCTCGAATGCCGCACTCGGCAAGCTCGCGCCCAAAGTGCAGTGGGAGCACTCCTACATCGCCGAGAACAAGAGCTTCTGCATCTATCTGGGCGAAAGCGTCGAGGCGGTGAAGGAGCACGCGCGACTGAGCGGCTTTCCTGCCAACACCATCACGCTCGTCGGCACGGTGATCGACCCGACGACCGAACGCTGAGCCTGTTTTCGGAAAAACTGAATTCCTGCGGGAGGACTGCATCCATCCCGGAGGAAAGCCGCGCGGGGTGTTCCCATCTCCCGACGACAAAAACACCTCGCGCGGCCCGACCTGATTTAACCGAGACCTGTCCCCATGCTCTATCGCCGGGCGAAATGGGCGCCGCTGCGGCGCCTGCTGCGGGTTGTTTCGCTGCGCTGGCGAGCCCGTCGGCGCCGCGCCGTGCTGAGCGCCGGCGACCGGCGCTACCTCGAGAGCATGTCCGCCGCTCGGCTCGAGCGCGACTTGGGGCTCATCCGCATCGGGCGCGACTACAGGCCATGGCTCTGAGCCTCGCGCCAGAAGGCCTGTAATCTGCTAAAGCGGCACCATGTCGCCGTTATCGATTACACCCACGCTGTCGCTCGATCCGGGCGAGTTGACCATCAGCTTCATCCGCGCCTCCGGCCCGGGTGGGCAGAATGTCAACAAGGTCTCGACCGCGGCGCAGCTCCGCTTCAACCTGATGGCCTCGCCGTCGCTGCCTGCGCCGGTGAAGAGTCGCGCCAAGGTGCTCGCCGGCACGCGGCTCACCACGGAGGGCGAAATCGTCATCACCGCCGATCGCTTCCGCACCCAGGCGCTCAACCGCGACGACGCCATCGCGCGCCTGCTCGAGCTCCTGCGTGAAGCCGCGATCCCGCCCAAACCGCGCCGCGCTACCCGCCCGACCCTCGCCAGCAAGCAGCGCCGCGTCGAAACCAAGGTGAAGCGTGGCGGCATCAAGAAGCTCCGCAGCAGCCGCCCGAACGACGACTAGGCCGCGGCGGCCGGAATCTCCAGCGGCAAGATCGTCGCGCCGGTGTCGGCCACAAACTCTGCATCGTGCGAAGCAAGCAGGATCACGGCGCCGGCCGCATCGGCGCGGATACGCGCGACCAGCGCGGCCCGCGCCGCGGCATCGAGCGCATTGCTGGGCTCATCGAGCAGGATGACGCGGGGGTGTCCGATCCACCCTGCCGCGAGCAGCAGCTTCTTCTGCGTGCCGAGCGAGATGGCATCGAATCGGGCGCCCAGTTGCGGCGCGAGGCTGAAGTCCGCGATAAGTCTTTCGACGACCGGGTCGTCACCGGCCCGCTTCGCGGTCTGGACCAGGTGCAGCAGTTCCGCCCCGGACATGAAGGGATAGGCCGGGCTTTCGTCCGGCACATAGCCGAGCCGCAGCCGCGCCTCGATCGGGTCGCGTACGAGATCGTGCCCGTCGATGCTGACGGTGCCGGCGGCCGGGCGTTGGGCGCCGCCCAGCAAGCGCAGCAACGTTGACTTGCCGGTACCGTTGCCCCCGGTCAGGGCATACGCACCCGGATCGAGGTCGAGATCGATGTCCGAAAACACGGTGCGGCCGTCATAGGCGGCGGCGAGGTCGCGGACGATGAGCAGCGTCATTTGAGCACCATGGCTATGGCGCTACCGGCCCAGCCGGCAGCAATGAGGGCGGCCAGCATCGCACCCAGGTGTCCGCCTCGCAGCATCGGCAGGCGCAGCGCCGCCAGTAATCCGGCATAGGCAAAGGCGAGCAGGACGAAGGCGGCGAGGCTGCCCGGATCGAAGGCGCCGAACCAGACGGCGAGCATGAGATAGGGCACCACGCCCAGGCAGAGCACGGTCAGCAGATCGCGCAGCACGAGCGTGCGCGGCGAGACCGGCAACGTCGCAAGGAACGCGCGGATCGGCGCGTGTGTCTCGCGCAGCAGCCGGTAGAAATCGGCGAGGACGAAGCCGCTCAGAGCCAGCGCGCCGATCGCGACCGGCAGTGCGCGGCCGTCGAAGTGGAATGCCGTCGCAATCCCGGCGCCCGCCGCTGCGACGCCCAGCACCACCAGATAGCGGCCACCATTGGTCACCGGCCGCTCCGCCAGCGCCTGCACGTTGGTCCTGAGCAGCGCCGGCAGAGGCAGCATGCGAACCGTACGCCGCGGATTGGGCAGCGGCGCGTGCAGCATTGCAAGTTGCGCCGCCAGCACCAGCAGCAGCAGGCCCACCAAGCCCGGCAGGGCCGCAACTCCGCCGATCGCCCCGGCGAGCATCAGCTCCAGCAGGAACAACGCATCGACAAGCAGCAGCACGGTGGCATCGAGCATCAGCCGTAGCGGGAGCGAGATCGGCAGCGTCTCCGCATAACCGCTCATTTCACCACCCCGGATAGCGGTCCGCTGCGGCAGCACATAGAGCATCGCGGCAATCAGCAGCACCGCAATTCCGGCCCCAGTGGGAGCCTCCGCCAGCCCTGTCAACACCGCCGCCGGTAGCATCAGGATCGTCGTCGCCTGTCCGACCACGAGCAGGCCGAAGATCAGCATCCCCTGCCACTGCCGCAGCATCGTGCGGCCGCCGGCCTCGGCATAGTGGCGGAGGCGCAGCGGCGCCGCCGCGAGATAGAGTTTGAGCATGGCTCCCCCGCTCGCTGGCGTCCGATGTAGGAACGCTTGAGCGGAGCGGCAAGCCTCAGGCGATCAGCCCGTCGACCGGCTTCACCCCGATCGAATCGGGGAACACCTTGCCCGTGAGGTCCGCCTCGCTGATCCCGAGGTGATCGCGCAGTGCGCCCTTCAGCACGCCGCGCAGGTCGAGCGAGGGGAACAGGTCGCGATCCTCGTAGAGCTGGTTGGGCTTGAGGCCGGGCCAGTCTGCGAGGACGCGTCCACCCTTCACGGCCCCACCGAGCAGGAACGCGGTGGTTGCTGTGCCGTGATCGGTTCCTTCATTGCCGTTGATCGCCGCGGTGCGCCCGAACTCGGTCATCACCACGACTACGGTGTCCTTCCACACCGGCGCCATGGTGGTGGCGAGCGAATCGAGCGCCCCGTCGAGCGCAGCAAGCAGGCCCGCGAGTCGACCTTCGCCCGCGCCTTCATTGGTATGCGTATCCCAGCCGTCGTAGCTCAGTGCCGCAAGCCGCGGCCCGCCCTCGTCGACCAGAAGCTTGCCGGCCCCTGCGGCGAGCGAACGGAACGATGCGGCGAGGCCGCCGCCCTTCTGCGGATCCATGGCCCCTGCCAGTTTGTCGGTCGACAGCCCGGCGCTCAGCACCTTGGCGAATTCCGGATCGACGGTGGAATAAAGATCGATCAGCCGCGTCGCGGTGTCGGCGCTCGCGACCTTGAGCTCGGGCGGCGTCCAGGTCAGCGTTGGCGCATCGCCCCGAAGGATCAGCGGCACCGTCGGCATCGCAGCGAGCCCGCTGACCGGGGCGACGCGATCGCCCGCGGGGATCACCATGGCCGCGCGGTTGAGCCAGCCGGTCTTGCTCATCCGTGGCCCGGTCTCGCCGCTCTCGAGCACGTCCTGCCCGTCGAAATGCGAGCGGTCGCGATAGCCGGTCGCCACCGCATGCACCAGGAGTGCATCGCCGTTCTTGTAGTGCTGGTGGAGCAGGGGCATCGAAGCGTTGAGCGCAAAGAAGCCGTCGAGCGGCAGCGTATCGCCATAGCTGCCGGTGCCGATCGCGAGGTCGCCGCGCAGCGCCGGCAAGTCCGGATCGCCCACAGGCGGCACCACGGCGAGGCCATCCATGGCCCCGCGCAGGATCACCGCGACGAAGCGCGGATCGCGCCCCTGCGCGGCGTAGCTCGCCTTCGGCAGGCTGGCCCAGGCGACAAAGGCGCCCGCACCCGCGAGGAAGACACGGCGCGACGGGCAGAGCATGGCATCGGTGACGGCACTGGCCATCGTCATCTCCTCTGGAATTCGGGGGACATCAGCAGGATCGCAAGGCCCTGCACGGGGCCTTCGGCGCGCGCGATCGCCTCGCGCGTCGCCGAAGATTGCGCGTCGCCGAGAATGGCGTCGGCCACCTCGCGCGCATCGGCGCTGGAGTCCGCCTGCTGCGCAAAGCTCTGCGCGATGTCGAGCCGGTTGGCCATCGCATCGGGCGCGAGCCAGGTCGCGGCATCATCGTGATAGCCTTCGGGCGAGGGCGGATCGAAGAGCGGCTGCCCCAGCGTTTCGAGGTCCTTCATCAGCATCTGCGGCTTCGGCGTCAGCGAGAGCGCCCGGCAGGCGGAAAGCACGTATTCCTGGGGTAGCCTCAGTTTCTGCATCGGCGCGGTCCAGGCCGCGTCGGCCGAGACCAGCGCCGTGGCCAGTGCGGCAAGATCGCCACCGGTATCCATGAACGTCTTGCTCAGAAGCGCCACAAGCTCATCAGGCGGAGCATCGGCGACAAAATGGTGCACCAGCTGGGTGGCGATGTGCTTTGCGGTCGCCGGATGCCCCGCGAGCATCGCGAGCACGGCATCGCCCTGCTGCACGCCCGGCTGGTTGTAGACATGGCCGAGCACCGTCTGCGGCCCGGGCTCGTGCGCGTTGGCATTGAAGAAGAAGCGGCCGAAGCGCTCCGGCTGCTTCTGGTTCTGCCCGAACGTCCAGCCGGTCAGCACCTTGGCGAAACTGGTAACGTCCGCCTGCGTGTATCCGGCCTGCACGCCGATGGTGTGGAGCTCCATCAGCTCGCGCGCATGGTTCTCGTTGAGGCCCTTGTGCTGCCGTATCCCGGCCTTCGAGTCTGGCCCGATCGAGGTGGCGTTGTTGAGGTAGGCCAGCATCGCCGGATGCTGCGTCACCGCAAACAGCAGGTCGTGGAACGAGCCGAAGGCATGAGCGCGGATCGCTTCGCGGTCGAACGGCCCGACCGTCCAGCGCACCAGTTGCCCGGTCGCAGCCTCGATGGCGAAGTGGTTGGTCCAGAACATCGCCCAGCGCTCGGCAAAGCCCACCTGTGCATTTGTGGCGTGGTCGAGCCGCGCCGCGAGCTCCTCGCTCAGTGGATTGCCCGGCTTTTGGCCGTCCGGCAGCGTCACCGCGAGCTTCGGCTTCTTGCCTTGGCCTTTGCCGCGGGCTGGCGTGGCCATCGTGTCGCCGCCGTCCATCGAGGACATGCCGTCGCCCATCACCATGCTCGGCGCACTTGCGGGGGCAGAGGGAGCAGGCACGGGAGCGCCCTGCACATTCTGCTTTTCCGCTTTCCGCTGCATCTGGATCGAGCGGACATCGGTGATCGCAGCGATGGTGTCGGGCAGCGCGCTGTCGGTGATCCGCAGCGCACCCGGACTGATCTCGGCGAGCAGCGCGCCGCGCGGATCTGACGCTATGGCCTTGAGGTCACCCGGACGGGCGCCGAGGCCGAATCGTTGCAGCGCGATGAAGCTCTCCGGGGGAGATACCGCCATTTGCCGGCTCCGGATTCGAAACGTCGCAACGCATCGATCAAGCACCAACAAGCCGTCCGGATTGCGGCCGAAGCAGAGTCAAATTGCGGCGAGTTTGCGACGCATTGGTCCAAAGCATTACGGCGCCGACAGAATTTGGAAAGGTTGAATGCGGCGGCGGCGTGGACGCCTTGCCGCTGGCGCCACCGCAGCACGTGCTTTGGCCCTTGCGCCGCCGCCGCTTGCGGCGGATATCCAAACCATGAGCCACGACCATTCGGATGAGGATCACGACCATTCGCACGGCCATGGGCACGGCCATGCCCATGGCCACGCTCACGCCCATGTGCACGCCCCGGCCAACCATGGCCCGGCCCTCGTCATCGGTATTGGGCTCAATCTCGGCTTCGTGCTCGTCGAGGCGCTCTTCGGCTGGCTCGGCAACTCGGTGGCGTTGCTCGCCGATGCCGGCCACAATTTGTCCGATGTCCTGGGGCTGGTGGTCGCCTGGGTGGCGCTGCTGCTCGCGGCCCGCCGTCCGTCCGCCCGCTTCACCTATGGCCTGGGCGGCAGCTCGATCGTGGCCGCGCTGTTCAATGCCGTGCTGCTGCTGGTCGCCGTCGGCGCCGTGGCCTGGGAAGCGATCCTGCGGCTCATGCACCCCGAGCCTTCGGCCGGCCTTACCATGATCGTGGTGGCGGCCGCCGGCATCGTCGTCAACGGCGTCACCGCTTGGCTGTTCTCGCGCGGCCAGCAGGACGACCTCAACATCCGTGGCGCCTTCCTCCATATGCTGAGCGACGCTGCGGTGTCCGCCGCCGTGGTCGTTGCCGGCCTGCTGATGCTCGGGACCGGCTGGCTCTGGCTCGACCCACTGGCGAGCCTCATCGTGAGCGGCGTCATCGTCTGGACCACCTGGTCGCTGCTGCGCCAGTCGCTGGCGATGTCGGTCGATGCGGTCCCCGAAACGATCGATCCGGTGGCGGTGCGTAGCTACCTCTGCGGCTGTCCCGGCGTCGACAGCATCCACGATCTTCACGTCTGGCCGATGAGCACGACCGGCATCGCTCTCACCGCGCATCTTGTGATGGGCGCCGGACATCCCGGCGACGCGTTCCTGCGCGCGACCGCCGAAGAGCTCGAGCACCGCTTCGGTATCAACCACGCGACGTTGCAGGTCGAGACCGACCAGCACAATGCCTGCGAGCTGGCGCCCGACGAGGTGGTGTGAGCCGCAGCGAGGCTTCGGGATGTCGCCTAGGTCGCCTGCTGCTGCTTCACCCGGGCCACGATCTGCGTCGGGTTGACGAAGCGCAGCGCCAGCAGCAGCCAGATCAGCGTGGTGACCATGTAGATCACGGCCATGGCGTCGATCGACTGGATGGCGCGGACGCCCGAGGCGAACACCGAGTAGTAGAGCACCACGACGAGCGTCTGGCTCGTCGGCCCCGCGGCCAGGAAGCTCAGCTCGAACATGGCGATGGTGCGCACCAGCACCAGCAGCAGCGAGGCCAGGATGCCGGGGATCAGCATCGGCAGCAGCACATGCAGGAACAGCCGCACCGTCCCGGCGCCGAAGACGCGTGCCGCGGCTTCGATCTTGGGATCGATCTGCTCGATGAAGGGAATCATCACCAGGATGACGAACGGCACCGTGGGCACGAGGTTGGCGAGCACCACGCCCCAGAATGTGCCACCGACGCCGGTCTGGTACAGCACCGTCGCCATCGGGATGCCGTAGGTGATCGGCGGCACCAGCAGCGGCAGCAGGAACACCAGCATCACGAGGCGCTTGCCGGGAAAGTCGCGACGCGCCATGGCGTAGGCGGCGGTGACGCCGAGCAGACCGGCCAGCACCACGACGGTGAAGACGATCTCGAAGGTGGTGGTGAGCACCGAACCGAGCTGGAACTCGTTCCAGGCCGAAACGTACCATTTGGTGGTGAAGGCAACGGGCAGCCAGGTGCGCAGCCATTGCGTCGCGAAGCTGTCGAGGATGACCGTGGCGATCATTGCGAGGAGATTGAGCACGAAGAAACCGACCACGACCCAGATGGCGGTGGCCCACAGCTTGGCGCCGATGGTCGTATCGCGGATCATCCTTTGCTCCCTGCCGTCGAGCCGCGATAGAACAGCGCTCTTGCGCCGAGCACGATGACCACCACCACGAGCTGCACGGCGGCCATGATCATGGCGATGGCCGAGGCCATCGAGTAGTCGTACTGCTCGAACGCCGCCTGGTACGCTGCAATGGAAATGACCCGCGTCGGACCGGCCGGTGCGCCCAGCAGCACGGCCGACGGAAACACCGCGAAACTCTGCACGAACGACAGCAGGAACGAGATCGCGAGGCCCGGCACGAGCAGCGGCAGGAAGACGTGGCGGAAACGTTGCCAGGCATTGGCGCCGTGCGTTGCGGCGGCCTGCTCCAGGGCCGGATCGATGCCGGTAATGTAGCTCAGGGTCAGCAGGAAGGTGAACGGGAAGCCGGTGATCAGCAGCGAGGCGAAGACGCCCCAGTAGTTGTGCGTGAGCCGCGCCGGGCTCGAGATCAGGTGCAGCAGCATCAGGGTCTTGGAGAACCAGCCCTGCGGACCGAGATAGTTCAACAGGCCCTGCGCCACCAGCACGGTGCCCAGCGTGATCGGCAGTACGAGGATGGTGGTCAGCAGCCGCTGCCGGCGCATCAGACGCACGCGCATCGCGACCGGCACCGCGATGAGGAGGCTCAGGATCGTCACCGGGATGGCCAGGGCCAGGGTGGTCCAGATGGTATCGTACTCGAACGGGTCGGCGAAGAACGCCGCATAGTTGGCGAGCCAGTCGCCGGCCTTGGGCGTGAAGCTCAGCCACAGGCCGTAGACGAACGGATAGACAAAGATCGCGAGAAGGAACAGCAGCGCCGGCATGACCAGCAGCGTCGTGCCGTCGAGGCCGCGCAGCGCGAGGCGGCGGCGCAGGGAAATGTCCGGTGCGTCCGTGCTCATGCGCCGCCCGCAAAGACGAGGGCGCGGGCCTGGTCAACCGCCAGCGTCACCGCCGCGCCTACCTCGGGTCGCTGCGTGGTGTGGAACACCAGTTCAC
>Ga0157371_10005649_pt1 | contig 10500 bp, 8 predicted proteins | sample C45metaG_FD_113462 | JGI IMG/M metagenome (GOLD analysis project Ga0157371, IMG submission 113462) | Corn rhizosphere microbial communities from Kellogg Biological Station, Michigan, USA - C4-5 metaG | ecosystem: Host-associated > Plants > Roots > Rhizosphere > Soil | place: USA: Michigan...
CCAGTGAAGCGTGTTGAGCTTCAGCATGGCCATTCGATCGATCAGCTGCTCGACATATGAGACCGGCTCAAAGTGGCGCGCGGAATCCAGCATTACGCCGCGCCAAGCGAACGCCGGCGCATCGGCAATTCTGACCGAAGGAATTCGGCCGGTCTTGCTCGATGCAATCAGCTGCCAAAGCGTTTCGGCGCCATAATAGAGACCGGAGTCGCCGGAGGCGCGAATGTCCACTCCGGCCGCACTGATCGATAATCGGTATGCCTCCGCACCCCGAACGCTTCGGTCGCGATGGAAATGGATGCGCCCATTTGGAGCCAGCGCAAACGGTGGCCCACCGCTCTTCGCCGCGAGCCCCCGCAACCGCGCGGCAGCCGCCCGTTCGCCGCTATCTCGTGCGTCTATCCGCGCACCGGCAAAGGAAAAGCTGCCGGTGCCCGCCGTTACGCTGGCGGGCATCGGCAGCAGAGGGAGATTGGAACCAGGAGCGGGAGCCGCCGCACTCGCTGAAGCCATGCCGAACGACAGGACTGCGGCGAGGACGACATTACGCATTTACCCGACCCCTGGCTGTAACTTGTGGGAGTGTGTCAGAAGGTCGCCTTCGCGCCAACCCAGAACGTCCGGCCGTTGCTGTAATAGGCCCGCGGAATCGACGGATCGCCGACGAAGTAATAGAGCTTGTGGTTGAGCAGGTTCTGAGCGTCGGCGGTCAGATCCAGATATTTCGTCAAGTGAACGATGAGCGAACCATCGAGCTGGCCATAATTGTCCTGCCACATGGGCGTCGCGCGATCGATTCCGGACTGGAACTTGGACCGGAACGTGTAAGCTAGCCGCGCCGAGAGCAGCTTGTTTTCGAAATAGCCGGTGAGGTTATAGGTGTTCTTGGAGTTGCCGTCGATTGGCCCGCCGTTCCGGTTTTTGGCATCGGAATAGGTGTAGTTGGCGATGACTCCGAAGCCGTAGCCAAGCGGTTGCTGCCAATCGAGCTCGACACCCTTGTTGGTACCGCCCGGCCCATTCACAGGACCGGTGATCGTGAAGTTCGCACCCTGTGGATGCTGAAGGGTGGTGTAGAAACCAGTGAATGTCGCCTGGGTGATGTACGAGCTGATATCGAGGTAGAAGAAGGTCGCGGAAAGCAGCGACTGCTTGCCGTAATACCATTCCAGCCCGGCGTTATACTCCCATGCTCGGGTCGGCTTGAGGTAGGGATTGCCGCCCGCAGTTCCTGTCAGGATCGTGTCGTTGAGCGTGAACGCGCCGGCCAGCTGGGCGTAACCGGGCCTCGACATCACGCGCGCGGCGCTGAGGCGTAGAAGCAGGTCCGGCCTGATGTCGTAGGTAAGGTTCGCGCTCGGCAGGATATCCCAATAACTGTGGTGCACCGGCTCGATTCCACATCCGCTGGCGGGGCAGAAGATTGAGTTGACCGTCTGCTCGCCGGGCGTCGGAGTCGCCGTGTATTGCGTGGTGCTGAGGTCGGTGTGGACCGCACGGACACCGATATTGCCGCGCCAGTTGCTGTCATTGTCGAAGCGCGCCATCGCATAGACTGCCGCGTCCTTCTCGCGCACCGAGAAGCTTGCCTGCGGGTAAAAATCGAACTTGCGTCCGCCGTTTGTCGCCAGCTCCTGAAGCACCAGATCCTGATCCGACAAGGAGTAGCCGGGGAAGGTGCCGAGCCCGGATCCGTAATTGTCCGGGGTGGTCTCGCCGGAGAACACCGTCCCGAGGTTGATGTTCTGGGTACCCGAGTTGGCTCCGTTTCCGGCCCAGGCGTAGGCGATGTAGTCGAGCGAATGCTTGTGGTCGGTATAGCGGCCGCCGACCTTGATCGACTTCAGCCAGCTGTTGTCGAATGCATATTCGACGTCCGCCTTGGCATAGGTTTCTTTGTCCGGCGAGGTGATGTGGCCGCCCCAGGACCAGCTGTAATAATTGTCGAGGTAGGCAGCCGAGGTCGGATCGCTCGGCAGGCCTGGATATTGCACCGTCGCGGTCTTCCCGTTGATCGCGTAGCTCACTCCGGTGTGCCAGTAGGTTTCCCACGCGTAAGTATCCTTGGTTTCACCCTCGCCCTTTGTATAGCCGAGCTCGCCATGGACGCTGAGCGCGGAAGTGGGATGCCAGTTCGCTTCGGCATTGATCACCCAGGTGGATGATAGGGAGTTGCGGAAGATGTCATCCTGGACTCGTCCGTTGACCGGCGTTCCGCCCGGAGTGGTGTTGGCCCAATTTGCGCTCGTGACCACTCCATTCGCGATAGTATAGCTCGTAAGCGCGCTTTGCGCGTTGCCGATCACGTTACTGATCCAGGCCATCGAGTTGCTGTTGACGTTGTTCGCATCCATCCGAGTGTAGATGCCGTTGAGATCGAGTTCGAACTGCGGGCTTGGGCGGAACTGGACGGCCAGAGTGCCGCCCTTGCGGATTCGCATCTGCCGGAAATACGCCTCGCCGATCAGGTTCGGCGCAATCGCGGTTTGTCCGGAACCGCCGAAATTGTCGTAGCTGGTGTAGCCGAGGAATTCCTGGCCGTCGCGGCGGAATGCCCGCTTCTGGTAGAATCCGGCAGCGAGGATTCCGAAGCTCTCCGCGTTGTTCTTCCAGCTGAACAGTCCGGAAACCTGAGGCTCCCATTTTGCGGCGAGGTCGTTGTAGTTCGCCTGCGCCGTGACCGTCGCAGTTCCCGACGGAAGGTCGAGCGGCATCCGGCTATGCAGGTTGACCGTTCCGCCGATGCCACCTTCCGGAAGGTCTGCCTGCGATGACTTGTAGACTTCAAGCTTCCCGACGATTTCAGACGGCAGCAAGCTAAAATCGAAGCTCCGGCCTCCAGAGGTCTGGTCGAGAACGAACCAGTCGCCGGTGGCAATGCTGTGACCATCGAGGAGCGTGAGGTTCAGGGTAGGATCAGTGCCGCGAATCGACACCGACGAATTCTCGCCGAAACCGCCGGCCGCGGCGGAGCCGGTGACGACGTTCACTCCGGTTAGGCGCCCAAGCGAGTCCGCGACGTTTTTGTCGGGAAACTTGCCAATGTCCTCCGCGGTGATCACCTCCGAGACCATGTCGTTCCGCTTTTTCTGGTTCAGCGAAGCCTGGATCGAGGCGCGGATGCCGGTGACCACGATCGCACCATCCTGCCCCTCGCGCGCCTGGGCCGGACCGACCGGCCCAGCGACCTGGTTGGGAGTGACCTTTGTCTGCTGGGCAGTCTGCGGATCACTTGCAGTGGCATCTTGAGCAAGAGCCGGCGCTGCCGTCGAAATTGCCAGAACACTGACGCCGCACGCGAGAATCGTCTTGCGAATGTTGCTGTGAGATTGGAACATGCTCTTCCCCCTTTTTCGCACCTGATTGGATAAGACCAAATGAGTACCAACCAATTCGGTGCGCCATCCTGTTTACGCGTCACCGCCCTACCAATTGGGGTCCTTAGGCACCAAATTGCGCTCCAATGCAATACCAAAAATGCAGTTTCGGTGGCCGGACCTCGTTTAGGTATTGAAAAGGTATTATATTCATGTCACCAAGGCTGAAAGGAGGGGCGATGTTCGTGGAGCGCGTGGGAGAGCTGGAGAGTGGCGGCAACATGCCGCTTTACCTCCAGCTGCAGCGGGTCTTGCGCTCTGCAATCGAGCGCAACGTACTGTTGGCCGACGAGGCGCTGCCGCCCGAGCGCGAACTTGCGGAAGCTTACAACGTCTCTCGAGTGACGGTCCGCAAGGCGCTCGATGGCCTTGTCGATGCGCACCTGCTCACGCGCCGGCAAGGCGCCGGGACTTTCGTAGCGGCGCGGGTCGAGAAAAATTTTGCGGCGATCACCTCGTTTACCGAGGACATGCTGTCGCGAGGGCGTCAGCCGCGTAGCGAATGGCTGTCGCGCTCCGAAGGTACTGTGATGCCGGAGGAGGCACTGGCGTTGGGCCTCGGACCCGGGAGCCCGGTCTATCGGCTAAGCCGCATACGGTACGCAGACGAGCAGTCGATGGCGCTCGAACATGCTACCGTGCCGAAATCCTGCCTGGAAACACTCGATAGTGTGGAGGACTCGCTTTACGATGCTTTGGGAAGCGCGCGGCCGGTAAGGGGGCTTCAGCGGCTCCGAGCTGTTTTGTTCACGCCCGAACAATCGCACCTGCTCGGAATCGAGCCGGGATCGGCTGGCCTCGAAATTGAGCGCCGGGGTTTTGCTGCCGATGGACGCACAGTGGAATTTACCAAGTCCTATTACCGAGGTGACGCTTACGACTTCGTCGCTGAACTCAACCTGGGCCGGCCTTAGACTGCTTCAGGGGGACTAGTGGAACTCACCGACAACTCCGAAACGGAAACCTTGATGTTCAAGGAGGCCAGCGAGGCGCCCGCCGTTGTCGCCCGTCAGATCGCCGCGAACCGAGAAAGGCTTGGCGCAATTGGCGAACGGTTCCGGTCACAAAAGCCGCGAGCGCTGGTGACGCTGGCGCGCGGGAGTTCCGATCACGCGGCCACCTATGCACGTTACCTTATCGAACGCCATTTGGGCGTGCTCACCGGTTCGCTCTCTCCATCGATCGCATCAGTCTATGGGTCGACGCCCAAGTTCGATGACGCTGTCCTTCTCGCAATTTCGCAATCCGGACAGAGCCCGGACCTGCTTTCAGCCGCAGAGCAAGCGCGGGCGAACGGAGCATTTGTGATCGCGATGGTGAACGACGAAGCGTCGCAGCTGGCAGCGCTGGCCGACGCAATGATACCGCTGGGTGCCGGTCGCGAGCGCAGCGTAGCCGCAACCAAATCCTTCATTGCGACGCTTTCGGCCACGCTCGGTCTGCTAGCGGCCTGGACTGAAGATCTGGCGATCGGCGCCGCGTTGAATGATTTGCCGCAGAAGCTGCAGCAAGCTTGGACGCTCGATTGGGGCGCCGCAGTGCCGTTGCTAGTCAACGCGAGCTCAATGTACGTTGTCGGCCGGGGGCATGGTTTCGGGGTGGCACAGGAAGCGGCGCTGAAACTGAAGGAAACCTGCGCAATGGCCGCCGAAGCTTTCAGCGCTGCCGAAGTTCGCCACGGGCCGATGGCATTGGTAAAGCCTGGCTTCCCAATTCTCTTCTTGGGACAGCAGGATGAAAGCCTCCAGGGAGTCGCCGAGCTCGCCGAAGAGTTCGCCGGAATGGGCGCGACCGTGGTGAGTGCCGGCGTTAGCAGTGCGCCTGGTACACGTCTCCCAACAACCCCTGCTGATCCGCTGATCGAGCCGATCCTTCGGATCGCCAGCTTTTATCGCCTTGCCAACGCACTTGCGCTGGCGCGGGGACGAAATCCCGATCGGCCGCCGCATCTGGCCAAAGTGACGGAGACGGTCTGATGAAGACCGCGTTCGTCAATGGCCGGGTGTTGCTGCCCGAAGGTTTCCGCGAGCACGTATGCGTCGTGATCGCCGGGGATCGGATCGAGGCGATTGGCGATGGCGCACCGGAGGGGGCGCGAACAGTCGATTTGCACGGCGATTTCCTGCTGCCCGGGTTCATCGATGTGCAGGTCAACGGTGGCGGCGGCCGGTTGTTCAATGAAGATCCGTCTGTCGAGACGGTCGCGGTCATGGCTGAAGCTCACCGGCGATTCGGAACGACAGGGCTTCTCCCGACCTTGATCAGTGATGATCTTTCGGTCGTCGAGAGGGGCGTCGCCGCAGTCGAAGAAGCTATTGAAACCGGCGTCCCCGGAATCCTTGGTATCCACATTGAAGGCCCGTTCCTCAGCCGGGCACGGCGCGGGATCCACCTGGCCTCCATGTTGCAACCGTTCGACGATCGCTTCGTCGAGCTGTTGTCCTCAGCCAAGCTGGCCAAAACGGTCATAACCGTCGCTCCGGAATGCGTGGAACCAGCTCAAATCTCCGATCTCGTCCAGGCCGGGGTTATCGTCTGTGCCGGCCATTCCGATGCCGATTATGAGACGGTAAGACGCGCCATCGACGCGGGCGCAACGGGCTTCACGCATCTTTTCAACGGCATGTCGCAACTGACCAACCGCGAGCCGGGAATGGTTGGGGCTGCGCTAGAGGACCGCTCTACCTACGCGGGAGTGATTATCGACGGCCAGCACATCCACCCCGCGAACTTTCGGATCGCACTGAATGCGAAAGGTGCAGACCGGCTGATGCTCGTCACCGATGCCATGGCATCCGCGGGGAGCAATCGCCGCGAGTTCACCCTCCAGGGCCGAACAATCAGCCGCAAAGGTCAGCGTTTGATGAACGATGAGGGTGTGCTTGCGGGTTCGACTCTGACCATGGCGGAAGCCGTCGCAAATGCCGCCGAGCAAGGAGGCATTTCTCTTGCGTCGGCGGTGCAGATGGCAAGCAGGACCCCGGCGCAGTTTCTCGGCCTCGCCAACGAAACTGGGACCATCGCGCCAGGATTGCGCGCTGATCTGCTGGTCGTGCGCGAAGACTTCACCATCGTCAGCAGCTGGATCGGCGGTCGAGCTAGCGATGCCGATGCAATCGGCGTCTCCGCACCGACACGATCAGCCGCCCCCGACCGGTAAGCTGCCAGCGAGACCATTCCCCCGAACGCCAAGTTTCAAACGGCTCCAATGGCGGAGACGGAGGGATTCGAACCCTCGGTACGGGAATCCCCCGTACGGCGGTTTAGCAAACCGCTGGTTTCAGCCACTCACCCACGTCTCCGGATGCGAAGCGCGCAGTCCTTCCGCCGAAGGCCGAGCACAAGCACCAAGGCGAGGCTATAGAGGCGGCTTCACCGCCGTTCAACCGCGGCAAATCACTTCATTCGGACCTCCAGCCGCATTTCGAAGCTCGCCTCCTCCTGGGGTTCGAGCAGCTGGATGCCCAGCGCCGGCCAATCCTCCTCCGGCTCGTTGAGAGCCGCATTGGCATGGCTTACGGGCTCGGCATCGAAGGAGCTTGTCCCCGCCGGCGAATAGATCTGGAGAAAGCGTGCGTCGGGTGACGACAATTCGAGCTCGAACGGCCAATCGGGATCGCTGAAGATTGCGCGGCCGCTCCAGCCGCAATAGCCGTTGTTGAGATCCCGCGAACAGATCGGGTTGTCGGAAATGTCGTACTGTCCGGTCGCCGGAAGCCGCTCGACCGGCAGGCAGTTCTCGTCAACCGCAAGCACTTCCTCTGCAAAAGTTTGGATGCGGCTCCCGGCGGAACAGTTGAAGCTCGGGTGAAGACCAAGGCCGCAAGGCATTTGTTCTGCGGACAGGTTTTGACAAGTGAGACGGACGGTCAGATAATCTTCGCCCAGGCCGAAGTATTGGCGCGATTCATAAGCCCAGGGCCATTCGTCCGCATCGTGATCGAACGCGAGAACGGCTTCGGTGGCGGAAGCGGTCTCGACGCGCCAGCTGGCAAGGCAGCCCTGTCCATGGATCGGAAGCGGCTCGCCGGGAAAGCGCGCCGTGAGGCGAACCTCCCTGCCGCGAAAGTGAAAGCATCCGCCGCGAATCCGGTTCGCGAATGGGATTAACGGGAAACATGGGGCCTGGCGGATGTTCTTTAACGGTTCGGGGCTGGGCCGGAGTACGGGTATCCGGTGGCCTTCGTCGATGTATTCCAAGCGGGTAACGGCGCCGCCGAGCGACGGAGCGAGCTCAAGTTGCAACGGACCGGAAGCGAGGGCGACGGAGTGACTCATATCTTTAACCTCAAACGAAGCGATTGTTCACGGATGCGAAACTTCCTTGGGGATAAGTATGCATTTGACGTTGCGTCGGGATTCCGGCGCCGGATATTGAACCCCGGGGTTCCGGGAGGTTGGTAATGGCCAGACGTGTCAAGGACTTCATCGAGATCAGCGACTACACGTCGCTCGACACGCTGATCAATGTCCTCACCGCCGTTCGCGATAATCTGCCGGAGGATGCGGAGCCTGAGCTCAGGCTTCGCGGAGACGACGTTTTCGGTCGACGGCTGACGATCTCCTATCTTCGCGAATTGACTAGCGAGGAAGCGGAATGCGACGCCCGCTACACCGGCGGAGTTGTCGAGCCGGACAGCGGGATCGAGGAACTCCGGCAAAAGCTCGAGAAGATCCCATTCGACCGCGGAGACGGCGAACACAAACGGATGCGCCGGGTCGCCTGATTCACGCCTCAGGCCGTGCCATCTCCCGGGCGGAAATCCACGGGTTCGTGCTCCAATCGTTTCTCCGCCTTCTCCTGCTGCTCGCGAGCGCCCTCGGTGTAATAATGCGAGGGCGGCACGATGGGCACTGTCAGGCACAAGCTTGAGGCCGGAAGCACCTCGCGCCAGTCGCGAATCAACCGCTTGTAGGCACGGCCGACATTCCGGATATTACGATTGAGATCATAAAGCCCGAGCGGATTCACGTGGCCGTTCTGCTCGCGAAGGGCCGTGTCCCAATCCACCTGGTCGGTCAGCGAATACCAGGTGAAACCGACCGTCGGGATTCCGACGTTGCGCAGGCGAAGGACGTTCGCCCATTCCTTCCACAGCCATTGGACCGCCTCGTCGCCGACCGGCCCTTCCGACAGGTTGGTCTCGGTATGCATCACCGGCAGGCGATAGCGATTGTAATATTGCCGGGTGATCTCTGTGTAGCCGAACACTTCACCCGAGGCCGTGGTCCGGCCGTCCGCGAACACCCGATGCTCGTTGGTGCGGTAATAGTCGTTGCCGAGAATGCAGTGCTGTTTCAGCCGGTTGTTGAGGAAGAAATGGTATTCCTCCTTCGTCATCCCGTTATCCATCAGATATTCGTACATCTCGCTGTCCACGCGCCGGCCGTAGTTGAGGTCGAGCGACAGGAATCGGCGGGAGTTTAGCTGCTCGGCGATATGGATCGCCTTCGGGCTATCGGCATGGAAATATTCCGAAGACTCCGACTGGATAAAGATTGCATCGGCTCGGCGCTTCAGGATCGCGAGCATCCCCAGCACATTGGCTTTGACGATGTGCTTGAGCGCTGTGACGAACGAGGTGTCCGTCCGCATCTGCTCATTCCACCAGCCATATTTCGCCGAGAACATCGCGCAGATGAACATCTCGTTGACTGGCGTGTAGAGCTGTACCCAGGGGTACCTATCCGCGAAGGCGCCGGCATAGTCGGCGAACAGCGTCGGAAAATCGGGGTTCTGGAAATTGCCGATCCAGTCGGGCACCCCGAAGTGGCACAGATCGACGATCGGGGTGATGTCGAGCCGCTTCAGGTCCGCAAACGTCTGATCGGAAAATTCCCAGTCATATTTCCCGGGGCCCAGGTAGGTCTTATAAATGGGCGGCCCGTAGCGGAGGTAGTGGATCCCCATGTCCACGACCAATTCGAAATCCTCGCGCCAATGCTTGTAGAAGCCGCAAAGCTCCATCTCGTCGACGCGCGTCTTGCCGTGATTGATGGTCGGGATGCTGTTCTCGATCCCCGTCGCGAACATGAAGTTGGCGATGGTTCGTCTCCTGCGGTCCTCACACTTTGGCAGAGCCCCAACGGCATTGCCGTGCTGCCATCACCAGAAACGCGCAAGCGGCACAAGGTTGCATTCAACCAATCGAGCAGCAGCCCTTAGCGTTCAATCTCATCAAGAAACTTGCGGATTTCGCGCGCGGCCTGATGCGTAGCTTTGCGCGAAACGCCGAACGCCATGTGGCAGCACCGGACCTCGGCCGCGGCGTCGCGTTCGTTCGGAAGGCCGCGAGCGGAACGGATCGCGACGATCCCGTCTTTCGAAGACCAGATTGCCAGCGTCGGCACTGGCGGCTTGTCCGAAAAATGCGGCACCGGCGGCTCGTCGACGCTGTGGCCGGCGACCCATTCGTACAGCCGCCACATGTTGTTCTGGCGCGGGCTGCCCGAGAAAGGCGAACCGAGAGTCACGACTGCGCGAACGCGGTCCGGCACCTCCCGCGCAAGCTCCCGCGCGAACAGGCCACCGAGGCTCCAGCCGACCAGCAGCACCGGGCGGCCGTCCCAAATCTGGTCCAGACGTTCTCGGAGCCGCCGAAGCGTGTCGTCGCTCACACCGCGATTGAGGCCCATGTCCCACCCGTGCACGCGCCAGCCATCGCGAGCGAGCGAACGGCGAAGCTCCATCGCTGTGCGGTCATTGGCCAGAAAACCGGGAATGACCAGCGCCGGCGGGCCGTCCACCGGCCCGCGCGGGCCCAAATGGCCAACCCCATTCCAGATTCGCGCGGCAAGCCAGGCGGCTTCTCGGTACCGCTTCCAGTTGGACGGTGGCTTGTCGTCGCCGGTCCAGACTGGCGCATTTGCCTCGTAATTCACGGGCTTCACGTAGACGGTGCGTTCTGGAACGGCAACGGACTGGCCGAAACCGCAAAGTCTTGGCAAAGGGGCGCGCCATGCCTGTCAAAACCGTAGCCATGCTCACCGCCGGCGGTCTCGCCCCCTGTCTCTCCTCCGCCGTCGGAGGGTTGATCGAGCGATACACCCAGGTCGCGCCGGACGCCCGGATCATCGCCTACAAGAACGGCTATGCCGGGCTGCTCACCGGCGATTCCGCCGA
>Ga0157371_10005650_pt1 | contig 10499 bp, 13 predicted proteins | sample C45metaG_FD_113462 | JGI IMG/M metagenome (GOLD analysis project Ga0157371, IMG submission 113462) | Corn rhizosphere microbial communities from Kellogg Biological Station, Michigan, USA - C4-5 metaG | ecosystem: Host-associated > Plants > Roots > Rhizosphere > Soil | place: USA: Michigan...
ACCTGTTTTTTTGATTTCCCCGGCTCTTGGGATTGACAGCGTCCTTGGTTATAATCCGTGCTTTATTAAAGTTAGTTAGCAAAACGCCTAAAAATACTTAAAAGATGTGTCCACACGATAGGCGCATGCGGGAATCTTAAAGCGCTTGCACTACGATTCCCAATCGAGTTGGGAATGACGATCTCACGCTGCCTACTATTTTGCCAAAAAGATCTGTGTTTTATATTGATTTTATGAAATAATTAACCCTCAGGATGACAAACTTTGTTTCTGATACAACCAGTGGTGTCAGAATGTTGCCATCTGACACTAATTCGAATAATCTAATGATTGTTACAGATGCAAGCAAATTTCTTCGTGTTGATCTTTGCATCTGTGGTTAATCTTTTATCTTCCCCTGCCTTCGTCCCATTTATTCCGTTCGTCCTGAAGCTCACGGGCAAGTTTCATTTCTTTATCTTTTGCCTTTACTTTATGCGCCTGAAATTCATCGGCTACTTCCTGGTAAAGTGCTGTTCTGTACTTTGCTTCGTGCCTTAATTTGCCAGATTGGAAAATAACAAAGGCTAAACCTATGCCTAACACAATAATAATTGTCCACACAATGGTATTATAAGTGCCTTTATCAAAGGCAATTCCTAAAAACTTAATTTCGTTAACCGAAGCGGTAGCGTTGGCCAGCGAGTTTTCTTTTCCGGTTACTTCACCTTTTAAACTCGAAATATTGCCGGCCTGTGCTTTAATTTCCTGCCTGGCTTCCTGCAATTGCTTGCGTTCCTTTTTCAGCGTGTCGTTAACACTTTTCCATAAAGAAGATAACCGGCTCGGATTAATCAGCCTTGCGCCATACAAACTTTTAGATTTCGATAACATAAAGTTATACTGCCCGTTTAACGAAGGGTCTGTATTCTTCGTCGTGTCTGGCTTAACCTGCCCAAACGCAACGTTTAAAAATAGCATAGCGCCTAAAAAAAATAGGATGTGTTTAATTTTCTGCATAGTTTAAATATAGGTGTTTGAATGTAAAACTACATTTTTATCTATTTCCCGTTTAATATTTTTAAGTTAAGTTTAGGAACGGTAGAACAAAAATATTTGTGTTTAACATGTTAAATAACAATTTTATCTAAGTTTTATTATAAAATTATTTGCGATAGGTTACATTTGTTTTATGCAAATAGGAATTATTGGTTTAGGCGATATGGGCAAATTGTACGCTGTATCGTTTATAAATGCAGGTTATAAAGTATTTGGGGCAGATATGCCTTTGCGTTTTGCAGATTTAAAAAATGAGCTGGAGCCAAAAGGAATCGAAGTTTTAATTGATGGCCATGAGGTAGCACGTAAATCTGACTTTATCATCTATTGCGTTGAAGCCGAAAAAATTGATGAAGTGGTAGCCGTTTTTGCACGTTCTACTAAATATGGTGCAATTGTTTCTGGCCAGACATCAGTTAAGCATCCGGAAATTGCGGCTTTTGAAAAATACCTTCCAAACGATACCCAGATTGTAACCTGCCATTCTTTACATGGTCCTGCTTTTAGTCCTGAGGGGCAAACGCTTGTGGTGGTACGTCATCGTGCTACAGATGAAGTTTATGCGCAGGCCCTTGAGGTTTATAAATCTTTAAAATCGAACATTATTGAAATGGACGATTATAGAGAACACGACCGTATCGTGGCCGATACACAGGCTGTAACGCACATGGGCTTCGAGAGCATGGGCTCTGCCTGGAAAAATGCCGGTTTCTTCCCCTGGGATAATCCTGCCTATGCAGGTGGAATCGATAACGTGAAAATATTGACCACGCTCAGAATTTTCAGCTATAAATCTCACATTTATGCAGGTTTGGCCATTTTAAACCCTTATGCACAAAAGCAGGTGAAATATTATGCCCAGGCAGAATCTGAACTGTTTAAACTGATGATCTGTGAAAATGAAACCGAATTCAGGAAAAAAATTTACGCGGCCCGCGATTTCGTTTTTCATGAAAGTAGGTCGCTTCTACTATTGGACGATAACATCATGAAAGAATTCAGTCTATCTGATGCCAGCCATAAACAAAAACCTAATTCGCATTTAAGTTTGCTGAGTATGGTATATGCCTGGTATAAAATGGGCGTAAACCCTTACGATAACCTGATCTGCCAAACACCACCTTTTAAACTGAGATTGGGTATTGCCGAATATCTTTTTAAGAACAAAGAAATGCTGGAAGAGTCGATTAATACCGCTTTATATGATAAATCTATCCGTGGCGACGATTTGGAATTCCATACTGCTGTGCACGAATGGGCATCGATTATTGGTTATGGCGATTTAAAAGGTTACAAAGAACATTTCGAAGCTGCCAAGTCATTTTTCGCGAACCGTTTAAATGATGGTAGGGATTTAAGTGCAGAGATGATTAAGCGATTAGGTAAGTAGCTATTAAGGATGAAGACCATTCCGAATAAACCTGAATTGGTTTCGCTGTTGCAACAACAATTAAGAGCGATAGAAATACTTTGTGTTGAGTACGATAACGGAACTGATATTGTTATTCCATCAATTGCCGAAAAAATTGCCGTGATTTTCCATAACGCTGATCATTCAAAAGCATTGGTGAGTCAGCTTAAATTAAGTCATCTTGAGCTGTATTGCAGTTCTGAGATTTACAACTCCAAAAGCCTCACCAATTTTATTGGCTTATTAAAACTGGAGCACAGTGCGGGAAAGGGTTGGGGCTATGTCGCCAGGTTAGACCATGCTGCTTTAAAAGCCGTGACACAAGAAAACTGGTGGAACAATAAAAAAGTAATTATTGATTCTGATGGTTTACCTTTTACCAGAGCTAAAATAATAAAATCGCTGGCCAGTTCCAATCCACTGTCTCTAAATACTTCAGGCTGGACGGTTAAAGATGCCAATGGCAACAAATCAACGATTTCTCCAATAGCCGAAACAGTTAGGCAAATTGCTTTTGAGCTGTTGGAAAGTTTCCGGGATGTTGATGTAAATAAAGAAAGTAAGCTTTATTATAAATCTTAATTAAGCTCAACAAAAATTGACAATAAAACAATCTCAACAATCAAACAATTCTGCCTTTTATTTTTATAATCACTTTAACTTTAAATATCGATAATAAGAAATCAGAAAAGCTGTTAAGTCTGTTTTAGATGCTTTAGGCTTAAATTATAATGTTGATAAGCCTCAAGCCCTGGAGCAGTATAATGCCGATCTGGAAGAAGGGACTTCTGAAATTGAAAAGGGAAACTTTATTTCTGCTGATCAGTTGAAAGCCGAGGCCATTAAATGGTAGTTGTTTGGAATTATAGAGGAAGATTAGAACTAAAAAAGGTTTTTGATTGTTAAATCAATAAGTTCATCACGCACTAGTATGGCATATTTTAAAGAGTCTAAAGCAATGTAATTGCGCTTAGTGAAAATCCCGAGAAATATGCTTTGGATAAATATAAAATAAATAATGATGGCAGTTGGCGGGCCTTCGAAAAATATTGTTACCGTATATCATATAAAATTACTGCTAACCAAATCCGTATAGTCTAGTTACGCCATACCATTAAATCTCCTTTGCATTATTGGCATCTCCTGTACGCCTTTCCATTTTCCACCTCCATCTTACATCATCCATATAACATATAGACTTTATTTTATTCCTTTAATCCTTCGTTTAGGCAAAAACAGTACATTATATTTGCCCGCATGTCGGTATTGCTGTTTACACTTATCGTTTTATTAGGTGCCTTTTTAGCCGGATTATTAGGCTCGCTAACCGGTTTAGGCGGTGGTGTAATTATTATTCCATTGCTTACTTTGGCCCTGGGTGTTGATATTCATTATGCCATTGGCGCATCTATTGTTTCGGTAATTGCTACCTCATCAGGGTCGGCTGCAGCTTATGTAAAAGAGGGTATCACGAATATCCGGATCGGGATGTTTTTGGAAATCGCGACCACAATAGGGGCGGTTTGCGGAGCAATAGTGGCTGTTTACCTAAATGCCAATTACATTGCCATTCTTTTTGGCTGCATCCTCATCTTTTCTGCCATCATGACTTTAAAGAAGAAGGTAGACCATACCACTTTGGATGATACCGATAAATGGGCCAAATTTTTTAAACTGAACGGCTCGTTTCCTGATAAAGGCATTGATCATCCTTATGCTGTAAAACATGTACCAGGCGGTTTTCTGATGATGCTTTTTGCAGGAACATTGTCTGGTTTGCTGGGTATCGGGAGCGGAGCCCTAAAAGTAATTGCGATGGATAACATTATGCGTTTACCCTTTAAGGTATCAACCACCACAAGCAATTTTATGATGGGCGTTACCGCTGCAGCTAGTGCGGTGGTGTACCTGCACCGCGGGCAAATTGATCCAGGTATTGCTATGCCGGTATGTATCGGGGTTTTAACAGGTGCTTCTTTAGGATCTAAAGTTTTATTAAGGACCAAAACCGATAAACTGAAAATTGTATTTGCAATAGTAGTGGCCTTTTTAGCCCTGCAGATGATTTATAAAGGAATAAGCGGATTATAATGGATACAGCAAAAAAAGAAAATCTGAACGATAAAGATATCCAGGTAATTCTGGGTACACTTCTGCGGGCGGGCGTAATTATTTCAATGAGCATTGTATTAATCGGTGGCGCCATTTTCCTCATTCATAATAAAGGGGCTTTTACCAACTATAAAGTTTTTAAACCCGAACTAAACAATTTTTCTTCCATAGCTGCAATTTTTAAAGGTGTATTAACTTTCCAGGGCGATGCCATTGTGCAGTTTGGTATCCTGATGCTTATTTTTACGCCGATTGCACGCATTGTTTTTGCTATCTTCAGCTTTTTAATAGAACGCGATTACCTTTATGTACTGATTGGGATCATCATTTTAACCATCATAACCATCAGTTTAAATGGTGGTTTGGCACATTAACTTGGTTTAAAAATTATTTTATTGAAAAAACTATTAAGATTTTAATTTAAACGCGTAAAATTGTGGCTTAAAATTAAATCTAATGGCAAAATCTGGAAAAGTTGTTCAACTGTTTCAAAAACCAGAGAATTTTATCAAAACCCGTGCTAGAGAACTGGAGTTGGGTAACTGTTACATCAGTCGCGATTGGGAAGAAGCGGGTCTTGCAAATGCAATGGTTAGCCGCAGGCATACTAATGGGAATTTTACCTTAGGTATGTACCTTGTAGATATGAAATGCTTAGGGGTTAAGGATACTACTTTTAAGTTTAATGTATCAGAAGAAGAACTGGAAGATTGTGTGGATTACATACAGGGCGATGAAATAGAATATGATAAATTACATAATATCATCTATGGTGCTGAAGCTTTTGCTAATGATTGTGGTTTTAAACCACATAAAGATTGGGCAATAACACAATTTATATTAGAAGAAGACGATGATCACATCCCGTTAATTGATATCGAATTTGGAGAAGATGGCGTACCTGCATATTTTGTTGGACCAAATGATAATCCTGCCAAAATAAAGCAAATACTGGCTACCTTAGATAAAAATGTTGGAGCGGGTAATTATCTGTTTTATTATGAAGATGAGTTTGAGGATGATGAAATTATTGAAGACGATAAAGAGCAAAGTTTTAAGCTGATATACTACACTTTCACTGGCGCTTACCGTGATAAATTTGGGGAAAGCGAAGCCGCTACCTTAAATAAAGATCATATTGCCGAAATTTGGGACCAAAAGGTGGATTCCGGACTTTACAGCCTCAATGATGAACTGGATGATCGTATTATTGAATGTGCCAAAGAATATGGGTCGATTTTTGATGTCAAAAGTGTCGAAAGTCTTAATCAGATTCATTCTTTTCTTATCAAAAACCCCGATATGCCATTATTTTACGCAGAATTATTTTTGCAATATAAAGTTTTTGGACTTCATACAAAGGCTGATGCCATAGCTAAAAAGGGGATGCAGCTTTTTCCTGATTTCTTATACTTAAGACTTTATGTGGCCCATGCCGCGATGGTTGATGGTGAATTGGACAAGGGCTTAAAGTTATTGAATAAAAAGCATAACCTTGATGAAGCATTCCCACAGCGAACAGCATTTGCAGAAGGCGAGTTTATGCTTTTTTATGCTGCATTATGTCAATATTTTTTAGCTAAGGATAATTTAATTGATGCCATAAACTGCAGCGATGCGCTGATTATCGAGATTTATAAATATGCTTGTAGTGAGAATGCAATACTTGATCTTTTACCGCGGATAAAAGCCAAACTGGGAGAGCCATACTAAAGGCAAAAATTGATCAAATTAAAGTGTTTTTAAACCTTAAATAAGATCTAAAATGCTTTTAATCAAATTTATAGCTATTGCTTTAAATGCTCCAACAGCCCATTAACCTTCCTTTTCAGGTTAAATCCCATCATATCAGCAATTTATTTGAAAAAATATTTAGCTAACTATTTGAAAATTAATAATTCTTGTCTATCTTTGCCGTCCCTTTCGGGGGATGTACAACCACCTTGAACGAAGCCCTACTGCTTCGATGGGTGTTAAAAAGAAAAGATAAAATGTCAGGAATTATTGGAAAAAAAGTAGGAATGACCAGTATCTTTGATGCCGAAGGAAGAAACATTCCTTGTACGGTAATCGAGGCTGGGCCTTGTGTAGTTACACAAGTAAAGACCGAAGAAAAAGACGGGTATTCATCAATCCAACTGGGTTACGATGAGAAAAAAGAGAAAAACACAACTCAACCGTTAAAAGGCCATTTCGCGAAAGCAAACACAACTCCGAAACGCAAGCTGGTAGAATTCGATTCGTTTACAACTTCACTTAATTTAGGTGATGTAGTAACCGTTGACGCATTCGCAGAAGGCGATTTTGTTGATGTTGTAGGTACCTCAAAAGGTAAAGGTTTTCAAGGTGTTGTAAAACGCCACGGATTTGCCGGTGTTGGTATGCAGACTCACGGTCAGCATAACCGTTTACGTGCCCCAGGTTCATTGGGAGCATCATCATTCCCATCACGTGTATTCAAAGGAATGCGCATGGCAGGAAGAACAGGTGGAGACAGGGTAAAAATTCAGAACCTACAGGTTTTGAAAGTTTATGCTGAGCAAAACTTATTAGTAGTTAGTGGTTCCATTCCAGGAGCTAAAGGTTCTTACGTAATCTTAGACAAATAATCAGATGGAAGTTAAAGTATTAAACATTTCAGGTAAAGAAACAGGTGCCAAGGTGCAACTTCCTGAATCGGTATTTGGTATCGAGCCTAACGACCACGCGATTTATTTAGATGTAAAACAGTATTTGGCTAATCAACGTCAAGGTACTCACAAATCTAAACAACGTAATGAGATTGCTGGTTCAACTCGTAAACTATACAAACAAAAAGGTACAGGTGGTGCAAGAGCAGGTAGCATTAAATCTCCGTTATTTAACGGTGGTGGTCGTGTTTTCGGTCCTCAGCCACGTGATTATAGCTTTAAATTGAACAAGAAATTAAAATCATTAGCACGTAAATCTGCTTTAGCTTATAAAGCCAAAGATAACAACGTGGTAATTGTAGAAGATTTCAACTTCGATACAGCTAAAACTAAAAACTATACCAGTTTATTGACTGCGTTAAACGTGGGTACACAGAAAACTTTATTGGTTTTACCTGCGCAAAATAATAATATCTATTTATCAAGCAGAAACATTCAGAAAACTAAAGTAATCTCGGCAGCAGATTTAAATACTTATGATGTATTAAACGCTGGTGTACTTGTGTTAACTGCTGATTCTGTTAAAACTTTGGAGGAGGCGTTTGCCAAATAATATGGAAATTTTAAAAAAACCAATATTAACCGAAAAAGCTTCAGCTTTAACTGAGAAATCTAACCGTTTCACATTTAGCGTTAACCACAAGGCTAACAAAATCCAAATCAAAGCTGCTATTGAAAAGTTGTACGGTGTAACTATCGTTGCAGTTAACACAATGGTTGTTGATGGAAAAGCTAAATCTCGTTACACTAAAGCAGGTTTTGTTTCAGGCCGTAGCCCGAAATACAAAAAAGCAATCGTAACGTTAAAAGACGGCGAAACAATAGATTATTACGCAACCCTTTAATTTAATAATTCATTATAACTATGGGCTTAAGAAAATTTAAACCAGTTACTCCAGGTACCCGCTTCAGAGTTGGTGCTAGTTTTACGGAGATTACAGCAACCAAGCCCGAAAAATCATTGGTTGTATCATCAAAAAAGTCTGGTGGACGTAACAATACAGGAAAAATGACTATGCGCTACATGGGCGGTGGTCACAAAAAATCATATCGTTTAATCGACTTCAAACGCGATAAATTCGATATTCCTGCAACAGTAGCTACTGTTGAATACGATCCAAACCGTACTGCCCGCATCGCATTATTACACTATGCAGATGGCGAGAAGCGTTATATCATCGCTCCTGAAGGATTGCAAGTTGGTTCGGTATTATTGTCGGGCGACACAGCATCACCAGAAGTAGGTAACACTTTAAAATTATCGAACATTCCATTAGGTTCTATTATCCACAACGTGGAGATTCACCCTGGAAAAGGAGCACAATTGGCTCGTAGTGCAGGTGCTTATGCACAATTAGCTGCCCGCGATGGTAAATATGCTACTTTAAAAATGCCTTCAGGCGAAACCCGTTTAATCCTGACTACTTGTCTTGCTACTATCGGTGCTGTATCTAACTCAGATCATGCAAACGAAGTATTAGGTAAAGCAGGTCGTAAACGTTGGTTGGGCCGTCGTCCGAGAACTAGACCGGTAGCGATGAACCCTGTCGATCACCCAATGGGTGGTGGTGAAGGTAGATCATCAGGTGGTCACCCACGTTCAAGAAATGGTGTTTTAGCTAAAGGCTTCAAAACCAGAGAACTTAAAAAATATTCTAATCGTTACATCATAGAGAGAAGGAAGAAATAATGGCTCGTTCGATAAAAAAAGGACCTTATATTGACCATAACGTAGAGAAAAAAGTAAACTCTATGAATGATTCAGGCAAAAAGTCTGTAATCAAAACTTGGTCTCGCAGATCAATGATATCACCAGATTTCGTGAATCATACATTTGCTGTACACAATGGAAATAAATTTATCCCTGTGTACGTTACAGAAAACATGGTTGGTCACAAGTTGGGAGAATTTGCTCCAACCAGAACATTCAGAGGACACGCTGAAAAGAAAAAATAATTAGACAATGGAAGCAATAGCAAAATTAAACAATTGTCCAACCTCACCGCGTAAGATGCGTTTGGTTGTAGATCTTATCAGAGGTGAACGTGTTGAGAAAGCATTAAGCATTTTAAAGTTTACCAATAAAGAAGCAGCAATAAGAGTTCAGAAATTATTATTATCTGCTATCAAAAACTGGGAAGCTAAAAATGAAGGTACCACTGCTGAAGAAAACCAACTTTTTGTAAAAACAGTAATGGTTGATGGTGGCCGTCAGTTAAAACGCTTACGTCCGGCTCCTCAGGGCCGTGGATATAGAATTCGTAAACGTTCTAACCACGTAACGCTGATTGTAGATAGTAAAAGTACAGAAACAACTCAAAACTAATTAGGAAATGGGACAAAAAGCAAATCCAATAGGTGCCAGGTTAGGAATTATCAAAGGATGGGATTCTAACTGGTTCGGTGGCAACAACTACTCCGATAAATTAGTTGAAGATGAGAAAATAAGAAAATACCTTTCTGCCCGTATCGCAAAAGGCGGTGTTGCTAAAGTGGTAATCGAACGTACGTTAAAACGTATTACAGTTACTATCCACACAGCTCGTCCGGGTATTGTAATCGGTAAAGCAGGTGCTGAGGTTGATAAAATCAAAGAAGAGTTAAAGAAATTGACTAAAAAGGAAATTCAAATTAACATCTTTGAAATTAAACGCCCGGAACTTGATGCACAATTAGTTGCAGAAGGTGTTGCAAAACAATTAGAAGCAAGGATCTCATTCCGTAGAGCAATGAAATCTTCTATCGCATCAACCATGCGTATGGGTGCTGAAGGTATCAAAATCATGACTTCTGGTCGTTTAGGTGGTGCTGAGATGGCACGTACTGAGCAGTACAAAGAAGGAAGAGTGCCTTTGCATACATTCCGTGCTGATATCGACTACGCTTTAGCTGAAGCCTTAACTACTTATGGTAAAATAGGTGTTAAAGTTTGGATCTGTAAAGGTGAGGTTTATGGAAAACGTGATTTGTCTCCAAACATTGGTGCAGCAAACAACGGTCCAAAAGGCCAATCAGATAAACCAGCTTTCGGTGGAAGAGATAACCGTGGTGGTGGAAGAGATAACCGTGGCGGTGGTAACGACAGACGTGGTGGAAACCAAGGCGGTGGTCGTGGTCCAGGCCAGGGTGGTGCAAACAGAGGTGGTGGCGCAGGCGCTAACAGAGGTCCTCGTAAATAATTGATTTATTAACATCGTTTAACGATTAGAACAAAATAAAATGTTACAGCCAAAAAGAACGAAGTTCAG
>Ga0157371_10005652_pt1 | contig 10498 bp, 7 predicted proteins | sample C45metaG_FD_113462 | JGI IMG/M metagenome (GOLD analysis project Ga0157371, IMG submission 113462) | Corn rhizosphere microbial communities from Kellogg Biological Station, Michigan, USA - C4-5 metaG | ecosystem: Host-associated > Plants > Roots > Rhizosphere > Soil | place: USA: Michigan...
AAGGCTATGATATTCACAGCATAAGAAAAGCACTAGAACAAAAAGCCAAAGCAATTGTCATAACACCAAGAGCACAGAATCCGACCAGTTATAGTCTTGATGCTAAAACCGCACAAGAATTACATCAGTTATTTTCTGAATACCCTGATGTACTCATTATTATTGATGATCACTTTTCATTACTTGCCACAACACCTTATTATCACATTGTGCCTGAATCTACCCGGCATTGGGCGGTGATAAGATCTGTATCAAAGTTTTTAGGTCCAGACTTTAGATTTGCATTTATCAATTGTGATCCTCAGACTGCGACCAGACTAAGAATGAAACTAAATCCAAGCTGTACCTGGGTGAGTCATATCTTACAAAAAATGATATTTTCGCTTATGACATCGGAAAAAGTTCATCAATTAATGAATAAAGCAAAAATACAATATCAGACAAAAAATCAAGAAATCGTTAAAAAATTATTGGATCAAAAGCTTCTAGATATAAGTTATTGTGATGGTTTAAATCTATGGATCGAACATGCGCAAGCTCAGGAAATAGCCTATCAACTCGCGCTAATGGGATGGAAAGTCAGACTTGGAAAAGAGTTTTCATTAGGCCAAGATATTAAAGCTATACGTATCACCACTTCTGAATTAGATGAACAAAAAGCGATGGACCTATTCAATGATTTATCATTTATCTTAACTAAAATAATGACACTCTAAAATTTATGCTTTTTATCCATTATTTTTGCTAACGATCTTAAACTGAGGAAAAGTAGAAAACTAATTTCCTACTTTCCTTCATGAAAAACATTGAATTTAAAAATCAGAAACCTGCCAATTTTAAACGATTGGCATGCTGACTATATAACGGAACTGGATCTGCACCAGCACCAGAGCCAACAAGTCCGACAATCTGATTAACTTCATCCAAATGGTTCTGTGGATAATTATCGCGAATGACATTGCCCAAATGAGATGAACATATTGGTACCAAACCGTCACTATCACTACCAGTGCTCAATTTGATAAATGCTTCACCCGCAAGCAACCCGTAAGCTGTAGGATCTAATAAATTTGTGAGTCCGCCTTTACCTGACCATGAATAATAATTCACACCATTTACTGTAGCTGCTCCGGAACCACACTCAGTCACTGGAATACCTTGCGGGAAAGTGGCATTAAACTCTCCAGCCCCAGCCTTGGTCAAACCTGCAAGTGCACTTAAAACATCTTGATCATATGCTCCACCATTGCTAGAAGTCCCCCCCAGAAAACTTTCTATACCTGTAAACATATTGATTACAGCTCCGATAGTTTTATCAAAGCCTATTACACTGGCTGGTTTACGTATAAATGTTTCCACCAAATCTGCAACAGGACTACCTTTATTTGAACCCGCAATACCTGTTACGGATGCAACTAAATCAGGACGAACCCCAGCAACATAGCGAACAGTTTGCACACCTTGGCTATGACCAATCAGGTTAACTTTTTCTGCACCTGTTAAAGCCTGAATCGTGAGAACTTGTTTAAGTAATTGTTCACCACGTACTGCATCTGAGTTAGCAGCAGATGTGTTTGTTACATATACATCAGCGCCTTGGCGACTTAAATCCTGAGGAATACCATGCCAGTAATTGATCGGTCCAATCTGAGAAAAACCAAATAAACCATGTGCAAATATCAAGGGATACTTAGTTTTGGCATAATCTGTTTTTTTAGAGAACAGTCCCCAATCCGTTGCAGATGTTTTGCTACAACCCGCTTGATCGTTTTTGATACCGCAATTTTGATAACTTGTAGTTACAATTGCTGAGCTGTTAACCGATGTGAATATGATGGCCCCAAATACCAAGGCCGGGATTGCTTTTTTCATTGTTCAAGACTCCATATATTTGAACATTATTTTTGTATTACATTGATTTCTTGATACTTCAAAATATTTCCCTGAAAATCTCCTTGTTTAATTCTCAATGCTATATTTCTGTTATTGATAATTTCCTTATTGCCTATTCAGCGACTTTTTTATTCGAATTAGCCTGCATCTGTTCAAAAGTCTGTGCACGAATTCGTTCTTCTGGGCTGCTAAAAGATTTATTACGTAACTCATTTATTGCAGCCTGTTGCTGAGTCGCATCTTGCTGACTCGCTGTAATTTGTGCTCTCGCTGCAAGATAACTATCTACTCTTTTTTGCCACTGGCTTTCCTGTAAATCAACCTGAGTGAGGCGATCTGCTGCTGCCGCACCGACTAATTTTTTACGCATCTCGTACAGCTCACTCGCTGAACCTCCACGTTGATTAATCTCAGTGGTCAATTCCTGTAATTGGTTGTATTGTAAAATTGGCTGCATACTTGCTTTCAGTTCTTCTGGCTGTTCATTCAGCAATGCTGCACTTTTTTCTGCCTTCTGATTTGTGCTTAAGCGTTTATCATTATTGATCGCGTATTGTTCGATTGCGTACTGGTCATAGCTTTCTTCTTGGGCAAAAAATACATCTGCTTCCTGTGGCGTAAAAATCTGTCTACGCAGTTTAACTATAGCTGAAGCTACTGTTTTAAAGTCCTTTGCACTGTTGGTCTGAGCTGCAGGTAGCTTTTCACGCTGATGCAGATAATCCATATACTTATCAAGTAATTGATAAGAATAAGGTTGAGCAGTCGTTGGTAAAAGACCAGCAAGGTATTGACGAATATCAACAACAATACTGCTTTCAGTTTTTTCACCAATACTTGAAAGAAAATAATCGAAACAGTCGCGAATTCCACGCGACAAAACCAATTGCCCTTTCGTATCAACCTGTAAAGGACAGTTCACCTCTGTCCCCCGCAGTGATGGTGCCAACTCAGGCATAACACCATGAAACTTTAATACTTGCTGATTTGTATCAGAAACTGACGCAACAGCATTCACTGACTGCTGATTTTGTATTGTTGAATTTGAACGTGATACGTCACTGACAGCATGAGTTTCTGGCTTTAGATACCATACTATTCCAACAAGAAATAAGACAACCAACAGCAACAACAGATGTTTTTTATAGTGGCTTATAACGTCCATGTTATATCTCTTTTCAATATTTTATTATGTTTTTCACAACCTCAGACTTTCTGATACTTAGAAAATCTTTAACCAGCTAGAAAAGTAGCTGCTTCATCAATAAGTTCTGTTACTTCAACAGGTTTTGATGCTAAAGATGCATGACTGGCATTCAGTGAAATTATTTTTTTAGCTGACATTCGTGCTGACATCATATTTTGATTCTCAGGATTAATCATTCGATCATCTATAGAGATTTGATACCAAGATGGTTTAGTTTTCCATGCTGGTGAAGTAATCACATCACCAAACGTACTAGCCAACGGTGCCTTTTGGGTTACTGCCATGACCAAACCTTCATCCGCAGTCAAATCTTGACAAAAGCTTTCATGAAATTTATCTGCTTTTAACCAGAGATAACCATCACTGTCTGGTGCTAAATTTGGCGCCGCTTCAGGTAAGTTCTGTTGGGTAATCGCCCCAGGGCTTTCACCTGAATCAGGTGCAAATGCAGCAATATAAACCAGACCTACAACATTGGGTAAATTTCCAGCTTCTGTGATGACAGCACCGCCATAGGAATGACCAACCAACAAAACATCACCATCTATTTGTTTAATCATTTTTTTTGTACGTTCTACATCATCAGCCAGTGAGGTCAGCGGAATCTCAACAGCATGCAGAGATGAATATCCTCTAGCTGCCAATTCTAGAATAACTTTATTCCAGTGCGCTGCGCCTCCCCAAAAACCATGTACCAATATAACCGTTGGTTTTAAACTCATTTGCTACTCCAGAAAATTATTATGTTCATATTCAAGTGATCTAGCTTTTCAAGAAGTTTCATGGCATAACTATTAAAAGCGAATTAATAATTGATACTTTTGGTCAGTCAAAGCTTCCTGCAATGATTATTAGGCATAAATTACTGGCTAACAATCACCAAGAATGCAAAGTTTTTGCAGAAACAGTATTTTTCTCGGAATTCCAAAAATATGCTTAGTTCGTTTTCAGATACTTTTTTTGATATCTATCGGTTATCAGGTATAGCAGGCAAAATCCATAGTATTTCAACTCTTTTGCCTGGAGAAATACTAGAATTTTCTCCAAATCATGGCTATATACATATTATTCAGAAAGAAAAATGCCTTTTAACAATGGATCATCTGGAACATCATCTGGAATTAAAACATTGCGACATAGTTGTGGTTTTACCTGGTAACTTTCACAGGATAAGCTTGAATACAGATGCATTTCAGGATGCTAAAATCATCACCTGTACAATCGATTTTTCAGGTATTTATGGCTCAGCTATTGCTGAGGGGTTACCTGCTTTTATTCATGTCCCTTTTACCTGTAAAGCCACAAATATTATTGCAGAATGGGTTCCAATCACTGTTCATGCAATTCAACAGGAGCTCAAAGCGCCTTCGATAGGCAGTCAGATTATGCTAACCAGAATTATTGATCTATTATTTATCTGGTCAATTCGGTGCTGGCTTAGCACTGTTGAACCCAATCATAAAAGCTGGATTTCAGCATTACAGGAACCGATGATCAGTAAAGCCATGTCTTTAATGCATAATCACCCGCATTTTGACTGGACTGTTGAAGAACTCGCAAAATCTACCAATTATTCTAAATCAAGCTTTTACAAGAAATTTACAGAATCTGTCGGGACCACCCCAATACAATATTTAAAATCGCTGAGAATGCGATTAGCCAGTGAATTGCTATTAACCACGCAAAAAAGTATTTTTCATATTGCTGAGCTTGTTGGCTATTCCTCTCAGGCTGCATTCAGCCGAGTATTCTCCCAAACATTTAACTACTCACCTTCTGAGTTTAGAGAATCCTTTAAAAATAATCCTGCACAGGAATAAAACACAACTGCACTTATTAACAATGTATTGTGCAAAATATTGTTAAATCAAAGTATTTTAATAGTTAGCTTTAGTATTCATTTAAGTCTGCTTCGGAATCTGGCATGCTAAATTTGAGTTCATCACCAATTTTGGCGATTGCGTGAATAGCGGGTAGGAATTTTGCACCAATAACTGTTAATTTGTATTCTACAGAGGGCGGCGATGTCGGGATTGGCAGACGTTGTATAATTCCTTTACTTTCCAAATGACGTAAACGTTCTGTTAATACTTTTGCGGTAATTGATGGCAAGTCAGCTCTTAACTCTCCAAATCGACGTGGTCCAGCACTTAAACACCAGATGATTTCTGCAGTCCAAGCGCCCCGTAGCAGTGCCATACTCTTACTCAAGGGACAAACATTATTTGGCGAAGGCGCACGGTTTTTTCGTAGCTTTAGACCCAAAGTTTCCTCCATTCATTCTTGAGATTTTCTCTGAGATTTCTTATTTATTCATGTATTGAATATTAATTCCAAGGATGATATTCCACTGACATACTATGCTGAAAATATGCGCAAGCTGCAACCTGATGATTATCGTGAATCTTACTTAAGCCTATTTGCGATGATTCATTCAGGTCTATTTAACAGCTTGCAAGCGTTGCTTGTTGTTCTTAGAAGCGCATCTTTCACTCGGCAGGATTGATTATTTTTTTAAATATGAAAGCCACATTCAGTTGTTGCGTATTAATTTTAAAATACTTCTCAAGATATTCGCGAAATTCATCTTCGCTTGTGAGCTCTTTTTTTATTGAATGATTTTTACCATGGATCTTTACAGTCGTTCCACTTAAGTTTATTCGTTCATCTCGAGTAACTGCAGCAAGCATCAAATGTTGAGTAAATATAGAATCTGGTGATGTTGCAATATACCAATTGGCAATCACAGCATCCGACTCCGAGACTTTCTGTTCTGGATCAAGTGCATAAATATTGACCCACTCATCACGTATATAAGCTTGAAGCATAATCTTCACACCCGTCAGGGCACTTTCAGCAACACCACTGTCTTTTACATCAATAAAACGGAAAGCTTCATGCGGTGTATTCTGAATTTCCCCGAGCTTATCCAGTGAAAGAACGGCAGTCGGAGTCGTTCCACCAAAACTGGGATCAAATAAATATAATTTATCCACCAGTTTTACCACAGTCACCAAATGAGTACGAATCGGCGCTTCTATAGGTTGAGATTGATAATATACGCGCCCCAAAAGATTAAAAGCCTCATATCCCAGTTGGTTTAATACTGTTCTAGTCAGCGTACTCTGTTCCAAACAATAGCCCTCTCTTCCTTGATCGAGTAACTTGTCTGCGATCTGTGATAATTCCATAGACACGTTATCACCAAGAAAAGAAGAAATATTTCCAAACGGGATGCTGGTTACATGTAGAAATAACAACTTTTTTAGATTCTCAAGCGTAGCTAAATACTTATCTTCTACGCCCAATTTGGTTAAATATTTCTGTGAAACTGATAATTCTAAAGACATCACTTTGCTACCTTATAAATTATAAAACTAGAATTTATTTGATTTTACAAAATCAGTGAATTTAATCGGATCGCGCCCCAGAACCTGAGTAACTCCCTTGCCAATATTTTCATTTCGCCCATCGAGAATTTCAGAAAATGCCTGCGTCATATGCGCTGCAATAAATTCATCCAGTCCTGCATTCTTTAAATATTGTCTATATGCTTCTTGATTAAGGTATTGATACTGTATATTTCGTTTAAGCTTTACTCCGATAGCATTTACCGCTTCAGCGAAAGTCAATAACTCTGAGCCTGTGACTTCATAAATTTTGCCGTTATGTGCATTATTAGTCAGACATTCAACCACCACGTCTGACAAATCTTCTAAGTCAACGAATGGCTCTTTTACAGTATCTGCCATAAATGTCACTTCGCCAGATCTTATGCCATGTAGAAAATGACCTTCACTGAAATTTTGGTTAAACCATGCTGAACGAATGACAGTCCAATCAAGTTGGGACTGCATTAAAATTTTTTCACACTTCTCAACTGATGCCTGACCTCTACCTGATAATAATACAGCTTTGGAAACAGACTGATTCATCATTTCTGTGATTAATCCTTCAAGCTGTTGATCTGCTCCTGACATTGAAGTATCTGGATGAACAATGTAAACGATTTCAATATTCTTCAGTGCTGGGCCAAATGTACTGCTGTCATTCCAATCAAAATACCGTTCATTTTCTACATGCGCATTGATGGTACGAGTAGTAACAATTGGATTAAATTTATACGACTTTAATTTCTCTGCGACGCGTCGTCCATTTTTGCCTTTTCCACCGATGATCAGAATATTCTTGGTCAAACTTTTCATAGATTACCACTTCATTAATTAAAAAAATTACTAAATTCTAGATGCTGAATAACAGCATGCATCTTCGAGTTTTCAGGGGTGTTAAACGAAACAGAAGTAGCTTCACTTCATAATAACTTCATTAAATTATCGAAAAAATTCATAAGCTAAGGAGCCTTTTGATGTAGTTATCATTGCACTTACTGTCTACATTGAGCGATCTCAGTATGCACAAAGCATGATCCAATATGAATGGGATGACAGCAGACTTATACAAATCTATGGTATCCATTTGGAAACGGGTTTAATCACAAAATCGCTAAAATTTGCGCAAAATATCCACGGCAAAAAACCATTAGCTCTGGTCTAATTTAATGTTTTTTTGAAATTCGTGATTGCTCATCTGAGTGTTTTTATTTAAGTGTATTTTCTCAGCGACACATGAAGATAGTCAGTCAATCAACGCATAAGATTTGATTATAAAAATCGTATAATTTTTACAATTATTTATGCAAAAAAAATTGATTATTTAAATCATCATGATATTGTCATATTATTTAATTAATTTTGTCACAGGACAAAATTAATTAAATAATATCCTAATGATTCATTTTTGTCGATCGTAAAGACTCGACAAAAAAATATAAACCAAAATAAAATCATATATTTATCATATTAAATATAAGTGATGGCATGGTTTAAGTTAAGAAATCACTGAGTTATTTTCAGTCCATATGCATAAGTGACAGAACCAAAAAATTTACAGGGTTAAAATTTAGATGAAACGTATATTTAAAGAAAAAACGTTGAGCATACTGTTACGTAGTATTTTGCTGGGGTATCCGATTATTACATCATCCTCCTTTGCAGTACCACTTCGTGCTGAAACTGATGAGTTCAATGCCAATTGGGGACTAAGTCGTATCGGTGCGCAGTATGCTTATGAAAAAGGCTATACAGGTAAGGGAATTGCCATTGGGGTTGCTGATTCAGACTTTCCCGCAGGAATAAGCGAACTTACAAACAAACTCACATTTGTTACACCCAATAAAAATGGTAAGGAACATAACTCAAACCTAAGTATCGGCAATAAAGTAGCTGACGGATTCAATGCTGAAGATTATACCCATGGCGCTCATGTTTCTGGAATCATTGGTGCTAAAAAAAATGATCAAGGCATGCACGGCGTAGCCTATGGAGCAGATATTTTTGCACAGAATATGAGTAATAATATTTATCCCCTTCTTGATGGCACAGCAGTTCGTTTGATTAATAATAGTTGGGGTAGAGAGGGAGAAAAAGACTATGGAATTTATCCAGGAAATCCCAAATGGACTGAGCTTATTGGTATTGATGGCATAAGCACATCAACAGTCAAAGACTTTGAAAAAAAGTCAGACAAAACCAAACCCTATGATATTTTAAATCAAGTCATCTATACGACCACTCCCACCAAAAGGGGGGAATCTAAAATCACGATTACAGTAAAAGATGCTGTTGAAGCAGAAGATGGTATAATTGAACGTAATGGTCAAAAATTCAATTTTGGGGCAAATGACAAATCAAACAATGGAGTCATCAACCAAATCAGAGCCCTTCGAGAAGCTGGAAAACAAGGCGTAGTCAACGTTTTTGCTGCAGGAAATTACAATCATTATAATGAACCTGGTGCTTTTCAAGGGATGCCTATCGTCTATAATGAGCTACTGCCCAATTATCTCACTGTCAGTAATCTAACATTAGTACGTAGCAAAGAAATCACTGTTCCCGAAGGTAGTAAAACGCTCAGTGCGGGTGATGATTTACAATTTTTTGAAGTCACTTTCCAAAATAAAAAATATTTACGACAAGCAAATCTTGCAATTGGTAAAGAAGACTATTTATGGGAACAAGTCGGACAAGGTCTGCGAAAAACTCAAATTTTAGTGAATGATGATACCACCAAAGAAACTCTATACACTGGCTCATCTCAATGTGGTTATACCGCATTGTGGTGTGTGGCAGCACCTGGAACAGGAATTTATAGTTCAACATTTAAAGTTGATGATGGAAAGCTCGTTGATAATTATGAGTATATGACTGGAACCTCAATGGCTGCACCACATGCCACAGGTGCCCTTGCTGTTCTTATGGAACGTTTTCCCTATATGAGTTCCAGCCAAACTGTTTCTGTTTTAAAAACTACAGCAGCAGATATGGATGAAAATGGTAGAGTGACTGATGGCCGTGCCAAAGTGATTGATAAATACTTTGGTTGGGGAAAAATTGATCTAGAAAATGCCATTAAAGGGCCAGCAATGTTTGCTTCAGCGGATGATGTAAAAAACATGCTTGCCGATGATGTAAAACAAAACTTGGGAGATGATCTGGATAATCTGGCTAATACTTTTGGAAATGGTTATTTCACCGTCAATATGGGCCAAGGGATAAAATATGATATTGGCACAACCAGAGAACGTAGTTGCGATGCAGCTGAGTGTTCATTTGATACTTGGTCAAACAATATCACTGGTAGCGGTGGTCTGATTAAAAAAGGCAGTGGAACATTACAGTTATCGGGAAACAATACCTATGCAGGCAATACTTTTATTAATGAAGGTGGTATTGATATCACAGGAGCTTTATCTTCAGGCATTATTGTCAATAAATTAGGGACACTTTCTGGTCAAGGTCAGTCTGCAACAATCGAAATCAATGGTGGTAGATTTGCACCATCACTTTACAATCAAACAGGATTTAGTACATTTACCATTAATGGAGATATTAAATTTAGCCCTGACGCCACATATTCAGCCAAAATTAAAGACGAAAATGAGCAAGTGGACAAATTGGTTGTTCGTGGTAATGCTTATTTAAATGGAGCTAATTTCCAAACTTATGAACAAAGCCCAGATAAGTTGCTTGGGAAAAATGATACTCTTCGCTACAAAGGTAATGACTATACCTTAATGGATGCTACAAAAATTAATGGAATATTTAATAGTAACTATCTTACATCGATTGCAACTGAAGATATTCAACCAGAATTAACAAAGACTGAAGAAGATAAGAAGCTTAAATTACAATTCAGGGACTTAGCTGCCGAAAAAGCAGCCGCGGGAAAAGCCGCCGCTGACAAGGCTGCTGCTGAAAAAGCCGCTGCTGATAAAGCTGCCGCGGAAAAAGTCGCTGCTGATAAAGCTGCCGCGGAAAAAGCCGCCGCTGACAAGGCTGC
>Ga0157371_10005659_pt1 | contig 10493 bp, 9 predicted proteins | sample C45metaG_FD_113462 | JGI IMG/M metagenome (GOLD analysis project Ga0157371, IMG submission 113462) | Corn rhizosphere microbial communities from Kellogg Biological Station, Michigan, USA - C4-5 metaG | ecosystem: Host-associated > Plants > Roots > Rhizosphere > Soil | place: USA: Michigan...
CGACACCGCTTCGCTAGCCGGTGCGCTCGACGTCGCGGACCGCCAGATGGTGGAAATTGCGCGCGGACTGATGCGCGATGCGCGTCTGCTTATCCTGGATGAGCCTACAGCCTCCCTGACGCCCGCGGAAACCAGCAGGCTCTTTACGCGTCTTAGTGAACTGCTGAGCACCGGCGTGGGGATCGTCTTTATCTCTCACAAACTGCCGGAAATACGGCAGCTGGCTGACCGTGTCAGCGTAATGCGGGATGGCCGGATTGCACTGACCGGCAAAACGCAGGATCTGTCTGACGATCAGATCATCCGGACCATTATGCCGGCAGCGGCTGAAGCATGTGAAACGGAATGCTCTCCTGCTGCACCTGACCTTCCCGTGGACCTCGGCAGAAATGAGGCTGGCGAGCCTGTTCTCTTGCTGAAAAACGTGACGGGTGAGGGATTCATGCACATCAGTCTCGACATTCGCGCCGGTGAGATATTTGGTCTGGCCGGCCTCGTGGGTGCCGGTCGCACGGAGCTGGCTGAAACACTGTATGGAATCAGGCCGCTTAGCGGTGGACAGATAACGCTGAACGGAGAAGAAATCAGCCGCCTGACCACCCGTCAGCGCCTGGACAGGGGGCTGGTATACCTGCCTGAAGACCGTCAGTCATCGGGTCTGCATCTTGATGCGCCACTGGCCTGGAATGTCGGTGCACTTACCCTCAGCCGGGGGAGTCTCTGGGTCAACACCCGGCGGGAAAACGCCACGCTGGAACGCTATAAGCAGGCCTTGAACATCCGGTTCAGCAGGCAGGACCAGGCGGCACGAACCCTGTCGGGAGGTAATCAGCAGAAGCTGCTCATTGCCAAATGTCTTGAGGCCTCGCCCCGGCTGCTGATTGTTGATGAGCCTACCCGTGGGGTCGATGTCTCCGCCCGTAATGACATTTACCGCCTGCTGTACCTGCTGGCGGCTCAGAATGTCGCTGTGCTGCTCATTTCCTCTGACACCGATGAGGTTGTGCAGCTGGCCACCCGTGTCGGCGTGATGCACCAGGGGGAACTGGCCGGTCCGGTGCTCAGCGGCAGCGCCATCAGCGTTGAGAATATTATGCGCGTGGCCTTCAGCGGGCAGGGCGCAGAGGAGGCGGCATGCTAAACCTTGTTCAGAAACACCGTGAGGCCACCGCGCTTGTGGCTGTGCTGAGCCTGTTTATTATCCCCGGCGCGTTCAACCGTCAGTACCTGAGCGTGCAGACCCTGACCATGATTTTCAGCAGTGCGCAAATCCTGATCCTGCTGGCGGCGGGTGCCACCTTCGTCATGCTGACGCGCAACATTGATGTCTCTGTCGGTTCAATAACCGGGCTGTGTGCGGTGGCGCTGGGCCTGATGCTGAACGGCGGCGTGAGCCTGCCTGTGGCCTGTCTGGCAACACTGCTGCTGGGCATGGTGGCCGGCTGTTTTAATGGTCTGCTGGTTGCCTGGCTGAAGATACCGGCGATTGTGGCCACGCTGGGGACCCTGGGACTGTACCGGGGAATGATGCTGCTCGGGACCGGCGGGCGGTGGATTGAAAGTTTACCGGCCAGCCTGAAAGAGCTGTCAGCGCCGGTCTTTCTGGGGGTGTCAGTACTGGGCTGGTGCACGCTGGCCGTGGTGACCCTGGTGGCCTGGGGACTCGGCCGCACAACGGCTGGCCGGTGGTTTTACGTTACCGGCGACAATCTGCAGGGAGCACGTCAGCTGGGTGTACCGACAGAGGGCGTTCGCATTCTTGCCTTCGCGCTCAACGGCGGCATGGCTGCACTTGCCGGGATCGTCTTCGCCGCCCAAATCGGCTTTATCCCCAATCAGACCGGAACCGGGCTGGAAATGAAAGCGATCGCTGCCTGTGTGCTGGGAGGCATCAGCCTGCTGGGTGGCTCCGGCAGGGTGACGGGGGCCGTGCTTGGCGCATGTTTTCTGACTCAGATAGACAGCGTCCTCGTTCTGCTGCACATCCCGGCCTGGTGGAACAACTTCATTGCCGGACTGGTTCTCCTGCTTGTTCTGGTTGCCGACGGGCGGCTGCGGCTTGCCCTGCAGAGACGGCTGCGGCGTCAGAAGTATGCCCGCTTTGTCCCCACAGCACACATGCAGCAGGCACCGCGTCCGTCAGAGTCTCATATGGCGAAGAAACAGGAGGCGGCACAATGAACCTTTTCCGACGCTGCAGCTGGGAAATCACACTGGGGACGCTGCTTGTACTGGAAGTTCTGCTTTTTGGCGAGATAAACCCGCGCATGCTTGACGTGAATGTCCTGCTCTTCAGCACCAGTGACTTCATCTGTACCGGCATCGTTGCGCTGCCGCTGACGATGGTGATTGTCAGTGGCGGGATTGATATTTCTTTCGGCGCAACGGCCGGCCTGTGTGCGATAGTGCTGGGCATTATGCTGAAAACGGGGGCACCGGTTCCTGTCGCCGTCATCGCCACCCTGACGGTGGGGGCGGGCTGCGGGCTGCTCAACGCCGGGCTGATTATCTTCACCGGCATCAGCCCTCTGGTCATCACGCTCGGCTCCATGTATCTGTTTGGCGGCGGGGCACTGCTGCTTTCAGGATTTGCCGGCGCAACCGGATATGACGGTATCAGCGGGTTCTCTGACGCGTTTACCGGCTTTGCCAGCCTTGCCCCCTTCGGCATACCGGTTCCGCTGCTGGTTTTTCTGGCCATGACCGTTGTCTTCTGGCTGCTGCTTCACCGTACCCGTGCCGGCCGTAACGTCTTCCTGACGGGTCAGAATGCCCGGGCTGCGCTTTACAGCGCGCTGCCCGTGAACCGCCTGCTCTGCGTTCTCTACGCCCTGACAGGGCTTGCCGCCGCTGTCGCTGCCGTACTGCTTACCTCGTATTTCGGCTCCGCCCGTTCCGATACCGGATCGTCACTACTGATGCCCGCTATCACTGCCGTGGTCCTGGGCGGTGCCAGCATTTACGGCGGCTCGGGTTCGGTCACCGGCACGGCGCTCGCAACCCTCCTGGTAGGATTTCTTCAGCAGGGACTGCAGATGGCGGGCGTTTCAGATCAGGTTTCCGGTGCGCTGTCCGGCGCACTGCTCATCGTTGTTGTCGTGGGACGTTCAGCCAGTCTGCACCGTCGCCACATTGCTGAGTGGATTACGCGCCGGCGTTCACAGCGCCAGGCGTGAGGTTATGTTGACATTACGGAGAGTAAGAATGGCAAGACTGAACAGGAAAACACTGGCGCTGCTTATCGCATCCGGCCTGAGCGCACTGGCCGTCACCGCGCCGGCAGCAGAGCGGATTGCGTTCATCCCTAAACTGGTGGGCGTTGACTACTTTACCAGCGGCGGTAACGGTGCAAAGGAGGCCGGCAAAGCGCTGGGGGTGGACGTCACCTATGACGGGCCCACAGAGCCCAGCGTGGCGGGGCAGGTGAGGCTGATCAATAACTTCGTGAACCAGGGGTACGACGCCATTATCCTTTCGGCCGTCTCGCCTGACGGCCTGTGTCCGGCGCTGAAGCGAGCCATGCAGCGCGGGGTGAAAGTCCTGACGTGGGACTCCGACACGAAACCGGAATGCCGGTCGTACTACATTGACCAGGGGACGCCGAAACAGCTCGGCGGCATGCTGGTGGACATGGCCGCACATCAGGTCAGTAAACCCGATGCCAGAGTCGCGTTTTTCTACTCCAGCCCGACGGTGACCGACCAGAACCAGTGGGTGCAGGAAGCTAAAGCCAGAATCGCTAAAGAACATCCGGGCTGGAAAATTGTCACCACCCAGTTTGGCTATAACGACGCCACCAAATCACTGCAGACCGCCGAAGGTATCCTGAAAGCCTACAGTGACCTCGACGTCATCATTGCGCCCGATGCAAATGCCTTACCTGCCGCGGCGCAGGCGGCCGAGAACCTCAAACGAACCAACGTCGCTATCGTTGGCTTCAGCACACCAAACGTGATGCGCCCTTACGTCAAACGCGGCACCGTCAAAGAATTTGGCCTGTGGGATGTTATGCAGCAGGGCAAAATATCTGTTTACGTCGCGGATGCCGCCCTGAAAAAAACGCCTCTTAACCCCGGCGACAGGCTGACGGTCCCGGGCGTCGGACCCGTGGTGGTGTCACCCAACAGTGTGCAGGGCTATCAGTACGAAGCTAAAAACAACGGCATCGTCCTGTTGCCGGAGCGCGTCGTCTTCAACAAAGACAACATCGACAAATACAACTTTTGATATCTGAGGGCTTACACCATGGCTGACCTGGATGACATCAGAGACGGAAAGAATTTTCATACAGACAAACCCCAGACAAATACACTGTTTGCGCTGAAAGGGTGTGGTGCGCTGGACTGGGGAATGCAGTCGCGTCTGTCGCGTATCTTCAGCCCGCGTACCGGTAAAACGGTGATGCTGGCCTTTGATCACGGCTATTTTCAGGGACCGACCACGGGCCTGGAGCGCATCGACGTTAACATCGCTCCCCTGTTTGCGCATACCGACGTGCTGATGTGCACCCGCGGTATTCTGCGCAGCGTCGTCCCGCCAGCTGTCGGTAAGCCGGTGGTGCTGCGCGCATCCGGTGCCAACTCCGTGCTGACTGAACTGAGCAACGAGGCGGTTGCGGTGGCCATGGATGATGCCGTGCGTCTGAACAGCTGTGCAGTGGCAGCGCAGGTCTATATCGGATCTGAGAACGAGCATCAGTCGGTTAAAAACATCATACAGCTGGTGGATGAGGGGATGCGGGTGGGCATGCCCGTGATGGCCGTTACCGGTGTGGGAAAAGACATGGCGCGCGACCAGCGCTATTTTTCTCTGGCCACGCGCATCGCTGCTGAAATGGGCGCGCATATCATCAAAACCTACTACGTTGACGACGGGTTTGAGCGTATCGCGGCGGGCTGTCCGGTCCCCATTGTGATTGCCGGCGGTAAGAAGCTGGCTGAGCGTGACGCGCTGGAGATGTGTTACCGGGCCATCGACCAGGGAGCAAGCGGAGTGGATATGGGGCGCAATATTTTCCAGTCTGACGATCCCGTGGCCATGATCAAGGCGGTACATGCCGTGGTTCACGATAATGAAACGGCTGAAAAGGCACACGCGCTGTATCTGAGTGAAAAAAACGGAGGCTGAGATTACTCAGCCTCGTTTGCGTCTGTTACGTGAACCACAATGAGGAGAGGAATGATGCACGTCACGCTGGTAGAAATTAACGTTCATGCTGACAAAATAGCCCAGTTTCTTGATGTCTTCCGCCAGAATCACCTGGGTTCGGTGCAGGAAGAAGGCAATCTGCGGTTTGACGTCCTCCAGGATCCTGTGACGCCCACGCGATTTATCATTTACGAAGCCTATGTTGACGAAAAAGCAGTGGCACTGCACAAAACCACACCGCATTACAAAACCTGCGTGAGCCAGCTGGAGTCACTGATGAGTGCCCCCCGTAAAAAGACGGAACTCATCGGTCTGCTGCCGGAGTGATCGCCTGACCACTTTAACGATTGGTTTTTAAAAACGGATGACCTGTTTTCCGGGCCATCCGTTATAGAATTTTTAATTATTATATTTCATATACCCGCATTTTATCAGGTAAGGTTCGACAGAATGTTGTGCCCAGAGCGCAGCAAGTATTTCGCGATCTTTTTGACCATGAGCTATGTAATCTTCAATGAAATCATTCTTGATTTTTTTCGATAAAATTACATTCTCAAGAGTGTCTTTCATCGTTTGCTTTACTTCTTCAGGCGCAGATTTGTAGTTTTCGTTGTTATAAACATTGCTTGATATATTGTCCCACTGCGTTGATGCTTGTTTGCCAACATCATGTTCAACGGAATCGAGTGCTGCCTGGAGTAAGGGAATTGATGTCTTGTGGCAATAAGATTGTACTGCTTCAAGTGAAGGGTTTTGAGATGCCAGAGCACCCAGTGAAGTTAGCATAAGTGGCAGAATTAAAAATTTCATAATGACGTCATCCTTGTTGGTTTAATACGTTAATAATCAATGAGTTAGTTCACATAACGTAAATTATGTTAAATTAAATTTCTGTCTCGCAGTACATTCTGGCCATGCAACAAGTCTTTTCAGATCCGCCAGCGTACCCATTTAAAATTTTTCAGAACCCGCTACCCTTTCTTGGGGTGTTTTAGAGGCCTGCCGTAAGGCGGTACTCCAAAAGCACATCTTGTCCGTCCGTCTAACTCGTTGTGACGAAATCAGAGCAAAAATCCCGACAGCTTGAACTGACCCCATAAAAGACGGGGTTTATAGCTTATGGCTGGTAGTCTTCAAATTCCCAGGCAAAAACGCGGGAGAGTTTTTGCGCTATCTCCATCCAGTCCTTACCTTCGCACTGGTCAATATAATCGGTGATGGTTTTGGTGATCTCATCCAGATCATATTTACGAACTAGAAGCGTGTGGCGCATCAACTCTGGCAACCATTGGTGCTTACAGAGCCATTCGGGGGTGCAAATAAAAATATCAAAGTTGTCACCTGCTTCAGAATCGTTAGAACCTATTGTCAACGTTAACGTTATAGCTACCTGATCGTCTTCGGGTATATAAGTTTTAAAATCATAGTGCATGCAGTCAATGCTTTTTAATGTGGCTTTCATATTTAATCCAAAATATTCAGGTGTCCGTTACCAATTTTCTCTGGCTTAGTCGACTTACTAGTATCTGTTGGCAATCTATAGGTTTCAAAATTAGCTTGTGTCCCAGTCGTAGCAAAAGTGTAGCGTGACGGCCGGAACCACCGCGGGTTTTCGCTTTTTGCGCGCGGCTTCACTGCTGGGTCCGCTCGTTCTCACGATACTCTCTTAGTTCTGTCCACGATATTGATGAGCAGGAATAAAAACGACCATCTGTTTTCAGTGTTCGAACTTCAGCAGTATTGCTGTACTTAGTCAGGTTTTCAATGACAGCTTCGGCCGCGGTGACTGTCGTAAAAAGGGTTGCTATGGTTGGATTTTTCGACCATTTATTTGTATCTGTATTGTAAGACAATGGCTGCGTCATACCCCGCATAATAATAAAACCTAAAAAGGTTTTCTTGGTATGCTCATGTCTGTTATTAGCCTGAAAATTTCTAGCGACTTCGGCTTTCCTGGCCGATTCAGCAATCTTTGCCGCATGTCTTTTTCTTGGATCGCCGGATTTGTTTTTCATGGCTGTGCGGCCTGTATATTCACATTGCGGTAGCTACGATAGTTCACTTAAAGGCTGGAATAAGACATCCTGTTACGAACTTACTTTGGTCCGTTTCCATCCTTTCCTGCCTCACTTCTCCCTGAAGTCCATCTCTGACACTGCCCTTATCCATTTAGCATAGGAATAAGGGCGCTGGCACAGAGCGGTTATAAGCCCGGAGAAACGCTCATTCCTTTCTTGATTGTCAGCCCTGACAATATGTCAAAGAACTGCTGGAAAGTGCCGGAAAGTAAGTACAGATGCTGGGAATCCTCATCACCTGCGATGTCAAAATCCTGTTTTGCATCATCGACGTGCAGGCATGACCGGTCCCAGTAATAAACCCCGGATTGCTCACCTTCCGTAATCAGCACATAACCGTTATCACCCGGATCAATACCGATAATGACAGCATTCTCGACGAAAGAAAGCTCATCAAGGAGCTCATCATTCATAACGGAAATATCATAATTTTCGTTGCTGACATCGTGACCGAATAAAGCATCAAATGATACGTAACCGTTATCAACCTTATCAAAAGGTAAGTCACAGTAGTCGGGTGACTCGACTCTCAGTCCGTTATATTTCGCCAGAAAATCCCTGTAATCATCAGGAAAAGTAACCGCAAAGTTTTTGGCAAGCAGATCGATATCTGACTGACCAATCCCTGCACCCGTTAAAATAGCCACCCGCGCCTCCTAAGCTCTGTTAACAGTTAGCTTTGATATGAGACACACCACCCCTGTGTGTGAACCGGCGGTGTATTTTCTTTGGAACTTCCTGCATTGTGACGCCATTTTCATGATGATGCCAGGTATTCACGTCATAATTCGCCATGCCTTTGCTTGCCTGAGCATCCGCTTTGCCAAAGTCCCCCCCCGGAGACTTACTGTGGTCGCCCTTCAAATCCGGAACGTCCACGCTCTGTCTTTCGTAAGGGGTAAAGTCCGGGTAACCGTCAGGGTATCGGACGACGTTCCCTTCCCAGTCCTGATAAACCCACGCTCTGCCGTCTGTTTCCTGCCAGACCGTGCCACCTTTATCCAGCCATTTAGACATATCTGGTGAGTTCAGCGGTTTTCCGGTAAGACCCAGGGGGTCAATCCAGCCCTGCGGATTCGGGGCATACTGATAAAGGTTCCATCCTCCCTTCAGCCCTATCGGATCCTGTACAGTAAACCGGCCGGTCTGTGGGTCGTAGTAGCGGAACAGGTTGTAGTGCAGGCCTGTTTCCCTGTCAGAGTACTGACCCGCGTAGCGCAGTGGCTGGTGTGGAAGCGTTGCGCTTTTCACCTGACGCAAAAACCCTTCCGTCTGGTAATTAACCTCACCGAAGCTGCCGTAATGTCCGCTCCAACGTAAATCCCCGCGTTCGTCAGTCACCTCCAGTGGAGCACCGTTAATGTCGGTGCTGAACCAGTATATCTGGCCATAACCCTCGTACTGATGGTGGTCTACACGGGCCAGCGGACTCCAGGTTTCAACCGGATCGTAAATGTAGGTGCTGCACTGGCCGCTTTCGTCAATCTCCTGAAGCAGACGGTATCCCTGCCACAGGAAACGGAGAGTCGTTGTTCCGTGGCTGGTCGTAACCGTTTTGCGGGTTCGCCTGCCCAGCGCATCATAGTGATAGTTCGCCTCAAAGCGGCCTTCGGGCCCCAGTCCCCGCGCAGATATCAGACGGTTTTCTGCATCATAAACGTAATGCTGCTCATAAAGACCTGAGCGGCGGCTGACCAGGTTGCCCCAGTAATCGTATTTCATGAACAGATTCTGCCAGTGCTCCAGGCGGTTGCTGGTCACCGGCAGGGCGCTTTCATCTTCCGTGAGATTGTCTGCGGCGTCGTAGCTGAAGTGTGTACTGCTGTGCCCCTGACGCGACTCGTAGTGCTTCTGCAGACGGCCCTCGGCATCATGGCCGTAGTGAACCTCGCCTCTCAGCGTGTCGCTGACCCCGGCCAGGTCGCCACGGGCGGTATAACGGTACTGTCGCGCCAGGATTGAATGCTCAGGCAGGGCGATGTCCGTTATCTGTTCGCTGCGCTGCAGCGTGCGCCTGCCAAGGCTGTCGTACTGCCGGAACTGTTCACGGTTTCCCTGCGTCCGCGCCGTTTCACGGTGCAGCCGGTCGCGGGTAAACTCCGAAACCAGTTGCTGGCCGAAACGGACGGCACTCACATGGCCAGAGCCGTAGTGCAGCCAGGACAGGCGCTGATCGCCGGGAAGCGTCAGTGCCGTCAGATTATTCAGGTCATCCCATTCGAAGCCGATCGTACCGTTAACGCCTGATTCACTCAGTACGCGTCCGGCAGCATTGTGCGTGAACGCAATTTCATCCCTTTCAATGCCCAGCGCGGTACCTTCTTCGGTAGGAATGCGCATTACGCGGCTGAGCTGGCCATTCACGTCACGTAAATAACGGTACTCCGCATGACGGTGAACGCGCCCGGTCAGCAGGCCGCTGGTGTCATAGCTGTAACTCTGCAGTCGCCGCGCGATGCCTCCGTCTGCAGCCGGTCTTCCGTTTTCCTCGACCGCGGCAAGAAATCCCCGCGCATCCCACTCCATCCGGAAGACGGTCTCGTCAGGCCGTGTTTCAGTAAGCGGGCGCCCCACGGCGTCGTAGCTGAACCGGTATTCCCCACCGTTGCCGTTATCCAGTCTCAGCAGGTCACCACGGGGGCTCCATTGCCAGCGGCGGGTACGGCCGATCCTGTCAGTCAGGCTGACCGGAAGACCCAGCGCGTTGTACTGCCAGCGCGTCTCGCTTTCAAGCGGGTCCCGCCAGGCTGACAGCTGCCCGTGTTCGTTCCAGCGCAGCGCCTCCTGAGTGCCGTCGGGGTGGATGACCGCAGTCAGCTGGCCGCACGCGTTCCATTCACGGCGCGTGATGTGGCCTTCTGCATCTTCACTGCTGATGAGCTGCCCGAAACGGTCATAGCTGAAGCGGGTGATGCTTCCGGAGCAGTCCGTCCGCTCTGTCAGAAGCCCCTGGCGGTTCCATTTCAGAAGGACCACGCCGCCGGCTGCATCGGTAATGGCCGAGGGAAGCGTTTCTTCATCGTCCGGATACGCATACGTCGTGGTGCTTCCGGCGACATCCGTTTCGGATAACAGCCGGTTTTTCAGGTCATAAGTGCCCTGAGACGACGTCTGATCCGGATAGACAACGCGGGCTATTCTGTCTGTCAGGCGATACCAGTGGTATCCGGTCCGCCGGCCGGCCGGATCGGTCTGCTCTTCAAGCCGGCCATATCTGTCCCATTTACTGCGGCGGATAGCGCCTCCGGGTAGTATGACGTCACAGAG
>Ga0157371_10005661_pt1 | contig 10489 bp, 9 predicted proteins | sample C45metaG_FD_113462 | JGI IMG/M metagenome (GOLD analysis project Ga0157371, IMG submission 113462) | Corn rhizosphere microbial communities from Kellogg Biological Station, Michigan, USA - C4-5 metaG | ecosystem: Host-associated > Plants > Roots > Rhizosphere > Soil | place: USA: Michigan...
GGCGGCTGAGCAGATAGCGGTGCGGCGGCACCCCGAAGGCGTCCTTGAAGGAGCGCGCGAAATGGGCCGCGGAAACCGCACTGATCCCGGCCAGCCGCGCCACCGGCCAGTCTTCATGGCTGGCCCGGTCCATGTGGTCCTTGGCTCGTAGCAGGCGGCGCAGCAGTTCGGGGCTCTGGGACATGCGCCCAGCGTAGCGCAGAAGGCGACGGTGCTTTCGATGGATCGCGGGCAGTGGGATACTGCGCCTGCCGTAGCCGGCCTGAAGCCGCTCCTGGCCCCCAATTTCAAGGATGACCCCGATGCGCAGGATGCACTTCGTCGGCACGCTGTTGAGCGTGGCCTGTCTTTCCGTTTCGCCCGCCTGGGCTGCGGAAGATCCCGATTCATTGGCCCTGTGCGAGCAGGTAGCGCCGCTGATGGACGCCGACGACTTCAAGGCGCTGGATGCCATGGCCGAGCGCTTCCGCAAGGGCCAGCGCAACGCCAGCGGCTATTCCAACCTCAGCCGTTTCTACATCTGCATGTCACGGCGCATCGGCACCGCGCATCAGGACGTGCAGCAGTGGAATGACTGGACCGCGTGGGCCGCACGCTGGATCCGGCAGTCGCCGCGTTCTCCGTCGGCCCACCTGGTCGCCGCGCGCGTGCCGCTCAACCTGGCCTGGAGCTTCCGTGGCGATGGTTATGCGAACGAGGTGACGGCGCAGGACTGGCAGCAGTTCAACGAGTACAACGCGGTGTCAGCAGCCTATATGCAGGAGCACAAGGCGATCGCCAAGCGCGACCCCTACTGGTATGAAATGTCGCTCCTGATCGCCTTGCGGCAAGGCGTGGACGAAGCAGCGTTCATGGCGTTGGTCGACGAAGGCAGCAAGCTCTTTCCCGACTATGACCCGCTGTATCTGATCGCGATGCAGCGCTTCACCCCGCACTGGCAGGGCGATACCCAGCAGATGGAAGCCTTCGCCCGGCATGCCATCGCACGAACATCCACGCGCCGCCGCGCCAGCCTGTATGCACGCCTGTACGCATCGGTCAGCGAAGGCGTGTCGGGACAGCAGCTGTTCCAGAACTCGGCAGTCGACTGGCCGCTGATGCGGCAGGGCTGGGAGGACATCCTGGCGGGGTATCCCACTGCATGGAACCTGGACGCGGCCGCCCGCCATGCCTGCCTCAGCAGCGACATGCCCGCCACGAAAGCGTGGCAGCGCCGGTTGCTGGCCGGACAGGGCATCGGTGAACCCTACCTGGGCATGGTCGTCGATTCGGCCGAGCGCCAGTGCCCGCCGGAGGGTACCTTCGCTCGCTGATCGTGCCCGGCCCCACGCGGCAGCCCCGCGCGCGCGTCAGCGCGCCAAGGCCCGCGCGGTCTGCTCCTGTACGGCCCGCTCCTGTTGCTGCGCATCCTGCTGCGTGGCGTCGGTCCGCCCGGGTGCGTCCTGCAGCTTGCGTACCTGGTCCTCGACCGGGATGGCCACCGCCTGCGCGGTATCGGTGCGGGCGATCTGACGATCCGCGGCGTGCGGCTGGCCCTGCACTGCGAATGCATAGCGGCCATCGTCGCTGAGTACGGCCTCGTCGATCCGCTGCATGCCCTTGCCCTTGGCCGCGACCAGCAGCGCCATGCCCAGCCGTTCACTCATCGCATCAGGCTGACGCCCCATCGCCTGGTCGAGGCTGCTCACCGCCCCTTGGCTCTGCAGCCACAGGCGATGGTCCGGGCTTGCGCTGTGGCGTGGGTCCTGCCGGGGTAGCAACGGTGACGGCGGCGCCAGTGACTGCAGGTGCTCGCCCTGCACCGCCGCGTCGATCTTCTGCAGATCCTTGCCGCCCGCCGCGGCAATGTGGAACATGCGCTCGGCCATGCCGTACGTGGATTGCCCCTGGTTGCGTGCCAGCCCCAGGGCAAAGGCATCCACATCCTGCTGCGGCCTGCCGCTGCCGTCCTCGGCAAGCACCTGCCACGATGGCCCCAGCGTCGGGTTGTCCTTCACCATCGACTGGGTGCGCTCCATCAGCGTGCGCATCTGCGCCTCGCTGAAGCTCAGGGTGTTCAGTTCGCCGGCCTTCATCGGCCCGCGATCGCCGGCGGGGTCGCCGGACAGCGCCGCGTTGACCATCCCGGCAATCTGCTCGCCCTGCGCATGCCCGCGCAGGTCGAAGGTGAATTCGTAGCGGCGCTGCGCCGTGTCCTCCTGGCCATCGGCGCCGTAAGCGCTGACGCGGGTTGCCGGCAGGTTGCCGCTGTACTGCACGTTGCGCAGTTCGGTGCGGCTGCCGTCTTCGCGGCTGACCTGCACCACGTCACCGCTGTTGCGTGCACCGGCCAGGTCGACACCAAACGTGTCGCCGAAGCCGACCTTCAGCCGCGTCTGCGAACTCATGCCCAGCCGCTCGACCGTGGCCAGATCCTGCACGCCCGCGGTCTGGCTGTTCAGCGTGCCGTTGTCGATGAACTGTTCATAGGCCTGGCGGCCTTCCGGTTGATTGATGTCGAAGGTCGCAGTGCGGACGGCCGAATGGCCGAGCGCGTCCTGGCGACCGGCGATCGCGCTGAGCCTGCCTGCATTGAATCCCATGCCGTTGAAGGCTTCGACCGCCTCGTTCGGCCCGGTGGTGACACGCACCCGTCCATCATCCAGGCGATCCACGCGGTAGCTGGCACCGCTCGCCTCGGTCGTCTGGGTTTGCATGGCGATGTTGCGGAAACTGCCTTCCAGTGCAGTGCCAGTGAACTGCTGGCCATCCAGGGTGACGCTGCCACCGTTGGGAATGGTCTGCGGATCGAAAGGATTGATGCGGGTGGGATCGACGTCCACCGCGTCGCTGGGCAGGCTGACCCTGTAGCGGCCGCGTACGCCGGTGCTGCTGGTGTCCTGGAAGCCGGCACCTTTCACGCTTGCACCGACCACCGACTCCATCGTCAGCAGGTAGTCCCTGCCACCGTCGGCTGTCGGGCTGCCGGCCATGTTCAACGACGTGCCCTGGAACTGCGATGCAAGACTGGACGCTGCGCGCTTCTGCTCGGCGCCCACCTTCAACGCCCCATCGCCCTCGTTCAACGTGACCGAGTAACCGCCGGCGGCAGCGCGGACCTCGCTGTTGGCCGAGGTGTAGGTCGGATCGAACGACGCCGTGGCGGCATCGCGCGGCGCATCCGGGGTTGCGCCTTCTTTGCTGGTCTGGGCATTCATGCCGTGACCTCCTTGAACAGAGACACGCTGATTATAGGGCGCAGCGTGTGCAGCACGTTCACATCGCGCCGCAGCGGCATCCACGATAGTGATGGTCATCTAATTCCACGCCGAGGGTCCATGCCCCGCTCCCTCGCCCCGCCGCAGCAATGGTTCCGTCACGGACGCACGCTGCTGACCGTGCTGCTGGGCCTGTATCTGCTGTACCTGCTCGCGGGCAATGTCTTTCTCAATACGCCGCTGTTCGATCAGGTCACCAATCGCAAGCCGCACAAGTTCGTGATGACCACCGGGCCCGCGATCACGCTGTTGCCGGGACATGTCATCGCCTGGAACGTGCAGATGCGCGGCCACGTCAATCATACGGTGTATGTGCTGCGCGCAGACCGGGCCAGTGCCCGCCTGGCATTGTTGCCCCTGTTCCAGCGTGAAGTGCGCGTGCCGTCGCTGCACGCGACCGGTGTGGCCGCGGAGATCGCGCGGGTGGATCAGGCCATTCCCTCACCACCGCGCGGTGACCGCGGCTGGACGTTGCGATTCGATGCGATTCACAGCGACAGCATCCGCAGCGTCCGCACGGGCAAGCTGTTGATCGTCGGCCAGGGCAGCGGCACCGTCGGCTTCGTCAAGCAGCTGCGCGGCGGGCCATCGGAGCTGCTGGACTCGGAGGTGGCTTTCGCGGATGCCGATGTGAGCATTGATGGCACCCAGCTGCTCGGCGACATGCAGTTGAAGTCGCAGTTCTCCTATCCACGGCACTACCGTGACCAAGCGCCGGGCCTGAAAAAGCTGGGCCTGCTGCATGCAGTGCTGGAGGTACAGGCGCGCAGCCAGGGGTTGCGCCTGGATACGGACACGCAACGACCCGCCGTTGCCAGCGCCGCCGTACCGGGGCAGCTGCAGGCCTCGCTTACCCTTGACCAGGGCGCGCTGCAGCCGGGCAGCCATGCCGTCTGGCGGGTTCCGTTGCAGGTAGGGGCCGGCGCACCGGACCGTGGAACGCTGGCGATACAGCTGGATGCTGCTCGCGATATCCGTCTGCAGGCGCGATTGCCGCAGCGCGATGGCACCGGTGCTGCACTGGACGCGGATCTGATCATCGCCGGGCGACACATTCCATTTGCCGATCCCAGCGAGGTGCTGGGACGCACCTCTGGCACGGTCAAGGGCGAATGGACCTTCACCTCGCTCAACTGGATTCCCGCACTGTTCGTGCAGAAGCCTTGGTTCCAGCTGCAGGGCGGCGGCGTGCTGCGCGCGGACCTGCGCCTGCAGAACGGCGAGCTGGCCGCCGGCAGCAGCGTCGATATTCCGGCGGCACGGGCGGTGGCAGAGGTGGCCGGCGTGCACCTGCAGGGAACGGCCAGCGCCCATGGACAACTGCGGGCCGGAACGCCGACGCGCGCCGTACTGGCAGTGAAGCTTCCTACGTTCAGCGCCCATGCCGGCGGCGCCAAAGGTGCCACGTTGTTCGATGGTCGCGATCTGGCGCTGACACTCACCGGTGACGGTCGTCTGCGCGAACTGCGCAAGGGGGTGCGCGCGCAGCTGCGTTTCGACGACGCAACCATTCCAGACCTCACCGCCTACAACCGCTACCTGGGCAACGGCCAGGTCCGGCTGCAGGGGGGCGCTGGCCAGGTGGGCGGCGACGTTGAACTTGATACCCAGGGCCGGGTCGGCAACGGCAGCGTGCGCCTGCGCAGTCAACGCGCACGGCTGCAGGTGGCCGGGCTCGACCTGCAGGGCGATGCGCGCGTGGATGGCAGGCTGCGGCGCGGCGACTTCAGCCAGCGCCGGTTCGATCTGGGCGGAAGTGTGATCGAGCTGCGCAATGTGCAGGTGGGTGACCAGCAGCGACCACAACCGTGGTGGGGCCGGGTCACCATCGCCCGCGGCGACATCGATGCGCAGTCACCCTTCCAGGTGGACGCACGTGCGGACCTCGCCATGCGCGACGCCAGACCACTGCTGGCGCTGTTTGCCGAGCGCAGCGATTATCCGCGCTGGGCGTTGTCCCTGCTCGATTCCGGCCAGGTGGATGCGCACACCCGACTGCGCTGGCGGGCCGGGCACTTGGTGCTGGATGGACTGCAGGCGGAAAACGAGCGGCTTTCACTGCGTGCGCGGCTGGATCTGCTGGAGCAGCGCAAGCGTGGCGACCTCTACCTGCGCTGGGGCCCGCTGGGCGCCGGCATCGAGCTGGATGGCCAGCGCCGGCAATGGCATCTGGCCGGCGCGCGCGAGTGGTTCGAGGGTCGGCCTGCGTTGTTGCCAGCCCCTGCACAGTCCAGCGCCGGTGGCACGGCCGACTGAACGGGCGCCTGCATCCAGTCAAGACGCATCTGCGTACAACGCGCTGTCACGACCGGTGGCAGTGCTGAAGGAGATACACCATGAATGTCCGCAGGCAGGCAGTTGGCCTTATCGGCTGGTTCTTCATCACTTTCCTCGCCGCTGCGCTGGGCGCCCGCGCCTCGATCTCGGCAGCCGACTTCTACGCAGGCCTCACCTTGCCTGCATGGGCACCGCCTGCCAGCGTGTTTGGCCCGGTGTGGACGGTGCTGTACGCGCTGATGGCATTGGCCGCGTGGCTGGTCTGGCGCCAGGGCGGATGGCGTGTGGCCAAGACTGCGCTGGTGCTCTACCTGCTGCAGCTGGCGCTCAATGTGCTGTGGAGCTGGCTGTTCTTCGGCTGGAAACAGGGGGCGCTGGCGTTTGCTGACATTCTGCTGTTGCTGGTGCTGATCGTGGCCACGGTGGTCGCCTTCCATCGCGTGCGCCCGGCAGCGGCGTGGCTGCTGCTGCCTTACCTGGCATGGGTGGCCTTCGCCAGCGCGCTCAACTACGCGGTGTGGCAGGCCAACCCGACCGTGCTCTAGCCGGACACGGCTTACAGAGCGTGTGGCGCCTGCCGCCACTGACGCAGCGCGCTGCCCCTGAAGGCCTGCTCACCGCAGCCGGTAGGACAGCGCAATACGCGTGCGGCAGAGGTGCTGACCAGTCCATCACCTTCCTGCGCCTTGAACACCAGCTCGCAGGACAGGCAGCGCGCCACCAGCGAATAGAGATGGACGATGCGGCCACTGCCGGGATCCTGCAGTGCATCGACATTCAGCAGGTCGAAACGACCGTTGTCAGGTGCGGGGCGCGCCGGGCGAAGCGGAGAGGACGATGGCTGCAGGTTCACGTCGATGCATCACAGAATGAGGAACCTCGACTGTAGTTGCCTCGATGTGCAGCAGATGTGCACCACGCGGTTCAATCTGCGGACGCTGCACCCAGCCGATTGATCTGCGCGCATTCCAGCACCTGCGGTGGGTCAGGCATCGTCGCCAGCACGATCATCGCGCGGCCGATGGCCTCGTTGCTGGTCACCAGTGAAGGCATGATGCGACCGGCGACAGCCATGATGGGACCACCGAAGCGGTACAGCGGCTTCAGGGCCGCATGGCGGGTGCCGGTTCCCTCCACGGGGCGCACCCCGGCAGGACGCAGCATGACGGTACGCACAGCGAGCTGCGCCAGCGCGGCCTCGGTCTCACCCTTGATGCGCAGCGGCATGATCCGGCTGTGTGGATTGGCGTGGGCACCGGAGACATACAGGAACCGGCCGTCTGGATTCGCCTCGGCCCATGCCGCAGCGACAGCCAGGGTGGCATCGAGCGTGACCTTCCGATACTCATCCTCGGCGGTGCCGACCGGCGGCGCGCCGGCGCAGTAGAAACAGGCATCGAATCCGGCCAGCTGCGGGCTCACGTTGCGGGCCTGCTGGAAATCCGCCAGCACGATCTGCTCGATGCGCGCGTCAAGCCCGGCCTTGCTGCGGACCAGAGCTGCGGTCCGCGCCACCGGTGCCGAAGCAAGGCAGGCACGGGCAACGCCCTGCCCGACCAGTCCGGTCGCACCGGTCAGCAGAATCCGCAGCGGACGTGTCTGGTGCATGCGTTGACCTTGAAGAAGTCTAGAGTTTCACGAAGCGCTGGATCTTCCGTGCCAGCCAACCACTGAACACCAACGGCGCGTCCAGCGCGGACACGCAGATGCACGGTACGCCAGGCGCCGTTACCGGCTGGTGCTCGACGTCCTCGTCCAGATCGGCAATATCGCCAGGTGCGAACAGGCCCAGTGCATCATTGTAGGAGCCTCGCAGGATCTGGGTCAGTTCGCTGCGGCCATGGCTGTGCATCGGCAGGCATTTGCCCGGCGCGATCTTCAGCATGATCAGCGATGGCATCTGCTCGGCGCGGATGCAATGCACGCCGGGAGCCATCCAGCGCCAGTGCAGCCGACCCAGCGAATCGCCAAAGTAGGGATGCAGCGACCTAGGCAGATGGTCCGGGTCGGCCTCGGGCCGTTCCGGCGGCATCGACCGCAGCGGGCTCGGCACCGTGCCGGTGTGGTCCTCACCGAGCTGCGCAAGCATTGCCTCGCGCAGCCCTGCCCGCCGCGCCTCAGTCGCCGACGGCTGGGTCTGCTCCAGCAGTGCGGCGCCGATGGCCTCGGCTTCGCGCAGGCGCTGGCGGCAGTGCGGGCACTGTTCCAGATGGGTGCCGGCGACGATGCTCAGGGGCGTCGGCAGGGCGCCGGCGGCGTAGCTCATCAGCGTCGACTCATGCAGATGGTGGTGCGGATTCATGGTGCACCCCCGACCTTCGACTGCAACTGCAGGAACGCTCGTCGCAGGTGCGATTTGACCGTACCCAACGGCATGCCCAGCGCCTGCGCGATCTCGCTGTGGCTCTTGGCCTCGAAGTAGGACATCCGTACCAGGCGCGCCTGCGTGGCCGGCAGCTCGTTGATACGTTGGCGCAGGCGGGCATGGTCGGCAAACTGCTCGGCGCTGCTGCGCTCGCTGATGTCACCGGCAGCAGCGTCCTCAACCGCTTCCTGCACCTGCATCCAGCTGCGCTCACGGCGCACCCGATCAATGTGCAGGTTGCGGCCGATGCGATACAGCCAAGTGCTCAGCGCGCCCTGCGCAGGATCGAATTCGGCCGCGCGCAGCCACAGGCGCAGCAGGCATTCCTGGGCCAGTTCTTCGGCCACCGCTGCAGGTGCGCCAAGGCCGCGCAGATAGATGCACAGGCGCGGCATGAAGTGGTCGTAGATGCGCAGGAAGCAGTCACGGTCGCGCAGCCGGGCGACACCGTCCATCTCGCCGTTCCAGTTCGTCGGCTCGTTGCTGGGCTGCTGTGAACTGGACACGATCCGCGCGGTGTCGAAGGAAAGAGAGGGGCTGGCGGGTGGACGGTACATCGGCGGGGGCAGCCGTTGAGTGAAGAGGAGTCCTTGTCTCTACGCACAGCAGCGCCGGTTGGATGCACCCGGGATGGGCGCCAGCGTGCATCCAGTCGGTGCCGGCGCCCGTACAGGCGGGCAAGTCTCCCATGGATCGCCCCGATGCGTGCTGCCTGGTTGTTGATGGTCGCCCCCTGCGCCGTCGGTGCGGCGCCGCTGTTGCGTTCGGAGGGCGTTGCCACCCTGCCCAAGGGAACCACCGCCTACCGCGAAGTGCATTGGCAGCGCGGGACCGGCGATGGCAGCGAGCGCTGGGTGGAGTACCTCTGCCCTGCGGGGCAACCCTTCGCCCGCAAACAGATGCCCGCCGCCGCGCGGCTGCAGGCGCGGGGCTATGTGCTGCAGGACGCACGCAGCGGCCAGGCGGCCCGCGTGGTGGTCGGCCGCGACGGGGTCCAGGTCGACTGGAAGGAAGACAGGTCTGCGCCTTCACGAACGAAGCAGCTGCCTCTACCAGCGGACGCCGTGATCGACGTCGGTTTCGATGCCGCCGTGCGGGGCCACTGGCAGACGCTGCTGGATGGAAGGCCGGTCAGCCTGCCTTTCCTGGTGCCCGGCCGGCAGCGCTTCTACCCCGTGCAGGTGCAGTACCAGGGCGCCGTGCGCTGGCAGGGGCGTGCCGCCCACGCCGTGGATGTCCGTCTTGACACATGGTTCGGCGCGGTGGCCCCGCGTCTGTCGCTGGTCTACGCCGATGCCGATCGCCGTCTGCTGGAATTCCGTGGCACCAGCAACCTGCGCGATGCGCGTGGCAACTACCCGCAGGTGACCGTGCGCTTTGCCACCGCCGCCACCGAGCAGCCGGAGCAACGCTGGCGCGATGACCTGCAGCAACCGCTGGTATCGAGCTGCGTTGTTACGGCCAAGTGAAAACGCAGTCGAGTGCAATCGTCTGCATCCAACCGGCACCACAACACGTAGAGGTAGGCAATCGACTTCCTCGGGCTCCCGTCCATGGCATCCGCAGCGCCTCCACTCCGCAGACGTTCGCGCCTGTTGCGCACCTTGAAGCGCTGGTTCGATACCGATGCCGGAAGCGAAGCGGCGGCGGACGGCGGTCAGGGTGACCGCATCGACTGGCTGCGCGCCCTGCCCTTCGCGCTGTTGCACGTGGCCTGCCTCGGGGTGATCTGGGTAGGCGTGTCCTGGACGGCGGTTGCGGTCGCAGTGTTCCTGTACGCGATCAGGATGTTCGCCATCACCGCGTTCTATCACCGTTACTTCTCGCACCGCACCTTCGAGGCATCGCGCACCGTGCAGTTCGTGTTCGCCGTCGTCGGTGCCGCCAGCGTGCAGCGTGGCCCGCTCTGGTGGGCAGCACACCACCGCCATCACCACCGCCACGCCGATCAACCGCAGGACCCGCATTCCCCTCGCCAAGGCGGATTCTGGCGCAGCCACATGGGATGGTTCCTCACCCGCGGCGCCTTTGCCACCGATATGCAGCGTATTCCCGATCTGGCCAAATACCCCGAGCTGCGCTGGCTGGACCGGTTCGACACCGTGGTGCCCGTGTTGCTGGCCGCTGCGCTGTACGGCCTCGGTGCGGTACTCGAGCGCGTGGCCCCGGCGTTGCACACCAGCGGCCCGCAGCTGCTGGTGTGGGGCTTCTTCATCTCCACCGTCGTGCTGTTCCATGCCACGGTCACCATCAATTCGCTGGCTCACCGCTTCGGCCGGCGCCGCTTCGAGACCCGCGATGACAGCCGCAACAACCTGTGGCTGGCCCTGCTGACCTTCGGTGAGGGCTGGCACAACAACCATCACTTCTTCCCCGGCACCGCGCGCCAGGGCTTCCGCTGGTGGGAGATCGACATCAGCTGGTATGGCCTGCGGGTGATGGCTGCGCTGGGCCTGGTGAAGGGCCTCAAGCCGATCCCGGCCTGGGTGCTCGCCAAGGCGAGGCACTGACATGCGCATCGCGATCATCGGGTCCGGCATCGCCGGTCTGGCCAGCGCGTGGTGGCTGGACGGCGAGCATGACGTCACCC
>Ga0157371_10005667_pt1 | contig 10483 bp, 9 predicted proteins | sample C45metaG_FD_113462 | JGI IMG/M metagenome (GOLD analysis project Ga0157371, IMG submission 113462) | Corn rhizosphere microbial communities from Kellogg Biological Station, Michigan, USA - C4-5 metaG | ecosystem: Host-associated > Plants > Roots > Rhizosphere > Soil | place: USA: Michigan...
ACTCCGCCAGCCTTCTGGGGGCCTATAGCTCAGTTGGTTAGAGCAGAGGACTCATAATCCTTTGGTCCACGGTTCGAGTCCGTGTGGGCCCACCACCTTCAAAGCCGCGCACTGCGCGGCTTTTTCATGTCTGGTCAAAAAATAGCTAGACCAGTCCTATAGTCCAAAGGTACAAATTCAGTACAGTGCCGGTACAGCGGTACGCCTTTGGAGCACGATCAAGATGGCCACCATCGTCAAAACAGCAGCCGGCACCTGGAAGGCAGTGGTGCGCAAAACCGGCTGGCCGACCAACACCAAAACCTTCCGCACCAAGCGCGATGCAGAGGACTGGTCACGGCGCACCGAAGACGAAATGGTCAGGGGCGTGTATATCCAGCGCAGCGGCTCCGAACGCATGACCCTGGCCATGGCGTTGAAGCGTTACCTGGCCGAAATCAGCCCGACAAAGAAGCCGACCACCCAGCGGGCCGAGGCGACCAAGGCTCAGCAACTGATCAACCAGCTGGGCAAATACTCGATGGCGGCGCTGTCTGCAGAAATCATCGCCGGCTACCGCGATACCCGCCTGGCCTCGATCACCAATCGCGGCAAGCCCACTAGCAACAACACAGTACGTCTTGAGCTGGCATTGCTCAGCCACCTATACACCGTCGCGATTCAGGAGTGGGGCCTGGGGCTGAGCTTCAATCCGGTGCTGAACATCCGTAAACCAAGTCCTGGCGAAGGCCGAGACCGACGCCTGTCTGCAGACGAAGAGCGCCGGCTTCTCGCGGCAGTGAACGCGCACAGCAATCCGATGCTTGGCTGGATCGTACGCATCGCCCTGGAGACCGGTATGCGCTCGTCTGAGATCACATCCGTACGTCGCCACCAGGTCGACCTGAAAAAGCGCGTGGTGCGCCTCTCTGACACGAAAAACGATACTGCCCGTACCGTTCCCCTGACTCGGCTGGCAACCGACACCTTCCAGCTCGCCATGAGCAACCCCGTTCGGCCCATCGATTGCGACCTGGTGTTCTTCGGTGAGCCGGGCAAAGAGGGCAAGCGCAGCGCGTATGCCTTCACGAAAACCTGGGGTAAGTTGAAGACTAAGCTGGGTATGCCGGATCTGCGGTTTCACGATTTGCGCCATGAGGCTGTAAGTAGGTTGGTTGAAGGCGGGCTATCTGATCAGGAGGTGTCTGCGATCAGTGGGCATAAGTCGATGCAGATGTTGAAGAGGTATACGCATTTAAGGGCGGAGGATTTGGTCGGTAAATTGGACAAACTAGATCGTGGTGTTTCTTAACCGCTGGCCTATTGTCTCTGAGTGTGCTGCTTTCGTCACAAGGGATGGCATGCATCGCTGTATATGCACACGAAAATATATAGACTGAGCTATTCCTTGAGCTTAGCTATCGATCTAGCAAGCTCTAAAACTGTTGCTTTTGTGAGACCGACTGACTTTGCAATTGAAGACGGTGATTCCTTGTTTTCCAATCCGATGCGGATACTGTCCTGTATTTGCTGAGAAATTCTTAATTCGTCTGTGATCGGATCAAAATCACAGCTTGCATGATGTGCGCTGACAATATCCCTCAACTCAGCAAGTGCCTTAAAGACAGCTTGGCGGGTGACACCTAACTCTCGCGCTATTTCTGACTGCGAGAGCCCTTGACACCACAACGGCCAGATTTTTTCCTTCAAGCCCACGGCTGCCTCATAACTTGAACTTATAGGGCGGAGTCTTGCATGCACTTGCTCATAAGCAGTTTTCCTTAGCGCAACCATGGTATGGTCATTGGGCATCAAGTCTATTGCGTAAGTAGAAATATTCCTCCTACTCATTAGAACTTGTAACTGACGCTCAAATGCCTTCTTGTACCTAAGATCAGCATGATACCCATTAGAGCCAGGCTTGTGAGTCTCGCAGTAGCGATTGCTAACCCTCCCGGAATTAACTATTGATTTCCAATAATTATCAATGTCGGCGGTGGGTCTTGGCATTTCATTTAAAAGAGACGAGCGAATTGTAGGGCGCCAGCAAAGCTCACAGAAAGTCTTCTCCTGAGAGCATGTTGTGGAGTCTGGAACAGAATCATGATCAGGAATTTTTGTAGTGCTTTTGGGCCTAAAGTAGGCCAGAAGGAGAATTAGTTCACGCGCTAACTCAAGCGCACCATATAGCTCATCTTCAGGCCTTGAAACAACCTGCGGTTCACTTTGGGAGAGTAGCTTTTTTAAGCCGCTTGGCCGTTTTCGCGATCTAGTCATTAGACGTAATGCAGTGTTCAGATTAAGATCCCAGTAGCTCATAATTAGCAACTGCCAGTTCGCCGGGGGCATTGCTTCTGGCTTGATAAGTGGGACCTTAAGTTCGACGGGCTTAAATTTTTTCCGAACCGTGACATGAACTGTTTTCTTTGGCAGACGAAGGCCTACTTCGGATAATCTTAAATCTGAAAGTAGGTCTGAGTTCCAAGTTCCCTCGAATTTTGCCATGGTGTTTGAGAAGGCGTCGTCTAGGTGTTCTTGAATGAGCGACCATATGCAGAATTTTATTGATGTAATGCTGTGTGATGGGGACAGGTTCGATAGAAACGTTCTGAACCCTGATGACAGCTCATCTGAACAGCGGTCGTCTATAACTACAAGGTCTATTCTTTCCTGCAACTTCTCTGCACGTGTCATGGCTGTCTCCAAGCATTTCACTTAGTCTATTTCGTAATATTCTCATGTCAACCTGTTTGTTAAAATTTCAGATTTTGGCGTTTTCTGTAGACTTCCGTAATCTTTCGCTCAGTAACTTAACTGAGGGAAAGTCATGACTACTGAAGAGTTGATACTGAGCCAGACCGGGGGCTCTCCGCTTTTATCCCTGGCCCAAGTAGCCGGCATCTTGCACCGTAGCCCTGAGGGTTTGCGGATTACTCTCTTAGGGGATAATGAGCTTGCTCGGAGCCTGAAGCCATTCAAGGTCAAGATTGGTCGCAGAGTCTATTTTCGCGTCGCGGAGGTTGCGCGCTTTATCGACGAGTGTTGAGCGCAGTACCGTGACGGTTCACAAAGCGCTTGAGAAACTTGGAAATTCCTTCCAGAGCCGACCAGCTACATTGGCTGAAAATGGCTCAAGCTCATTACCGGCCTGGCCTGAAAAAGCTCGAGGAGCACCGAACATCCTGCTGAGGTCTGCGCTGTTCAGTGCTAGCCGTACAGGAAGGGCATACCTGCAGTGTGCCGAGATATATTCGCAAGGTTCAACAAGTATGTCGTACACCGGAGCGCGGTTGAATCAGTCGGATCACGACATTTGGCTGACATTGCTGCATCTTTGCAGGCATGATCCAAATAGTCCTGTGTACACCACTGCATACGAACTCCTGCAATATCAAAAGAAAACGGACACGGGGGCTAACCGAAGAACCCTTTATTCAGGACTCGCCCGACTCAACGCAACGGGCTTGGAGGTTCGCCACTTGGAAAGAACCTACATGGGGAGCCTGGTCGAAGAGGTCTTCAGGGACGATGAAACACATCGTCTCGTGATCGCTCTCAATCCGAGATTAATCGCTTTGTTCTCTCATAGTGGTATTTCTTACTTGAATTGGGAGGTACGTCGATTGCTGGCAAGTAAACCTCTAGCTCAATGGCTGCATGGCTACTTCTCAACTCACAAAAAGCCATACCCAATTCGAGCAAAAACGCTTCTAGAGATGGCCGGCAGCAACGACAGGAGTGATGCCAGCGGAGAACAGAACCTTGTCAGAGCGCTTGAGGCATTGAAGGAGGCAAGCACAGCCGGGAGGCAAAAATTTGAGTACAAAATAGACGATGGGAAGGTCATCGTCCGGCGACTATAGAGGCTTGTTCCGGGGGAGTGAGCCTTCGGTGCGATACCGTTGCATTGGCTAAGAAATACCGTTGCATTGGCTACAGCGTACCGATGCGTTGGCTAGAGAATGCCGTTGCACCGACTACGAAATACCGTTGCGTCGGCTAATTGTCCACAGGTGTTGCTCGCTTGCAGCCCAGCAATCGCGGGGTATCGGCAAAAAAATGGGTGAGGCTAATCTGTTCTAATATCTTTTTAATCTTGGGGGAGAGCTAGCCGCTCATGCGGCTTCGGCCACCGGGCGATGGCCTGCTCCCATGCATCAGACTAGTACTTGACCGATCAGCGGCTGCAAATACCTGTATGAGTTCCCACACTTGCATGAAATCCGGCTACTCCAATAACGCGGAGGCTGCTCTATCGCCATACACATAGCATGCTCGCTGGCCTAACAGCTCACGCGGAATCACTTGCCTGCCCCGAGCCAGATCCTCGACAGTCACAATCCAAGATTTACCATGTGGCCAACCATTGGCTTTTGCAGCGAGCAAGCTGCATACAGCACGTCGGTTCTGTCTTGGCGCAAGACTTGATCGGAGCATGCCCAAGCTATGAATCAGCTGTGCTAACCCTCCGACCTGCTGCGGCTGGTTAATGGGCGTGGTTTCTGCCATTTCAGCGAGCAGGGACAAGCCACCACCCTCTTGGAATAATTCGTCATGTTCCAGGTGTTCAGCCACGGTAACGATGTCAGGGTGTGATCCGCTGCCGATCAACTCCCCCATGGCGAGATAAATTCGACAGTTCACATACCCCGCAAAATCTCCAGGATCAAGCTCTCGGGCAGCGTCCAACAACGCATTGCTGTCCCGTATCAGGTATCCCAACATATATCCCTCGGCAAGACTTGCTGTTACTTCAAACACAGGGTCTAAGATGCTTTTATTCTCCATAGTCATTACTCTTCACCTTTCCATATCTGGCGCGTCATTTTCTTGCACCTTACCAGCCTCTCGTGACTGCGCCTTACGACGCATCTCTTCCAGCTTGACAGGCGCATCACGCTCCTGTTTTTCAGGTGATTGCCTGGCTACCCGAATATGCCCCTTCTCTTCAGCACGAGACCTCATTTGTTCAATGCTGCTGACCTTCCTGTCATGACCCAGACTACGACTGTCGGCACGCGCTGGTAGTGATTCTCCAGCGTTCAGGTTCACTGTCGCGCTTTGTTCTCCAGTCGATTTCTGGTCATACGTTCTCTGCAGATGATTTATCAGTCTGTCCTGCTCATCTCGCTTAGCTTGCTCCATTCGTTGGCTCTGCTCTCTAATGGATTTCTCCTGCTCTGCACGCTTCTTCAACTCCAAATCTCTGCTCTCAGCATCTGGATGTCGACCCTCCATGGTTTGGAGATTTTCTCGGCGTTCATTTTGTAAAGACAGTGTGGTCGCTATGCGAGCAGCCTCTTGTACGCTGGCCTGTACACTTGCATCTTTCTTCTTTGCTGCCAGATCGGTGTTTTTACTCAGTGCCATTTCATCTCCACCTTCATGAATTGCGGCCTTAATCGTGCTGGTTTCATTCTTTCGTTTTTCACGCGCTAAGCGCTCGTTTTCTAGGATGACGATTTCTGCGCCCGTACTTGGTATCTCACGCTGCAGCATTCTGCGTGAAGCTAAGAGGTCGGCCCGTGCACTACGGAAATCAATTACCTTGGCTCGCACTTCCTTGCTACGCCACTCACTTGGTAAGCACTTACGTTCCGGCAGCAGGCCAGTTTGCCGTTCACTGTGACTGCGCATGTCGATACGATCAGGCAAGCCAGCACGCTCCAAATGCTTATTGCAGACTTGTTCCCAGCGGGCGCGTAAATCACGCAACTCAGCTTTACGTTCGACCGCTGTCAGAGTCATACCAGCGCTGGGGCCATATCCTTTGCGAGCGCCACCGCTCTCAGGATTCTTCGAGTTGTAGCGCTTGAAGTACTGCTCTGGATCACGAGCAATGTGATCTCGTTGCCGCTCACTGAACATTAGGTGTGCATGAGGCTGTTCACCCCCGTCTGCTGCTTTTGGTGAATGGATGGCCCACTGATAGGCATGCCGAGTCCCAATCTCCTTTCGCACAAAATCGCGTACGAGCTCGACCCGTTGATCGGTTGTCAGCTCGCGAGGCAACGCGATTTCCATCTCCCGATAGGTTGTGCCGTTCTTTCGCTCGTTGCGGTCGGCGGCATTCCAGAATTCTTGTGGTGAATGCTGTGCCCAGGTCGGCATGTTCCCTGACTCCTTGGCCTCAAGCTTTTCGTTGCGATCCAGCCTGGCTGCATATTTCCCCTCCCGCGCGATATAAGCCGCATGTGGGCCAGCTTTCCCTGCCTTGCCAACCTTCATACATAAACGCCCGATGGCCATTTCTACTTTGCCTCTGCGCTCGAAATTTTCGCGCCCGCGAAAATGGGCTTTTGCTTCTAGTTAGCAGATTTCGAATTCACGAAAGTTTGCCAGTGATTCTGCTCCCGGCAGGGCGCGCTGTTTCTGAGGTACGAAGAAACAACTAAGCGCGCCTTCCAATATTGGAAGGATAAGGCAGATCGCGCGCGCCAGGGATATATAAAAGTTATAATAAATTCCATAACGGCAAACTTAGAGTAATTAAGCGTAATGAAAGATAAGTGGCTTAGTGAACGAGTGCTTCATATACGAAATTTAAAATCACCAAGCGAGCAACAGAGGCTCCTCTTGCTGCTTTTCGACAAACCCACCCCATCTAGTGACGACACCAGGAAACTGAATTTTCTGATCAAAGCCGAGTGGGCAGAAGCTAAAGCCCAAAAAGCTAAAAGCGATGTGGCACGAATCGTTAATGCCGAAAAGGAAGCTGCGCGAAAGGCCCGGGACCGCGAGCTGTATCAGTCTGCAGGGCTGCTTATTTTGGCTGGGTTGGTTGATACCAAGAGTGGCTCGCCAGCTTTTGATCGAGGAGAGCTGTTGGGGGCTTTGTTGGAGATCAAGAACCGCAATGTTGACAGTCAGGTTCGATCCGCTTGGAAGCGATCCGGTGATGAACTGATCAATGCAAGAGAAAGGTCAAAAAGCGACTGAGCAGCCTCACTAGGTTAATCCTCAAGAACTTAATTATTGGCAGCTAAGAAACTATGAATAAGACTCCGAAGAATAGATTTTTCGATGATCCTGTTTCCAACTTCCAGAGCTGGCTACTGCATCATGAGCAGCGCCGTATGCGTTTGGTTATTGGGCGAAAATATGAAGGTATATTGGATCCTCAGGTTTACTGGATCGTTGGTACGGAACACGAACATGACGGGCTTTCTAGTGACCCTATCGAGAGAATGACGCAACGTCTCTCTCTGTCACAGGTTGGCGTTTTTCTGGCTCAGCGAATTTGGTCAAAACGTACCTGGATACTTGTCCCTAGCTTGCTGATGATCGGGTTATTGCTTGGCTATGTTTTGATTAACGCAGCCGGCACAACATCAAACGATACACTCATACCTCTAGCCTTTACGTTCACTGTCTGGCTCAGCGCTTTGCTGTGTTGTTCATCTACGTTGTTTGGCTCATTGGTTGCTCAGATATTTCTGCCAAAAACGCCCATTCGGCAGGATGAAGTCGACGCTGTACAAGGGGTCATTTCTCGTTGCGTTGTGCGCGATCACCAGCCAGATACGCCAGATGACCTTGCTGACAGAACAAGGCTCTTGGTCACAGACGCGCATGGTCAATCTGTAGCTGGGCAGATTCTAGCGACAGACCTGGAATACTCCGCTGTTCGTGCTGAGTGGATGGCTACCAAGTCGATACTCTTCATGTCTGGCTTGGTGATGCTTTCGCCGGTACTGGCAGTGTCGTCTCCGGTTCTGGCAGTGCTGAATTATTTTGCGTTGCTGGCTTGGAAGTGGTTCGCCTTCTGGATTCCTCGTGGGGGAGATCAGAAAAAGGATGAAATGCGGGACGAACCGTCAGTATTTCTCATCGCCATCAAATTCGTGGTTGTGCCTCTGCTGATCTTTTTGGGGCTTTCAGCGTCCTATCGCATTCATCTGGACGCGCTTGTTCGCATCGATGCGCAGTTCATCCAGTGGGCCTATGTCGCAGGCATGTGGGCAATCGCGGTGTATCTTGCATTCACGGCGAAGTCGCCACTTACTCTCCGTGCCCTGATGCTGGATCAGGCTGTACGAGAAAGCGGTACAGAGCTATTGATCGACAAGGCAGGTCGTGCACATTTTCAGCATCTCGAAGAAGCGCGGGCTGAGCAGATCAGCAATGCAATCAAAGACGACTCCCCGTTCATTCAGCTTGGGACAAGTACCGGCCTTTTGGCACAGCGACGCGATCCACTTGCACCGTCGGAAGCAGGTATCCCGTTCGGCCTTTCCGTCACGGATCTGGCCACCCATGTGGGCGTTCTGGGGGCTAGTGGTACCGGTAAAACTTCAGGCGTGATTCGTCCGCTTACCAAACAGTGGATTGAGGGCGACTTGGGAGGATTGTTGGTACTCGATGGAAAAGGCGCACTCCCTCTCGAGTTCAAGGGGGTCGAAGGCTACACCCTGATCAGCCCAGGGCATGGCCCATTCAATCCGATAGCGGGGATGACGCCGGATGCTTTGGCAGACGTGCTGCCAGATGTCTGCGATGACGGCAAAGGCGATACGTTCTGGCGAGACTCGGCAAGGCTCATGCTGCGCATGGCGGCGATCCTGGTTCAAGTACACCCGGAGCTACCCTACACGCTGACGCAGATCCAGCAGTTCTGCCTGGCCAGCCACCAAGAGCGTGCTGACTGGCTTGATCCGATTGCTAGTGAAATTGATGGGAGCGGGCGACTGTTGGCTGCAGCTCACTACTGGCTATTGGAATACCCAGACTTCCCCGAGAAGACTGCAGGTTGTATCAGCAACATGCTTCGCACCTGGCTGGGCAACATCCTATTGCATGAAAAGCTTGGCCCTTGGGTAGACACTACAGACACCCAGTTCACCGTTGAGGGCGTTCTGACGGGACAAAAGATTGGCCTGCTGCTGCCTGAGTCAGAGTACGGCATCGGTGGGGTAGCGATTTCAGCCATTTGCATGCGCCGTGTTTACGATGCGGTGAAGAAGCGCGGTGACAACTGGCTGAGCCAAGATGGCCACCGTCCCGTGCTGCTTGCGGCTGATGAGGTGCAAAATCTACTCACGAAGGCCGATCTAGAGACCGTTCCGGTTGCGCGTAGTCTGGGCTTGTACCTGATGTTTGCCACTCAGAACGTGGATGGGCTGTACAAGCGCTTGGAGCGCGACGGCGCCGTGCAGATGCTCGGCAACCTTGCGAGCATCATTGCTCTGCCGCCTCGCACTGACGACTCCAATACGTACATATCCCAACGCGTCGGCCATATATGGAAGGCCTCTACCCAGAGCTTCCAGGGGCTTCCAGATGCCGCCAGCGATATCGGCTTGTACATAAACTCTGGCACTGATCGAGTCATGCAGTCGACAACGCTGAATCGCGAGGCTCGCATCGGTGCCCCACGACTTTCATACGCGATTGGCCTCTGGCACCGCCAGTGGACGCCTAAAGCCATGAACTGGCTTGGCGGGATGGCAGTACCCAACGATCCTGAACTCGCCCCGCAGCGTCCTGCGCTTCAAATAGACCTATCGCCACTCATCCTTTCTGAGGAGATCGACACGCTGCTTTCTGTACCTGGCACAGCACTCGCAATCGTTAATCGAGGGAGGATTCAGCGCCGTGACGTCATTCGTCTATACCCCGCGAAGCAGCAGGAGGCCAATGCATGAGAACTGCAGATCAGTACATGCCAGTAATGCGTGAGGCCAATGGGCGCTGGTACTGGCCGGGATTCTCCTCTGCCGGCGTAGTGCTCGCGATGACCTTGCTGTTTGCAGCGGTTGTTTACGCTTACCGCTACCCCGCGATGAAAACAGCAGAAGCTGTTCACCGCCTTGAAAGCATCAATTCGCTGAGCCAAGAGTCCACTCGACACACGCAGACTGCCATTGCGAGATTGCAGGCACTGGTGATTGATCAGCCGGATTGGCTACGCGATGTAGTGTCCGAGCAGGTAGGTAATCTTCAGGCACAGCTGTCTCTCGTTAAGCCCCCCGCCATGGACCAAATACTACAAGGCGCGAGGGCTCGACAGGAGGCTTTCGATAGCGCCCAGTCGCTCATCGAAACATCACCTTTCAACGGGCTGAAGAAGGAGCAGATACCGTTGAGCACTGAGGGCAAGGCCTACCTGAAAGCCCTCGATATTGAGCAACCATCTCGATTTGACTACCAGCGGCTTTCAGATGGTGTTGTCGATGCGCTGAATGTGTTGCAAAGCGGCTTCAAGCTGCAGGCGCAGGCGGAGACGTTGGCACATCAGCTGGATTCGCAGCTCAATGGCGACAAGGCCGCGCCAATTGGCTCGGCGGCGGCCGCTCTGCTGGCGACACCTGCAGAATCACTAACCGAGCGAACAGCATCGCCATCTGTATCAGGTGCTCAATCCGAGGCCCTAACGAGTGCTTTACGCCAGGCGCAACGAGAGGCAGAACAGCTGCAACGGAAGGCCGCACTAGAGCTTCAGAGGGAACAGCAGCAAGCAGAGCGAGAGGCCCGGCAGGCAGAGTTGCAGGCTCAGCGAAAGCAA
>Ga0157371_10005668_pt1 | contig 10482 bp, 13 predicted proteins | sample C45metaG_FD_113462 | JGI IMG/M metagenome (GOLD analysis project Ga0157371, IMG submission 113462) | Corn rhizosphere microbial communities from Kellogg Biological Station, Michigan, USA - C4-5 metaG | ecosystem: Host-associated > Plants > Roots > Rhizosphere > Soil | place: USA: Michigan...
GGGCCGTCCATCTCATCGTCCGCCACTCCCGAGTTCTGTGACGGCGGCTCGAGTCGCCTCGAACGGCACCTCGTCCTCGAGCCCCTGCGCAAGAAAGCGCTCGATCGCGCTCTTGGAAGCGATGGCCCGGTCGAGAAGCGGATTGGTGCCTGTTCGATAGGCGCCGGTCTCGACCATCACCCGCCCTTCCTGATAGGCGGCAAGCATTGCGACGATGTCGCGCCGCGCCGCGCCATGGCGGCTCTCGATCCGGCTTTCGACGCCGCGGCTGACGCTCCGGATGATATCGATAGCCGGAAACTGGCCCTGTTCCGCGATCGAGCGCGAAAGGACGATGTGGCCATCGAGCAGCGACTTCATCAATTCGACGATGGGATCGTCGACTTCATCGCTTTCACTGAGCACGGTCATCACCGCTGTAATCGCGCCGCCGCTCGCCAATCCGCCGCACCGCTCGACCAGCCGCGGCAGGGCCGAGAAAATGTTGGGCGTATAAGCGCGCACCGTCGGCGGGCTTCCGGCGGCAAGACCGATCTCGCGAAGCGCCATCGCGAGGCGAGTCACCGAATCGACAAGAAGCAGCACATGTTCGCCCCGCGACCGCCAGTGTTCGGCAAGTGCGAGCGCGAGCGCGGGCGCCCGGGCTCTTCGCGCCGCGCTCTCGTCCGATGTCGCAGCGACGATGGTGAACCGCTCGCGGTCCGACCGGCGCTCGATCGAGCGCCACAGGCCTTGGACCTCGCGGCCGCGCTCACCGACCAGGCAAAGAACGGTCCGGTCCACGTCCGCCTGGAACGCAAGCTGCGTAACGAGGCTTGTCTTGCCGGCGCCGCTGGCCGCGAGGAGGCCGACGCGCTGGCCTTTGCCAAGCGTCAAAAGTCCGTCGATCGCCCGGATGCCGGTTGTAACCGGCTCGTCCGGCGAGGCCCGGTCGAGCGGCGAAGGGATGACTCCTTGAAGCGGTTCCCACGCGTCCGGGCACGGATTGCGGCCACCGTCGATTGCCTCGCCGAACGCATTGATTGCGCGGCCTGCAAAAGCATCGCCGACGGCTACCAGGCCTCCAGCAGCGCAGGCGACGACGCGGGCGCCAAGCGGAACCGGCCGGATCGCCTCCATCGGACTTAAGAGGACCCGCGCGCGGTCGATTGCGACCACCTCCGCCAGGAGCGGCTCGCCATCGTCGAGCTCAATTGCGCAAAGTTCGCCCAAACGGGCGGCCGGGCCATCGGCCTCGATGACGTCGGGCGAAATCGAGAGCACGGTGCCGGCCTCAGGCGCGAACTCCGCCGCCTCAATACGGGCGAAGGGCGACACGGTCACCGCTCTGCACCCTCCTGTTCAAGCGAGTCGAGCAGCGCCTCGATCCGGATCCACTGCGCATTGGGACCGACTTCTATCTCGCCGAGCGCGAGGTCGATGATGCAAGCGCCGCTTTCAAGCGCAGGATCGGCGATAACTTCGAGATTGGGTCCGAGCGCTCGCGTAAGCGCGGAGAACCTGTTGGATGAAGAAAAGTCCGCGCCGCTCACCCGCACCCGAACAAGTGAGGCGCTATCGAGGCGTTGCAGCCGCCGCGCAATCGCGCTCTCGATCCGCCCGCCCTGGGCGGCGCTATCCAGGAAGACCTTTTCGAGCACTGCGCGCGCAAGGCCGACGCTCAAGCCCTCCCAGCATTTGAGTCTGTCGCGCCACCCGTCCAATGCCGCGGCGGCAGCGGCTCTCAGCTGTTCGAGCGCCTTTGCCTCGGCATCGCTGCGATCGGCGAGTGCTGCTTGCGCACCTTCGTCGCGAGCACGCGCCAAATGATCCGGAAGCGCTGCTTCAATACCGGCGATTTCCGCCTCGAGCTCGGCGATCCTTGCCGCAAGCGCTGCCTCTCGCACCTCCTGGTCGGAAGGCTTGGCCGCGCGTTCAGCTGGGAAACTCATGACTGCCCGCCGTGCCGCAACCGGCGCCTTGATGAGCGCACTCATGCGAGAGCCTTCTTGCCTGTCCAGCGCAGCAGACGCTCTATGATCGAAGGCGGAGCTTCGACCGTGCCGGCCGACATGGACGAATCGCGGGCGATTTCCTCAAAGCTGCGCAGCAGGAGCTTTCGAGTGGCAGGCTTGAGAGTACTGCCCGACGATCTCGCCTCATCGATCGTCTTCAGCACCCAGGGCGAGAAGGCCGCGAGCGCCTCGAATGACGGCTCCACCTCTTCCTCGCGTTGCAGGATGCCGACAAGCTGTTCGCGCTCGGCCGCAGTGAGCGCGTTGAGAAGCCGGTCGCGATCCCTTGGCGAAAGACGCTTGAGCTCCACGACAAGCGCTGCAGCAGGGTCACGCATTGGCGTCCGCCTGCGAAGCAAACAATTGGGTGCGCACCCGCTCGACCAGCAAGAGAAGATAGCGGTCGCGGCTTTTCCGATAGCCAAGCCACGCGAGGGAACCGGCTATGACCGCCAGGACAAGGAGGGCGATCGTCCAGTTGCGCTCGAGTTCGGCCATCAGGCCCGACTCGTCGGCTGCCACGGGCGCATGCGTGCCGGCCGAGGCGAGCGGCTGCGTCGGCATGGGAAGTGATGGTGCCGCAACCGGCACCGGCGAAAACTGCAGCGCATCGCCCGAAGCAGGATCGAGCGACAATTCCGTTGTGACCGCGCGGCGGATCGATTGCTGGTCGGCATCCGACAAGGGGGCGCTGCTGAACACAACCACCCGGATGCTGTGATCCCTAGGTGGGGCTCCGGCTTGCGGTGCTCCGGTGGACTGCGTTCCTTCCGCCAGTTGCCGGGGGAGGGTTGTTACTTTGACAGTCACCTGCGCTTGCGGAGCGGCGGTGGCGATCGCCTGGGCCGCTCGCTGCTCGTAATTGGCTTCGAGCGCACTCTCTGAGGTTCCGGCACTCCCGACGTCGGTGAAGGAGGGGGTCAGCAATTCGCCGCGCTCATTCAGGATCGCGACCTGATCGAGCGCGAGCTCGGGAACTGCCGCTGCGACCAGGCGCTGGATTCCGGCAATCCGGTCCGCGCCGAGCGTTGCGCCGGGCTGCGGTGTCAACGTGACCGCAGCGCGCGGCTGGCTCTGGGCATCGCGGAACAGCGAATGCTCTGGGATCGCAATATGGACTCTCGCGTAAGCGATCCCGTCCATTGCCATGATCGTGCGCTCAAGCTCGCCCTGAAGCGCGCGCTGGTAATTCACCTTCTGCGCGAAATCGGTGAGGCCCATGTCCGACTGGTCGAAAATCTCAAAGCCGACGGTGCCCTTGAGCGGAAGGCTCTTGCTGGCAATGTCAAGCCGCGCTGCGTCAAACTTGGAGGCCGGAACAAGGATCGTGGAACCGCCGTCGCCAAGCTTGTAGGCGACGCCCTCCTTTTTGAGCTCGTCGACGATTGCGGCGGCCTGCTCGGGCCGAGCGCCTTGCGTCAGCACGACATAGTCGCTGCTTAAAAACCAGAAGTAAGCGGCGGCGAGCAGGACAAGGATGACGACCAGAAGCCCGGCGACAAGCTGCCACTGGCGCCGGCTGGAGAGCGGTACTGAAACGACGGTTTCGGCCATGGCTCTAGAGCTGCATGTTCATGAGCTCGCGGTAGCCGTCGAGCAGCCGGCTTCGGACCTGCATCGCAAGCTCGACCGCAATCCGCGCTTCTTCAAGGGCGTAGGTGACCTGATGGACGGGAATGCTGTCGTCGAGCGCGAACGCCTTGACGAGCGCATCGGCCCGGTCGACCTTCGCCTGGACCGAGTGAAGGCCTTGCGCGAGAAGCGCGCCGAAGCCGTCGCCGGATGGCACCATGGCTGGTGCGCTGGGCTGGATTGGCGCGGCGAGGGCCGCTCCGGAAATCGGCGGGATAGCGGTCATCACTGGCGTCCCAGCTCCAGGGCCTTGGCATACATCTGGTTCGCGAGATTGAGCGCCGCGAGATTGCCTTCGTAGGCGCGCGATGCCTGGATCATCAGCGTCATTTCGCCGGCGCGGTCGATATCGGGATAGCTGACGAACCCGCTTGCATCCGCATTGGGGTCGGAGGGCTCGTAGACCCGCCGCACGTTCCCAGCGATGGGTTCGACGCCATAGACCTCGACCCCCGTCAGCCGCGGCGGACCGCTGTCGCGCATTGCCGCTGCGAAATCTCCCGCTGGGCCGGAAACGAGACGCATCGGCCGGAACACACCGCCATTGGCAGTGCGGGTGGTGTTCACGTTGGCGAGGTTGGTGGCAATGATCTGTAGCCGCTGCCATTCGACGTCGAGCGCCGTTCGGCTGATCGCGCTTGCCTTCATGACTGGACTCCCTGGATGATTGCGCGCTGGAGCGAGAGCTCACGCCCGAGAACGTCGACCAGCGCTCCGTAGCGCAAGGCGGTGGCCGACTGATCGGCAAGCTCGAGGTCCATGCGCACGCCCTGGCTTCCTGCCGCTGCCCGGTTGAGCGCGACCGGCACCTCCTCGACCGCCGCCTCGCCTCGGGAAGCGGCCGATGCGAGCTCGCTTTCGAAGGAGACGCGCAGCGGCCGGTAATTTGGCGAATTCACATTGGCGATGTTCTGAGCGGTCGCCTGCGCTCGAAGCGAAAGCCCGTCGAGCGCTTTTACCAGAATTGCTGAGAGAAGTGGGGTCATGAGCTAACCTATTGGACAACGAGATCGGCATGGAGTGCGCCCGCAGCCTTGATCGCCTGCAGGATCGAGATGGTGCGGCGGGTGTTCACGTGAGCGCGGGCGAGGCCCTGGACGAGATCGGCGACGGTCGTGTTCGGGAAGCTGACAACCGCGTCGTTGCCGCCCGAATCGACGTCCATCCGGGTATTGGTGACGACGAGGCTGCGCACGTCATTGGCCAAGCCGCCGATGAAGGATGGCTGCGAGGCGTCGCGCTCGCCGGTCACCGTGACCCGGATATCGCCCTGGCTGATGACGACGCTTGAGATGGTGACGCCGCCGCCGGCAACGATGGTTCCGGTGCGCTCGTTGATCACCACGCGCGAACTCTGGCCGGGTTCAACCCCTACCGACTGGACTGCCGCTGCAAAGGCGGTGAGCGAGCGCTGATCTCCCCCGAAATAGATGCGCACTTCATTGGCATTGCGGGCCTGGGCGATCGACCGGCCAAAGCGGGCGTTGATTGCCTCGGCGATCCGCTCGGCAGTCGCAAAGCCTGGATCGTTGAGAAGGAAGCGGACGAAGCCATCCTGGCCGAGAATGGTCGAATCGACCGCCCGTTCGATGCTGACCCCGCCCTGGAGCAGTGCGGTCGTTGGATAGTTGCGCTGCTGGCTATTGAGGTCGTTTTCGAAATTGTGCCCGCCGGCAACCAGCGGCCCCTGCGCGAGCGCATAGGTATCTCCATTAGGCGCGAGAAGCGGGGTCATCAGCAAGGTGCCGCCGGCAAGGCTTCGCGCATCGCCGATCGAAGAGACGGTGGCATCGATCGTCTGGCCGGTATTGGCCGAGGCTGGGAGGCGGGCGGTGACGATGACGACGGCGACGTTACGGCTGCTGATTTCATCGTCAGTGACGGAGGCGCCGAGGCGGCTCAGGACATTGCGGAGTGCCTGGCGCGTGACCTCATTCTGACGGGTGTCGCCCGATCCCGCGAGGCCCGTGACGATCCCGTATCCGATCAGCGCATTTTCCCGCCAGCCGGCGAAATGGCCGAGTGCGGACAAGGGCACATATTGGGCGACGGCCGCCTCGGGCGCCGCGATCAGCGCGGGAAGTAGCACGAAGAAGGCGGTGATCCGGCGCATCAGCCGAGCCCCAGGAAACTGAAGATGCGGTTGATAAGACCCGGCTTTGCGCTTCGTGAGACGAAGCCGCGCCCGTCATAATCGATTTGCGCGTCCGCAATGCGGTTGGAAAGGACGCTATTGTCCTCAGCGATATCGGCGCTCCGGACCCGTCCGCGCACACCGATCCGGGTCCGCTCGCCATTGACGTTGAGATATTGCTGCCCGGCGACAGAGAGGTCGCCGTTTGGCAAGACCTGCTGCACGGTGACCGAAATCTGGGCGATGAACTTCTCAGTTCGGGTGACGCCCCCCTGGCCGGTGAAACCGCCGCCGAAGCTCAGCGCGCCGGTTTCTGAAATCGGCCCGCCACTGATGCTTCCACCGACGTCAGTCGACTTGCGGGACGAATTCTGCTGCGTATCGCTCGACTGTGCCTGCTGAAAGATCACGATGGTGAGGATGTCGCCGACCTGGCTCGCCCGGCGGTCCGCAGCCATCGCCGCCCAATTGGAGCCGCCGGGATAGAGGGCCTGCGCGGTTGCGGCTCCGGCCGTCCCCAGAAGAGTGATGGAGGCGAGCAGAGGGACGGATCTCATTGTGTCTTGCCTTCAGGCGTTGCGGCGAACACCGCCCCGTCGCCGTCCCGAACGAACAGCCGCTCGCCGGGTCTGGCCGCATCCTGGAGCGCCACGACCGTCCTTTGCACCAGCACCGGTCCGGCCGTTGCCCCGATGAGGACCTTGTCACCACGCCGGACGGCGGGCGTCGAAACCAGCCGTATCTTCCCAAGATAGGTCCCGGCCAAAAGTTCACCGCTCGCCCGGGCGCCGCCTGTTTCGCGATCGAACGATACCGGTGCAGGGCTTTGGTTCCGTCGGCAGTCGGTTTGCTCGGCGGCATCGCGGGTAATGAGATCGCCGGCAGCCTTGGGCGCGACCAGCTCGAAACAGGCGCCCGCCTGCCGGGACGACAGGTCCGCAGCGATTGTGAGGGTCGCGCTTCCACGACCCGAAACCTCGGCTCCCGGAACCGCGCGCCGGATAAGCCCGGCTATTTGCGTGCGGGTTAGGGCCACTCTGTCCCGCCCAGCAGGGATGCGTGCGATCACCGGATCCGCGACGGTGGCCTGCCCAACGATTGAGCCAACATCGGAGAGGCGAACATCACGGCCATGCACGTGCAGCTGCGCCGCCGGCGCCAGGATGACCGCGAGCGCTGCGCCCGATAACAGACTGAGCGCAATCCCTGTCATCGCTACCGCCGAAGTCCGTTGGCAAGACCCATGAACTGGTCGGCTGCCTGGAGGACCTGGGCGTTGGCCGCATAGGCGCGCTGCACCATCAGGAGCTCGACCATTTCCTGGTTGAGTTCGACATTCGAGCGTTCGAGCGATCCTTGGACGAGGGTCCCTGTCCCATCCTCGCCGGGCTTGGCGTCGTTGAGCTCGACTCCATCTGGAACCCGGTACAGACCACCGTCGTCGGGCTGGACGCTGCTTGGGTCATCGACCTTCACCAACATGATTTGCCCAAGCTCGACCGGCTGCGCGTCGGTGGCGGTCTTGGCGCTGACTATGCCGTCGGACCCGATCTGAAGGTTAGTGGAATCCGCCGGAACCGTGATGTTGGCCTTAAGCTCGAGACCCGACGCGGTCATCAGCCGGCCCTGATCCCCGACTTTGAGGCTTCCCCCGCGCCAGAGCATCGTCTGCCCGCCCGGGCCCATCACCTCGATGAACCCGTTGCCGTCCACCGCGAGATCGAGCGGGTTTCCGGTCGACTGGATCTCGCCCTGGGTGTTGAGGAGCTGCGCGACGTCGGCCTTGACGCCGGAACTGGTTATCCCATCGGCGCCGAGGTCAGGTGCGACCACGCCACCATCGGGTTCGCTTGCGAGCATTTCGGTAAAGCGCACCTCGCTTCGCTTGAAGGCACTCGTGTTGATGTTGGAGATATTGTTGGCGATGGCGTCGAGCGCCTTTTGCTGTGCGTCGAGTCCCACCGCTCCGATGTAGAAAGCCCCGCTCATCTCGTTCCCTGTCCCAATGTCGAAACTGCCTTGCCCATGAGATCGTCGTAGGTCTGGACGAGCCGGGCCCCGCCTTCAGCCTGCCGGAGCGCGTCCATCATGGTGATCATTTCTGTGGCGAGGGTGACGTTCGAGGTTTCGAGCATTCCCTGACGGACATTCGGCTGCGCGACATCCTCCATCGCACCATCAGGCGCGCCGAAGAGGGAGCCGCCGATCGGCTGCATCTGTCCGCCCGCCGCGACCTGATAGACGCCAACTTTCGCGATCGGCCGGTCGCCATCGAGTACCGTGCCGTCGGCAAGGATCTGAATATGTCCATTGGGCACCACGAGGTCACCGCCGTCGGCAGTCTGGAGCGCCAGGCCTTGGGCGTTCACGACCCGGCCAGAGTCGGCAACTTTGAATTGACCAGAGCGCGTGTAGGCGATCGAGCCGTCAGACGCTGCGAGCCGGAAGAAGCCGGCGCCGCTGATTGCAAGGTCCAGCGGGTTGCCGGTCTTGTTGAGGCGACCTTGGGCGAAGTCGACTCGCTGCTTCAGCAATGTTTCAGGCGCGCGCACATCCGCTCCCGCACTCACGTCCGAGTACAGGCGTTCGCTTTTAAATCCCGGAGTCGTGATATTGGCGACGTTGTTGGCGGTCGCTTCCATCCGACGCTCGGAAGAACTCAAGATTGCCCGCGCCGACTCGATCAAGTCGGCCATTCCACCCCCACTCACATTCGGCGCGGCAAATGTGGACAGAAACCGCGACGATTCGCAAGCTGTTTAATAAAAATTTATGCACAACCCTTTCGTAGCGCCAGGCATACCTCTGTAGGGATTGCCGGTCGTTGTCTGAATTCAGCGCTAAACTGTGGCAGTAACATCACGAGCACTTTGCATTTTGCGACCCAGCGGCGTCCGGCGTTCTTTGTGACCCAAGTTCATTCCGGAGCGCCGCCTATCGGGCGATAGTTCACAAACTTCAGAGCGTGCGGGCGCGCAGTGCGACCGTACACCGGCGGTTGCCACCGGTTGACCGTAGGGCTTTGGAGGGCTTTTCCCGAGAAGAAGTTGGCTCGATTGACGATGCTGCACGATTTTCGCGCAAGTGTCGCTTTTGCCGGCGGCTACCCTCGAAGTTCGCTAAGTTCGCTGGTCTACGCGTGCGCGAGGCACCCCGGATGAGTGGAAGTTGGCAAAGTTGGCAGTGACACGCACGTACGCGCGAGCGGGTGCGCGTACGTGCGCGCGCGCGAAGCGGGTTCGAAGGAGAGTGTTGGTTCTGTCATTCGGCGCCTCCAAGGGAAAAGGAGGCAAGGCAGCTATCTCAAACCAGCGGCTGTAGGACAGCGATTTTGCGCGTGCCGAAGACGTCTTGGTTACATTCAACAGCTTGGCGGCTGAGAGGCTCACCTATGGAGCTAAAAGCCTCTCCGGGAGACTGGTTACCTCCCTAAAAACGATGTGCAGACAACGACATGCCCCAAAGGTGGGCGAGTCCCTTTATCTCGCCGTCACTTCCGTTAAAGTAGAGACATGCGCTTCCTTCCACTCCTCGGATTCGCCGTCTTCGCCTCAGCCATTTCCAGCAGTCCCGCACAGGCAGCGGCTCGAGGAGAGACGTTTACCTGCCACTTCGGCCGCTATGGCAAAGTTGTGATCGATACGCGCGATCCTGGCTCCTCGATCACCGTCAACGGGCGACGACTTGCCGCCCAGGACGGCAGCTATTTCTATCAGACAACCGACGGAAAGATCGTGGTCTATTTCGGCCCAAACATGCGCTTCTGGGATTACAATGACGTGCGAGACCGTCATTGTATTCGCCGCCCGAACAAGCGTTAGTGGGGCAGTTGGATCGAATACGGCTGCGGCCGATATTTCTGCCACTGCGGGACCGTGCCATGCCAATGAACGGCTCTGCCGGTGCCGAAATGGGGTCCATCAAGCTGCTCGATCCACGGTAGATTCTTGGCATCGGAGTAGTAGGGATTGGCGTAATTGAGGTTTGTCCCAACGGAAGAAGGTGTCCCATTGGCGCGAGCGACCAGATAATCATCGACAAAATCGCTGACGGTGTCGCTGACCTCACTTAGTGGAATTTCCTCTACCGAATCGCGGCCGTGCTTCCACGCGACGGCCCCGTTAATATCGGAGAATTGGCTCTTCTGATTGACGACCGCAGAAACGCTTGAACCGAAATGCTTCGATGCCAAGCGGTTGAGGATGGTATCAACGATGCCCTTCGCTTGATCTACCCCGGCTCGTTGCACCCATTCCGTTTGCAGCGTCTTTTTCAAATTGAGCACATCCGCATTTGTGAGGCTCAGGGTAGAAGCTGACGGACGTCTCTGACCCGTAACAACAATGGTGCCATCGGCAAGCTCGGTCACATTCGGGTTCTCAGGAAAGGGATGATCGGGCGGAAGGAGTACAGGCGGCGTTACCGCCTCGCCCGGTAGTCCCGCTTCAATATCGGCTGCGAACTCGGCAGCGTGCTCCTCTGGCGTCTCAGGAATTGCATCGATCACCGGCTGCATCTCATCGCCGAACCGCTGGGCCTCTGCGTACAGGTCGGGTCCACTAAGTACGGGTGCTTCGATCGCCGTACCGGGAAGGCCGTCGATCGAATTCGGGTCCTCAGGCTGAACCAGATAGGCGACCGGCCCTTGCGGCGTCTGATAGACATTCGCGCTGCTATAGTCGTCCTCGGGTCCACCTTGCGCTCCGTTGGGATCATAGGGCA
>Ga0157371_10005671_pt1 | contig 10480 bp, 11 predicted proteins | sample C45metaG_FD_113462 | JGI IMG/M metagenome (GOLD analysis project Ga0157371, IMG submission 113462) | Corn rhizosphere microbial communities from Kellogg Biological Station, Michigan, USA - C4-5 metaG | ecosystem: Host-associated > Plants > Roots > Rhizosphere > Soil | place: USA: Michigan...
ACTGCATTGTAGGCTACGCAACAAGGTTCGGTAAGACAAGCATGTTCGAATGAAAGTTGTTGGGGAAGCTGATGCAGGCAGCGGGCGGGTACGCGAACTAATTTTGTCATCGCTCCGTTTACTCCATATCCAAAACCTTTTCTTGTAGGATCAAGATTGTAAAAACCGGCTTTTGACATGGGATTATTGATATCAATAACAGCAGCAGTTTCACTCACAACTCTATCACCTCTTTTCCACCCGGAAACCTTGTTTCCTGTTTCAACAATTGTTCCTGCAAATTCGTGACCAAGCACAACCGGATAATTTACGGGCCAGCTGTGATCAGCAGTCCATTGATGAAGATCGCTGCCACAAACACCAACATTCGCAACTTCCAGCAATACGTCTTCATCACCAATTTCCGGCTTGTCAATTTCTCTTATTTCAACGGAGCCCTTTTCAGGTGCATAATTTACTACGGCTGCTGATTTCATTTTTTAAAAAGATTTTATTTCATTTTATAAGAATGAATTTTATCGCAGATCAGGCGAAGTGAACTTTCAAGATCGCCGCCTGCTGTTTTGAAACTATCACTATCAATGGTAAGTGGCGCGCCCAGCACAACCAGCGGAGCTCCATATTCAGGACATTTGATGGCCTGTTCCAAAGTAAGTCCGCCAACAGCCTGCACGGGCACATTCACGGCATTCACAACTTCTCTTAATTGATCAAGAGGACTTGGCATTCGAAGACCTTTTGCAGCGATGCCGCGGCGTTCGTCGTAACCAATATGGTGAATCACAAAATCACAGCCAAGTTCTTCAAGTCTGCGTGCTGCTTCAACCATATCCTCTGATCCCAAATTATCACCCATTACTTTTATTCCAAAATCTCTTCCAGCTTTTACCACACATTTGATTGTTTCTTCGTGCGCTCTTGCCATAACTACCACATGAGTAGCGCCTGCCTTCGCCATCATTTCTGCTTCCAAATAGCCACCGTCCATCGTTTTAAGATCGGCAACTATCGGAACGCCCGGAAAAGATTGACGTAACTTTTTTACCCCATGCAATCCTTCTGCAAGAATGAGCGGCGTTCCCGCTTCCAGCCAATCAACTCCCGCCCGCATTGCCATTGCTGCTGTTTCAAGTGCTTCATCAATGTTGGTCAGATCAAGAGATATCTGAACGATAGGATCCATTTAATTTAATTTATTTTTCTAAATACAGTAAAGCAACAAATAACAGAGAATTCTATTTTTTTATTTTACGGCAACGGTTTCACCATGATGTCCTTAAAATAAACAACACTTTTGGGATCATGCCCTTGTAAGGCAAAGGTTCCGTCGGAAATAATTCTTTCGGGATGACCTTTTGGAGGAACAAAATCATCGGGCTGCGTCCAATCTGTTACCACGTCGTTATTTATTTTTACGATAACATGCTTTCCCTCTACTTTAATATATTCAGTAAACCATACATTGTCCTTAACGTATACTTTTTTGGTATCCTTAATATCATATAATCCGCCGGTTCTTTTCCAATCAGTGTGAGAATTATTAACCTGCACTTCAAAGCCTTTGTCGGGGAAACCTTTTTCCTGGTAGGCGGTATGAAAATAGATTCCTGAATTAGAACCGGGGCGCGTCATAACCCTGGCCTTAACTTCAAAATTTTTAAAGTCGTGATTCATCACGGGCCCTTCATAAAATAAATGTGAAGTGGGCCCTCCGACCTTGATCGCTCCATCTTCTACTGAAAATGTTCCAGGCGTGTTGGCCTGCCATCCATCAAGCGATTTTCCGTCGAATAAACTGATCCAACCCTTGCTACCTTTTGTTTTGTTTGTGCTCGAACAAGCGATTAAAGTAAAAACTGTGGCAAAGAATAAAATGTGTTTTTTCATATTTTTTATTCGGTTAAAATGAAGTTGCGGAGGTCTAACGTTGTAAACAAATTTATAAATAACTGAGAAAAATCCCTGTTTTAATATCCAACTTTCTGCTTTTTCTTCTTCTTACAGATCTTTTCTTTCTGCTTTTTCAACAAAAATATCCTTTACATTTTTGGTTTGAGAAATATGAATGTCTTCCACGTTTTTCAAAATAAAAGAAGAAGTTGCAGTATTTTTTTCAGCCTGTATATCATAAATGATCGCTCCTTTTACATCATCTAAAATAAATGGCGGACGATAATCATCTTTCAAATAACTTACCTGCACATCATGCATTTTAAGGTTCTTCACATGACGAATATAAAATCCGTAAGAAGGCATCGTTTTCCAACTTCCCGGTTCAGGGTAATCTTTTTCATGTTCGGGAACACTGATATTTACAGATTCCTTCGCGCCACCGCCTTTATAATAAATCCTGATGTTGCTTAATTGTAAATCTTCAATATCATGTTTCGGTAAACCACTTATTATGGCTCCTTGTTGATCGTCGACATTATAAGCTACGATATTATTAATGATAATTCTTCTGCATTTGCCAACCGGTATCGTATCCGGGCCACGCATTCTCGCACCAAGACGAATAAAAACCGGTGCATTGCCAATATCCCGCATCGTAATGTTTGAGATGGTTACATCTTCAAGAAGGGCGCCATCAACGGTTTCAAGAGCAAGGCCGCGGCAATCATCAAAAACACAATTGCTGATTGTAATATTTTTAAAACCGCCATTACTTTCTGTTCCAAATTTTATTCTTCCAACCGGCGCATCGTTTTTCGGATCTGTTTTCTTAAATGTTCCATCCAGCAACGTTCCTTCCACGTATCCACTAACCTGGCAATTGTTGATCGTAACATTTTCAGTTGAACGCGCATAACCTAAAGCGAAAGAACTCTTCAAGCAGATTCCATCGTCTCGTGGCGAATTAACGGTGCAATTGGAAACACGAACATTTTTGCAGCAATCAATATCGAAGCCATCGCGGTTCGTATCTACTTTTAGATTGTCAATGGTGAGATTATCAACGCCGGTGGCAAGAATCGCAAACCAGCCACCATGAAGGATAGTAACATCTCTTATAATTACATTTTTACAAAGTAAAAGGCTGATAGATTTATTCGGTTGTTCATCACCGTTATGTCCATTTCTTACTAATCCTTTTCCCCAGATTTTTCCTGTTCCGATAATTGAAACATCATGTAGATTTTCTCCCCAGATAAAGCTGTTGTGAAAATGACTGTGACCATAATCCTGGTAAATGTCGTTGATACTTTTTTCTGGTTTGTCGAATAAAGTTGAATCAGTGGAAGCTATTAATGTAGCTCCCTGGTCAATAAAAAGGCAAATATTGCTTTGAAGATGAATCGAACCACTTACATAATTACCCGCGGGAATAAAAACCGTCCCACCGCCTGCTTTTGCCGCTTCATCAATTGCTTTATTAATCGCGAATCCATCCTTATTCAGGCCATCACCTTTTGCGCCAAAATCTTTCACATTGTAAAAATTATTTTGCGTCTGTGCATGTACGTTAGCAGTAAAATAAAAAAGGGCGAAAAATAAAAAAATTGGTTTGTAAAGAGGATTCATCTTATTATTTTTTGAAAATGAAAATAGTTAAAAAATGTTTGTTTACTGGAATAGGTTCCGAAAAATGATTTTGGGAATAGGATTTTTAAATTAAATTCACTACATAAAATCAATGATATGAGAAACAAAACCGTGGCATTTATTTTTGTTGCTATTATAATTTCTATAAGCAGTTTTGGGCAAAAAGAACAGTTTAATGCTGTTGAATCTAATCTTCAAAATATCTACAGGCTCTCTGATGCGCAATCACGATCCATCAGTCCAGAAAACTTTACAGGTGCAAAAGGCCAGGGTGGAATGGCCACAAAAGGAACGGGAGAAAATCCTTCGAAAGAATTGGGGCAAGGCTGGAAAGTGAGTCCCAGCGTCGTTATCAAAGCGCACACTACTTTTACCGTTGCAGAAATTGACGGTCCGGGATCTGTTCAACATATTTGGATGACACCAACAGGAGTTTGGCGCAATTCGATCATTCGTTTTTATTGGGATGATGAAAAATCTCCTTCTGTAGAAGTGCCGGTGGGAGATTTTTTCTGTATGGGTTGGAATGAATATTCACCGTTGCAATCATTGGCCGTCTGTGTAAATCCGGGAAGCGCTTTTAATTGTTATTGGCCCATGCCTTTTCGAAAAAAATGCCGGATCACAATGGAAAATATTGATGATAAGGATATGGTGCTATATTATTCCGTGGATTATGTTTTGACACAAATCCCTGATGATGCCGCGTACTTTCATGCCCAATTTCACCGCGTAAATCCAGTCCCTTATAAATCGGTTTATACATTGGTTGATAATATAAAAGGGCGCGGACAATACGTTGGAACCTACATGGCGATTGGTGTGCACAATAATGGCTGGTGGGGCGAAGGCGAAATTAAATTTTATATGGATGGGGATACAAAATTCCCGACCATTAATGGAACCGGGACTGAAGATTACTTTGGCGGCTCCTATGATTTTGATACAAGAACAAAAAATGCTGCAGGCGTTTCTGATAGTCATTATACAGAATTTACGTCTCCTTATTCAGGGCTTTGCCAGGTGATAAGAGGCGACGGACATTATAATGTGTCGCAACGCTTTGGTATGTATCGCTGGCATTTGACAGATCCTATACGTTTTGAAAAGAACCTGAAAGTAACGATCCAGGACCTTGGCTGGCATCCGGATGGCCGGTATCTTCCCTTGCAGGATGATATCGCTTCTACTGTTTTTTGGTATCAGACTGAACCTCATAATCCTTTTCCTCCATTACCGGATAAAGATGCATTGGAGGTAAACTGATGCTCTATTTGAAAAAGTGTGGTTAATTTCAGTTTCTATATAGTAAAGAAACAAAAGAGAGAGTTTTTTGTTTTGGCCAATAATTATAAACTAAAGATTTTGCACCCTTAAAAATTATTTTTCTATTTCGATTTGTTTAAGTATTTTCGATATTATTTAAACAAATGGATAACTTCTCTATTTCTCAGTTGGCTCGTTTTTCGGGGATAAAACCACACACGATCCGGATGTGGGAGCAGCGTTATAATGCACTTACGCCTAATCGTTCTGAGGGAAATACGAGATATTATGATAGTAAACAGCTACGACGGTTGTTGAATATTGCAAGTCTGCTTGAATCAGGTTACAAGGTTTCAGAATTGTGTTCGATGCCGGATAAAAAGCTGTTTACCCTCGTTAAGGAACTTGCCAATAGGGCGACACAGAATAAGATAGATCAATTTTTCGTGTTGCAATTATTAAGCGCCGGAATGAATTATGATGAAGTAAATTTTGATAAAATATTTTCTCATTGCCTGCTTAAATATGCCATTAAGGACGCTTATATAAAAGTAATTTACCCAATGCTTCAACGCCTTGGTATTATGTGGACTACTGGGGGGCTAGAGCCTACAGCAGAACATTTTATCAGTAACCTAATCAGGCAAAAGCTTTTCACCGTTATTGATTCTTTGCCCGTAGGGAAAACTGATAATGATTCGTGGTTATTGTTTTTGCCGGAAAATGAATTTCACGAGATTGGGTTACTGTTTGCCAACTTTCTTATTCGCGAGTCAGGCAGAAAGGTTGTTTATTTAGGAGCCAATGTTCCCCTGGAATCACTCTTTGCAACAGTAAAAGAAACTTCTCCGGCAAAAGTTCTTTTGTTTTTGACGCATAACGATTTGCCTGATGAAACCCGAAGCTACCTGGATGAATTGAGCCTGTTTTTGGGTAATAAAAAAGTTTATGTAGCGGCAGATCCGGCACTCTTCGAGAATATTAAAACCGGAAAAAATATTCACTGGTTAAGTTCTCCTGAAAATTTGGAACAAGTATTGCTTTAGATTAAATGTTTAAATAAAAATAAAAAAATATAAACAACGTTATGTCAAAAATTGCAGTGATAGGGGCCGGATTCTCAGGTTTAAGCGCAGCCGCTTATTTGTCTGTTGAAGGCCATGAAGTGCATGTTTTTGAGAAAAATGCTACAGTGGGTGGACGCGCACGGCAGTTAGTAACTGATGAAGGTTATGTGTTTGATATGGGCCCAAGTTGGTATTGGATGCCGGATGTTTTTGAAAGATTTTTTAAAGATTTTGGTTATTCTGTTTCGGATGGTTACGAATTGAAATTGCTGGATCCTTCCTTTGAGGTTGTCTTCGATAAAGGAGAAAAAATCAAGATTCCTTCGGATTATTCAGCGCTTAAATTATTGTTTGAACAGATTGAAAAAGGAAGTGCAGATAAATTGGAGCAATTCATGAACCAAGCGCGGCGTAAGTATGAAACAGGAATGAAAGAATTGGTTTATATGCCTGGCCTTTCTGCCCGTGAATTTGCAGATGCAAAAATTATAAACGACGCTTTTCGTTTGCAGATATTTTCTTCCTTCAGCAAACATGTAAGAAAATTTTTTTCGAATCCGAAACTGATTTCTTTAATGGAATTTCCGATTTTATTTCTCGGTGCTATGCCGCAAGATACGCCGGCCTTGTACAGCCTGATGAATTATGCGGGTTTGAAACTCGGAACGTGGTATCCCATGGGAGGCTTCGGAAAAGTGATTGATTTTATGAAAGCGATTTGTGAGAGACAAGGCACGATTTTTCATTTTAATGCACCTGTCGAAAAATTACTTGTAGAAGAAAACTGTGTCGAAAGCATTTTAGCCGGGGCAAAAGAAATGAACTTTGATGCCGTGATCGCTTCTGCCGATTATCATCATGTTGAAAATGATTTGTTGCTGCCGGAGTTTAAAAATTATTCTGAAAATTATTGGGATAAAAAAACGTTTGCGCCTTCCTGTCTCATTTATTACCTGGGCGTTTCTAAAAAAATAAATGTACTTCAGCATCACACTTTGTTTTTTGAGGAAGATCTTTTTCAGCATTCAAAAGAAATTTATAAATCGCGTGAATGGCCGTCTAAACCTTTATTCTACGTTTGTTGTCCCTCTAAAACTGATGACACAGTTGCACCGGAAGGACATGAAAATTTATTTCTGCTGATGCCTGTAGCACCGGGATTGGAAGACAACGAAATGAGTCGTGAAAAGTATTTCAAGATAATGGTGCAACGGCTTGAAAAACATGCAGGAGAAAAAATAGAAGAGTATGTTGACTATAAAAAAAGTTATTGCATCAATGATTTTGTCACAGATTATCACGCTTATAAAGGCAATGCTTACGGGCTTGCCAACACGCTGATGCAAACTGCTTTTCTGAAACCAAAGATCAGGAATAAGAAAGTAAAGAATCTTTTTTACGCCGGGCAGCTCACGGTTCCGGGGCCCGGAGTGCCGCCGTCGCTTATTTCGGGAAAGATCGCCGCCGGACAATTATTAAAATATTTAAAAAATAAAAAGCATGAAATCCTTGTTTGATCAACTGTCGTTAGATGTGAGTAAGGCTACAACAAAGGCTTACAGTACCAGCTTTTCGCTCGGCATTTATTTTTTAAAGCCGACACTGCGCGATGCCATTTATTCGATTTATGGATTTGTCAGATTGGCTGATGAGATAGTTGATAGTTTCGCGGGATATGATCAAAAGAAGTTGCTGGCAAAGTTTACGGAAGAAACATATGAAGCAATAGAAAATAAAATTTCTGTCAACCCGATCTTAAATTCTTTCCAGCAGGCGGTTAACCAATATCAGATTGAAGATGATCTGATTTCCACTTTCTTAAAAAGTATGGAGATGGATTTACAAAAAGTAAATTATACCGAAGAAAAATATCAGCAATATATTCTTGGCTCTGCGGAAGTGGTCGGCTTGATGTGTTTGCGGGTATTCACTCATGAAAACCGTGAATTATATGATGAATTGAAACCTTACGCAATGAAGCTTGGCGCTGCTTTCCAGAAGGTAAATTTTTTAAGGGATTTGAAAGATGATTATGCTATTTTGGGAAGAAGTTACTTTCCTCATGTGAACATGGCGCAATTTAATGTGGAGGTAAAAAAACAGATTGAACTGGAGATTGAACTGGATTTCAGAACTGGTTTAAATGGCATAAAAAAATTGCCTGCTTCTTCAAAAGGTGGCGTCTATCTTGCTTATGTATATTACCGATCGCTTTTTAAAAAAATAAAAAAATTGCCGGCACACCAGATTTTGAATGAAAGAATAAGGATCAACAATGGACAAAAACTGGGACTGATGATGAATAGCCTTATTATAAATAAAATGAATCTTGTATGAAAAAGCTATTATTTGTTGGCTTACTGTTTTTGGCGCAAACTACTTTTGCAAATGTTCCTACGATTGGCGAAATACGCGCTCTGTATGAAAAATCGGTAAGTGACGAAGCTTCCTGTAACAAACTCGCTGAAATTCTTTCACCTTATGATGAGGAAAATAATCCTTTGTACGCAGGTTATAGAGCAAGTGCGATTATGATGATGGCCAAACATGTTTTTAATCCGTTTTCTAAATTTTCTTATTTTAAAAAAGGAAAAAGTCTTCTTGAAAAGGCAATTAAAGCGGATGAAAATAATATTGAATTAAGGTTTCTTCGCTTTAATGCACAAACCCATTCGCCTTCTTTTTTGGGATATGATGACGATATTGAAAATGATAAAAAGTTTTTGGAAGATTCTTTTGCAACGATAAAAGATGAACAGCTAAAAGCCTTTCTGTTTCCTTATCTGAAGAAATCCGATTATTTCGCGGCAGATAAAAAGAGGCACTTACAATTATAAATTTGAATTTTAAAATGAAGGATTTATTGATATTAGTGGATGAGGAGGACAATGAAATCGGTTTGATGGAAAAATTATCTGTTCATCAATCAGGTGCTCTTCATCGTGCGTTTTCAGTTTTTATTTTTAATTCAAAAGGAGAACTGTTGTTGCAACAAAGAGCCGATGATAAATATCATTCCGCTGGCCTCTGGACCAACACCTGTTGCAGCCATCCGGTGAACGGTGAAGAAATAAAATCAACTATACAAAAGCGCCTCAAAGAAGAAATGGGGATTGAATGTGAAACAGCTTTTCAATTCCGGTTTATCTATAAAAGCGAAGTTGGAAACGGGCTGACAGAACACGAACTTGATCACGTTTATTTTGGAAAATCTGACGAATTGCCTGTTCCTAATATCCTCGAAGCAAAGGATTGGAAATATATTTCTCTTGATAATTTGCAAAAAGCCATTCAGCAAAATCCAAAAGATTATACAACATGGCTAAAGATTTGTTTGCCTGAAGTTATAAAAAAAGTTAAGCAAGAAAAACAGGATTGATCTATGGAAACCTACTTTTTTAATGCAGAACAATTTTTACCGATCACTTTAAATAAGGCATGGGAATTTTTTTCTGACGCTGAAAATCTTGCGGTAATAACACCGCCGTCATTAGCTTTTAAAGTTTTGACGCCCCTAAAAGACAAGGAAATTTATGAAGGGATGTTAATTGATTATAAGGTGAGCCCGTTGTTTAAACTTCCGATGCACTGGCAAACGCAAATTGCAAAAGTAGATAAGCCTTTTTCCTTTACAGACAGGCAATTGAAAGGCCCTTACAAATTGTGGGAACACACGCATCATTTTTTTGAAAAAGAAAATGGTATATTGATGAAGGACAAAGTGAAATACCAGTTGCCTTATGGCGTTATAGGCGAACTGGCGCATTCCATTTTAGTGCGAGATAAAATTGAGAATATCTTTGCTTACAGGAAACAGGTTTTAAATCAAATATTTAATGGAAAAAATAATAATTGATATTTTATTTGTTTTAGCTGCTTTCCTCGGAATGGAAGGTGTAGCCTGGCTCGCGCACAAATATATTATGCACGGTTTGTTGTGGAAGCTTCATAGAGATCATCATAAAAAAGAGAGTGCAGGGTTTATTGAGCACAATGATTTTTTCTTTTTAATTTTTGCGTTGCCCGGTATCGCCTCTTTATTTTTTGGAATGAAAAACGATTACAATTTTCTTTTCTTTATCGGCGTCGGTATTACATTATATGGAATAGCGTATTTTTTTATTCATGATATTTTTATACACCAGCGGTTTAAGATTTTTAGAAAAAGCGATAGTCTTTATTTCAAAGCAATTCGCAGAGCACATAAAATGCATCACAAACACCTCACAAAAGAAGATGGTGAATGCTTTGGAATGTTGTGGGTACCTTTTAAATATTTCAGGCAATTGAAAATCAAAAATCCAACATGAGATTCCTCTACTTTCTTGTTGATTTTTTTACCATCATTGTTCCCTTGCTGTTTTCGTTTCATCCCAAAATACAATTTTATAAAACCTGGAAGCAATTCTTTCCTGCTTCTGTGATCGTTGCCTTTATTTTTGTTGTCTGGGACGCGCTATTCACACGTTTGCATGTGTGGACTTTTAATCCGCGTTATGTGACAGGTATTTATTTTTTTAAACTTCCGATTGAAGAAATTCTTTTTTTTATTTGCATTCCCTTCAGTTGTGTCTTTACTTTTTTTTGTCTTGATAAATTTTATA
>Ga0157371_10005672_pt1 | contig 10480 bp, 7 predicted proteins | sample C45metaG_FD_113462 | JGI IMG/M metagenome (GOLD analysis project Ga0157371, IMG submission 113462) | Corn rhizosphere microbial communities from Kellogg Biological Station, Michigan, USA - C4-5 metaG | ecosystem: Host-associated > Plants > Roots > Rhizosphere > Soil | place: USA: Michigan...
GCTGGCGGAACAACTGGGTATCTTTAAGCTGCATGTCGGCTTTCCTTAACAGCACCGCGGCCTGCGCGGAGCAAAATTATGATTGTAGAAAGGCGCCTCGCAAGGCTGCCGTCAGGGAAATCAGAGACCGGATGAGGCACGTCAATCGTGCACGATTCGAAACACGTGCGGCTCAGCACCCGATCAAAGAGCGTTTGAAATCTCAAACGGATCGTAGGAGCAAAGGGGTTAAAGGACAATAGGTCGTTCGAAAAAAAGAACAAAAACCCTGTGTTTGCTGGATTTTTCAGATCAACGAGCAAAAATCCCCGGCCGCAGCGAAACCATAGATCAGCCCGGCAAAAGCGCCAAGCGAGGGTTTTGCAGAACGTTACCGCTTTAAGGAATACAGCGTTCCAGCACCGACACGCGCCCTGACAAAACCCGCCAAAACCCAGCATGGACGCCCCGAGCCGACCTAGGTATGATGTCGCCCGCTGCACCAGTAGCTCAGCTGGATAGAGTACTGCCCTCCGAAGGCAGGGGTCGTGGGTTCGAATCCCGCCTGGTGCGCCATATAGCAGTCTAGACATGTCTCAGACAGTCTACGAAACACCTGAAGAAGCCCGCCCCGTGCGGGCTTTCTTGTTTCTGGCTATATCTCCTTGTTCATTCCGATATCTTTCATTCGTGTATGCCAGCTTGTATGCCGGTTAAAAATTCGAACCTGAGGCATACAGGCATGAAGCGTAGCGAGATAAAACGCCGCCCGCTGGCCGACACAACCCTCGCCAGCCTAGAGCCAGAGAGCGCGGCCTACCGTGAACATGACGGCCAGGGCCTGTACTTCCGGATCAAGCCAAACGGCGGCAAGTCCTGGGAACTGCGTTGCCAAAATTTGACCCACCTCGTCCCGTCAACCAGCCCGCTCACTGGTGCTGATTTGTCTCTGTTGAACGTTTTGGAGGTACTGCTGTGGATTGCGTAATTCAATTCCTTAATGTCTTGCAGGCCGTCTTCGGGCCGCTTTATTGGCTCCCAATTGCAGACGGTAAGATTCACCGCTTCCATGTTCCTGGCGATAAGCAACGCACCGAGAACGGCTGGTACGTGCTGTTCGCGGACGGCATCCCCTATGGCGTATTTGGTTCCTGGAAAGCGGGAGGCTCGCATACCTGGACCAGTCGCCAGCCTGCTAATCAGCACGAAGCCCATCAAATTGGCCTGCATATGAAGCAGGTCCGCCGCCAGCGTGAAGCAGAGCAACATCTACGTCAGCAGGCCGTCGCCGATTATGCACGTCGGGTGTGGCATGAAGCCCGCTGCGCCGATCCTGAACACCCCTATCTGCTCGCCAAACGCGTGAGTCCGTACAACCTGCGCCAACGGGGGGGACGTGCTGTTGGTACCGCTGTTACGTGACGGCATGCTGATGAACTTGCAACGAATTTACCCAGACGGCTCCAAGCGCTTTCTGTCCGGCGGCATGGTCAAGGGCTGCTACTCACTTATCTGCACAGTCACCCCCGGCCAACTGCTGTACATCTGCGAAGGCTGGGCGACCGGCGCGACTATCCACGCCGATACCGGGGCTGCCGTGGCGTGCGCCATGAATGTCGGCAACTTGCTGGAAGTTGGCCAGCGACTGAAGCGCCAACACCCCGAGATTGCGATGATCGTGGCCGGTGATGATGACCGGAAAACCGAAGGTAATCCGGGGCGCACTGCTGCCAACAAGGTTGCCGCCGCGCTTGGCACTGGTGTGGTTATGCCGCCTTGGTCGGGCGATGAACCCTTGGATCTGTCCGACTTTAACGACCTGGCAAAATGGAAGGCGACGCAATGAACGAGCTGAATAAAGCTTCAATCCTTGTGCCCAGCGCTACCTGCCCCAGCATTGCACCGGACCGCCCGTGCTGGGGCGTATATGAGCATTGGGTGATCAATGAGGTGGGCCGCAAGCTCCGCCCCGGTGTGTACTGGCATGGTTTCAAGCGCAGCGTTGCTGAGGACGACAACGAAGAAAGCGGCCGCTCGATTGCTGACGACTGGTTGGCAACTCCGGTGACCGTAACAGCGCGTACCATCAATAGCGACGATGGTAGCGAAGGTCGTTTGCTGCGCCTGCTGACAGACAGCGGTGCCAAGGAGTGGATTATTCCCATGGAGGTGTTTGGCGGTAGTGGCGAAGAAGCGCGGCGGGCGCTTTTCGGTATGGGGGCCATCATTGCCCCGCGTCGACGCGGCCTGTTTATGGAGTACCTGCTGGAGCAACGCCCCACTCAGGTGCTCGCCACTACATCGCGCAGCGGTTGGCATGTGTCTGGCGCGTTCGTGTTGCCCAATCGCACCATTGGCAGCGACGCCGTGCGCTATCAGTCAGTCAACCGCGGCGTAAACCTCTACAGCACCAGCGGAGGTTTGGCTGAGTGGCAAGCCGAGATCGCGGCGAAATGTGTAGGTAATCCGGTACTGACCTTGGCTATCGGTTGCGCCTTGACTGGGCCGCTTCTGAGTCTGGTGGGTGTGGTCGGTGGCGGAGTTCACTTGGTTGGCGACAGCTCCAGCGGCAAGTCATTGGCGCAGTTGGAGGGCTCATCAGTTTGGGGTGATCCCGCCGCATTTGCTGCGAGCTGGGATATGACCAAAGGCGGGTTAGAGATCGAGGCCGCGTCCCGCAATGATACCTTGCTGCCATTGGACGAGATCAACGGGCTGACCCCAAGCGCGTGCAGGAGATGGCCTACGCACTGGCTAACGGACAAGGCAAGGGCACCATGACACGCGAGCGCGAAGCCCGCGCCAAACTAACTTGGCGCGTGCTTGCTTTGTCCAGCGGTGAGCGTTCGCTCTCTGAACACGCGGCCATTTCAGGTAACGCCGCCCATGCTGGCGCTGAGCTGCGCATGGTGGACGTTAACGCTGGCACCCGCGTTCACCGAGCATTCGATGAATTGCACGGCCTGGAGGGTGCCGACTTTCACCGCCTGCTTACCGTTGCCGTGAGCCGCCATTATGGGCACTTGGGTGCGGCATTTGTTGAGCACTTGCTGGCTGACGATGACCGCCCTGGCCTTCAGAAAAACTTTGCCGAGGTACGCGCTCATTTCACTGAAGTAAACGCACAGGCAGGGCGGGTGGCTGACCGCTTCGCCATAATCGCCCTGGCCGGTGAAATGGCCATTGCTTACGGCCTGCGGCCATGAGCATTGGGTAGTGCCTTGGCCGACTGCCAGCGACTCTATGCAGAGTGGCTGGGCCGGGTGGGCTGTGGCAATGCCGAGGATCGCCAGATCCTGGCCGGTGTTTTGGACTTCATCGACAAACACGGCAGTAGCCGTTTCTCCGACGTGAATGACCAAATGCCTGACACCAAAGTTTTCAATCGCGCCGGGTATTGGGAGTTGGTGGGCACCAAGCGTCTGTACCTGTTCAACAAGTCGGGGCTGGTAGAGGCTGCGCATGGTTATGGCCTCAGCCGGGTGATCAAGGCGCTGGAAGGAGCTGATGTTCTGGCTCGCCGCGATAGCGAGCGGAAAACTAAGAATTACCGTCTGCCCGGTGGCGGCCAAGCTCGCCTTTATGTTCTCGACCCGGAAGCCATGGACATGGAGATCGGCGGCGCGTGAATGCAACCAAGGCACTTATGTAGGCATCTACATAATTCATCCAAACCTAAAACCACTGGCATCATCGGCAACACAGGCAACAGCCCCGCTACGCGGGGCTTATTGCCGTTGCCGCTCTATAAAAAAGTGGCAACAGGTGGCAACACAAACTCGTTTTTGAATATATGCTCCAATGCGCTTATGCTTTTTTGTTACTAATGTTGCCAGTAACCCTCTGCCTGATAACTAAATGAAATAGTTTCAGTCTCTGAAGGCAGTGTCACTCGGGGCTGTTGCCGGCGTTGCCACTGTTGCCGGTGTTTTTGAAATCGGAGCTACACACAATCTGGCACTTCGGCTCAGCTCGCGCATGATCCTCAGCGCGAACTGTCATCACTCCCGTCGACTTAAACGGCAGCTCATCAAGCTTAGCCCTTTAAATTTCCAGTTTTGGCAAGCTGTTGACGATTGTCATCGTTTCCAGACTCACCGTGACCACGCGCAGGAACAACTCCAGCGGGTAACGTGGGTTTCCCATGGTTTCGATGGCCCACTCGTTGGCATCGTTGATGATGCCGCTATCTTTGTGGGTAATGACACATTGACGCTCAACTACCCAATCCAGCGCCGGCTTGCCATTGACGATGTAGTCGTAAGCTTGCAGCGGGATAGCGGTGACGGTGATCTTCGCGTTGTAATGCAGTGTACTGAGGTCTTTGTCTTGGCCTTTCTTGCCGTACTTCATCTTCTCGACACGGTAGTCGCTGTCGCTACTTGCGCTGCTTTGCACGTTGGCGGGGTACATGGGTACGGTTTCATAACCCAAGTGTAAATCAGCTAATGCACGGCCCGCCTGGGAGTAGGTCCAGAAGTCTTCGGCAGCTTTTACCGCTGGTATTCGCGGCAACTCTTTGCTGAGGTTGTCAGCGTACTTGTCGCGATACTCGGGCGAATGCAGCAGACCGTAGACGTAATAGAACAGATCCTCCTTGCTGATTACTTCACCTGGATAAGCGGCATTGAAGTGCATCAGCCCCTCATCGGTAACAGCATCACGACGCGTGCTCGCGATGGACTGTACTGGCGCGTCAAACAGATCTGGTACAGCTGCGATGGTCTTGGCTTGGTCTTCCGGGCTGTCATATAGGTAAAGCGGGAAACATTGATAGCCACCCATTCCAGGAGCCAGATTCAAGTCAGGGATCGCATCAGTAATGAAAGCTGAAAAGCCTTTGTTCCCTCCTTTCCCAGGCACACAAATCACCCGATTCTCCACTCCCGCTCTAGGGAAGATCCGTGGAAGCTGAAAAACATACTCATTAAATTGGCGATTGAAGTAAGTCCACTGTTTACAGAATGGACGATACAGGCTGAGGGCTAGATTGTCGGGCTGAAAAGTAAAGCGCTGATTTTTGGCGAGATGTTGTTTCAGCGATCGTGTCCAACTGATTTGCGATGCGTTTGTATTGATAAACCCTTCTAGTTTTGACTCACGGGCTTTTTTATCCAGCCCCGTATGGGCTGCGTTAAATCGCGAAACTTCCGTATCGTAGAAATCAATCAAACTTCTCATGTTGGACATTACGCCGGATTTGCTGGCGTTGTAACACCATGCATCGCGATTAGTGCCTAGCCCGAGAGAAAAGCTTTCGAAAATTTTGGCAGAATCGCCTGCCTTATCGCCCAGTACAATGAACTCGCCAAAACTGTCGTCACGCTGCTTTAGCCAGTCACCATGCTCATCAGGAGAAATCTGCTGCCAAGCGTTGGCTGCGGTAATGCCCGCAATGCTGACAAATTTGCTGATTTTTTCTAACTTCTCGTTTTGGCTTAGGTAGTCGCCAATATCATGCCAATAAATTTGGCCGTGCTGCTGGGCAGCAGGGTTTTTCACTAAAAGCGAAATGGCAATCGGAGCACGGCTTCCGCCACCGAAGATCTTGCCACCTTCCTTGCGGGATAATTCGCCTGATGTACGTTGGTTCCCACGTAAATGAAACACGTAAATGCTGCTGAACTCCTCCGTCAAGCATTTACGTAAACCGTCCGCAGTGCTCGCTTCCAAAAAACCGGCATTAGTAACGAAACCAATTACGCCACTATCACCAATACGATCAGATGCCCAGCGGATGGCACGAATGTAGCTGTCGTAAAGCCCCCTTGCATTTACTGAAGCGGATCTAGATGCATAGGTCGTTTCGATCCGGCTATCCAGAAGCGGGTAGGCCACGTTGGCGTTATTGTCATTGGCGCGAGCCTGTCCAATTGAATATGGCGGATTGCCAATGATGACGCGAATATCTAGGGCTTTCTGGCGACTACGGCGAGCGCTGTTATCTACCAGCAGCTCGCTGACCAAGTCGTCTTTTTCATAGAGTTGAAAGGTGTCGGTTAAGCAGATGCCCTCAAAGGGTTGGTATGTGCCACCGACAATGCTGTGATACACGGCCTCGATATTGATGGCGGCAATGTAATAGGCCAGCAACACGATTTCGTTGGCATGGATTTGGTCTTTGTACTTGCTCTGTAGCTGTGCTTTGCTAATCAGGCCGCTTTGTAGCAGGCGGGTTATGAAAGTTCCAGTGCCGGTAAACGGATCGATGATATGCACGCCATCACTACCCAAAGTCTGACCAAACTCGCTTTGTAGGATGTCGTTGACACTATGAATGATGAAATCCACCACTTGTACTGGGGTGTAGACAATACCCAGTCGATCTCTCATGCGCGGAAAAGCATTACTGAAAAACTTTTCATATAGCTCGACGATGATTTTCTGTTTACCTTCGGCATTTTCAATACCCTCGGCGCGCATTTTCACACTGTCGTAGAAGCGATTGAGGGTGTCGGCTTCTTTGTCCAGCCGGTGCTCATGCAGCACATCTAGGACGTTTTGCATGGCACAGGACATAGGGTTATTGCTGGCGAAGCTGTAACCCTCAAAGAGCGCGTCAAATACTGGTTTGGTAATCAAATGCTGGGCGAGCATCTCGATCACTTCGCTGTCGCTGATACTGTCGTTCAGATCGTCGCGTAGTTCCCCTGCAAAGCTAAAAAAGGCATCGCGCTCGCGGGTGTTTGTTTCGTCGTCAATGATGCTGCTGATTCGAGTGATGTGAGTGCGAGCAATCCTCGCAATGTCGTTCGCCCATATTTCCCAATGGTTGCGATTACCACACTTCTGTACCACCTTGGCATAGATGGCGCGCTCGATTTCTCCAATCTCAAACTCCAAGCCGAATTGTTCAGGCTTCGGCCCATGGTCATATTTCCCACGCGCTTCGCCAATGCCATAGGTGTTTTTGCCGTTGTCTTTACCGATGTTGGTGCGATCGGATTTTTTGTTGATCTTTTCGGTTACGGCGATGATCTCCATCTTGGACGGGTCGCTGCCGATCAGGTCGAGTTTGTTGACCATAGCGTCGAAGCGGTCATCGTGTGAACGCAGGGCTTGCAACACTTGCCAGACGACCTTGTACGTTTTGTTGTCGTTTAATGCTGCTTCGGGGCTCACGTGGCTTGGAATGACTACCGGCAAAATTACATAGCCACGCTTCTTGCCTTCAGCCTTGCGCATGACACGGCCAACCGATTGCACTACGTCCACTTGTGAATTGCGTGGAGTCAGGAACAACACGGCATCTAGCGCGGGGACGTCCACGCCTTCAGACAAGCAGCGCACATTGCTAAGGATGCGACAGGTGTTGTCGGGCACCTCGGCCTTCAGCCAGTCGAGTTCGGCCTCCTTCTGGCTAGCGGTCATGCCGCCGTCCACATGGGAAGCTTCGCAGTTGAGCGTGGCAGCGGTGTCAGTGTTCTCTGGATTACTGGCTTTATACGCCTCGATAACTTGATCGAACATGTTGGCGATATTTTTAGAACTAACCTTGTGCGTTTTGGCAAACTTTTGGTACTCGATCACCTGACAGAAAGCCACAGCGCGGCGCATGGGGTCGCCATCGTCGACAAGATCTTCGCGGGTGTCCTGCTTGCTCAATGCCTTCCAGCAACCAACGATCTTGGCTGCGTCTTCCAGCTTGATTTGGTTGTCATCATCGGCCAGCAGTTTTTGCAATCGGCTGCTGATGTGCTTTTCATCCATGGCCAGCACTAGCACTTTATAATCAACCAACAGCTCGGCCTTAACCGCTTCGCTAAAGGTGATGACGAACAGCTCTTTACCGTACAGGCTGATGTCGTCCATAGAGCACAGGGCGACGTTATCTTTTTCAGCACTGGCCTTGGCCACTTCACCATAGATGCGTGGCGTGGCGGTCATATAGAGACGCTTAGTACTGCGGATGTAATCGGTACTGTGAACTTTAACGAATGCGCTTTCGTCATCGTCGCCAAAGGTGGCGCCCGTGGTGCGGTGGGCTTCGTCACAGATGATCAGGTCAAAATCGGCCAGGGCATGCTGGTGCTGAGCGTCGCTGATCACGCCGATGGAGTGGTAAGTGCTGAACACCACGCTCATGTGTTGGCCGTCATGACGCTTGAGCATCTCTGCTGCCAGTCGCCCCGGCTCGGTGGTGGCCGGGTAACGCAACTCATGTGCAAAGGTTTGTACTGCGTCGTCGTCTTTCTTGCGCTTTTTGCCCACGTCGCTGTCGGAGCAAACGGCAAAACTGTGCAGAGGGGTTTCGCTCTCTTGCGTCCACTCGGTCAATGTTTGCGACAGCAGCGATAAGCTAGGCACAAGAAACAGCACGCGCTTGCCGGCGCCGGCCAACTGCTCGGCAATCTTCAAACTAGTGAAGGTTTTGCCGGTACCGCAGGCCATGATCAGCTTACCCCGCTCGGCGTTTTGCAGGCCGCTGGTCACGGATAGTAAGGCGCGCTTCTGATGGTCCCGCAGCTTCTTCTTAGCCTTGAACGCAATCACTTGGTTCGGCTGATAGCGTGCCCAATCTATCTGACTGTTATCCAGGTCTTGCCGGTCAATCTTACTAACTGGCGGTTGCTGGTTTTGCAAAGCGTCGGCGGCGTGTTCGTTCCAGTTGTTAGTGGTGGTGACGATGACGCGATGAGCAAAAGGCTTTTTGCCCGATGCGGTGAAAAAGCTGTCGATGTCACTTTTCTGGACGCGGTAGTTGTCTGCGTAAAATTTGCATTGAATGGCGTGAAATTCGCCCGTGCCATGGGTTCTGGCTACCAGGTCAATACCAGTATCACGCTTGTCCAGACCCTGCTGATTCGCCCAGTTGTTGTAAGTCCACACGTCGCTGTACAAATCGCGATAGGTGGCTTCATTGCGCAGGTAGCAAATGATCAGCTCTTCAAAATAAGTACCCTTCTCCCGCTCGCTAACTGCGGCACTTCGGTAGGTATTGAGCAAGGTTGCGAGCGCGGACATCAGTAAAACTCCATTTTGAAGGCCGGCGCAGGCTACCTGAAATTCGTGGGCTGGTGTAGGTAAGCGAGCTGATGCTGATGGCCGGGCAGATGCCCAGACGTACCAGTGAGAGTACGCTTGAGTGAGGAACGCTGAAGGTAGCGGCTTGCAGCTAAATTATGCGTGACATTCAAACGGCCATTTCCGACTTAAAAATGCAGAGTTTCTTAACAAGTACGAGGGCGCGTGCGATGTACGGCAAGCGCCTCCCCTCCGTATTCGGGAAACATTGCGTGATGCCTCCTGGCCAATAGGTCAAAACCTGTCATTCAGATCGCCCCCCGAAAAGATTCTTGGCAATTACCGGCTAGAGTTTTCGGACCAGTACGCGCGCGCGTGCGAGGCATCCGAAAACAATTGGAACCGGCCCAACAACCGGAATCGTGTATGCCTACGTGTATGCCTGATGATAACGAAATCATAATATCTAATTAAAAACAGCACCTTACATCACAGGTTAGAGGCTCGCCTGGGCGCCATGAATTGAAACGAGAAAGCCCCGGACTGTGATGGTCCGGGGCTTTTTTGTGGGCGTTGGATTTTTCTGGCAAATGATTACGCAAGACTTGGCCAGACGGGGCAGTTGTCAACTTAGAGTTGACAACTGCCCCAGTCGACGGACTAAACGTTATCGACGAAATCTTCGGCATTTGCCGCCCATGACTGAAGCTTCTACCTTATGCAATGCGCTAAGAGATGTCGGTCGGGAAAACTAGCAATCCCATTCGAACTCAAAACCAAGGAGGTGATATGACCAAAATGTGGATGATCCGTGGCGAGTCTGGTCGCCTGTAAGATGACTTCCGTGAGCGTGGTGTGGTCGCAATCGGGTGGTCGCAGCTCGCACCGCTGGCCAAGCCCGGAATGTCGCGCAAGGAGGTCACTCGCCTCTATCAAGACGTTGAGCCCAACATCAAACCTGGCACCGCCATATCAGGCGCATCGCAGGTTTGGCGCTTCATCAACGAAATACAGCCCGACGATTGGGTCGTTACCTACTCTCCCGCCAACCGCACCTATCTCGTCGGCAAGATCACGGGCGATTTCAAACACAACCCTGACTTGGCCGATCTGGGCATGTCACTGACACGCCCAGTGCAATGGATAGATCAAGAAGTTGACCGCGACAGCCTCACTTCAGCCAGCAAAAACAGCCTTGGCTCAACCCTCACGGTGTTCGTCGTTCCGGACTTTGCGCTCCAAGAGTTGAAAGCGATGGCAGCAGGCAACAAGCCTCCTGCGCTACCTCCAGTCGAAGAAGAATACCCGGACAGCGATCCTCTGGCAGGTATGGAAAGTCTGGCGTTTGAACGAATCAAAGATTTGATCAGCGCTTTGCCGTGGGACGATATGCAGCACCTTGTCGCCGGTATTCTGCGAGCGATGGGCTACAAGACGCAGGTCTCTCCGGCGGGACCTGATCGCGGGAAGGACATCATCGCCTCACCGGATGGATTCGGCTTTGAGAATCCACGAATCATCGTGGAGGTTAAGCACC
>Ga0157371_10005673_pt1 | contig 10479 bp, 3 predicted proteins | sample C45metaG_FD_113462 | JGI IMG/M metagenome (GOLD analysis project Ga0157371, IMG submission 113462) | Corn rhizosphere microbial communities from Kellogg Biological Station, Michigan, USA - C4-5 metaG | ecosystem: Host-associated > Plants > Roots > Rhizosphere > Soil | place: USA: Michigan...
CCGTCCAGACGGTTGTAGTTGACGAACTGGGCGATCAGGGCGACGACGCCGGCGATCACCAGCGAGCCCACCAGCGGCAGGCCGCCGCTACGGCTGTCCAGCGGCCGGCGGAAGGCCGGGATCAGCAGCACCAGGCCGAGGACGAACCAGAGGGCCAGGCGCGGCACCAGCTGCCACCAGTCGAACTGGACTTCCAGTACGGCCCAGGCGGTGGAGAGCACCAGGAAGAAGGCATAGACCCAGACGCCGCTGGCGCGGCGGATGCACAGCAGATAACCACTCAGGGCGAGCAGCACGCCGCCACCGAGGTAGTACAGGGAGCCCCCGAGGGTGGCCAGTTTGATGCCCAGCCCCAGTAGGGCGAGGCCCAGGAGGATGAACAGGATGCCGAGTAACCTGGCTGGCAGGCCTCCCGGTCTCTCGTTGGAAGTGACAGTCATAGCAGCGCTCGCAATGCAATCGTGAAAAGAGATTTCGACTCGATCGACGACATCGCAAATCGGAACCGCATGCGGATCTGTCGTCTGCTACGTCTGAACCTGTTGTCTGTCTTATTGTTCCAACCCGTCACCGGCTTCCTTGGCAGGAGGCTAGGCATTGCCTGAAAGGTGCCTGCGCTCGGCCGAGCTGCGTTAAAAATCCGGTCGGAGTGCTCGCTTACCACGCGTAAACTCCGCTTCCTCACGAATTTTTGCCTTGCTTGACCTTGGCTCGGCGACTTTCAAGACAAGCCCTGGGCGATCGCACTAGGCGAAGCGAGGGATGGCTCGGGGGTGTCGTCTGAATCGGGCGGGTAGATAGTAAGCTAAGTATTGGCTGATGTCACTGCGCAATGATGGAAGGGCACGCCCCGCCGGGCGCCTTGCCTGCTACCATCGCCAGCCGTTTCCGCGATGCTGTCCGCCATGTCCGACGTGCTTGCCCTGGTCCAGGCGACCTTCGACGTCACCGCCCCGGTCTTCGCCCTGGTGCTGCTCGGCTGCGTGCTCAAGCGGCTGGGCTGGATAGACACCGCCTTCATCAACACCGCCTCGGCCCTGGTGTTCCGCGCCACCATGCCGACCCTGCTGTTTCTCGGCATCCTCAAGGCCGACCTGGGCGAGGCGCTGCAGCCGCTGCTGCTGGGCTATTTCGCCCTGGCCACGGTGGCGAGCTTTCTGGCGGCCTGGGCCTGGGCGATCTGGCGCTGCCCCCATGTCGATCGCGGGGTCTATGTGCAGGGCGCCTTCCGGGGCAACTGCGGCATCGTCGGCCTGGCCCTGGCGACGACCCAATACGGCGACTATGGCCTGTCGGTGGGCGGGATCATGGCGGGCATGGTCATCCTCTTCTACAACGTGCTCTCGGCCATCGTGCTGGCGATCTACAGTCCGCACCTGGAAGCCAATTGGCGCACCCTCCTGCGCAGCATCCTCGGCAATCCGCTGATCATTGGCATCCTGGTGGCGATTCCCTTCGCCTATTTCCACTGGCAGCTGCCCCGTTGGCTGGACACCTCGGCGCGCTACTTCGCCGGGCTCACCCTGCCGCTGGCGCTGATGTGCATCGGTGCCACCCTGTCGCTCGCCTCGTTGCGCGAGAGCAGCGGCCTGGCGGTGGGGGCCAGCCTGTGGAAGATCGTCTGGATTCCGCTGCTCGGCGTGCTGGGTGCCCTGGCGCTGGGTATCCAGGGGCCGGCGCTGGGCATCCTCTTTCTCTACCTGGGTTGCCCAACGGCCGCGTCGAGTTTCGTCATGGCCCGCGCCGCTGGCAGCAACGCCCAGCTGGCGGCGACCATCGTGGTGCTCAGTACCCTGGGCGGGATGCTGACCACCAATCTGGGGTTGCTGTTACTGAAGGGGTTGAGCCTGCTCTAGAGCGGTGTTGCAGACGTTATCCACCCCATTCCGGCGGCGCTTTTTCGCCGCGGCGGCGCCCCTCCCTGGCGGCGTCGCCCCTCCTCGCCATAGCCCTGCTCTGACTTGTCGCGGCGGCTGGCCCAGATATCGGCGTTGTGAGAACGTTTATCGGTTGTATCCGGCGAAAAGTCAGGTTTTAGCGTAATAGTGCGGTCTCGACCGTCCCAGGTCGGTTTCCCTCTCCCGGTACTTATCGCAATAGCTATATGCGAGGGACGGGGCCGCCCACTTTTCAAGTCTTACGCGTGGTAACCCATGAAACGCTCGCTCCAATTCAGCCACAAGATCCTGCTGGCGGCCGCCCTGGTGGTGACCCTGGCGCTGGCCGGTTTCGCCAGTTTCAACGCCTATCTGCAGCGCCAGGCCATCACCCAGAGTCTGGAGGCTTCGCTGGGCGAGATCGGGCGCATCACCGCCGGCAACATCGCCTACTGGCTGGACGCGCGGGTCAAGCTCATCGACAGTCAGGCCCAGGCGCTGAGCCGTGACAGCAGCCCGGCCAACGTGGTGGGGCTGCTGGAGCAGAAGCTCTATACGAGCAACTTCGACTCCACCTACCTGGGAGAGGTCGACGGCACCTTCACCGACCGGCCCCACACCCCCATGGAGCCCGGCTACGACGCCCGCCAGCGCGACTGGTACAAGGCCGCCGTCAGTGCCGGTGGCCCCATCCTCACCGAGCCCTATCTCACCGCGCCGCCGCAGAGCTTCCTCTGCATCACCATCGCCGCGCCGGTCCTGCAGAACGGCAAGCTGATCGGCGTGGTGGCCGGCGACCTGGTGATGGACAGCCTGATGAAGATGATCACCTCGCTGGACGCCGGCGGCCTGGGCGAGGCCTTCCTGGTGGACGGCGACGGCAAGATCCTGGTCAGCAGCCATGCCGACCAGGTGTTGAAATCGCTCAAGGACGTCTTCCCGGACCAGACCCCGACCCTGGCGCCCGGCTTTCACCACGTCCTGCAGAACGGCAGCGAGCGCCTGGTGAGCTTTACCCCGGTCGCGGGCCTGCCCTCGGTCAAGTGGTACCTGGCGCTGTCCATCGACCAGGCCAAGGCCTATGCCCCGGTCACCCAGGCGCGCAACCTGGCCATCGTCGCCACCCTAGTGGCGGTCATCGCCATCATCCTGCTGCTGGGCCTCTTGATCCGCGTCCTGCTGCGCCCGCTGCATGACCTGACCCGCGCCATGGACGACATCGCCCAGGGCGAGGGCGACCTGACCCGCCGCCTGCCGGTGCAGTCCCGCGACGAATTCGGCGCCCTGGCCGAGGCCTTCAACCACTTCGTGGCCCGTATCCACACCTCGATCCGCGACGTGGCCCAGACCACCGACGAACTGAACCAGAGCACGCGGCACGTGCTGGAGTCTTCCCACTCCTCCATGCGGCAGTCCGATATCCAGGCCCAGCGCACCACCAGCGTGGCGGCGGCGATCAACGAGCTGGGCGCCGCCGCCCAGGAGATCGCCCGCAACGCCGCCCACGCCTCGGGCGAGGCCAGCACGGCCCGTGCCCAGGGCGAGGAGGGCCGCGAGGTGCTGGACGAAGCCCTGCATGCCATGCAGGCGCTGTCGGCCAAGATCGGCAGCAGTTGCGAGCATATCGAGGCGCTCAACGGCAAGGCGGCCAACATCGGCCAGATCCTCGACGTGATCCGCGGCATCTCCGAGCAGACCAACCTGCTGGCGCTCAACGCGGCCATCGAGGCGGCCCGTGCCGGCGAGGCCGGTCGTGGCTTCGCCGTGGTGGCCGACGAGGTGCGCACCCTGGCCAGCCGTACCCAGAGTTCGGCGCAGCAGATTCAGCAGATGATCGAGGAATTGCAGAGCGGCTCGCGGGATGCCGTGGCGCTGATGCAGGAAAGCCAGCGGCAGAGTGCCCATAGCATGGCAGTGGCCCAGCAGGCGGGGATCAGCCTGGGCAGCGTCACCGAGCGCATCGGCGAGATCGATGGCCAGAACCAGTCGGTGGCCACCGCCACCGAGGAACAGACCTCGGTGGTGGAGACGCTGAACATGGACATCAGCGAGATCAACCTGCTGAACCAGCAGGGCGTGGACAACCTCCAGGCGACCCTGGCGGCCTGCACCGCGCTGGAGGCCGAAGCCGGTCGGCTGCAGCGGCTGGTGGGGGGATTCCGCATCTAGGCTCTGCAGGAACCGATGCCTTGCCTGGTCGACGCGACTTGCCCCTGTTGAGTCATAAAGGGATGGCCAGGCCTCTTGCCGGCTCAAACCATCCATCCGCCTTTTAGCTCTCGTTGTCCGGCTAAGCCGGGTTGCAGAGGGGCTTAGCCGCTATAAGGATTATAGCGGCTCGTTGATATCAGGATGATGTCAGCGAGCTCTTCGATGGACGACTCTAGAAAGGTGGCATCTGGTGCTCAAACATCTCAAATTCAGCCATAAGATTCTGTTGGCGACCGCCTTGGTAATGGCTCTGGTCCTGGCTGCCTTCGCGAGCTTCAATGCTTATCTGCAGCGTAAGGCCATCGACGAGACTCTGGAGCAGACCCTTACCGAAACCGGACGGATCACGGCGACCAATGTTGCTTACTGGTTGGAGGCCCGGATCAAGATAGCCGATGCCCTGGTGCAGACCATCCTTAGCGACACCCCTACGGGCAACTTCGACAAGCTGCCGGAGCAGAAGATCTACACCGAGGTGTTCTCCACCCTGTACCTGGCACAACCGGACGGTACTTACATCACCCGCAATGGGTCGACGGTTCCCGCCGGTTACGATCCGCGCAAACGGCCCTGGTACACCGAGGCGGTCGCAGCGGGTAGCCTCGTGCTCTCATCCCCCTATATTTTCGCCTCGAACGGCAAGCTGGGGCTCACTGTTTCGGCTCCTTTGACACGCAATGGTCAACTGGGCGGTGTGGTGGCCTGCTACCTCTATCTTTCCACCCTGACGGAGATGATCAGTTCGTTGGATGCGGGCGGTCTGGGCGAGGCCTTCCTGGTGGATGCCAATGGCAAGATCCTGGTCAGCAGCCATCCCGACCAGGTACTCAAGTCGCTCAAGGACGTGTTCCCGGATCACACGCCCACCCTGGAACCCGGCTTCCAGACGGTGCGCTTGAACGGCAGTGATCGCTTGGTGAGCTTTACCCCGGTGGAAGGTCTTCCGGTAGCCGCGAAGTGGTACCTGGGCCTGTCCATCGACGAAGCCAAGGCCTATGCGCCGGTGACCCAGGCGCGCAACCTGGCCATCGTCGCCACCCTGGTCGCGGTGCTGGTCGTGGCGCTGCTGCTGGGCCTGCTGATTCGAGCCCTGCTGCGCCCGCTGCGCGACCTCGGTCAGGCCATGCAGGACATCGCCCAGGGCGAGGGCGACCTGACCCGCCGCCTGCCGGTGGCGACCCGCGACGAATTCGGCCTCCTGGCCGAGGCCTTCAACCAGTTCGTGGCGCGGATCCACTCCTCGATCCGCGACGTGGCCCAGAGTACCGGCCTGCTCAATCAGGGCACACGGCGGGTACTGGAAGCTTCGCAGTCGTCCATGCAGCAGTCGGATACCCAGTCCCAGCGCACCACCAGCGTGGCCGCGGCGATCAACGAGATGGGCGCGGCCACCCAGGAGATCGCCCGCAACGCCGCCCATGCCTCCAGCGAGGCACGGGCAGCGCGTCAGCAGGGAGAGGAGGGGCGACGGGTGCTGGACGAGGCCATGACCGCCATGCAGGCGCTGTCGGCCAAGATCGGCAGCAGTTGCGAGCATATCGAGGCGCTCAATGGCAAGGCGGCCAACATCGGCCAGATCCTCGACGTGATCCGCGGCATCTCCGAGCAGACTAATCTGCTGGCGCTCAACGCGGCCATCGAGGCGGCCCGTGCCGGCGAGGCCGGTCGTGGCTTTGCCGTGGTGGCCGACGAGGTGCGCACCCTGGCCAGCCGTACCCAGAGTTCGGCGCAGCAGATCCAGCAGATGATCGAGGAATTGCAGAGCGGCTCGCGGGATGCCGTGGCGCTGATGCAGGAAAGCCAGCGGCAGAGTACCCACAGCATGCAGGTGGCGCAGCAGGCCGGGACCAGCTTGGGCAGCGTGACCGAGCGCATTGGCGAGATCGACGGTCAGAACCAGTCGGTGGCCACCGCGACCGAGGAGCAGACCTCGGTGGTGGAGACGCTGAACATGGACATCAGCGAGATCAACCTGCTGAACCAGCAGAGCGCGGACAACCTCCAGGCGACCCTGGCGGCCTGCACTGCGCTGGAAGCTGAAGCCGATCAGTTGCAACGGTTGGTGGGCGGCTTCCGCATCTAGCCTGGGCGGCAAATCCTCGAAAGGGAGAGCGAACCCCGAGTCGGCTCTCCCTTTTTGCTGTCCAGAGGGTCAGAAAGTCATCCGCGGACGCCCGTTTTCCCTCTACCATTCGTCATAAAAAGTAAAACTGATTAGCGTGCAAAGATGCTCTGGTGCGCTGCTTTGCGGCGACCGCCCCCTGTGCCTCGGTCAAACGGGCGATCTGCGGCATAAAGAAAGTCTTTTTCCCCGCCGATGTGCCTGTCTGTATCGCCAGGTCTGGTGGGAGCCCTGTTCACCTTCGCGCGTCCCGTCCCTGGCACTGCCTAACCTATGGCGTGGCACCTTTTGCCACCAGGGGCTCCATGTTCAGCAGGCTGTGCAAATCCTCTCGCGTACGCTGGAGTCTCGGCGTCTTTCTGTTCGGCGTCCTGCTGACCAGCCTGGCCATGCGTCATCTGACCGAGCGCAACGATCAGCAACTGCGCAGCGCCCTGGACGACGTGGCCGATGACGTCCGTGATCAGGTGCTGGATCGACTGCGCATCTACGAATACAGCCTGATCGGCATGCGCGATGTGGTGGTGGTCGCCGGTAGCAGCCTGTCCCGCGACCTGCTCGCCAATTACGGTCGGGTCCACGACCTGGGACAGGAGTTTCACGGCGCCCGGGGGGTCGGCTTCATCCGCCGCGTACCCCAGGCCGAGGAAGCCTCCTTCCTCGCCAAGGCCCGTGCCGACGGCGCGCCCGATTTCACCATCCACCCCTTCACCTCGCACCAGGGCGATCGCTATGTCGTCCAGTACCTGGAACCCGGCTGGCGCAATCTGAAGGCGATCGGGCTGGACGCGGCATCCGATCCCGTCCGCCGCGAGGCCGCCCTGCTGTCCATGCGGCATGGCGACACCCACCTGACCGGTCCGCTGCAACTCCAGGCGTCCTCGCCGCCGGAACCCGGCTTTCTGATGCTGCTGCCGATCTACCAGGGCGGGCGCCCGCCCGCTGAGCCGGCCGCCCGCGAGGCCGCGACCCTGGGCTGGTCCTATGTGCCGCTGAGCATCGAGGAAATGTTCGGCAGTCTGCGTCTGAGTGTGCCGGGCCTGATCATCCGCCTGAGCGACGTGACCGTACCCGAGGCCCCCAGCCTGTTCTATCGCCAGGGCGAGGACGCGCAGGAGGTCAAGGAGTTGTCCGAGCGGCGGCTGGTGCAGGAGGTCTATGGCCGGCAATGGCAACTGGCGTTCACCGCCACCCCGACCTTCGTCGCCGCCCAGCACCTGGTCTCGGTGCCCCTGGTGCACCTGTTCGGCAAGCTGTTCAGCCTGTTGGCCGCCGGCCTCACCTTCGCCCTGCTCACCACTCGCCAGCGGCGCCGCCAGTACCAGCAGGACCAGGCCAACCTCACCGCGGTGGTGGAAAGCTCGTCCGACGGCATCATCAGCAAGGACCTGCAGGGCGTGGTGCTGAGCTGGAACCATGCGGCGGAGGAGCTGTTCGGCTACAGCGCCAGCGAAGCCGTGGGCCGGCGCCTGCTCGATCTGGTGGTGCCCACCGAGCTCAAGCACGAGGAGTGGTCGGTGCTCGCACGCATCGGCCGCGGCGAGCCGGTGCCGCACTTCGAGACCCGTCGCCAGCACCGCGACGGTCACTGTATCGACGTCCTGGTCAGTGTCTCGCCCATGCGCGGCCGTGACGGCCGGATCATTGGCGCCTCCAAGACGGTGCGCGACATCTCGCTGCAGAAGGCCGCCCAGGCCGAGATCCTGGCGCTCAATGCCCGGCTGGAAGAGCAGGTGGCCCAGCGCACCGTCGAACTCAGCCAGACCAACCGACTGCTCGGCGACGTGCTGCGCGCGGCCTCCGAGGTGGGCATCATCGCCACCGATCACGACGGCCTGATCACCCTGTTCAACGAGGGTGCCGAGCGCCTACTCGGTTACCGCACCGCCGAGGTGGTGGGCAGCTGGTACGCCAGCGACTTCCACCTGCCCGAGGAACTGGCGGCCCAGGGACAGGCGCTGAGCGTCCAGTTCGGGCAGGCGGTCAGTGGCTTCCGGGTCCTGGTGGAGCGTTCGGAGCGGGCCGGTGCCGAGGCCCGGGAGTGGACCTATGTCCGCCGCGACGGCGAACACCGCGACGTCAGCCTGGTGGTGACCACCATGCGCGACGCCACGGGCCAGGTCAGCGGCTACCTGGGCATCGCCACCGACGTCACCGAACGCAAGGCGGCCGAGCATGAGCTGGAGGCGAGCCTGGCGCTGACCCGGGCGATCCTCGACACCGCGGTCAGCCCGGTGCTGACGGTGGATGAGGGCGGACGGGTGCGCTCCTTCAATCCGGCCGGCGAGCGGGTGTTCGGCTGTGCCGCCGACAGCGTGATCGGCCAGGACATCCGCCGGCTGATTCCCTCCTACCTGACCGGCTACGAAGCCCTGTTCGCCACGGACGGCGAGAGCGGCAGCCTGGATCCCCTTGGCCACGAGACCCTGGGCCGCCGCGGCGATGGCAGCGAATTCCCCATCACCCTGAGCCTGGGCATCATGTGGGTGGACGGCCAACGGTTGGCGGTGGCCATCGTCGCCGACATCACCGAGCAATGCCGCCAGCGCGAGGCGCTGCTGCAGACCCGCGATCAGCTGACCATGGCCGCCGAGGTGGCCGAGCTGGGCATCTGGTTCTGGCAGCCCGAGACCAATGAGGTGCAGTGCAACGACCGCATGATTGGACTCTATGAGTGGCAGCCGGAGCAGGTCCAGCGTGGCCTGATATACGAGGACTGGCGCCGCTGCCTGCACCCCGACGACCTGGCCGAGACCGAGGCCCGGCTACTGGCTGTCATGGCCGGCGAGGCGGTGTTCGATCCGATCTTCCGTATCCTGCGCCAGGACGGTTCCATCCGCCATATCCAGGCCGGTGCTCGCACCGAGCGTGACGGCCGTGGTCGGGTGCTGCGCCTGGTGGGCACCAATCGCGACATCACCGAGCAATTGGCCCTGGAGCATCGCCTGCGCGAGGAGCGCACCCGCGCCGACCTGGCCAGCCAGGCCAAGTCGTCCTTCCTGGCCAACATGAGTCACGAGATCCGCACGCCGATGAACGCCGTGCTGGGCATGCTGCAACTGCTGCAGCGCACCGCGCTCGATGCCCGCCAGGGCGACTACCTGACCAAGGCCCAGCAGGCGGCGCGCTCGCTGCTGGGGCTGCTCAACGACGTACTGGACTATTCCAAGATCGAGGCCGGCAAGCTGCAGCTGGATGTCCATCCCTTCAGCCTGGAACAGGTGCTGCGCAACCTGGGCGTGGTGCTCTCCGGCAACAGCGGCGAGAAGAACGTCGAGATCAACTATCACCTGGATGCCGGGCTGCCCACCGCCCTGATCGGCGACAGCCTGCGGCTGCAGCAGATCCTCATCAACCTGGCCGGCAACGCCCTCAAGTTCACCGAGGCGGGGCAGGTGCTGGTCAGCGTGCGCCAGCTGTCCCGGGCCGACGGCCAGCTGCGCCTGGAGTTCTCGGTGCAGGACACCGGCATCGGCATCAGTCCGGCCCAGCAGGCGCAGCTGTTCCAAGGCTTCACCCAGGCCGAGGCTTCCATCAGCCGGCGCTTTGGCGGGACCGGGCTGGGCCTGGCCATCTGCAAGCGCCTGGTGGAGTTGATGGACGGCCAGCTGCAGGTGGAAAGCGAACTGGGCGTGGGCAGCCGCTTCTGGTTCGATGCCGCCCTGGCGGTGGATAGTCAGGGCGAGACCCAACTGGCGCCGGTACGCCGCCGCGTGCTCTTGGCCGACGACAACACCCTGGTCGGCGAGGTGCTGGTGGAAACCCTGGCCGCCCTCGGCTGGCAGGTGGATCTGGTCACCAGCGGCACCGCCGCCCTCGCGCGGGTCGCCCAGGCCCGGCAGCAGGCACAGCCCTATGAGGCGGTGCTCATGGACTGGCGCATGCCCGACGTCGACGGCCTGCAGGCGGCCCGGCAGTTGCGCGACTGGCAGGCCGACGACAGACCCAAGGTCATCATGCTCACCGGCTTCGGGCGCGACTTCCTGTCCGAAACCCAGCAGAGCGCCGATGCGCCCTTCGACGACTACCTGACCAAGCCGGTGACCCCGGCGCAGATCGTCGAGGTGGTGGAGCGCGCCCTGGGCGCCGAGATCCCGGCGGGCGTGCACGCCGCCGCGGTGGTCGACGAAAGCCGCCGCCTGGCCGGCATGCGCCTGCTGGTGGTGGAAGACAATGCCCTCAACCGCCAGGTGGCCGCCGAGCTGCTGCTGGCCCAGGGCGCCCAGGTGGAATTGGCCGAGGGCGGACTGGAAGGCGTCGAGCGGGTGC
>Ga0157371_10005674_pt1 | contig 10473 bp, 8 predicted proteins | sample C45metaG_FD_113462 | JGI IMG/M metagenome (GOLD analysis project Ga0157371, IMG submission 113462) | Corn rhizosphere microbial communities from Kellogg Biological Station, Michigan, USA - C4-5 metaG | ecosystem: Host-associated > Plants > Roots > Rhizosphere > Soil | place: USA: Michigan...
CAGTCAGTTTGGAGTACCATCTACCATCAATGATCCTGTGTTCAAACCTGCTAGTACGATGAGTTTATACTCGAAATCTGCCTTGTCCTCTACGCCTAATCCGCCACCTGCCGGGCTAAAACTCTATAACAATGCTCCGCTAAACCTGGAGGTAACTTCAAAGTTCAGGACGTTGACGACAGCAGATGCCGGCAGTTCCAACGATTTAATTAAGTCCATCTTTCAGGGTGAGCAGCAACTGGCTTCGATGTATAATAAGTTACAATCTGCGTTTAACAAGGTTAAATCCTGGTTTTCGGGTAAATCACCCGCGCTTCCTGGATATACTTCAAAGTGGAAAACTACTTCTGCTGAGAAAGACTTTTACCTTCCGGCAAATACCCTGAGCTTGAGTAATGTGTCTGATGCTACAGTTAATCTGGCCACTACAATTAAAGAAAGCAAACTGGTAGTTACTGCAAGTAGCGGTATCGGAACAGCTGAAAAGCCACTGAGTTTTGACCTTACTTATAAAAATGCTACACTTGGCACTTCAGTTAAAAAAACGATTAATGCGACTTATGATCCACGTGTTAGTATTTTAGGTAAATGGCTCATCAAAAATCATCACTATACCCTTATATGGTCAAATGGGATAAAAACACATGATTACACTTTTAAAAAGTTTATTCCAGAAGGCAGTTGGACCTTTACAAATCATGGTATTGTAAGTCTATTTAACTTGTCCGATTCTAATGCTTGGATCAAATTGGCAGAGGCTGACGCTAGCACAGGCGGATGGTATCCAAATGAGATATTGAAATGGATGTCGGGAGAACCACGAGCCTTTACTTTAAGTGAAGATAAGAAAAGCCTTAAGATTTCTGGAGCCAATTCTACCATGTTTTTTGAAGTACTTACGCTTAGCTCAACAACACTGGAAATAAAAACCAAGCATCCTTATGGAACAGAGGAAGAATCTAGTACCTTAACTTTTATACGTCAATAATTACAGCTATTAATGAAGCCAATTCATACACTCGATGAAACTCAAAGGAGCAGAAAAACATTTTTGGTGGCACTTTAGGAACATTACTGATTCGAAGGACATCCCCGCTGAATTGCCTGGTTTCACCAGCATCGACTCCTTAGTTGATGATGAGTTTTTGGGTACGCTTGCTGCAAGGGTTTCTATTATTCATGAAATTTACCTGAAAGAAACGATGGTTACCGATACAGGCGTAAAATTTATTAGTAATTTTAAGGAATTGAAAAGCCTGACCCTGATGAAGCATGAAGGGATTACTAAAGCTTGTTTGCCTTATTTAAATAAATTAACAGACCTGGAGTATCTTGATGTTTGGAAAACAAAAATTCGGTTAGAAGATTTAGGTGCCTTAACCAATCTTAAAAAGTTAAAAGAACTTTATGTGTCGTCTAATGATGGAGATGATGAGTTGGACCCGGACGTTATTTTGGAGAAGATCATCAAAGCTGAGGAGACGCTGCCAAACTGTGCCATACGTACTTCTCCGCAATAAATAACATTCTAACCGCAGGAACCAGGAAATGACGACCGACTTACAAAAACTACACAAAATATGGATTGACCACCGGGCATCTCAGAATACTGATTTCAAAAACATTGGTTTTGATGAGCTTAGTAATTCCATTGTTGGCGCCGGACCATTTTATTATTATGTGGTAGATTTTTACGATATGTCATTGTCTGATATAAGCCCTGGAATTGAGGGGATACACGGACTTGATGCTACCAATGTGACATTTAACGATGTATTGGCCGCCATCCATCCGGACGATATTGATTTTGTAATAAAAGCTGAAGCGTTCCTTACCCGTTTTTTCTCTCGACACATAAGTCGTGAGAAATTAATGAAATATAAAATAAGTTATTGTTACCGCGGACGGTTAAAAAATGGCGAATATGCTTTATTGAATCATCAGGCGTTGATGCTCTCCTTGAGTGATGAGGGGGGCTACGGAAAATCGTTAAATATTCATACCCGCATTGATCATCTTAGTAATCTTAATACATATAAAATATCTCTTATTGGCCTTTATGGCGAACCTTCTTATCTGAATATGAGCCTGGAAGAGCGGCCTCTACCTTGCTTTTCAAAAAAAGAAAAACAGATACTCAAACTTATCGCTGAAGGTTTCAGTAGCATCGAAGTATCCGAAAAACTGCTTATAACTGTTCAAACAGTTAAAAAACATAGGCAGAATATTCTGAATAAGACAGATTGCAAAAATATAACACAGCTGATCAAAGAATGTACCCAACAAGGGGTGATTTAATATTTTAAATCAATATTGACCACCGGATTTATAGTTTGTGTTAAAGAAAAATAGTAGCTACCTCTATAATGGTCAGAATTTTATAAGTGAGGATTAAATTTACTCAATAGCAGATTTAACTCTGATCAGATTATCCTAAAAAAATCTAAAATAAAAAGCTATCTCAATAAACCAACATCGCGGAAGTCTCATTAAAAAACCGTTACAAATACGTTACGGAGCAAAATTTTGCGGTTTGAAAAAAAGTGATTATATTGCTTCTGTAAGTCAGAAACTAAGATTTTTGTCAATATAGGACGGTGGAAGTAGAAGACTCATAATCTTTTTGTTTAGCTGTTTAATTTCATGTTTCTGCGTCCTAAAGTGGTAGAGTGATTTTAAGTAGACTTTCTTTAAACGATTCGATCTTAATACGTCCAGGTGCTAAGCCAGAGTTTATTCTTATTTAAGTTCAAACTCTGGCTTTTTTTAATTCCTAACATATTGTTCTAAAACCAAAAATACTATTTCTCATATTTGCCAACTTTTTAGTTCTAAAAATGACCCCTTAAGGGGGGTAGTACTGAAAATATTGTGTCTATTTCTTTTTAAAAAAACTTCAATTTATAAATTTTTTCATAGTTAAATCATCAATAATAGGCTCAATAAGTAATAAGAAGCGTTCTAAATGTTCAAAGTATTCCTGCTCAACCGTACACTGAAAAATAGCTAACATTTTGATTGTTAGCTATTTTTGTTTTGTGGATTCACTCAGTTCAAACCAATCTGATCGGTTTATTCACTTTTTGATTTTCTCAATATTCTGACCCTAAGCTACTTATGAATTTAGGTTTTTGACCATTTTGATTTTTGTTTTTTTTATTATTTTGAGTTTCAGATCTTTAATTTTTGTTCTGTTTTTCAGGATAATTTATCTTTCAAAAGAATCTTGAATGGGGACTTTTGAACTATTATTTGATGCTTTTATATTTAGTTTTACAATTTCTCTAATAAGTTTAGTTATTGAGTTGCTCCAATTGTTTGATTTACGGTCATTTTTCAAACAACAATTTTAAAAAATCTTTATGGTCCTTTCCCTGTAGCTCTCTGGCTCGATATTAAGTGTTAGAGGTAATCTGGTCGGAGACCAGGTTTTTAGGAGCTATAGATGTAGTTCTGGTGAAAGGTTGCGTGCTATAAATCTCATTCATATTGGTTAGTTCAAATCATAGAGCCAAAGAAATAAAATAGAGGTGCCTTTTCGATAAGTTGCTCATACTAAGCTCTTGGATCGGTAAATGTTAAAAAGTGTGTAAAAGTTTGAAACTATTTCTAAAAACTGACAAAATATTGCGCTATTTTGTATATTAATACTCATTTTTGAACACTTATAAATTAGGCTAATAATAGCTGGTATGGCTTTAGATTTAAAATTTCTTGAAGGAGAGATCATCGATCAATATTTGAACGACGAAAACCCACGTCCGTGGATTTTGGGGTTTTCCGGTGGAAAGGATTCAACAATGCTTTTACAACTCGTTTGGCTCGCCATTAGAAAGATTGATCCCATTTTAAGAAATAGGCATGTTTATGTGGTTTGCAATGATACCCTCGTAGAAAATCCACGTATTGCAAAGTTTATACATGTCACTTTAGATCACATCCAAAAGTCTGCCGCAGCAGAAGGAATGCCAATTTCCGTTCAGCAGACCAGCCCCCGACTAGAAGATACTTTTTGGGTGAATTTATTAGGTAAAGGTTATCCAGCTCCAAATAATACATTTCGTTGGTGTACAGATAGACTTAAAATAGATCCTACCACACAGTTTATTAAATCAAAGATATCTGAAGTGGGAGAAGCTATTATCTTATTGGGTACAAGGAGTGATGAAAGTAATAGTAGGGCTAGGAGCATAGAACGTAGTAAAATCCACATTGATAGTGAAAGGCTACGTAAACATATTTTACCAAATGCATTTGTTTTTGCGCCTATCAAAGATGTGGAAACGGACGAATTATGGACTTATTTGCTTCAGGTAAATCCACCTTGGGGGGGGACACATAGAGATTTAATTACCCTGTACCGAAATGCATCTGGAGGAGATTGCCCATTGGTAATTGATACCACTACGCCTTCCTGTGGGCAAAGCCGTTTTGGTTGCTGGGTCTGTTCGGTTGTAAAACGTGACAAGTCGATGGAAGCATTAGTTGATAATGGCGAAGAGTGGATGGAGCCATTGATTGAATTTAGGGATATGTTAGTTGATTATAGAAATGACAGAACATGGAGACAAACTTGGCGCAGAAATCAGGATCAAGATGATTCCGATGAGAATAATTGGGGACCTTATACGCCTGAAAAAAGAGCATTTATGTTAGAAAGACTGTTAAATGCTCAAAAAGAAGTACAGCAAGAAGACCCTAATTTAATATTGATAAACTATCAAGAATTAGTGGCGATACAAGTTATATGGCATAGGGACTCAATATTTGATCTCAGTGTAGCTGATATATATAATAAAGTTTATCAAACTCACATGACCAAAGAAGAATTTTCGGATGATCAGGTGTTTGAAAAAGACTTGCTAAAGCAAGTTTGTGAGAGCGATGAAGACTTTAAGCTGATTAATGAATTGTTAGAACTTCAAAAATCTAAGATTATTCTAGTAAATAAATACGGTATACAGAGTGATTTAGAAAATCATATTGTAAATGATGCCAATAAGAGAACTGCATGTTAATTGATCAAATTAAACTCAACAATTTTAGAGCCTACCAAGGCCTGCAAGCATTGTCTTTGTCTACTAATCCAGAGCAACACGTAACCATTATATCAGGACAGAACGGTTTTGGTAAGACTTCATTGCTAACTGCGTTGGTTTGGGTTTTATATGGTAAACTAATGGCAGATGTTGATGAACGCTATCGTAAAGAAATTTATGAAAGTGGGGGCTATCATCGTTATGCTTTTAAATTGATGAATAGAAATGCGCTGCAAATCGCAACAGAAAAACAATCAATTTTAGATGAAAAGTATGCCTTAACCCAAAATATATTAGAGAAACAACAAATTAAAGCGGAAATTAAGGCTTTGTATAGCTTTAGTGCTAGCATTACCTTAACCAATATATTTATACCCCATCTCTCTTGTAATGATTTAACAATTATTAGAACTTACAACACTCAGAATGAAGGAGAAGAGTTGGAAATTTTAATTGATGGTAAATCAAATGAATTGACTAAAACTATCGGTCAGGAGATTTTTATTAACGACTTTATTTTACCTAAAGAGATTGCCAAATTCTTTTTCTTTGATGCCGAAAAAATTACAGCTTTAGCTGAAGTTAAAAATATAGATGAAAAGCTGTATTTCAGTAAGGCTTATAATGAAGTTTTAGGAATAAAAAAATATACTGATTTAAAATTAAACTTAGAAAATCTACAGTTAAGGATTACAAAAAAATCAGCGTCTAAGGGAGATTTTAAAAAAATAGAGGAACTGCAAAATAAGCTAAGCCAATTAGAGAGCCTAATTGAAGTTAGAAAAGAAGATTTAGATAGAAAAGAGCAAGAAATAATCATCAAGAAAAGTGATCTAACGGATGTACAGGAGAAACTGATTAGGGTTGGTAGTGCTTTAAGTAATGAGGAGCTACAAGAGTATCGTAAAATGCGTATCAACTTAGGTGAGGCAATTGCCAGAAACAAAAGCAATTTTGCCGAACTTTTAGAGCTGGCACCATTTGCAATGCTTGCTGGTAAAATGAAAAAGGTTCATCAACAAATCTCACTTGAGGAAAGACAACAACATATAAATTTAGTTAATGATCTGCTTCAAGAGAAATATGAAACACTAAAAAGTGCTTTCTTATCCTTTGGTGAGACAATCCCTCAACTTGAAGTTGAACTGATTCTACAAGATCAGCTAGGTAGAATAGAGAGTACCAATGAAAAAATTTTATTAGGCTTTACTCAAAATCAAATCAATCAATTTAGTGCGGTTTACAACAATTTGCAAAATGCCTATGCTAAACAGTTTAGAGCTTTAGTAACAGAAGGGAAGCGCTTACAAAGCAGTTATAATATCACAAACAAAAAACTTCAGGATGCAGATAAAAAATCCGGTGATCCAGTTATACAGGCTTTAAAAATTTCGTACCAAGAACTAAATAATGAAGTTGAGCAGCTTTCTTCAAAGATAGTAGCTATCAAAGTAGACTTAGGAATGTTTGATAGGGAGACAGCTACACTAAGTCGCCAACTCTCTGAACATACCAAGCACATTAAGGTAGAAAAACAGGATCTTCAAAAAACAGAAACCTCTACAAGGTTAATTAAGCAGTTAGAGAACTTTATCTACCAGCTTAAATTAAAGAAAAAAGCTTCATTAGAAAAGAATATCAAAAAAGAATTGAATGCTTTGATGCATAAACAAAATTTTGTGGATTTTGTCGAAGTGAAAATAGATGGAGATCTTATAGATATTGATTTGTACGATATTCATGGTAATTCTATCAACAAGGAGGGGCTTTCTAAAGGTGAACAACAACTCTATGCTACTGCATTATTAAAGGCTTTGGTAACAGAATCTAATATTCAGTTTCCTGTATTTATAGATAGTCCATTGCAAAAATTGGATAAAAAACATGCGGCAAATATTATCAAAGAATTTTATCCATTAGTTTCTAATCAAGTGGTATTATTTCCTTTGTTAGAGAAAGAATTGTCTGAGCATGAGTATGCCATGCTGCTACCTAAGATAGGTAAGGCTTATCTAATTAAACAGGCAGCTAACCACGCTTCTTCTTTTGCAGATTTATGGCCTGCCGATTTATTTAGTCAATTTAACCAACAGATTCATGTTCACTAGTATAAGGACTTCAAAGGCTAATAAAGAATTGGTTACTCAATTAACCAATAAACTGAATTTGGGTGCAGAAAATGTGATCGCTCGTTTAGCTTTTAGTTATTCTTTGGCTAAAGAACGTAAGCTAAAGCTGAATGAAATTGATGATGCACAAGGTAAAGAATATAATATCAAAGTGTTATTTGGAAACTATCAAGAGATATACTTGTCTCTTGTAGCTATACACTATCGTATACCAGTTGCAGACAAAGACATATCAAAATATGTTAAAATGCATGTGGATGATGGATTGACCTTGATAAATAAAGAAGTCTCAGAAAAGGGTTCGATTACTGGAAATGATTTTTTAATTAATGAGATAGAAAAAGGCATTAATAATTATGAGTTCTTAGTGTAGGTTTCCTATGCAGTATTCAATGTTGTATATTCAAGTATTTGTTATTGACGTTTAATTTGTTAGTTTTAAAAAACTATATTTTAACTTTAACGCTCTAACATGTCCAATATAATATCCGACAGTGTCATCGTATACAGGAGGCTGGAAAAGGTTTATAAAGAAAGTATCCATAAAACTTTAGAAACGCCATGTAACCAACTCAAAGAGATTTTTAGTAATCTTCTAGATGAAAAATCAGGGGAATATTCTTTAAGGAAAGACAATTCTGTTTACGATACCAAATATTATTATCTAAAGACCAGAGTAAAAGATCCAGAGAGCTTTTATGAAAAGCTAATTAGAAAGGAACTAGGTATAGTGCTAACTAATAATTTAGACCTTTTAGGTAATGATGACAGTGCTTTCAGTCAAAAGAAGGCTCAAGTTGTTAGTGCGATACAAAAAATCGATGATATTATTGGTTTAAGAATTGTAACTGAATTAAAGTGTGATTGTAAGAGTGTGCATAACCTGCTTAAAAATAGTGCGGAATTTTTCTTACAACATCAGATTAAATTAGAAAATATAAGTGTCCAACCAGAAAAAATGCGAAATGGGCTCGATATTTATCGAATTAAAGGTATGTATCAAGACTTGTATGGTTTCGAACTACAGATTAAGAGTAAGATAGATGAAACGTGGGGTGATCTCGATCATACATTGTTTTATAAAGATTATACCATTACTCCGATAAAGGATACAGTTCAAATCACAATGAACAATGTCGGTTTGTTATTAGATAAAATTGAAACATTATTATATGATTTAAGAGAGTCTGGTGGAAAGTATGATCTGAATGCAGCGTTTATTAGTTTACAGAAGTCATTTGAAGATGAATTAGGTCCTATACTTAAGGCAAAGTATGGTGTCACATATAACATTAAAGAACTAGCGCCGTATTTACAATATTTTAAATCGAAAATAAACGTTGGTGATGCCACTATAACAGATTTAGATTTTGATTTGTTGGAGCTTGCTGGAAGCGATAGCTTTATAGAGAGTTATAAATCTATTAGACAGCGAAGCTTAGTTCTAATGAACCTAGAAGCAATTTACTTAAATTGGTTACAACTCTCTGGAAAGGAAGTTAAAGCTGATAATATAGACGAAATCTTATTAAATTATATTTTTACTGTAAGAGATTTTATTATTTCGAACATTCATGTTAATGAATTTGATTTTAATAGCCATTTTGATCGTTTAGTTTCTTATGGAGCTGGACCAGAAATTTTTTTAGATACAGAGATGCATAAAAAATCTATAGCTATACAAAATAGGATATTCGAAATATTAAGAGATGAATATCAAAGTGAGGAGGATATTATGAAAGGAATAGCTCATCTTTTCTCGGTAAATGATTTCAAAGGGAATATTAACAAATTGATTTTAGACTTGAAGAACGAGGGGACAGACATAGATACAGCTTTATTCGAAATAAAGAGTCAGGTAGAAAAGTCTAATAATGATATCGATAAAAGTATAGGCATGTCTGTATTGGCCATTTTAGAAACTTTAGCATCATAATTATGGCATCAAGAAAATTTCCGGTTTTAAGGTATCAACAAGGTGATACTTTGTATTTGAGCTTAGTACTGCCGTTCGCAGTTTTAGATGAAGCTAGTGAAGTGAAAGTTTATGCGGTAGATTCAGATGGATATCAAAGGCAACCTAACCCACTGCACTATAACAAAATAAAAAATGCAGCTCTAGATAAAGAAGTTAAGTTTAGATTACCAACTGCGATAGTGCTCGGAGGGAATAAATCAACTATTGAGACATATCTTTCGAAGGATTCAAATGGAGTTTGGAATATAGAAATGCCAGAAGGGCAAAAAATATTCAGAATAGTTGATGGACAACATCGAGTATATGGTTTGAGGGAGGCAGCAAAAAAAGATGCGAGCTTTAATGATTATGAGTTAAGCGCAATAGTTTTATTAACGCCAGAAGATCAAAAATCTATTGAATTAGAGGTATTTACTGATATCAATTCAAAGAGTAAAAGAATAAATACAGATTTAGCAGAACTGGCTAAATTCGACTATCAAATTAAGGAGAGAAAAATACCAAAAGGTGGAATTAATAAGCATATTGCAATTAAAACGGCATATCATTTAAAAACTGATTTTAAAGACGGTATATGGCACTATGGGATAAAATTCGATATCCATTCTGAAAACGCACTTGGGATTATAGGTGTATCTATTTTTTCTGAATCTATAGAAAAGATTATTGAACGTTATCTAGTAGAACATCCAGAGCATTTAGCATTAGAAGGAGATGATTTAATTAAGTATTGCTCAGATGCCTCCGAGTTACTGAGCAAATTTATAAATAACATCTGGAATAATATTATACGTTTGAAATGGGAGGGAGCCTTTAAAGAAGACATTGTTAAAAATGATGACGGCGAAATTGTCAAGGTTTTTTATGATAAAAACTATTACATACAGAAAGGGTTAGGGATAAAATCTCTTAATCCCTTAATAGGTGACATAGTAAGAGATAATGGCTTTGATAAAGAAGCAGTAGGATTAATTAGAAATGTTATACTAGGAAGTAAAATCAGGATTAATCATTGGCAAAATGGAGGTCCGTTTTCAGGTTTTAATTCAGAATCTGGTTTCAAAAAAATAAAAGACGCTATTAAAGGTGATGGTTTAAGTTTGTTCTTTTAATATTTTGATCGATCATGCCTAAAGAACTATAAACGAAGCAATCACTGAAGCTTTAAAAAGAGAAAATAAACCCTTGAGAGTGCGTGAAATATGCAAAAGAATTTCTGAAGACGATTTATATCGTTTTAACGCCGCTAATCCTGAGCATATAGTTAGAACACAACTAAGAAGGCATAGTGAGAATCTAGATTTTCCGACGGCAAATAAGAAGAAGC
>Ga0157371_10005676_pt1 | contig 10472 bp, 7 predicted proteins | sample C45metaG_FD_113462 | JGI IMG/M metagenome (GOLD analysis project Ga0157371, IMG submission 113462) | Corn rhizosphere microbial communities from Kellogg Biological Station, Michigan, USA - C4-5 metaG | ecosystem: Host-associated > Plants > Roots > Rhizosphere > Soil | place: USA: Michigan...
GCCCTGCGCGAGCACCCGCTCCTGAAAAAACGCAACAAAAATGGCTGGGAACGCCGTGAGTTGATGAACCAATACTTCGACACGCCTGAGCGCGACCTGGCCCGCGCCAAGGTTGCCCTGCGCCTGCGCAAGGATGGCGAAGAAGTGATTCAAACGCTCAAAACCCGTGGCCAGAGCGTCGCCGGTCTGTCCGAGCGTAACGAATACGACTGGAACCTGCCCAAAGCCAAGCTCGACGTGAAAAAACTCGACGGCGAATGCTGGCCGGTCGAGCTGGCCGAACTGGACAAGAAAACCCTGAAGCCGATCTTCACCACCGACTTCGTGCGCGAACGCGCCGAAATCGCCTGGGGCCGTGGCAAGACCAAAGTGGTCATCGAAGCCGCGCTGGACCTGGGCCACGTGGTGGTGGGCAAGCAGAAAGAAGAAATCTGCGAGCTGGAACTGGAACTGCGCGAAGGCGAACCCGCCGCGTTGCTGGAACTGGCCGCCGAGCTGGCTGCAACCCTGGCCCTGATGCCGTGTGACATCAGCAAGGCCGAGCGCGGTTATCGCTTGTACGACGCCAACAGCTACTCGCTGAGCCTGCCCGCGCCGCAGATCACCGCCGAAACGCCGCTGGACGACGCCTTCGCTGCCTTGGCCTGGCACTTGCTGAGCAGCAGCCAGCGTCTGGCCGAACAGTACCGCTTCAATGGCCATTGGCGCCTGTTGCTGGACTGGGTCGAAAACCTGGCGGAATTGCGCGCACTGTTGAGCAGTCTGGGCCAGGCCGCACCGCGTCAGTCGACTCACGATTTGCGCATAGCGCTGGATGCCTTGCTCGAAGACTGGCGTCCACTGGTGCAAGCCGGTATCGACGACGAAGACGTGCGCAAAGCCGCGCCGGAGCAGTTCCTTGAGGAACTGGAAGACCCACGCTGGGGCTTGTTCTCGCTGAACACCTCGCGCTGGTTGCTGGCCCGCACCTGGACTGCCGACCGTAACGTGCGTGGCAACCGCCAGGGCGCTGCGCAACTGGGCAGCTGGCTGCCGCGTCTGCTGGGTGAAGAAGCCACGTCCCTGCAATTGCAGCGTTATCAGCAGCAGCCGGAAGACCTGGCTGAGCAATTGCCGCGCATCGAGCGCATCCAGGCTTGGCTGCATCACGCCCGTAACGTGCTGGACATCCCGGAAATGGATCGCCTGTACGGTGAGCTGAAACTGTTGGCGCAACTGGCCAACGAGCCAATCACCGATGAGTCGCTGGATGCGCGCAAGCAGCAGGCGATTGCGGTGTATCAGAATCGTGCGTGGAAGATGCTGCTGCGCATGTGATACCCGGCGCTGATCGTTCCCACGCTCTGCGTGGGAACGATCAAGCACAGTCACCGCAAGGCTTCAGACCGGCAAACTCGTCGTCGACTTGATCTCCGACAACGCCACAATCGAGTTCACCTCCTGTATCCCCGGCACCATCGACAGCTTCTCGAAGAAGAAGCGCTCATACGCCTCGATGTCCGCCGTCACGATCCGCAGCAAGAAATCCACCGACCCCATCAGTACGTAACACTCCAGCACTTCGGGAAAACCGCGAATCGCTTCGGTGAACTCAGTGAAGTTCGAACGCCCGTGCGCGTTGAGTTTGATCTCGGCGAAGATCTGCGTGTTAAGGCCGATCTTCTTGCGATCAAGCAGCGTCACCTGACCGCGAATGATGCCCTCCTCTTTCATGCGCTGAATCCGCCGCCAGCACGGCGACTGCGAGAGCCCCACCTGTTCGGCGATCTGCGCACTGGAGAGCGAAGCATCCTCCTGCAGCAATGCCAGAATCTTGCGGTCGTAGCCATCCAGCTCGCTGTGCATAACAAAACCTTTAATTGGTGCAATATTGAATTAAACGATTCGATAAATCGGCTATATGGCCAATCATAGATAAGAAATGCCCGGCAACGAATGTAAAAATTCCTCCAGAGAATTTGGAGATCGACCATGCCCCCTTTGGAAGCCGTCAACACCCTGCCCACCCGCGCCGATGTCTGGAATGTCAGCAACGCTCACTGCCGCGTCCGCTATCAATTACTGGCCGAGGCCGAGCCGGACCTGCTGTGCAGAGCCCTCAACTTTTTTGCGTTGCAGTGCCTGACGCCGCAACAGGTCAATGTGCAGCGCACGGACGATCGGCTGGTGATCGACATCGTCATGGACGGCCTGAGCTGGCATCGGGCCGAAGTGATCGCGGAAAAACTACGTAACTTGATCAGTGTGTTTTCGGTGGACCTGCAAATCGCTGATGCGGCCCGGAATGAACCGGTTCACGCGGTTGGCTGACAAACCTCGACACGGCTTCGTCGAGTAGTGGCCCAACGGTCGGTGGCTGCGCGGCTATCCTCTGCGCACCGTTGTTCATGAGGAGCCCGCATGTCCGTTCAACTTGCCATTCAGGACCGCTGGCTTGATCTCAATGATTTGCTGCGCGAACTGGTCGCCCAAGGCTTTATCAGCCAGGACTCGGCCGAACACGCGCTCAATGCCCGCCGCCGCCACGCCGCCAGCAGCCAGATGCATCCACTGGAATTCATCGCCAGCCAACACCTGGACGACCTCAGCCGTCCCGGTAAACACCTGGACCTGGAAAGCCTGACCCTGTGGCTGTCGCAACAGGCCGGTCAGCCTTACCTGCGCATCGACCCGCTGAAGATCAACGTCGCGGCCATCACACCACTGATGTCCTATGCCTTCGCCCAGCGTCACAAGATTCTGGCGGTGTCCGTCGACCGCGACGCGGTGACCGTGGCCAGCGCCCAACCTTACGTCAACGGCTGGGAAGCCGACCTGACCCACGTGTTGAAGCTGCCGATCAAACGCGTAGTGGCCAACCCGGTGGACATCCAGCGCTTCAGCGTCGAGTTTTTCCGTCTGGCCAAATCGGTCAGCGGCGCGACCACCACCGATCAAAAAACGAGCAACCTGGGCAACTTCGAACAACTGCTCAATCTCGGTGCCAGCGACCAGGAACCGGACGCCAACGACGCGCACATCGTCAACATCGTCGACTGGTTGTTCCAATACGCATTCCAGCAACGCGCCAGCGATATCCACATCGAACCCCGGCGCGAGCAAGGCACCGTGCGCTTTCGCATCGACGGCGTGCTGCACAACGTCTACCAATTCCCGCCACAGGTGACGATGGCAATCGTCAGTCGCCTGAAAAGCCTCGGGCGGATGAACGTAGCGGAAAAGCGCAAACCCCAGGACGGACGGGTGAAAACCAAGACGCCGGACGGCGGCGAAGTCGAGTTGCGGCTGTCGACGTTGCCGACCGCGTTCGGCGAAAAAATGGTCATGCGGATCTTCGACCCGGAAGTGCTGCTCAAGGATTTCGATCAACTGGGGTTTTCCGCCGAAGACCTGCGCCGCTGGCAGGACATGACCCGCCAGCCCAACGGCATCATTCTGGTCACCGGACCGACCGGTTCAGGCAAGACCACCACGCTGTACACCACGCTCAAGAAGCTGGCGACACCGGAGGTCAACCTCTGCACCATCGAAGACCCGATCGAGATGGTCGAGCCCGCCTTCAATCAGATGCAGGTCCAGCACAACATCGACCTGACCTTTGCTGCCGGAGTGCGCGCGTTGATGCGACAGGACCCGGACATCATCATGATCGGCGAAATCCGCGACCTCGAAACCGCTGAAATGGCGATCCAGGCCGCGCTCACCGGTCACTTGGTGCTCTCGACGCTGCACACCAACGATGCGCCGAGCGCCATCAGTCGCCTGCTCGAACTCGGCGTGCCGCATTACCTGATCAAGGCCACGGTGCTCGGGGTCATGGCCCAGCGACTGGTGCGAACCTTGTGCCCCGATTGCAAGGCCCCGCTGAGCTTGGGCGAAGAAGACTGGCAAACCCTGACCAAACCCTGGCAAGCGCCACTGCCCACCAACGCCCAGCGCGCCATCGGTTGCCTGGAATGCCGCGACACCGGCTATCGCGGTCGCGCCGGGGTCTACGAAATCATGCAACTGACTGACGGCGTCAAGGCGCTGATCAATCCCGATACCGATTTGCTCGCGGTGCGGCGACAGGCGTTCAAGGAGGGCATGCGCAGCCTGCGATTGTCGGGGGCACAGAAAGTGGCGGCAGGATTGACCACGGTCGAGGAGGTACTACGGGTGACTCCACAAAGCGAGCAGAAGTAGGCTGGGCGTCACGGAACTCGATTGAGGGAATGGCAATCAAATCCCTTAGTTAACCCAGTGGAGTACCCCTATGCGTCTCAAACTTGCTGTCGCTACCCTCGCCTTGTTGTCCCTTCCAGTCGGTTCGGCGATGGCCGATAGCTTTTGGCGTAACGTCATTTCGTCCGGTGCAACCACCGGTTCGACCTACCTGACTTTCAAGGATCACAAGCTGATCGTCGCAGCCCAGGACGATGCCGGCAGCTTTGTTGCCAGTGATGGCGGCATCCGCGGTCCTTATCTGGAAGCCGCAATGAAGAAAGTCCGCGCCGACAACCCGGGCCTGCAGGCCACGGACATGGAACTGGCGAACGCGATCCTCGCGAAGAATGCCGTTGCTTCCGAGTAAGCGTTCCAGCTGAACAAAAATGCCGCTCACATGAGCGGCATTTTTTATGGCTTAAACAATCCCCTGTGGGAGCGAGCTTGCTCGCGATAGCAGTGGATCAGTCGAAATCGCCAGTGACTGCTACACCGCTATCGCGAGCAAGCTCGCTCCCACAGGGGGTGTGTTTAGCAGGAGATCAGCGGTAATCGTCCACCGGGACACACGCACAAAACAGATTCCGATCCCCATAAACGTTATCCACCCGATTCACCGCCGGCCAATATTTGTGCGCCTTGGTGTGTGCATCCGGCGTCACCGCTTGCTCAATGCTGTAAGGCCGCTCCCACACCCCGGTGATATCGGCCAAGGTATGCGGCGCACGCTTGAGCGGGTTGTCTTCGGCTGACCAGTTGCCATTCTGCACTTCAGTGATTTCGGCGCGGATACTCAGCATCGCCCTGATAAACCGGTCCAGTTCGGCCTTCGATTCACTCTCGGTCGGCTCGACCATCAAGGTCCCCGGCACCGGGAACGACATGGTCGGCGCATGGAAGCCGTAATCCATCAAACGTTTGGCGACGTCTTCTTCACTGATACCGGTTAGCGCCTTCAGTGGCCGCAAATCCAGAATGCATTCGTGAGCGACTCGCTCATTACGCCCGGTGTAGAGCACCGGAAACGCGCCGGACAAATGTTGCGCCAGGTAATTTGCGGAAAGGATCGCCACCTCGCTCGCATCCGCCAGTTGCGGCCCCATCATCGCGATGTACATCCAGCTGATCGGCAGAATGCTCGCACTGCCCCAAGGCGCCGCACTGACCGCGCCGTTCTGCGCCAGCGGTCCATCGATGGGCACCACCGGGTGATTGGCGACAAACGGCGCCAAGTGCGCGCGCACCCCGATCGGTCCCATGCCTGGCCCGCCGCCGCCGTGGGGAATGCAGAAGGTCTTATGCAGGTTCATGTGCGACACATCGGCGCCAATGTCCGCCGGACGCGCCAATCCAACCTGAGCATTGAGGTTGGCGCCATCCATGTACACCTGACCGCCGTGACTGTGGATGACTTCACAAATCTCGGTGATGCCTTCCTCGTACACGCCATGGGTCGAAGGATAGGTGGCCATCAGGCAGGCGAGTTTGTCGCCCGCCTCCGCAGCTTTGCCTTTAAGGTCATCCAGATCGACGTTGCCCGCCTCATCGCATTCGACGATCACCACGCGCATCCCGGCCATTTGCGCCGAAGCCGGGTTGGTGCCGTGAGCCGACGACGGGATCAGGCAGATATCCCGCGCCCCCTGTTGTCGACTCTCGTGGTATTTGCGAATTGCCAACAACCCGGCGTACTCGCCTTGAGCCCCGGAGTTGGGCTGCATGCAGATCGCATCGAAACCGGTAATCGCGCACAGCCAACGCTCCAGTTCTTCGATCATCAGCGCATAACCCACCGCTTGCTCCCTCGGCGCAAACGGGTGCAGGTTGGCAAATTTCGGCCAAGTGATGGGGATCATCTCGCTGGTCGCATTGAGTTTCATGGTGCAAGAACCGAGAGGAATCATCGACTGGTTCAACGCCAGGTCTTTGTTCTCCAGTTGCTTGAGATAGCGCAGCATCTCGGTTTCGCTGTGATGGGTGCTGAACACCGGATGGCGCAGATAAGGCGAGGTACGCAGTAGCTCGTCGGGAATGCCGCAATCCAGAGTTTCGGCGTCCAGTTCGTCGACGTTAAGCCCATGATCGGAACCGAGGAACACATCAAACAACTTGGCGACCGTGGTTTCGTCGCAGGTTTCGTCGAGGCTGAGCGCCAATTGCCCGCGCCCCAGAATCCGCAGGTTGATCTGCCCGGCCTGGGCGCTTTCGATGATAGCGGTCTGCGTACCTCCAACCTCCAGGGTCAAGGTGTCGAAGAAGTGTTTGTTGAGCCGGGTGATGCCGTGGCGTTCAAGACCGGTCGCGAGAATGCAGGTCAGCCGGTGCACCCGCTGGGCAATCCGCTTCAAGCCTTCAGGGCCGTGATAAACCGCGTAGAAGCTGGCGATATTGGCCAGCAGCACTTGCGCGGTACAGATGTTCGAATTGGCCTTCTCCCGACGAATATGCTGCTCGCGGGTTTGCAGGGCCATACGCAACGCGGTGTTGCCGCGCGCGTCCTTCGAGACGCCGATGATGCGCCCGGGAATGGCTCGTTTGTATTCATCGCGACTGGCGAAAAAAGCCGCGTGAGGACCGCCGTACCCCATGGGTACGCCGAAACGCTGGGATGAACCGAACACCACATCGGCCCCCAGTTCTCCCGGTGGCGTCAGCAACAGCAGGCTCAGCAAGTCTGTGGCGACGCACGCAAGGGCTTGCTGGGCATGCAGGTGATCGATCAATGGACGCAGGTCGCGAATCTCGCCGTGGGTGTCGGGATATTGCAGCAACGCGCCGAATACCTGATGCGCTTTCAGGTTATCCAGTGCATCGATGATCAACTCGAAACCGAAGCCTTCGGCGCGGGTCTGCACCACGGAAATGGTCTGCGGGTGGCAATTCTCGTCAACGAAGAACACATTGCTCTTGGACTTGGCGACACGTTTGGCCAAGGCCATGGCTTCAGCGGCGGCCGTGGCCTCATCGAGCAACGAAGCATTGGCCAGTTCGAGGCCCGTGAGGTCGATGGTCAATTGCTGGAAATTGAGCAGCGCCTCGAGCCGGCCTTGCGCGATTTCCGGTTGGTAAGGCGTATAGGCAGTGTACCAACCAGGATTTTCCAGCACGTTGCGAGCAATGACATTCGGCGTGAGCGTGCCGTGGTAGCCCATGCCGATCAGGCTGGTCCAGACCTGGTTCTGTTCGGCGTAGCCGCGCAGCTTGGCCAGCGCGGCTTCTTCGTCGAGGGCGGGCGGCAAGTCGAGTATCCGGTTCAGGCGGATTCCCGGCGGAACAGTTTGCTCGATCAGCTCCACTCGACTACCCAGACCGAGACTGTCGAGCATCGCCTGCTGTTCGGCGGCATCGGGCCCCAGGTGGCGGCGAAGAAAGGCATTGGGATCGCGTAACTGGCTCAAGGATGGCAACTGGGACATGACGGGCTCTCTCTTGACTGGCGCTCAACGTCGATGCAACACGGTCAAAGCAGCATAGCAGTCGATAATCATGCGGAGGGGCGTAGCGCGGTTGGCCAATTCGCATCATCATGTTTGGCGTATGCCTTATGTCCGCTGATCGGTGTCCATACTTATGAGCCAACTGCCTTTTCTGCCCTTTTCCAAACCCACCATTGACGAGGCCACAATCGCCGCTGTCGGCGATGTCTTGCGTTCAGGCTGGATTACCAGCGGTCCCAAGGTTCAGGCCTTTGAAGCGCAACTCTCGGAATATTTCGGAGGGCGCACAGTGCGCACCTTCAACTCCGGCACCTGCACCATGGAAATCGCCTTGCGCATCGCCGGGATCGGACCGGGCGATGAAGTGATCACCACGCCGATCTCCTGGGTAGCCACCGCCAACGTGATTCTGGAGGTCGGCGCCACGCCAGTGTTTGCCGACATCGACCCGGTCACTCGCAACATCGACCTGGATCAGCTTGAAGCCGCCATTACCCCGCGCACCAAAGCCATTATCCCGGTGTACCTCGCCGGGCTGCCGGTGGACATGACGCGCCTTTACGCACTGGCGAAAAAGCACGGGTTACGGGTAGTGGAAGACGCTGCCCAGGCGCTGGGCTCGAGCTGGAACGGACAGCGCATCGGCGCAACCGGCGACTTCGTGTCCTTCAGTTTTCAGGCAAACAAAAACGTCACCTCCTCGGAGGGCGGTTGCCTGGTGCTGAACACGGCCGAAGAAACCCGACTGGCGGAAAAGTACCGATTACAGGGGGTTACCCGCACCGGTTTCGATGGGCTGGACGTGGATGTGCTGGGCGGCAAATTCAACATGACCGATGTCGCGGCGGCTATTGGCCTGGGCCAATTTGCTCACATCGAGGCGATTACGGCTCATCGCCGTGAGCTGGCCAAGCATTATTTCGCCTGCTTCGGCGAGGACTTCGAAGCCCAATACGGCGCTCAACTGCCCCCGGCGGATTTCGAGAACAGCAATTGGCATTTATTCCAGCTGGTGCTGCCGGAACGCAAGGACGGCCTTGCGGCACGGGCCACGTTCATGGAGCAGATGCAGGCATTGGGTGTCGGTATTGGCTATCACTACCCGCCGATTCATCTGCTGAGCCTTTACCGCGAGCGCGGATTCAAGGAAGGCATGTTCCCGGTAGCAGAACGGGTTGGACGCCTGATTGTTTCGCTGCCGATGTTTACGGCCATGAGCAAAGCGGATGTCGAGCGATCGGTGGCAGCGGTGAAGACGGTTTTGCGAGCTGCCTGAAAAAACCAAAAAAAAGCCTCGAGTGATCGAGGCTTTTGCTTGTCTGGAGCTTACTCGCCGATGGCGGCTTTGTAGCCTGCGGCATCGAGCAGCTTGTCCAGATCGGCGGTGTTGCTTGGCTTGAGCTTGAAGATCCAGGCGCCGTACGGGTCGGAGTTGAGCAATTCAGGCGAACCGCTCAGTTCTTCGTTGACCGCGATCACTTCACCGGCAATCGGTGAGTAGATGTCAGAGGCGGCTTTAACCGACTCCACCACGCCGGCCTGATCTTCGGCAGCAAACACTTTGCCGACTTCGGTCAGTTCAACGAATACCACGTCGCCCAAGGCTTCCTGAGCGTGATCGCTGATGCCCACGGTGACGGTGCCATCGGCTTCCAGACGGGCCCATTCGTGACTTTCGGCAAAACGCAGGTCGGCAGGGATATCGCTCATGTTCTGTATCCTCAAGAAAATTGTCAGCGGTCGTTGCCCGCCAAAAAAGGTTAGATCAAGGTTTTGCCGTGGCGTACGAAGGTCGGTTTGACCACTCGGACCGGGTACCATTTGCCACGGATTTCCACTTCTGCGCGGTCGGCAGTTGCCATCGGCACGCGCGCCAGTGCAATCGACTTGCTAAGCGTAGGAGAGAAACTACCACTGGTGATCTCTCCTTCGCCAACATTGGCGATGCGGACCACTTGATGAGCGCGCAAAACACCACGCTCTTCAAGGACCAGACCGACCAGTTTGTGCTGAACGCCACCCGCCCGCTCGGCTTCCAGGGCAGTGCGACCGATGAACTGGCGCGTGGCCGGTTCCCAGGCAATGCTCCACGCCATGTTCGAGGCCAGTGGTGAAACGTCTTGATGAATGTCCTGGCCGTACAGGTTCATGCCGGCTTCCACGCGCAGGGTGTCGCGCGCGCCCAAGCCGATTGGCGAAATCCCGGCGCCGACCAGATCGTTGAAGAAACCCGGTGCCTGATTGGCCGGCAGAACGATTTCGAGCCCGTCCTCTCCGGTGTAACCGGTGCGCGCAATGAACCAGTCACCGTCCGCCAGCCCTTCGAAGGGCTTGAGCATCTGGATCAGGTTGCTGCGGGACTGGGTCACCAGTTCGGAGATTTTATGCCGGGCATGAGGCCCCTGAATGGCCAGCATCGCCAATTCGGAGCGCTCGTTGAGCTGCACATCGAAACCGTCGAGATGAGCCTGCATCCAGGCGAGGTCCTGGTTGCGGGTGGAGGCGTTGACCACCAACCGATAACCGTCCTCGAGTCGATAGACGATCATGTCGTCGACGATACCGCCACGCTCATTGAGCATGGTGCTGTACAAGGCACGGCCGGGGCTGTGCAGGCGCGCGACATCATTGGCCAGCAAATGCTGGAGCCAGGCTTTGGCCTGTGCACCGCTGACGTCGATCACGGTCATGTGGGATACATCGAATACCCCGCAATCGCGGCGCACCTGATGGTGTTCCTCGACCTGCGAGCCGTAATGCAAAGGCATATCCCAACCGCCAAAATCGACCATCTTCGCGCCGAGGGCGAGATGAAGGTCATACAGAGGC
>Ga0157371_10005678_pt1 | contig 10466 bp, 3 predicted proteins | sample C45metaG_FD_113462 | JGI IMG/M metagenome (GOLD analysis project Ga0157371, IMG submission 113462) | Corn rhizosphere microbial communities from Kellogg Biological Station, Michigan, USA - C4-5 metaG | ecosystem: Host-associated > Plants > Roots > Rhizosphere > Soil | place: USA: Michigan...
AGCGACTGGCCGAACGCTCCACCAGCGCGACCAAGCGCATCGAGACGCTGGTGCAGACGATTCAGTCCGATACCAACGAAGCGGTGAACTCGATGGAGCAGACCACCGCCGAGGTGGTCGCAGGTGCGCGACTGGCCGAGGACGCCGGCAGCGCGCTGGGCGACATCGAGCGCGTTTCGCACGATCTGTCCGCGCTGATTCAGAACATCTCCACCGCGGCGCGCGAGCAGTCCGCGGCGGCGACCGATATCTCGGTGTCGATGAACGCGATCCAGGAAATTACCTCGCAGACCTCGCAGGGCGCGAGCCAGACGGCCGACTCGATCGGTACCCTGGCGCAACTGGCAAGCGACCTGCGGCGTTCCGTGGCCCACTTCAAGCTGCCGGGATGATTTTGCTCGACGTGGGCAGCAGCCGGATGAATACACGCACAGTACGGGGGGCAGTCTCGCTGGTTTCGCAATGCCCGCATGGCGTGACCGCTGAGAGAGGCGCATGAGACTTCAAGACCACATCGATTTCACCACGCTGCAGTGGGTCAAGCCGGAACTCGACGACACCTTGTCGATCGCCCGCGAGGCACTGGAGTCGTACGTCGACAATCCGGGGAAGCGCGATTTCATGCGCACCTGCACGGATCATCTGCATCAGGTGCACGGCACGCTGAAGATGGTCGAGCTGTACGGCGCGGCGGCGGTCACCGCGGAGATGGAGGCCCTGGTCGGCGCGCTGTTGAACGACCAGGTGCTCCAGCGCGAGGAAGCCTACGCCGCCCTGATGCGTGGCCTGATGCAGCTGCCGGACTACCTGGAACGGCTGTCCAGCGGCCATCGCGACGTGCCGGTGGTGCTGCTGCCGCTGCTGAACGATCTGCGTGCCACCCGCGGGCTGGAACCGCTGCCCGAGTCGTCGATGTTCCATCCGAACCTCGACGCCTTCCTGCCGGAGCAGGCTCCGGCGGCGATGAGCGAGGCTTATGCCGCGGCGCACCGCGTGGAGCTGGCCGGTTTGCGCCTGCGTTTCCAGCAGCAGTTGCTGGCGTGGTTCCGCGGCCAGGATGCGGCCCAGCAACTGGTCGCCATGCGCAAGACCCTGCTGGCGATCACTGCGCGTTGTTATCACGTGCATGGCCGGCGCCTGTGGTGGATCGCCGCCGGGGTGCTGGAAGGTCTCGAACAAGGCATGCTCAGGGGGCACGCCCCCGAAGTGCGCCAGCTGATCGGCAAGGTGGATCGCAACATCCGCCTGCTGATCGAACATGGCGAGAACAGCCTGCGCGCGAGCGATGCCGACGAGGTGGCCTGCAAGCTGCTCTACATCGTGGCCCAGGCCAAGCAGCGCAGCCCGCACATGGAGCTGTTGCGCAGCACCTACGCGCTGGACAGCCTGCTGCCCGATGCCGGTGAACTGGAACACGCCCGCGGCTCGATGGCCGGGCACAACCGCGCCCTGCTCGATTCGGTGTCGCGCGCGCTCAAGGACGACCTGCTGCGCGTCAAGGAAGCGCTGGACCTGTTCCTGCGCGAGCAGGACGGCGATCCGGCCCAGCTTGCCGCCCAGGGCGAAGTGCTCGAACGGGTCGGCGACACGCTGGGCATGCTGGCGCTGGCGGTGCCGCGCCGCGTGGTCGGCGAGCAGCGCCGCGTGCTCGACGAAATCGCCAACCGCCTGCGTCCTGCCGACGAGGAAACGCTGCTGGATGTCGCCGGCGCGCTGCTCTACGTGGAGGCGTCGCTGGACGACCACATCGAGAGCCTCGGCTCCGAAGGCGAACCTGCCGCTGCCGCCGACCCCACGCAGGGGCTGCCGCGCAGCGAAGCGCTCGGCGTGGTCTCCACCCTGATGCAGGAAGCGATCGGCAACACCGGCAAGGTGAAGGACGCGATCGTTGCCTTCGTGGAGTCGGGCTGGCAGCACGATCGCCTGGCCGGTGCGCCGCCGTTGATGGACGAGGTGGCCGGCGCCATGCGCATGCTGTCCTCGCCGCGCCCGGCCGAACTGGCCCAGGGCGTGGGCCGGTTCATCGACTACGAATTGCTGCAGGACCGTCGCGTGCCCAGCGGTGCGCAGATGGATCACCTGGCCGACGCGCTGGCCGCGCTGGAGTACTACCTGGAGGCGGCGCGCGAGCACCGTGGCGGCCTCGAACACATCCTCGACGTGGCCGAGCACAGCCTGGCCCAGCTTGGCTACTGGCCGGTCCCGGCGCAGCGCGCGGCCGTGGAGGAGCCCGCGCCGGTCGCCGAGGCACCGGCTTCCGTTTCGCTCGAAGCCGAGCAGCACCCCGACCTCTCCGAGTCCGTCAGCCTGCTGCCCGGCGCCGATCTCGGCAGCCTGTTCGTCGGCGACGCGCAGGCGTCGCCCGAACCCACGCATGACCTCGACGGGCTGCGACTGGCGGAGACCGGCGCACCGGCGAGCCCGGCCAGCGCCGTCGGCGAGGACTGGGTCGAGATCGAGGAGCAGGTCACCGAACAGGTGCCCGTCGCCGATCCGCTGTCGGCAAACACCCGCTTCAACGCCGATGCCGAAGGCATCGACGACGACATCCGCGACATCTTCCTGGAGGAAATGCAGGAGGAGATCGACAACCTCGCGGTGGCCCAGAAGGATTGGCTGGCCGACCCGGCGCAGACGCCGGCGCTGGTCGGCATCCGCCGCTCGTTCCACACCCTGAAGGGCTCCGGCCGCCTGGTCGGCGCCGGCGTGCTGGGCGAGTTCGCGTGGAAGGTGGAGGACATGCTCAACCGCGTCCTCGACCATACGATCGAGCCGGACCAGAACGTGCAGGACGTGGTCCGCCACGCCATCGACGCGCTGCCGCAACTGCTGGCTGCGCTCAAGGGCGAGGGCGATCCGCAGGTGCCGCTCAGCGCGATCATGCAGGCCGCCGAGCGGCTGGCCGCGGGCCAGCCGGCACGAGTGGAAGACTTCATGCAGCGCGGTACCGAAACGGTCACCCGCACGGTGGTCCGCCGCGTGCCGCGCGCCACCGTCGACGCGGCCGACGTGCCGCGGGCCAGCCTTACCGATGCCGACGTGGCAAGCGCGGCCGCCGCCGAGCCCGTGCCGGCCGAGCCGGAACCGCTGGTGGACATGCCGGCGATGCCGCCGATCGATCCGGTGCTGCTGGAGATCCTGCGCAGCGAAGTTGCCCAGTACCTGCAGACCATCCGCACCGCGATCCAGCGTGGCGAAGGCGCGTTGCCGGTCAGCGAGGAGCTGCTGCGGGCCGTGCACACCTTGCACGGCGCGATCGCGATGGTCGACATCCCGCTGCTGACACAGTTGCTGTCGCCGCTGGAAGGCCTGTTCAAGCGCCTGCGCGCATCCGGCCAGCCGCTGCCCGCGTCGGGCGTGCGCCTGCTCGGCCAGGCGGCCGACGTGGTCGACCAGGTAATGGCCCAGTTCGACGCCCCGGCGTTGCCGTTGCCCAACGTCGACGCGCTCACCGCGCAGATCACCGAGATGCGCGACGACTACCCCGAGTCGCAAGTCGCGCATGTGATATTCGAGCCGCAAGCGGGCGATGATGCGGTGGACGAGCCGGCCATCGAGGCCGACACCGCCCGCGAGTCGACTCCGACCCTCGCCGAGCCGTCCGCGCCGGAAGGCGTCGATGCGGAAACCGGTCACGACGAGCACATGGATGCCGCTGCCGAGATGACCGCTGCGCTGCGCGCCTTCGAGCCCGACGCGGCCATCGCCGCGGCCAACGCCGCCGCCGAAGCTGCTCGCCAGGCCGCTGCCGAGCAAGCCGCAGCCGAGCAAGCTGCGCAGGAGGAGGCCGCACGCGAGCGGGCGGCTGCCGAACAAGCTGCCGCGGAACAAGCCGCGGCAGAGCAGGCGGAACAACTGGCGGCGGCGCAGGCCGCCGCGGAACAGGCGGCAGCCGAACAAGCTGCGGCCGAGCAGGCTGCCAAGCAGGCCGCCGCCAGGGCCGCCGCGACTCGGGTGGAACCGGCGCCCGCGTTCGTGCTGCCCGACGGTAGCCGCATCGACGCCGACCTGCTCGAAGTGTTCATCGACGAGGCGCGCGAGATTCTCGACAGCGCCGACGGCGTGCTCGCCAAGTGGCACGCCGATCCCGCCGATACGTCCTGCGTCGGCGAACTGCAGCGCGACCTGCACACGCTCAAGGGCGGTGCGCGCATCGCAGGCCTGGTGTCGGTGGGCGACCTCGCCCACGCGATCGAGACGGTGCTGGAAAAACCCATCCGCGACGCCGACAAGACCGGCACGCTGATCAGTGCGCTCGAGGCGAGCTTCGACCAGCTCAACACGATGGTCCAGCGCGTGTCGCAGGGCCACATGCCGGAGTATCCGCAGGCCGCGATCGACCACCTGCTGCAGCTTGCCGGCGCCACCGCGCTGGTCGGCGAGGCCGAACCCGCGACGGACGCGTCGCACGCGCCGGTGGAGGAGGCGCCGCAACCCGTCGCCCATGAGGACGAGCACAGCCTGCCCGAGCTGCTGCCCGAGACGGCGCGCGAGACGCACTCGCCACAGGAGCAGATCCGCGTCCGCGCCGACCTGCTGGACAACCTGGTCAACCATGCCGGCGAAGTGGCGATCTACCGCTCGCGACTGGAACAGCAGGTGGCCGGCTACCGCTTCAACCTGGTCGAGCTGGAACAGACCGTGGCACGCCTGCGCAGCCAGCTGCGCATGTTGGAAATCGAGACCGAGGCGCAGATCATCGCGCGCTTCCAGCGCGAGCATCGCGAGGCGGGCCTGACCGCGTTCGATCCGCTCGAGCTCGATCGCTACTCGCAACTGCAGCAGTACTCGCGAGCGCTGGCCGAGTCGGTGTCCGATCTGGTGTCCATCCAGAACATGCTGGATGAGCTGACCCGCCAGGCCGAAACCTTGCTGATCCAGCAGTCGCGGGTCAGCACCGAACTGCAGGACGGCCTGCTGCGCACGCGCATGCTGCCGTTCGACACGATGGTGCCCAATCTGCGCCGCACCCTGCGCCAGGCCGCGCAGGAAGAGCACAAGCAGGCCCAGCTCTACGTCGACGGCGCGCACGGCGAAATGGACCGCAACCTGCTCGACCGCATCAAGGCACCGTTCGAGCACATGCTGCGCAACGCCATCGCGCACGGCATCGAGAGTCCGGCCGAGCGGCGCAAGCTGGGCAAGCCGGCCGAGGGCGCGGTGCGCATCAAGGTGGCCCGCGAGGCGACCGAGGTGGTGGTGCGGGTCAGCGACGACGGTCGCGGCCTCAATCGCGAGGCTATCCGCAAGCGCGGCATCGAGCGCGGCATGCTGCGTCCGGAAACGCGGCCTACCGACAATCAGCTGCTGTCGCTGATCACCCAGCCCGGCTTCTCCACCGCCAGTCAGGTCACCCAACTGGCCGGTCGCGGCGTCGGCATGGACGTGGTCGCCAACGAGATCAAGCAGCTCGGCGGTTCGCTGTCGATCGAGTCGGAGGAAGGCCAGGGCACCACCTTCGTGCTGCGCCTGCCGTTCACCCTCGCCGTCACCCAGGCCATCCTGGTGCGCATCGGCGAGGCCACGTTCGCCATCCCGATGACCTCGGTACAGGGCGTGGCGCGAGTCAATCCGGAAGACCTGGCCGCACTGCTGGCCACCGACGAGCCATCGTTCCAGTACGGCAACGAGGACTACGGCGTCCACGACCTGGCCGAGCTGCTCGGCCTGCCGCCCGGCCTCGCCACCGAGGACGAACAGCAGCCGCTGCTGCTGACCCGCGCGGGCGACCTGCGCGCGGCCATCCGCATCGACGCCGTGCTCGGTTCGCGCGAGATCGTGGTCAAGTCGGTCGGCCCGCAGATCAGCTCGGTGCCGGGCCTGCTCGGTGCGACCATCATGGGCGATGGTTCGGTGCTGATCATTCTCGACCTGGCGCCGCTCGTACGTCACGGCATGATCCGCCGCGAGCAGCGCCTGGCCGAAGGCCTCAGCGCGGTCAAGGCGCCGGTCATCGAGGAGGTGCTGGTACGTCCGCTGGTGATGGTGGTCGACGACTCGATCACCATGCGCAAGGTCACGGGTCGCGTGCTGGAACGCCACGAGTACGAGGTCAGCACCGCCAAGGACGGTGTCGACGCGCTGGAGAAGCTGCACGAGCGCGTACCCGACCTGATGCTGCTGGACATCGAGATGCCGCGCATGGACGGCTACGAGCTGGCCACTCACATGAAGGCCGACCCGCGGTTGCGCGACGTGCCGATCATCATGATCACCTCGCGCAGCGGCGACAAGCACCGCCAGCGCGCGTTCGACATCGGCGTGGATCGATACCTCGGAAAGCCCTACCAGGAGGCGGAACTGCTGCTGCAGATCGCCGAGGTGCTGGAGCAACGTGCCGCGGAGCCGATTCATGACTGATACGCCACCCGCGGTCGCGCTGCTGTTCGACGACAGCGAACTCGGTGGGCATTTGCGCGATGCGCTGCACGAGCGCGGCGCGCGGATCGTCCACGAGGGCGGCGTGGCCGGGCTGAACCGCGAACTGCTGCAGCAGGTGGGCGCGGACGTACTGGTGATCAACCTGGACGACGACGCCGACGATGCGCTCGACCAGTTGTACGACATCATCGACGGCGACCGGCCGCGGGTGGTGTTCAACGATGCCCAGGCCAGCCGCGCGCTGTCCGGCTGGGATCGTGCGCGCTGGGCGCGCCACCTGGCGGTGAAAGTGCTGGCGATGGGCGACATCGACCCGCCGCGGCCCGAGGATGCGCGCGAGGTGCAGGTCGCGCCTGCGCTGGTCGCAGCGGTTGCGCCGGTGGTGACGGAGACCCTTGGTCGCGACGCGGTCGACGAGCCCGCGACCTTCGCCACGCCGGCAGAAGACGATCTGGCAGCGCCGATCGCGCAGGATATGGCGACGCCGCTGATGGCAGACGAGCCGCCGCCGGACCTGCCCGCCGACGAGCCGCTGCAGACCGCGGCCAACGAAGACGACGCTCCCGGCGCTGCGTTCGATGCGCACGCCGGCATTCCGTTCGATGACGAGATCGAGCCGGCGGCCGACCCCGGCATCACCGCCGAATCGGATGACCTGGCTGCCGAACTCGAGGCGCTGCTCGCCTCCGGCGAATTGCCTGACGAAGAGGACGAGCAGACGGTCGGCGCGGGCTTGCGCTTCACCGGCGACGAGGAACTGCCGCCGTTGCACGACGGCGACTTCGGCGTGGTGGAACTGGCCGATTCCGACGACGACGGCATCGCTCTGGACGAAAGCGCGCCGTCACCCGCGGTCGATGAGCTGGACTTTTCGGCGCTGGATGCCCCGGAGCTGACCGCCGAGGCGATGGATGCCGCCGCGTCGGTCGTGCCCGCCGCACCCGAGACGCCGGTGCGCGCGCCGGACAACTGGGCCTTGCTCGACGAGGAGGCGCCGGTCGAATCAAATGACAAGCCTGACGCCGCCGTGTTCGGCATCGAGAAACTCAGCGCCGCGGAATTCCTGGCGCCCGACGTGGAGCCGGTCGCCGCCGATCTGCAGCCGACCATGAGCCTGGAACTGGTCTCGATGGAAGAGGCGATTGCGCCGCAGGCCTTCGTGCCGGATCACGAGATGGTGCTGGACGAACTCGGCTCGGCGCTGAGCCGGATCGTGTTGCTCGGCGCGGCGGTCGATGGCGTCGACTCGGTGTGCGAGTTCATGCGCAGCTTGCCCGCCAGCACTCGCCTGACGTTCCTGCTGACCCAGCACCTGGGCAGCCACACCGAGCAGGAAATGCTCGCGCGGCTCGCCGAAAAGAGCCCGCTGCCGGTACGCGTGGCCGAAGCCGGCCGTCGCGTCGGCATGGGCGAGGTGCTGATGGTGCCCGCCGGCCAACAGGTTCGCCTGCGTCGCGACGGCAGCGTGGAGCTGCTTGCCGACGCCGCGCCGGAACCGTCGATCGACGCCAGCCTGAGCATGGCCGCGAACGGCTTCGGCCGCGATGCGGTGGCGATCGTCTTTGCCGGGCGCGGCAACGACGCGATCGCCGGCTCGCAGGCGATCCATGATCGAGGCGGCCAGGTCTGGGTCGAATCGTCGTCCGGGGATCATTTCGCCGACATGGTCAGCGGGATCTTCGCCGAGCGACTGGTCAGTTTCTCCGGTACGCCGTCCGAACTGGCGGCGCACCTGATCGAGGTGTTTCCATGAGTGATCCGTTGCCGCGTGAAATCCGCTGCGTGCTGGTGCCGGTCGGCGAAGCGCGCATGCTGCTGCCCAATGCCACGATCGCGGAGGTGGTGACGTACAGCGCGCCCGAGCCGGTCGAGGGCGCGCCGCACTGGCTGCTTGGCCGCATCGCCTGGCGTGGCTGGCGCGTGCCGCTGGTGTCGTTCACGCAGCTCGCCGGCACCGCCGAGGGCGACAGCGAGCTGGTGGTGCGCGTGGCCGTGCTCAAGGCGCTGGGCGGCGATCCGCGCCTGCCGTTCATCGCGGTGCAGACCCAGGGTTTCCCGCGCCTGACCACGCTCAATGCCGAGCTGATCATCCCCACCCACGACGGCAAGGGCTTGCCCGACGGCGTGCGCGCGCACGTGCTGGTACGCGACGACGTGGCGATGATCCCCGATCTGGAGTGGATCGAGGCGCATCTGCTCGACCTGCTCGATGCCGGCCAGGATGACGCTGCCGCCGGCGAGATGCCGCCGGACGCACCCGGCGCGGCCGACATCCTGCACTGAGTCCACGGCATCGGCGCGACTGCGCGTCGGTGGCGGGCCGTGTACATCCCGGCCCGCAACATCCGGATGGCGAAATTTGACGCGTTGTGCACCTTGTTGGGGTGATCGTTCGCCCCGGCGAACTCGCTCGGGCCACCGGGCAGGGGGCTCGCCTGTGGGGTCCACTTCGAGGAGCCGTTGCCATGCCGAGTTCGTGCCTGTCGTTTCCTGCTGCTTTGCGTCTGGCCCGCCGTCACCCGGCGGGCCTGCTTTTGGCGGCCTTGACCTTCGCGCTGACGCCACTGCCTGCCGGCGCCGCGACGCCGCAGGACAGCGCCGGGCCGGCCAGCGCATCGAGCACGCCGCCACCGGCGGATGCGACGAACCCGCGCCTGCCGGTGAAGAACCTGCAGCGCGTCGTCGTCACCGGCATTCGCGGCAGCATCGAGAAATCGCTGCAGGTCAAGCAGCAGTCCAACGAGATCGTGGAGGTCGTCTCGGCCGAGGACATCGGCAAGCTGCCCGACCCGAGCATCGCCGACAGCCTGTCGCGCCTGTCCGGCCTGGCCACCCAGCGCGGGCTGGACGGGCAGGCCAACCAGATCTCGATTCGCGGCCTGTCGCCGGACTTCACCGCCACGCTGTTGAACGGCCATGAACAGGCCTCGACGGGCGAGAACCGCGGCGTGGAATTCAACCAGTATCCGGCCGAGCTGATCAACCAGGTGGTGGTCTACAAGACACCCGATGCCAGCCTGCTGGGCCAGGGGCTGGCCGGCACCGTCGACATGCACACCATCAAGCCGCTGGACTTCGATGGCATGAAGCTGGCCGCGAACCTGCGCGGGCAACGCGGCAGCAACGGCTCGCTCAACCCCGGCTCCGGCGTGGGCGACTGGGGGAACCGCTTCAGCCTGTCCTGGATCGACCAGTTCTTCGACCACACGCTGGGCATCGCGCTCGGCGCGGCGCGCGAGGACGCGCCGATCCAGCAGCGGCAGTACCAGGCGTGGTGGTGGAGCGTGGACAACGGCACGGCCGGCATCGACCAGAACTGGGGCGGGCCGCATACGCCGGGCATGCCCGACAACGTGATCTCGCAGGAAGGCATGCAGTTGCGCGCGCTGTCGCAGGACCAGGTGCGCGACGGCGTGATGGGCGTGCTGGAGTGGGCGCCGAACGACACCTACTACTCGACGCTGAATCTGTTCTACTCCCGCTTCGACAAGCGCTCGTACAAGAACGGCCTGCAGTGGTCCAGCAGCCCGTACGACAACGTGTCCTACGCCAACGTCGGCACCGTGCCGCTGCAGCCCTATCCGCTGGTTACCTCGGGCACGCTCATGGGCATCGCGCCGATCCTGCAGAACGGCTACAACCGCGAGCGGGATTATCTGTTCTCCGCGGACTGGAGCAACCAGATCCATTTCGGCGATGACTGGGTCGTCAGCGGCGACGTGGCCTATTCCTCGGCGCGGGTGAAGCTGCTCGATGCCTACACCTTCACCGGCCTGCCCGGCGGTGCGCTCGGCGACGTGCAGTTCACCACGCCGCGCGATTTCGGTTTCCCCGACTTCCGCACCTCGTTCAACCCCGGTGACCCGGCCAGCCTGGTGTTCACTGACCCGGACAACTACAGCTACAACGGCCGCCAGGAATTCGACCGGCAGAAGGACCACCTGAAATCCGCGCGGCTGGCAATCTCCCATCCGCTGGGCTGGATCTTCTCCAGCGTCGAGGCCGGCATCGCCTGGTCCGACCGCGAGAAGACCAAGCAGGCCGACGTGTTCTTCGCCTACCTCAACGGCAACGGTTCCGACCCC
>Ga0157371_10005681_pt1 | contig 10463 bp, 10 predicted proteins | sample C45metaG_FD_113462 | JGI IMG/M metagenome (GOLD analysis project Ga0157371, IMG submission 113462) | Corn rhizosphere microbial communities from Kellogg Biological Station, Michigan, USA - C4-5 metaG | ecosystem: Host-associated > Plants > Roots > Rhizosphere > Soil | place: USA: Michigan...
CGCCAGAACACGGAAGTCACCTTGCACTTTGCACTGCGCCTGGAGAACGGCGACACCGTCGACAGCACCTTCGACAAAGCCCCGGCGACCTTCAAGGTCGGTGACGGCAACCTGTTGCCAGGTTTCGAAGCAGCGCTGTTCGGCTTCAAGGCGGGCGACAAGCGTACTCTGACGATTCAGCCGGAAAATGCGTTCGGCCAGCCCAACCCGCAGAACGTGCAGATCATTCCTCGTTCGCAGTTCAAGGACATGGAACTGTCGCCCGGTTTGCTGGTGATCTTCAACGATGCAGCGAATACCGAACTGCCCGGTGTGGTGAAGGAATTCGATGACGAGCAAGTGACCATCGACTTCAACCATCCGCTGGCCGGTAAAACCTTGACCTTTGACGTCGAGATCATCAGCGTAAAATCGCTCTGAGGCATTATGGGGCAGCTCCTGTTGCCACCGGACCCTGTGGGAGCGAGCTTGCTCGCGATGAGTGCCTGACATTCAATATTGATGTTGTCTGACACTCCGCCATCGCGAGCAAGCTCGCTCCCACAGTTTGTTTTTCATTGTTTTCGCGCGCAAGACACGAGGCATAGCATGCAAATCAAACTCGCCAACCCCCGTGGCTTCTGCGCCGGTGTGGACCGCGCGATCGAAATCGTCAACCGCGCCCTGGAAGTCTTCGGGCCGCCGATCTATGTGCGCCATGAAGTGGTTCACAACAAATTCGTCGTCGAAGACCTGCGTGCGCGCGGGGCGATCTTTGTCGAAGAGCTGGATCAGGTGCCGGACGATGTCATCGTTATCTTCAGTGCCCACGGCGTTTCCCAGGCCGTACGTACCGAAGCTGCCGGCCGTGGCTTGAAAGTATTCGACGCGACCTGTCCATTGGTGACCAAGGTGCACATCGAAGTTGCGCGCTACAGCCGCGACGGTCGTGAATGCATTCTCATCGGTCATGCCGGGCATCCGGAAGTCGAAGGCACCATGGGCCAGTACGATGGCAGCAATGGTGGTGCGATCTATCTGGTCGAAGACGAGAAAGACGTCGCCTCATTGCAAGTCAACAACCCTGAAAAACTGGCGTTCGTGACTCAGACCACCCTGTCCATGGACGACACCAGTCGCGTGATCGACGCGCTGCGTACACGTTTCCCTGCGATCGGTGGCCCGCGCAAGGACGACATCTGCTATGCCACGCAAAACCGTCAGGATGCGGTCAAGCAATTGGCCGAAGAGTGCGACGTGGTACTGGTGGTCGGCAGCCCGAACAGCTCCAACTCCAACCGCTTGCGTGAACTCGCCGAGCGCATGGCCACCCCGGCCTATCTGATCGACGGTGCCGAAGACTTGCAAAAGAGCTGGTTCGAAGGTGTCGAACGCATCGGCATTACCGCTGGCGCCTCTGCGCCAGAAGTTCTGGTGCGTGGTGTGATCCAGCAGCTGCAGGCCTGGGGTGCAACCGGTGCCGATGAGCTGGCGGGTCGCGAAGAAAACATTACGTTCTCCATGCCTAAAGAGTTACGGGTCCGCTCGCTGCTCTGAGTTTTATCCTCGTTCGCATAACGCCTGTGCAGTCTGTTTGCTGCGCAGGCTGACGCGACCACTCGAGGCCAGAACCACCTGGTACTGACTTACCGGTTCGCGGGCTGCGCAAACGTGCAGCGTTCCCGATTGAAATCCACCGTACAGCGGTTCTCCCAGATGACTGAAGCGTACGGAAGTCTGGACATGCTGATTGCCAAAAATCGATACCTGAGTGCTGCCCTGGTGCTCAACCAACAGCGGATTGCTGCTGTCCTCCTGGCCTCTGCCGCTTATATCCATAATGATCCGCCAACCCTGACCCCAGTCGTCGTTTATTCCGTGGATGATGACGGTCTGATTACGCGTGATCGCTGCGCTTCTGGCGTTGCGAATGCCACTGGCGAGAGACTTCGCCGCCTCCTCGCGATGGTTCGCTTGCGTAAGCGCTGCAAACGCCGGACTGACCAATAGCAGAACAATCCCGACAATCGTCAGTCCCATAAGCAGTTCGATCAGGCTGAAGCCTCGCTGATGCATGACATCTCCCTCCATGGAGTGCGGCAGCCCGCGCATTCCCTGCGCGAGTAATGGCAAATCAACCGTACGCCTGCCGGTCGAATGTTCTAGCGTGTAGAAGCAGGTATAGCCGACGGCAACGGAGGGTACTGATGGATCTTCGTACAAAAGGTTTCACGCTGATCGAGCTGCTGGTCTCGCTCGCGGTTTTTCTGATCCTGATCACCCTGGCCGTGCCAATGTTTACCCGGTCGGTGCAAAACAGCAGGGCCGACACTGAAGTTGGTGATCTGCAACGCGGACTCAATTTCGCACGGCTTGAAGCTATCGACCGGGGCATCACCACCCGTTTGCGCCCCACAGCTGGTGGCAGCGCCTGGACCGGTGAATTGGCGGTCTACGACGGTACTGGCACCCCGGCCATTGTATTGCGGGTTGTTCCAGCGATGAGCAGCGGCGCAACTCTGACGCTAACCTCAGGAGTGACCGCTATCGATTTCAACAATCTCGGCGGTTTATCCGCGCCATCCACACCCGTGGTAATCAGCTATGTGCTGGGGGCGCAAAGCAGGACGCTGAATGTGTGTTTGAACGGACGAATTCTATTGGGTGGAAGTTGCGGATGAGGGGACGGAACCAGCATGCACAGGAAGGCATGACGCTGATCGAAGTCTTGGTCGCGTTGGTGATTCTGACCGTGGGGTTGTTAGGTGCGGCGGCGATTCAGCTCAACGCGCTGAAGTACACCGATAGCTCACGCATGACCAGCCAGGCGAGTTTTATCGCCTACGACATAATGGACCGCATCCGTGCCAACTCCGGCGCCGATTACACCGTGACGCCACCGACGTCGGGCAACCTGAGCGTCGCCCGAGACCAGGACCTTTACGATTTCACCACCAACATCGTTAATTTCGGCGGAGCCACCGCCACCGGCACAATTGCATTGGATAAACACGTCTACACCATCACCATTACGTGGGATGACTCGCGGGCGGCCAATATCGTCAATTCGCGTCGCAGCTTTGTCCTGACCAGTCGTGCCACTGTCGATCCGGTGGCGACACCATGAGCCGCTCCAGCCGAGGTTTTGGACTGATCGAGTTGCTGATCGCCCTCGCGTTGAGCCTGATCGTAGTGTTGGGCGTGGCGCAGATTTTCATCGCGGCGAAGAACACCTACGTCAGCCAGAACACCGCCGCCGCCATGCAGGAAGACGCGCGGTTCGTGCTGAGCAAGCTGACCCAGGAAATCCGCATGGTAGGCATGTTTGGCTGCCTGGGAGGGATCACTGACTCAAGTACCGCCGGTGACTTCAATGCCAGTCAGCTCGCGCCGATCAGTTGGGACAACGCCAACCTGAAGCTGACCCTGGTAACAGCCGATGTCGGCGCTAACGGCGGGATACCCACCTGGACGGTGATCTCAGACTGTCGAAACACGGCAACGGCCTACACCGGGCTGCGCGTGCCGGCGTCTGGTTTTCTGGCATTTCCGATTCGGCGTCTGATCTACAGCTTCAGCAACAACAAAATAATGCTGGGCTCCGGCGCGGGCACGCCGACCCAGTTCGTGTTGGTGGACAATGTCAGTGCCTTCAGCGTGAGCTTCGGCCTCGCCAGTTCAGCCACGGATGTGGCCGCGTCCAGTTACAGCAGCAACCCGGCCGATCCCGCACGAATTCGCAGCGTACGCGTGAGCCTGACGCTCACCGACCCCAACAACCGGGTGCGCGACCAGACATTCAACGTGGTTGCCGCCTTGCGCAACAGGTTGCCATGAGGAGGGCCGGCATGACTTCTCACACACAACGCGGCATGGCGCTGCTGGTCAGCCTGGTGTTTCTGCTGTTGCTGACATTGATTGGCCTTTCGTCAATGCAAAACGCGACGCTGCAGGAAAAAATGGCCGGCAGCGTGAGTCTGCGCAACCAGTCATTCCAGGGGGCGGAATCGGCTTTGCGGGTCGGGGAAAGCGCAGTGCAACTGGACACTTACTCTTTGCCGATTTGCAGTGGTGCCACCCAATGCGCGCCCCCGGCCGAGTCGACAACGGTTCCCGCAGCAGGGCTCAATTCCACCTCCGGGGTGACATGGATTGCAGCCGGCCAGGGCTTTTATGGCGTGCAGAACATTGGCACCACACTCACCGCCGTCAATGTGCCGAGCAATACCTCGGCGACGCTTTACCGGGTGACCGCTGTCGGCATCGCGGGCAGCTCACGCAGCGTCGTGGAGAGTATTTATGCGAAGTATTAAAAAGCGTGGAGGGCTGTGGCAGCTGTTTTGCGGTGCGGTGCTGGGACTGTACCTGTCGGCTCCGGCGTACGCGTTCACGCCATCGGACTCACCGCTGTTAAGTGCGGCAGCGGTAGTGCCCAACGTGATGTTGCTGATCGACGATTCGGGCAGCATGAACAGCATCATTTATGCCGCCGGGTTCGATCCGACGGTTACCGGACGAACGCCCGCCAGGCAATGCAATTACTTCCTCGGAGTGTGTTATGGCGGAACCGACATCGTCGGGGATTCGATCTTCCTTTCCAGCCTGCCGCAGTCCGGGTGTTCCGGGGGCGCCTATGCGTTTTACAACAACAGCCCGGCGCCTTTGTGCCTGAAGCTCCCGGACCCGGTCGGCAATGAAAATACCCGCTATACCGACGATTATCTGTCGTACCTGGTGGGCCTTGCCAACGGCAGCAACCGGGATTTCACTAACGGCTCGATCCCCAACGACTACCGCATGAACGTGGCGCGAAATGTGTCCACAACATTGGTCAGCAGTAATCGCGCACTGCGCATAGGCCTTGCAACCTTCAATCCGGCCACCAGCAATAATGCCGGCAATGGCGGCTTCATCGCCCGATCAATCAGTGACCTGTCGCCGGTGAGCGGCAGCGTTACCCAGTCACAGGCCGATAACAACTACAGCAACCTGATCTCCTCCATTAACGGATTGAGTGCGGTGGCCAACACGCCACTGGCGGAAACCTACTACGAAATCACCCGGTATTTTCGTGGGATGGCGCCTTACTACAACTCGACACCGACGACTTACACCAGCCCGATTCAATACCGTTGCCAGAAGAACTACGGGGTGGTCATCACTGATGGCCTGCCGACGTACGACCGGACTTTTCCCAGCAATGATCCGCTGGGGCTCACCCGCCTTCCGAACTGGGACGGTGTAAACAATGACGGCAACAACCTCAACGGTGACGGTGAAGGCGATACGTTGTATCTGGACGATATCGCCAAGTTCGCCTTCGACATCGACATGCGCTCCACAAGCACCGATCTGGCAGGCAAAAGCTGGAATGCCGGGGATTTTCCCAAGCAGAACATCAACACCTACACCGTCGGCTTTACCGCTGCGAACCAGATGTTGTCGGACGCGGCCAACTACGGGCAGGGCAAGTATTACCAGGCGACCGACAGCGCGGGGCTCAACAGCGCATTGTCCTCGGCGCTGAGCGACATCACGTCCAAGGCCGGCTCCGGTGGCGGTGGCGTCGCCAGCGGCGCCACGCTGACCAGCAATTCGAGTTACTTCCAGACCAGTTACGACCCCAAGGACTGGCACGGCACTATCAAATCCTTCGGCTTCACCTCGGCCGGCACGGTAAATACCGCCGCGACGCAGTGGACCACCGATACCACGATCGTTCCCGGTGCCACCGCGCCCACCTACCAGTCCTGGAATACCTTGACCAACGCGCCTGTCACGCTGGCCTATACGAGCTTCTCTGCGGCACAGCAGACCTCTCTCAGCCAGAGTCTGCCGACGGGCATCAACGGCAACGATCTGGTGGAATGGAGCAAGGGCACCAATAAAACCGGGCTCAAGGTACGCAGCGTGCTGCTTGGCGACATCGTCAACTCCCCCCTTGTGCTGGCTTCACCCACGGACAAAACAGCGTCTGACCTGGTGGGCGACAGCACCTACAGCACTTACCTGTCCACCAAATCCACCAACATGAGCGCCAGTCTGGTGGTGAACGCCAACGACGGCTTTGTGAATGTCATCAACTCGACTAATGGTGTCCGGCGTTATGCCTATATGCCGTCCAGCGTGTTGCCATCGTTGCGCTATATCGCCGACCCGACCTACATCAATGGTGTGAGCCACAAGTTTTTGGTCGATGGTCAGGTCGGTGTGTTCGATGCTCAATTCAGCAGCGCCTGGAAAACCCTGGCCATTGGCGGAACCGGGGCGGGCGGCAGGACCTTCTATGCGTTGCAGCTGTTCGACGCCTCAGTAGGGAACGTGTTCAAGGCGCTGTGGGAGATCAGTGCGCCTGCTACTGCCACTCCCGCGAACGTATTCAATGACCTGGGTTATGCCTACGCACGACCGGAAGTGGCACGCTTGGCCGACGGTCGATGGGCGGCATTCATCTCCAACGGTTATGGCAGCAACACCGGGGTGGCTGCTTTGTATGTGGTGGACGTTCGTGACGGCTCATTGATCAAGAAAATCGTGGTCGACAGCGCGGATACCAACGATGGCCTGTCGTCGGTGAAGCTCAGGGTCAATTCGCAGAATGTGGTGCAGGCGGCCTATGGCGGTGACTTGAAAGGGCGGTTATGGAAATTCGACCTGAGCGCGACGGCTCCTGACACCTGGGGCGTGGCATTTTCCGGCAAGCCGCTATTCACCACCGCTGGCGGCGCGACCCAGCCGATTACCGTACAACCTTTGCTGGCGGACAATTCATTGGGCGGCAAGGAAGTGTTTTTCGGCACAGGTAAATTCAATGAGACGGCCGACAAGACCAACAAGGATCTACAGGCGTTCTACGCCGTGTGGGACGCGGAAGGCGGGTCTGGTCAAATCACCGTGTCCAGTTTGCAGGCTCAGGCCGTGACCGGAGTGTTCTCGGGTAGCTCAGGGCAGTTCATCACCACCAGCCAGAACGACGTGACCTATCCGGCCGAGAAGGGCTGGTACTTGCCACTGGTGTACAACAACGTGCTGACGGGGGAGCGGGTGATCAATCAGGCCAATCTGGTGTTGGGGCGGATCGTCTTTACCACGGCCAGTGTCGACACCACCGATCCGTGTGCCAGCTTCGGCACCGGCAAACTGATCGAACTGGATGCGTTCAGCGGTAAGATGCTCAACTACGCGGTGCTCGACACCAATAACGATTTGACGGTCGACAGCAACGACATAGTATCCAGCGGGGTGATTATCAACAGTGGTAATCCGACCCTGAACGCCGTCGTCAATGGCGGGACCCGCAAGGTCGTGAGCAATTCCGGTGGCGGTGTTGACACGCTGGTGGAAAAATCCGGCGGCGGCAGCCGTCGCATCATGTGGCGACAAATACAGTAAGTGAGAGTTGAGGAATGCGCAGATCCAACCGAGGTTTTACCTTGATCGAAATCATGATCGTGATTGCGATCATCGGCATCGTCATGACCATTGCCGCCCCGAGCCTCACCGAGTACGTGAAAAAGGGCCGTCGTACCGAAGTCGCGGGTCTGCTTTCCGAACAGGCGCAGATCCTTGAGCGTTTCTACTCGAAGAACAATGTCTACACCGGTATCACAGGGCTGAGCACCGGTAATGACTTCTATACCATCACCCCGACGCTGCTGACCGATCAGGCCTTCCTGCTGACGGCAACGCGCAAGACCGGCACTGCGATGGCGACCGACAAGTGCGGGGATTTCACCCTCACCAACACCGGCGTCAGAAACATGGTCAATGCAACCGCCGGGCTGACCACCAAGGATTGCTGGGGGCGCTGAATTTTTCAGGGCGTCTTTTGCGCCCTATGTCTTTTTAATGGTTGGATCAGAACATGAGCAGGCAACAGCAAGTGGTGATTGTCGGCGGCGGCGTGATCGGGCTGCTGACGGCATTCAATCTCGCGTCCGAAGTGCAACATGTCGTGCTGCTGGATCGTTCGAACGTGGGACAAGAGTCTTCATGGGCCGGTGGCGGAATTGTTTCGCCACTCTATCCATGGCGCTACAGCCCGGCAGTCACCGCGTTGGCGCATTGGTCGCAGGATTTTTATCCACAGCTCGGTGAGCGGTTGTTTGCAGCGACCGGGGTTGATCCTGAAGTGCATACCACCGGCCTGTACTGGCTGGATCTGGATGACGAGGCCGAGGCGCTGGCCTGGGCCAAGCGGGAAAACCGTCCGCTGCGGGCTGTGGATATCTCGGCAGCCCATGATGCCGTGCCGGTTTTGGGCTCCGGGTTTTCTCGGGCGATCTACATGGCCGACGTGGCCAACGTGCGCAATCCCCGGTTGGTGAAGTCGCTGAAGGCCGCCTTGCTGGCGCTGCCGAACGTGACGATTCATGAGCAGTGCGAAGTCAGCGGGTTCATTCGTGAAGGCGATAAAGTCGTTGGCGTGCAGACCTCGGCGGGTGCCGTTCTTGGCGACGAGGTGGTTCTGACCGCCGGTGCCTGGAGCGGTGATTTGCTCAAAAAACTGGGCCTGGAGCTGCCGGTAGAACCGGTAAAAGGGCAGATGATTCTGTACAAATGCGCGGCGGATTTCCTGCCGAGCATGGTCCTGGCCAAGGGCCGTTATGCGATTCCGCGTCGCGATGGGCACATTTTGATTGGCAGTACGCTGGAGCATGAAGGCTTCGACAAGACCCCGACCGATGTTGCGCTGGAAAGCTTGAAGGCATCGGCAGTGGAGTTGATTCCCGCGCTGGCGCAGGCCGAAGTGGTGGGGCACTGGGCCGGGTTGCGGCCGGGTTCGCCGGAGGGCATTCCGTACATTGGCCGAGTACCAGGGTTCGACGGGTTGTGGCTCAATTGCGGGCATTACCGAAACGGTTTGGTGCTGGCGCCGGCATCGTGCCAGTTGTTTGCCGATGTGATGCTGGGCAGGGCGCCGATTATTGATCCGGCACCGTATGCTCCCGAGGGTCGGATCTAGTCGCTGAATCTGCGCCGGTCAGATAGCGTCCCTCGATCGCCGCCCGGAGCAGGGCCCTCAATCCAGGCCCAGTTTTTTCAGCCTGTAGCGCATCGACCGGAATGACAAATTCAACCGCTGAGCCGCCGCCGTGCGGTTCCAGCGGGTTTCCTCCAGTGCCTGGAGGATGAGTTTGCGTTCGACGTTTTCCAGGTAGTCTTCCAGGTTGTCGATCTGTGTCAGGTCCGGCACACCGCTCTCTGCGGTGCAGTTACCGTCGGCCAGGCGCAGGTCGCTGGCTTCGATCTGCTGGTTCTCGCACAAGGTATGAGCCCGCTCCAGCATATTCTCCAACTCTCGCACGTTGCCTGGAAAACGGTAGCTTTTCAGCGCATCCAGGGCGAGCGGGTGGAGTTTTACGGCAGGTTGACCACTGCCGGCGGCCAGACGCTTGAGCACATGGCTGGCCAACAGTTCGATATCGTCACGGCGTTCGCGCAAAGGCGGAACGCGTAGCTCGATCACGTTCAGCCGGTAGTACAAGTCCTGGCGAAAGCGTTCAGCGGCGACTTCGGCATCGAGGTCTTTGTGGGTGGCGCACAGGATGCGCACGTCGACGACGGTTTCCTGTTGCCCACCGATGCTGCGAATGGCTTTTTCCTGGATGGCTCGAAGCAGTTTGACCTGCATGGCCAACGGCAAATCAGCGACTTCATCGAGGAACAGGGTGCCTTTATTGGCGGCTTGAAATAACCCGGGCTTGTCTTCGATGGCGCCGCTGAAGCTGCCTTTGCGATGGCCAAAGAATTCGCTTTCCATCAGCTCCGAAGGAATAGCCCCGCAGTTCACCGCAACAAACGGTTGATTGGCTCGCGGGCCTTGTTCATGAATCAGCCGTGCGACCAGTTCCTTGCCGCTGCCGGATTCACCGCTGATGTACACGGGGGCCTGGCTGCGAGCGAGTTTGTCGATTTGTTTGCGCAGGTTGCGCATGGGCAATGAATCACCCAAGAGTCGGCGATCGATGGCTGTACTGGCGCCGCCCGCCGCCGACAATCGCAAGGCACTGCTGACCAGTTCGCGCAGGCGGGTCAGGTCGACCGGTTTGGTCAGAAAGTCGAACGCACCGGCCTTGAGCGCGTTGATCGCCGTTTCCAGGCTGCCATAGGCGGTAATCATCGCCACCGGTACGTGCGGGTAACGCTGCTGGATGAAATGCACCAGCTCAAGGCCGGTGCCATCGGGCAGGCGCATGTCGGTCAGGCATAGATCGAATGCCTCCCGGGCCAGCAAGGCTTGGGCTTCGCCAAGGTTACGGGCACTGAAGGTATCGAGTTTCATCCGCCCCAGGGTGATTTCCAGGAGTTCGCGGATATCCGGTTCGTCGTCGACGATCAGGACTTTCGGCTGTGGGCTGATGTTCAACTTTGTTTCCGTCCGTGAGCAAAAGTGATGCGAAAGCAGCCGCCGCCTTGGCGTGGTTTGAAGTCTAGGCGGGCCTGGTTGCTTTCGCACAGCTCACGGGACAGATAAAGCCCCA
>Ga0157371_10005682_pt1 | contig 10463 bp, 4 predicted proteins | sample C45metaG_FD_113462 | JGI IMG/M metagenome (GOLD analysis project Ga0157371, IMG submission 113462) | Corn rhizosphere microbial communities from Kellogg Biological Station, Michigan, USA - C4-5 metaG | ecosystem: Host-associated > Plants > Roots > Rhizosphere > Soil | place: USA: Michigan...
CGGCGTGGCCCCGGGCAGCAAACGCGGCCTGCCGGACATCGCCTATGACGCCGACCCCAACTCGGGCTCGAAGATCATCGTCAGCGGTGCCACCCAGCAATACGGCGGCACCAGCCTGTCCGCTCCGTTGTTTGCCGGCGCCTGGGCGCGCGTCATCGCGATCAAGGGTTCCAACGTCGGCTTTGCCGCACCGCTGCTGTACCAGCTGCCGGCGTCGGACTTCCACGACATCACCTCGGGCAACAACGGCGGCGAGACCGCCAGCGCCGGCTACGACCTGGCCACCGGCCGCGGCGAGCTGATCATCAGCGGTGCCGCCAACGACATCGGTGGCGGTTCGCCGCCGACCAACGTGCCGCCGGTCGCCAACTTCAGCGACAGCATCAGCAACCTGGTGGTCAACTTCACCGACAGCTCCACCGACAGCGACGGCTCGATCGCCTCGCGCTCGTGGAACTTTGGTGACGGCAGCACCTCGACCGCGACCAACCCGAGCCACACCTACGCCGCTGCCGGCACCTACAGCGTCTCGCTGACGGTGACCGACAACGACGGCGCGACCAACACCAAGACGCAGTCGGTGACGGTCACCGCTGCCGGCGGTGGCGGTGGCAACGTGCTGCAGAACGGCGTGGCGTTGACCGGCCAGTCCGGCGCGACGAATGCGCAGCTGTTCTACACGGTGGTGATCCCGGCCGGCGCCAGCAACCTGGTGATCTCCGAGTCCGGCGGCACCGGCGATGCCGATTTGTACACGAAGTTCGGCTCCGCCCCGACCCTGTCCAGCTACGACTGCCGCCCGTACATCACCGGCAACAACGAGAGCTGCACCGTGGCTTCGCCGCAGGCCGGTACGTACTACGTGATGCTGAACGGCTACACCGCGTTCTCCGGCGTCAGCGTCAAGGCGACCTGGAGCACTGGCGGTGGTGGCGGCAACGTGCTGCAGAACGGCGTGCCGGTGTCCGGCCTGAGTGCGACCAAGGGCAACGCCGTGTACTACACGATGGTCGTGCCGACCGGGGCCAGCAACCTCAACATCAAGATCGCCGGCGGCACCGGCGACGCCGACCTGTACGTCAAGCTCGGTTCGACACCGACCACCAGCAGCTACGACTGCCGTCCGTACATAGCGGGCAACAGCGAGAGCTGCACCGCGTCGGCACCGACCCCGGGCACCTACTACGTCATGGTGCGCGCCTACAGCAGCTACAGCGGCGTCACGCTGACCGGCAGCTACACGCCATAAGGAAAAGGCAATACGCCACAGGACGGCGCGCACGGACGCGCGCCAGCGGCCCGCTTGATGTCGGCCGCCACGGATGGATACTCGGCACAAGCGACGCATACGGACGTACGTCGACACTACAGCAGGAACCCGAGGCCCGGTCGGCAACGACCGGGCCTTCCTGTTTCCATGCCAAAGGGCATCTGTCCGCCCGTCGCACCGGCGCGGTAAGGTGTCTGTTTCCCCGCTGAAGGATGCGAACGATGCTTCGAGCCATCTCCCTGCTGCCGGCTGCCTTGCTGGCCATCGCCGGCACTGCCCAGGCGGCGCAAGCGCCCGTCACGCCCCACGAGCAACCGGCGCTGCACGCACTGGCCAATGCGCCCAGCGAGGCGGAACTTCGCGCCACGATCACCCGGCTGGTCGGCTTCGGCACCCGCCACACCCTGTCCGACACGACATCGAACACGCGCGGCATCGGTGCGGCGCGGCGCTGGGTGAAGTCGCGCTTCGAAACGATCGCGCATGACTGCGGCGGCTGCATCGAGGTGATCACCCCGTCGCAGATGTTCACCGGCAAGCGCGCACCGAAACCGACCGAGGTGATGGACGTGGTCGCGATCAAGCGCGGCAAGCGCGATCCGGATCGCGTCATCGTGATGACCGGCCACCTCGATTCGCGCGTCACCGACGTGATGAACGCCACCAGCGACGCGCCCGGCGCGAACGACGATGCCTCCGGCGTCGCCGCGCTGATCGAGGCAGCGCGGCTGCTGTCGAAGCAGGACAACGACGCCACCCTGGTGTTCGCCGCGCTGTCCGGCGAGGAACAGGGCCTGTACGGCGGCAAGGTGCTGGCCGACTACGCGGTGGCGCACGGCTGGCAGGTCGAGGCCGATCTCAACAACGACATCGTCGGCAACAGCCACGGCCAGAACGGCGTGATCGACAACACCACCGTGCGGGTGTTCTCCGAAGGTACCAAGAGCAACGAGAGCGTGGCGCAGGCGAACTACCGCCGCTATCACGGCGGCGAAGTGGACTCGCCCTCGCGCAATCTCGCCCGCTATATCGATCGCGTCGCCGACACCTATCTGCCCGACTTCCGCGTGCACATGGTCTACCGTACCGACCGTTACAGCCGAGGCGGCGACCAGGTGCCGTTCCTCGAGGCCGGCTATCCGGCGGTGCGCGTCACCGAAGCGCACGAGAACTACACGCGCCAGCATCAGGACCTGCGCACCGAACATGGTGTGCACTACGGCGACACCATCGACGGCATCGACTTCCGCTATCTCGCCCGCGTCACCGCGTTGAACACGTTGACCATGGCATCGCTGAGCCGTGCGCCGGCGCCGCCTACCGGCGTCGACAGCAAGGGTGCGCTGGCCACCGACACCACGCTGACCTGGCACAAGGTGCCGGGCGCCGCGGGATATCGCGTGCATTGGCGCGAGACCACCGCGCCCCAATGGCAGCACGAGCTCGCGGTCGGCGATGTCGACCGGGCCGTGGTGAAAGACGTGGTGATCGACGACTGGTTCTTCGGCGTCTCGGCGGTCTCGGCCGATGGCTACGAAAGCCCGGTGGTATTCCCCGGTTACGCCGGCAGCTTCGAACGCTCGCCGGCAGAAGCCGCCACCAGCGCCAAACCCTGAAGGGCGGCCGACGCGGGTCGTGCCGACCCGCGTCAATCCAGCCGCACGCCGAGCAGGCCGAACCGGCGCAGGCCATCGTCGCTGGGACGCAGCGCACGGCCGGGCGGCAACCGGCGCAACCAGCCGGCGTCGAACATCGCGGTGGTCAACGCCACGCCGAGCGGACCGCCCAGGTGCATGCGCCGCTCGGTCCAGTCCAGGCAGCTGCGGCCGTACAGCGCCGGCACGCCGGCCAGCGGCAATCCGCTGGCGGCGAGCGCATCGGCACCCTGTGGCAACAGCTGCAGGCCGCGCGAGCCGGTACGAAGCCAGCCGTGCTGCAACAACGCGCTGCAGAATGCCACGCCCAGCGTTCCGGCCAGATGCCGGTAACAGCAGCGCGCCCGCTGCAGTTGCGCATCCCCTTTTTTCGGCAGCGCGCACGGGAGCGGTGCGCGGGCGAGTGTCAGCGACTCCAGCATCGCCGCAACGCGCTCATCGGCCAGCCGGTAATAGCGATGCCGGCCCTGCACATGCAGCGCCAGCAGGCCACCGTCGAGCAGCCGGCGCAGGTGCGCGCTGGCAGTAGCCGCACCGATGCCGGCCAGCTGTGCCAGTTCGCCGGCAGGACGCGCGGTGCCATCGGCCAGCGCCAGCAGCATCGCCGTGCGCGCCGGTTCGGCAAGCAGGCTGCCCAGTTCGGCGAGCTGGTAGCGATTGAGTGCAGCGTCGTCGTTCATGCGCGCAGTCTAGCCAGCCGGGCTGCCGGATGCTTCGCCGTGCGACGAAGCACGAGCATCCCGATCGACGTGGCCGCAGACGTGGCTCAGCGCTCGAACAACGCCAGTTCGGGCCGGTGCAGGCTGAAGCCCTGCACGCTGTTGACGCCAAGCGCGGTCAGCGCCGCCACGGTCTCGACATCGGTCACCCATTCGGCCACCACCTCCAGTCCGAGCCGATGGCCGATGTCGGTGACCGCGCGCACCATCACGTGGCTGACCGGATCGGTGAGCATGTCGCGGATGAAGCTGCCGTCGATCTTGATGATGTCCAGCGGCAGGTTCTTCAGATAGGTGAAGGACGACATGCCTGCGCCGAAATCGTCCAGCGCGATCTTGCAGCCGACAGTGCGCAGGCGCTCCATGAAGCGCGCAACCTGCGACAGGTTGCGCACCGCGACGGTTTCGGTGATCTCGAAACACACTTGCGACGGCGCCACCTGGTGGCGTCGCATCAACTCGATGATCAGCTCGGCGAGCGCATCGTCCTCGACGCTGGCCCCGGACAGGTTGATCGCCACCAGGGGCACTTCACTGCCGGCCGGATGCAGGTGGTCGAAATTCGCCAGTGCGGTCTCGATCACCCAGCGGTCGATCACCGGCATCAGGCCATAGCGCTCGGCCGCAGGCATGAACACTCCCGGCGCCAGCAGCTGGCCGAATTCATCGCGAAAGCGCAACAGCAACTCGATGCCGGCCGGGCTGCCGCCTGCCTGCAGCGGCAGCGGCCACACCTCCTGATAAGTCAGCCTGAGGCGGTGCTCGTCGATCGCCCAGCGCAACCGGTTGGCCCACTCCATCTCGCTGCGCCGCGTGGCCGTCTTGGCGTCCGCATCGGAATAGAAATGCACGCGATTGCGACCGAGCTCCTTGGCCATGTAGCAGGCAGCATCGGCGTGCGCGAGCAGATCCCGCACGGTGGCACCGGGATGATCGATCAGCACGCCGCCGATGCTGGCACTGATCGTGTAGCTGCGTTTCTCCCAGATGAACACGTAACCGTCGATGCAACACCGTACCCTCTCTGCAATGGACTGCGCGTCGGCAAGGTCATCCACGCCAGTGGCCAGCACGCCAAACTCGTCGCCACCCAGCCGGGCCAGCACGTCGCCCGCGCCCAGATTCCTGCGCATGACGATCGCCAGCTGGGCCAGCAACTGGTCGCCGGCGAGATGACCGGAGGTATCGTTGATCAGCTTGAATTGATCGAGATCGACGTATAGCAGGAGCACCGGCGCAGTACTCTCGCCGATGGCCTGCAAGGCACCTTGCAGGCGGCGCTCGAATTCGCGCCGGTTGTAGAGCTCGGTCAACGCATCATGGCTGGCCTGATAGCCCAGCTGCTCGGTCAACTCGCGCTGCTCGGTGATGTCGCTGGCAACCATCAACAACTTGCCGCGCCCTCCGAGGATGACTCGCGAAATCGCCGCGCTGGCCCAGAATTTTCCGCCTTCGCCGTTGCGCAACAGCGCCTCGACGCGGCTGCAGCCCTGGCCGGCCGGGTCCTGCAGACGCATCTGCAGGGCCGGATCCTCGAACACCTCCGGCAGATGCTGCTCGCCGATGTGCGCGCCCAGCCGCTCGCGCGAGGCCTGGTTGGCGTAGGTGATCAGACCGTTCTCCGCATCGGCGAGCAGCACCATCGCCGGCAGCAACTCGTTCAATGCGCGGAAGCGCTCCTCGCTTTCGCGATACTGGCGGCTCATGCGCCAGCCCAGCTCCAGCGCACGCTGACGCGTGAAAGCCACGGAGAACACCAGCAGCGCCAGCAGCAAGCTCGCCAGCAGACCGGCCGGCACGGTCGACTCGGCCCACGTGATGGCGCTCGCATCCGTCGTGTACGGCTGCATCCGCATCTGCCACACGCGCCCGCCGTAATCGAGACTGTGCTGAAAACGGTAACCGCTCGCCGGCATCGCCACGCCCGGTCGCGAGTCATACAGCGGCACCGGCCTGCCATCGGTGATGTCGCTGATTCTGAGGTGCAGAAGCCTTCGTGCATCGTCCGGCACGGCACTGCCGATCAGGCCGCTGACCCGGAAAGACAATGCCAGCGAGCCGCGCATCCGCGACCGACGCTCGGCGACCGTCGGTGGTGGCGAGCCGGAGCTGTAAACCGCCAGCCGAAAGGTCACCCCATCGATGGCCGACGTCGGGCCGGCCTGTTGCAGCAGATGGAAAGGTGCCGACAAGGTGGCGCGATCGCTGTCGCGCGACGCCATCAGCGCGGCAAGGTTGTTCGGCTGCGCCTCCACCTCCAGCCCCACCACCGCTTCGTTGCCGGCCAGCGGCTCGACCCAGCGGGTGACGTAATGCTCCCCGTCCGGTCGCAACTCGCGCCGCACATAGGCCAGCGCGACCAGGCTGGGAAACTGCGCGCGCGGCCGCAGGTTGACGTAGAAGTCGTGAAATTCCGCCGGAGTGACTTCGTTGGATGCAAGGAACAGGGTCTGTGCCGCACGCAGCAACAATTCGGCCGAGTGCAACTGCGCCAGTACCGCGGCATAACTCTTGTTGGCCAGCTGGTTGCGGACGAAATCCTGCTCGGCCTGCTGTCGTTGCAGTTGCTGCCAATGCACGATCACGGTCAGCGCAAGCCCGAGCAGCAACGCCAGCAAGCTCCACAGATAAGCCGTCAGCTTGCGTGGCAAGGAGGACGGGACTTCGCTATCCATGCCACGGCGGCCCGCCCCTGCGGCAGGGGGAGCAGCGCCGGAATCCTTGGTTGCTCGCAAGAAAACTCCCCACATGCTTGATGAGTTCGGCCGCATGGACGACAACCCTTGCGGACACTATCCGGCAGCCGCACCGGCCAGGTCAAACAGACCGCGCGACCCCAGCGGTTTCAGCGTCGTTCGCGCGGTTTCGCGCGGTGCGTCGCCATGGCCGTCCACGGATCGTCCGGCCATGGATGGCGCGGGTAACGACCCTTCAATTCGCGCCGAACCTCCGGATAGGTCCGCTCCCAGAAACCTTTCAGATCCTGCGTGACCTGGATCGGCCGGCCGGCCGGCGAAAGCAGGTGCAACGTGACCGGAATGCGTCCGCCACCGATGCGCGGCGTGTCGGCGAGGCCGAACAGTTCCTGCAGCTTGACCGCCAGCACCGGCGGTTCGCCGTTCGCATACTCCAGTTGTCGGCGCTGGCCGCTCGGCACGACGAGACTTTCCGGCGCCTGCGTGTCGAGCAGGCGGCGCTGCTCATGATCGAACCGCCTCGCCAGTGCCTGCGACAGGGTGTCCGCATCCAGCTCATCGAGTCGATGCATGCCGTCCAGGCAGGGTGCCAACCAGTCGTCCAGCGATGCCAGCAGCGCTGCGTCGGAGACGTCCGCCAGCCCCAGCTCCGGCATCCATGCACGCAACGCCTGCATGCGCGCGCGCAATCGCCGCGCATGGCCGCTCCACGGCAGCACGTCGATGCCGCGGGCCCGCACTGCGGCAAGCAGCGCAGGCAGTGCGTCCTGCGCGTTCACCGGCACGCTGCGGCGATCCAGCACGATCGCGCCGAAGCGCTGCTCGTCGAACGCTTCCACCGCGCCGCGCTGATCGTTCCAGCGCAACGTGCGTTCGCGCGTGAACTGCGCCGGATAATCGCGCTCCAGTGCATCCGGATCGAGTGGCGCAGCCGCGAAGATCAGGCTGTCGCGGGCTTCGTGGCGAAGATCCAGCGCGACCAGCCACGGCTCGCCGTGCAGCGCGGTGTTCTCGTGCAGGCGCGCACCACGACCGTTGGCCAGCGTGTAGCGCAGCGGATTGTTGTCATCGCGGCGGGCGACGCGATCGGGAAAGGCGTGCAGCAGCAGTTCGCCTACGGCATGACCGTTCGGCACGCCACTGGCGGCGGTACGGACGTCCAGACGTCTGCGCCAGCCCTTGCTGGCCTGCTCGATCGCGGCCAGCGCACCTGTATCGACTTCGCCACGTGCCAGCGCGCCGCGCCGGTCGCGCCATGCATGCAGCGCCATCACCCGCACGCGGAAATCGTCACTGCGCGCCTGCGTTCCGCGCAACGGCGAACGCGCCTCCATCAACGCCAGCAGGTCGGCGATCAGCGCATGCAGTTCGATGGGTGCACGCAGGGCCGCGGCGGCCAGGCGCGGGCTGGCACCGAGCTCCAGCATCCGGCGACCCAGCGCGGTGATCCGGCCATCGCTGCCGAGCGCGCCGAGCCGACCCAGCAGGTCGCGCGCCTGCGCCAGAGCGCCGGCCGGCGGCGGATCGAGCCAGCGCATGCCATCGGCGCTGCTCTGGGTGACACCCCATGCGGCGAGTTCCAGGGCCAGCGCGGAGAGTTCGACCTGGCCGATCTCCGCCGTGCGCGCCGCCTCCAGCCGCTTGCTTTGCGGCCACAGCCGATACGCCGTGCCCGCCGCTACGCGACCGGCGCGGCCGGCGCGCTGGTCGGCCGAGGCCTGCGAGATGGCGACCGTCTCCAGCCGGGTGAAGCCGGAATTCGGATCGAACCGTGGCTCGCGCGCAAGACCGGCATCGATCACGGCGCGGATGCCCGGCAGGGTGATGCTGGACTCGGCCACGTTGGTCGCCAGCACGATACGTCGGGTGCCCGGCTCGGCGGGCGCCAGCGCGGCCTGCTGCTCGGCCAGCGAGAGTTCCCCGTGCAGCGCCAGCACCTCGACGTCATCGCGGACCAGCGTCTGCGCCAGCACCGCCTGCACGCGCGCGATCTCGCGCCGACCGGGCAGGAAGGCCAGCACGTCGCCGTCGTTTTCATCCAGCGCCTGGCGCGCGACGCGGGCGAGCTGGTGCTCGATGCTTTCCTGCGTGCGCGCCGGCGGATGCTCGATGCGCACCGGGAAGCTGCGCCCAGGGCTGGACAGCCGCGGCGCGTCCAGCCATCGCGCGATGCGCTCGCCGTCGAGCGTGGCCGACATCAGCAGCAGACGCAGGTCCGGTCGCAGCGTGCCCTGCACGTCCAGCGCCAACGCGGCGCCGAGGTCGCCGGCCAGGTGACGCTCGTGGAATTCGTCGAACACGATGGCGCCGATCCCGGCCAGCTCCGGATCGTGCTGGATCAGCCGGGTCAGGATGCCTTCGGTGACCACCTCGATCCGGGTCGCCGCACTCACTTTCGATTCGAAGCGGATCCGGTAACCGACGGTTTGCCCGACCACCTCGCCCAGTTGCTGCGCCATGAATTGCGCGGCGGCGCGCGCCGCGATCCGACGCGGCTCCAGCATCACGATCTTGTGGCCGGCCAGCCAGTCGGCGTCGAGCAGGGCCAGCGGTACCTGGGTGGTCTTGCCGGCACCGGGCGGCGCCTCCAGCACCAGCCGCGGATGGGCGGCGAGCGAGGCACGGATCTGCGGCAGCAGCGGCGTGATCGGGAAAACGGGCGTGGCTGAAGTCATTCGCGCGAATGATAACGGCTGCCGCCTCGACCGGCCCTCGGTGGCCCTCCATGGCCGCGCTTGCCCTTGCTTCGCTACGGCTGCGTTGCCGGCAGCCGACACTCGGCTTGTCGCTTGCGCGCCGCCTCGACACCCTTCTGATCGTTCGCATGCTCGCGCACCTCGATGACGACCTGCCAGTTGCGTTCGCACATGCCGCCGTGACGCGCACCCTGCTGCCACGATTTCATCGCCAGATCTTCTGCCGTCGCATAGTCGGCCTTGGCCAGCGCGATCTCGGCGTGCTGGTGCAACTGGTCCGGCCAGCTCGGCATGGCCGGCGACGTTGTGGCCGGCGGCACCGCTGTTTCAGGGGTCAGCGTGGCGGCCTTGCCGTTGCCGGCAGCGGCACGCAGCGGCGCCAGCGACTCGAACTTCTCCTGGTAGTCGTCGGTGACCTGTTTCGCATCCGCGCCGCCGCGGATCACCCGCGGCGTGATCAGCACGATCAGCTCGGTGCGATTGCGGCTGCGATTGGTGCTGCCGAACAGCCGGCCCAGGACGGGGATGCGGTTGAGCCCCGGAATGCCGGTGTCGGTATTGCCTTCGTCCTGCTGGATCAGGCCACCCAGCAGCACGGTCTGGCCACTCTGCACGGCGACCTGGGTGGCCAGCTCGCGCTTGGAAATGGTCCGGTTGCCGTTGACCAGCGGCACCGCGTTGTTCGGCTGGCTGACCTGCTGGCTGATGTTCATGTAGACCAGGCCGCCGGGATTGATCCGCGGTTGCACGTTGAGGATCACGCCGGTGTCGAGGTACTCGACCTGGCTGAAGCTGGTGGTGTTGCCGATGCCGGTGTTGACGCTGGTCTGGTTGACCGGGATGCGGTCGCCCACCTGGATGTGCGCGTTCTGGTTGTTCATCACCACCATCGACGGCGCCGACAGCGTCTTGGTGTTGCCGCTGGTTTCCATCGCGCGCACGGCAACCTGCAGGTTGCTGTTGAGGAAGGAATAGAAGAACGGCTCGCCGCCGAACGCGTTGCCGCCCTGGCCCAGGCCGACCTGGCGATGCCGGTAAGGTTCGCCGGGGACAAAATTGCCATCGGCGGGACTGCCGGTACTGCCGGTCAGGCCCTCGAGGTACCACTGCACGCCGAACTGGAATTCGCCGGTGAGCCTGACTTCGAGGATGCGGGTCTCGATCTGTACCTGCAGCGGCACGTTGTCGAGCTTGTGGATCGCACCCTTGATCTCCTCCCATTGCGAGGGCCGTGCGCGCACCAGCAACTGATTGCTGCCATCGACCGAGCTGATCCGCACGCTGCCGTCGCTGGAGGTGTATTGCTGCTCGTTCGGAGCGTTGCTGCCGGTGCCGGCGGCACCATTGCCGAACGCAGGCATGTTGCTGCCGAAGCTGCCGGCCGAACTGCCCTCGCGGTTGTCCGCGCCGGTGGTGCCCAGGCCCGC
>Ga0157371_10005685_pt1 | contig 10455 bp, 10 predicted proteins | sample C45metaG_FD_113462 | JGI IMG/M metagenome (GOLD analysis project Ga0157371, IMG submission 113462) | Corn rhizosphere microbial communities from Kellogg Biological Station, Michigan, USA - C4-5 metaG | ecosystem: Host-associated > Plants > Roots > Rhizosphere > Soil | place: USA: Michigan...
CATGGGCGGCCTGGTCGAGCTGGTGGTCGAGAGGTACGACGGCTCGCTCAAGGCCGAGCACGGGACCGGGGTCAACATGGCCCCTTATGTGGAGCGAGAGTGGGGGCCGAAGGCGACCGAGCTGATGTGGCGGCTGAAGCGGCTCGGCGACCCCGACGGCGTCCTCTCGCCTGGCGTGCTGCTGAGCCGCGACCCCGGCATCCACCTGCGCAATCTGAAGACGACGCCGGCGATCGAGGACTGGGGCGGGGCGACCACCTGCGTCGAGTGCGGCTTCTGCGAGCCGGTCTGCCCCAGCCGCAACCTGACGACGACGCCGCGGCAGCGGATCGTCCTGCGGCGGGAGATGGCCCGGCAGTCGGAGGGGTCGCCAGTGCAGCGGGCGCTGCTCGCCGAGTACGAGTACGACGCGGTCGAGACCTGCGCAACGGACGGCTCGTGTCAGATCGCCTGCCCATTGGGAATCGACACCGGACGCTTGGTCAAGGAGCTGCGGACTGCCAAGCACGGCGAGCGAGCCGAAAAGGCGGCGCTGGCAACTGCCAAGCGTTGGGGCGCCTTTGAAAAAGCCTCGCGAGCCGCATTGCGCTTGGGGGGTCCACTGGTTCGCCGCACCAAGAAAGGGAAGGCGCTGCCCGGAGCCGCTGGGGGAGGAGGGGGTAACCCTCGCCCGACAACAGCGGGGAGGGTCGGGAGAGGGTCACCCCCTCCTCCAGGCGAGGCCGCGGCGGTGTACGTACCTAGCTGCACCAACTGGATCTTCGGCGGCAATCCGATCGAGGTGTTGGTCGAGGTCTCAGCGCGGGCTGGGATGCCGGTGGCCATCCCCGATGGAGTGGAGGGCAGCTGCTGTGGCCTCCCTTGGAGCTCGAAAGGGTTCGATGCTGCTCACCGGCACAAGGCGAATGAGATGGTCGACAGGCTCTGGAGGTGGAGTGAGGAAGGGAAGCTGCCGGTGGTTGTTGATGCAGCGTCCTGCACCGGGGCGATTGCTGATCCCGCCGACGGGGTGCTCTCGGAGGAGAACTCGGAGCGCTTGGGGCAGATGGAGATCGTTGATTCGGTTGCCTGGGCGCTGCGGTTGATCCCGAACCTCGAAATCACTCAGAAGATCGGTTCCGCCACTGCTCACCCAACCTGCGCGACGCGGCGACTCGGGCTCGCGCATCCGCTGCGGGCGCTCACTGAGGCACTTGCCGACGAGGTCTACATCGCTCCCTCGGCTACGTGCTGCGGCTTCGCCGGCGATCGCGGGATCACGCATCCGGAGCTCACCGCGTCCGCCACTCGTCCCCAGGCCGAAGAGCTGGAGGGGCGCCGCTTCGACGCCTACCTCTCCTCCAACCGCACCTGCGAGATCGCGATGTCTCGCGCTACCGGCGAGACGTATGAGTCGCCGTTGCTCCTGCTGGAGCGGCTAACTCGGGGTTGAGCTTTTGACGAGGTCGACGCTTTCGGCGTCGATGTCGCGGACCAGCTCGCCGTATTTCGGTTCGGTCTCCATCCGCTTGTCGAGCAGCGGGTTGACCAGGCCGCGGAAGGCGGAGACGTAGCGCCACCACTTGGGCACGAAGATCCGCGGCGCCTGTTCTTCGATCCCGCGCACCAGGCCGGCGCCGGCCTCTTCGGGGCTGATCCGCTTCATCAGCCATTTCGGGCTCAGTTTTTCCACCCGGCCGGCGCTCTCCTGGGCAAAGGCGTCCTGGACCAGTTTCGTGTCGACCCAGCCGAAGTAGGCGACGCTGGCGCTGGCGCCGTGCGGTTTCAGCTCCACCCGCAGCGCCCGGCCGAGCGACTCGACCCCGGCCTTGGCGACCGCGTAGGGCGTGTTGCCGAAGCCGTTGGCAAATGCGTAGACGGAGGAGACGACGATGATCTGGCCTTGGCGCTCGACGATCTGCGGCAGCGCCGCCCGCACCGTCCGCCAGACGCCGAGCAGGTCGACCTCGAAGACCCGTTCCCACTCCTCGCCGGAGATCCCGCGCACGGTTGCGAACTGTTTCTGGGCGATGCCGGCGTTGGCGACCGCGACGTCGAGGCCACCGAACTCTTCGACGATCTGGGCGACCGCGTTCATCAGCGCGCTCTGGTCGGTGACGTCGCCGCCGAGCCCGATCGCCCGCGGGCCGATCCGCTCCGCCGCCTCGCGCGCCTCCTCGGCGCTGAGGTCGAGCACCGCGACGGTGGCGCCGCGCATGTGCATCTGGCGCGCGGTCTCGAAGCCGATGCCGCGGGCGGCGCCGGTGACCAGCGCGACTTTGCCGTTGAGGTCGTAGCGGCTCATTGGCTCCGCACCCTAGAGGGTCGTCACGGAATCGTGACTATCCACCGCTTCATGACCACTCATAGAATCGTGACTTCATGCCCGGATTCGAGCCTGTCGACCCGAAGCAGTCCTTCCCCGCCCTCGAGGAGCGGATGCTGGCGCGCTGGCGTGAGGAGGGGGTCTTCGAGCGCTCGCTCGCCCAGCGCGAGGGCGCCCCGGTCTGGAGCTTCTACGAGGGGCCCCCGACCGCCAACGGCCGCCCCGGCTCCCATCACGTCCTCGCCCGCGTCTTCAAGGACGTCTACCCGCGCTACAAGACGATGTGCGGGTACCGGGTGCCCCGCAAGGCCGGCTGGGACTGCCACGGCCTGCCGGTCGAGCTCGAGGTCGAAAAGCAGCTCGGCATCTCCTCCAAGCAGGAGATCGAGGAGTTCGGGATCGCCGAGTTCAACCAGCGCTGCCGGACCTCCGTCTTCGAGTACGTCGAGGAGTGGAACAAGCTGACCGAGCGGATCGGCTTCTGGATCGACCTCGACGACCCCTACGTCACCCTCGAGGACGACTACATCGAGTCGGTCTGGTGGTCGCTGCGGAAACTGTGGGACGACGGCCGTCTCTACGAGGGCCACAAGGTCGTCCCGTACTGCCCGCGCTGCGGGACCGCGCTGTCGTCGCACGAGGTGGCGCTGGGCTACGAGGACGTCAAGGACCCGTCGATCTACGTTCGCTTCCCGCTGCTGGACGACGACGCCTCGCTGCTGGTCTGGACGACGACGCCCTGGACCTTGCCGGGCAACGTTGCCGTGGCGGTAGCGCCAGAGGTCACCTACGTTCGTGCCCGCCTCGATGACGAGACGGTGATCCTCGCCGAGCCGCTGGTCGAGCGGGTGCTGGGGGAGGGGGCGGAGGTGCTCGACCGGTTCCCCGGAACCGACCTCGTCGGCCGCAGCTACCGCGGCCCGGTCTTCGCGCTCTCCGACGAGGGTCCCGCGAACGCCTTCCGCATCCTCGCCGGCGACTTCGTCACCACCGAGGACGGGACCGGCCTCGTCCACATCGCGCCCGCCTTCGGCGAGGACGACTACAAAGTCGCCGCCGAGAACGAAATCTTCGACCCCACCGATGCCGGCACCCTCTATAACCCGGTCGACCTCGACGGCAAGTTCACCGCGCGGGTCAACGGCTTTGCAGGGCGTTTCGTCAAGGACCCCGAAGTCACCGCCGCGCTGATCGCCGACCTCGACTCGCGTGGGCTGCTCTTCCGCGAGCAGGTCTACGAGCACAGCTACCCGCACTGCTGGCGCTGCGGGACGCCGCTCCTCTACTACGCGAAGTCGAGCTGGTACATCGCCACCTCGCAGGCTCGGGACCAGCTGCTCGCCAACAACGAGGAGATCGGCTGGCACCCCGGGCACGTCAAGCACGGGCGCTTCGGCAAATGGCTGGAGAACAACGTCGACTGGGCGCTCAGCCGCGACCGCTACTGGGGGACGCCGCTGCCGATCTGGGAGTGCACCGCCGAGGGCTGCCACGAGCGCTTCTGCGCCGGCTCGGTCGCCGACCTGCGCGAGCGGGCGCGCGGCACCGTGCCCGAGGACCTGCACCGCCCCTACATCGACGGCGTCTCGCTCGACTGCGAGTGCTGCGGTGGCGAGATGCGGCGGGTCCTCTCGGTGATCGACACCTGGTACGACAGCGGCGCGATGCCCTTCGCCCAGTTCCACTACCCGTTCGAGGGCAAGGAGGAGTTCGAGGAGCGCTTCCCGGCCGACTACATCTGCGAGGCCCAGGACCAGACCCGCGGCTGGTTCTACACCCTGCTCGCCGAGTCGACCCTCCTCTTCGACACCTCGAGCTACAAGAACTGCGTCTGCCTCGGCCTGATCCTCGATCCCGAGGGGCAGAAGATGTCGAAGAGCCGCGGCAACGTCGTCGACCCCTGGGACGTGCTGGACGCCCACGGCGCCGACGCCTTCCGCTGGTACTACCTGACCGCCCAGCAGCCCTGGGCGGGATACCGCTTCAGCGTCGACACGGTCGGCGAGTCGGTCCGCCAGTTCCTGCTGACGCTGTGGAACACCTATTCGTTCTGGGTCCTCTACGCGAACGCGGAGGACCTGGGCCCAGCGGACTTCGAGAGCGAATCGCGTGGTTCCTTTGTCCTGAATAACCGGACTAAGGAACCACAGGATGGCCTGAACGACCTCGACCGCTGGGCTCTCTCCCGGCTGCAGGCGACGATCGCGACCGTGCGCGAGCGGATGGACGCCTACGACTGCACCAGCGCCGGGCGGGCGATCGCCGAGTACGTCGAGGAGCTCTCCAACTGGTACGTGCGGCTCAGCCGCCGCCGCTTCTGGGACGGCGACCGCGCCGCCTTCGCGACCCTGCGGCACACCTTGCTGGAGACGGCGGCGCTGCTGGCGCCGTTTACCCCGTTCCTCGCCGACGAGATCCACCGCAACCTCTCCGGTGATGACGCCGCGCCCTCGGTCCACCTGCGCGACTTCCCCGACGCCGACGAGGCGCTCGCCGACCCCGAGCTCGAGCAGGGGATGGAGGCGGTTCGCCTCACGGTTGAGCTCGGCCGCGCCGCCCGCGCCCAGGCGAAGGCGAAGGTGCGCCAGCCGCTGCGCCGCGCCGTGATCGTCGCCAACGAGGCCGAGCGCGCCGCGATCGAAGCCCGCACCGGCCTGGTCACCGCCGAGCTCAACGTCAAGGAGCTCGACTTCGTCACCGACGAGTCCGAGCTGGTCTCCTACAGCGCCAAGCCCAACTACCGCGCCCTCGGCCCCCGCTTCGGCAAGAAGATGCCCCAGGTAGCCGCAGCCGTCGAGGCTCTAGACGCCGCTCACGTCGCCGCGGTCCTCGCCGAAGGCGGCGAGATCGGGATCAACATCGACGGCCAGGACCACAGCCTCACCGCCGAGGACGTAACCCTCGCCCTCCAGCCCCTCGAGGGCTACGAGGTAGAGGCCGAGGCCGGCCACGCAGTAGCGCTCCAGCTAGAGCTAGACGACGAGCTCCGCCGCGAGGGCCTAGCCCGGGAGATCGTCCACGCCGTCCAGATAGCCCGCAAAGACGCCGGCCTAGAGATCACCGACCGCATCGCCCTAACCCTCACCGGCGACGAAGACCTGATCAACGCCGCCCAAGCCCACCAGGACTACCTAGCCAACGAGGTCTTAGCCACCACCGTCAACTACGACGGCACCCCCAACGGCGCCACCGCCAGGATCGACGGCCGAGACCTCAAAATCGGCGTTTCTCGCGCTTAGCGGGGGAGAGAAAGAGTGGCCCAGCCCTTAGGGGGTTGTGCATTTCACTCGACATGCGAAGAACAAACTGCGTGCGGGAAGGTTGACGCAGGCGGACGCGGAGTTCGTGGTGCGCAGCCCTCTACGAAAAGGAGCGAGATACAAGGGGCGACTGGCGCTATGTTGGCCACCATGAAGGCTGATTACGACAGCGAGGCTGATGCGCTTTCGATCGATTTGGGCGCGGCCGAGCACTGCGATGACGGAGTCAGCATGGACAAGGATGAGAACTGCAACCTCGCTTTGCTCAATGGCCAGGTTGTGAATGTGGAGTTGCTCTACCCCGCGGATAACCTGGAGCTTCTCGGTGTCGCTGCTGAACGCTTTGACCTCGACGGCCAGGGTCTTCTTGCTGCGGCCAAAGCGGCTCTAGCCGCTCCGGACCGTCTCATGACCCTTGGCTTCGGTCGCCGCCTCGCAGGCAGCAGTTAGTCCTGCGGCTTCTCGCCGATGATGAAGTCCGATTTCTTCGAGTCGTCGAACTTCACCCAGCAGTGATCGGGGGCGACGCCGGCTACCTCGATCAGGGCCGCTTCGATTCGCTTGGCGATCTCCGCCTTCTGCTCGTTGGAGCGGCCCTCGTACCAGTGGACGTGAACGAACGGCATTGGTTCGGGAGGGGGAGCGGCGCCGCTAGGCGAGCGCCGGCTCCAGCTCGGCCTCGAGGCGGCGCTTCGGCATCGCGCCGACGATTTTCTTCGCGATCGCGCCGTCCTTGAAGAGGATCATCGTCGGGATCGAGAGGACCTCGTACTGGGCCGCCGTCTGCTGGTTCTCGTCGACGTTGATCGAGACGATCTTGACGTCGTCGCGCTCGTTGTCGATCTCCTCGAGGACCGGATGGACGACGCGGCAGGGACCGCACCAGGGCGCCCAGAAGTCGACGAGCACGGGCCCCTCGGCCTCGAGCACGTCCGCTTTGAAGGTCGCATCGGTTACGTCGGTCAATTTGCCAGTCACTGTCCGTCTCCCGGTCGTGTGTTTGCCTTCAATACTTCAGAAAGTATAGCGACGCTGTCCAGTCGCTGATGAAGCATTCTTGACGGCTCCCCGGCCGAATCGCAAGAGGGGCAGCCGCCAGAAGGCCTCGACCATGATCGAAGCGTCCATCTTCGACTTTCCTACCCGCCGCTCGCGAAAAACGATCGGCACCTCGACCACCTTGAAGCCGCGGCGGATCGCCCGGTAGGTCAGCTCGACCTGGAAGGCATAGCCGCGGGTGGTGATCGCCTCGAGGTCGATCGCCTCAAAGACCTCGCGGCGGAAGCACTTGAAGCCGCCGGTCAGGTCGCGGACGTCGACCCCCAGCACCAGCCGCCCGTAGATGCTGCCGCCGCGGCTGATCGCCCGCCGCAACGCCCCCCAGTCGCTGACGCCGCCGCCGGCGACGTAGCGGGAGCCGAGCACGACGTCGGCCCGCTTCGCCGCCTCCAGCAGCCGCGGCAGGTATGCGGGGTCGTGGGAGAAGTCGGAGTCCATCTCGAGGACCAAGCCGGCGCCGGCCGCGAGCGCCCGGCGGAAGCCGGCGACGTAGGCGGGGCCGAGGCCTTCCTTGTGCGGCCGGTGCAGGACCTCGACGTTCTCGTGCGCCGCGGCGAGCCGGTCGGCGACGTCGCCCGTCCCATCCGGGGAGTTGTCGTCGACGATCAGGACCCGCGCGCTCGGCGGCAGCTTCGCCCGCGCCGCTTCAACCAGCGGCTCCAGGTTCTCGGCCTCGTTGTAGGTCGGCAGCACCAGCCACGCGGGCCCGGCAGAGGACTCGGTCATCGCCGCGACTCTATGCGGATCGCGCGTGCGGCGCCCGGGTAGGTTCTGTCTCGTGACCAACGCCGAGATCGCCGCCGCGCTGGAAGAACTGGGGATCCTCTACGAGCTCGACGGCGCGGTCAAATACCGCGTGCTCGCCTACAGCACCGCGGCCAAGGCGATCCGCGAGAGCCCCGTCTCGGTCGCCGAGCTGGCCGGACGCCGGGAAGCAACCAAGGTCCCCGGCGTTGGCAAGACGCTGGCCGAAAAGATCGACGCCCTGCTCGAGACCGGCGAGATCCCGGCGGCGGTGAAGCTGAAGGCGAAGTTCCCGCCGACCCTGATCGAGGTTACCCGCGTTCCCGGCGTCGGCCCGAAAACGGCGCGCCGCCTCTTCGAGGAGCTGGAAATTTCCTCGATGGAGGACCTGAAAGCGGCCGCCGAGTCCGAACAGGTCCGTCACGTCAAAGGCCTCGGCCCGAAGGCCGAGGAGAACATCCTCGCCTCGCTGGAGCGGCTGGGGGAGCCGGGGGAGGGGCCGGGCCGGCTGCTGCTCTCGAAGGTGAAGCCGATCGCCGAGGAGCTGGTGGCGGCGCTGCGCGAGCACCCCGCCGCCGACAAGGTCGAGGTCGCGGGCTCGGTCCGGCGCTGGGCCGAGACCTGCAAGGACATCGACATCATCGCCACCGCCGAGGAGCCCGCCGCCCTCGCCGAGCACCTCGCCGGCCACCCGCTGATCGCCGCCGCCGGCACCCCTGGCCCGAACGGCGTCCGCGCCCAGACCCACAACGGCGTCTCGGTCGACCTGCGGATCGTCCCGCCCGCCAACTTCGGCAACCTGCTGCAGCACTTCACCGGCTCCCAGGCTCACAATGTCCAGCTGCGCGAAGAGGCGGTTGGGCGCGGCCTCTCGGTCTCCGAGCACGGGATCACCGAGACCGAGAGCGGCGACGTGCACGCCTGCGCGACCGAGCAGGAGGTCTACAAACACCTCGGCTATAAGTACATCGAGCCGGAGCTGCGCGAGGGGCGCGGCGAGCTGAAAGCGGCGCGGAAAGGCAAGCTGCCGAAGCTGGTCGAGCTCGGCGACATCAAGGGCGACCTCCACTCCCACACCACCCTCTCCGACGGCCGCAACAGCCTCGAGGAGATGGCCGACGCCGCGCGCGACCGTGGCTACGAGTACCTGGCGATCACCGACCACTCGGCCAGCCACGGCTTCGGCGACCACGTCACCGCCGAGCGTCTCTGGGAGCGGATCGAGGAGGTGCGCGCCTGGAACAAGGCCAATTCCGATGCCTCTTTCCGTCTCCTCGCCGGCTCGGAGATCAACATCGGGCTCGACGGCTCGCTCGACTACCCCGACGACCTCGTGGAAGCGCTCGACTGGGTCGTCGCCAGCGTCCACACCTCGTTTTCGGTCTCCGAAAAGCAAATGAACGAACGGGTGCTGACGGCGATCGCGAACCCAAGCGTCGACTGCATCGGCCACCTCACCGGGCGCCTGATCGGCCGCCGCGAGCCCTACGGCGTCGACATCGAGGCGATCGCCGCGGCGGCGGCCGAGCACGGGACGATGATCGAGATCAACGGCAACCCCAACCGCCGCGACCTCTCCGACCGCCACGCCCGCCTCGCCGCGGAAGCCGGCGTCAAGATCGTCCTCAACACCGACGCCCACGGCGTCGACACCCTCGACAACATGGCCTACGCGGTGGCCACCGCCCGCCGCGCCTGGCTCACCGCCAAGGACGTCGCCAACACCCGCGGGTGGGCGAATTTCAAGAAGCTCCTCGAGAACCGCTAGACCCCGAGAGCCCGCAGTGCCGCCAGCACGTGCGCGAAACCGCCTGATCCCAGAATCAGCGCGGTCCCGCCTGAAACCGTGAGGAACATTTTGTTGCGCCTCCGCGAGCGGCTGTTCCGGAACTCTTCGCGCCGCGCCTCGATGGCGAAATCTTCAGGAGAGGAGAGCTTCGACACGCGCGTCATCGTGGAGCCCTTTCGTCAAGGAATCGCCGTCCTTTCTCGGTGATCTCCCAGATGCCGCGCGGGGATTGATCGCTGATGAGGCCCTGTTCCTTCATCCGGAGGCGAGCGAAACGGGCGCGATTCCGCCACCGCACCTCTCCCATTTCCAGGACGTCATGATCACGAGCCGTAAGTTGCTTGCCGAGGCGGGCCTCGAGTGCGTCGATGACGTCACGGCCCCTAGCCGCGCCCTTCCTGGTGACGAGGATTTCCAGGATCGGGATCCAGTACTCACTCTCGGGGAGGAGGGCGCCCTCCTCTTTCAGAAGCTCTGCCGTCGACTTAAGTTCAGGACTCGTGTTGGCAACACCGCCTTCGACCGCATCCAGCAGCCTCTGAATCACGTTCTCAGGCGTCTCCTCAAAGGACTCGATGTGCTGAAGGAGGCGCTTGTACGTCGCTGCTGAGAGATCAATGCTGAGCACGCACTTAAGATAACACTTAAGTGTTAAGTGTCAAGGAGAGGGCACAATCCCGCGCAGGCCTGGCGTGCGCACCAGCTCGATCGGGCGCAGGGCGTTGGTGGGGACGACGTAGAACTTGACGCCGTCGCGGCTCTCGACGCCGAGGACGGCGGCCTCGCGGGTGTGCCAGGCGAGGGAGACGATCAGGGCGTAGCCGGCGCCGACGGCGGCGACGCCGGGGAAGAAGATGCCGATGACGCCTGCGGCGATCGCAGTGAAGGCGATTGGCCAGAGCCGGGTGAGGGCGATCCGGGCCGGGCTCTGCTCGGGAAGCGAGGTGGCGGGGCGGGCGCGGGCGAGGGCGTCGCGGACGTCGTCGGCAGCGCGCCGTGGACGCCCCAGGTAGATGCCGATCGCCAGCGCGACCAGCCACCAGGCCGCGGCGATGACAGCGATCCGGGTGTCGCCTTCGCGGTTGGCAGCGATCGCCGTGATCGCCCCGAGCGCAGTCGCCTCGGCGGCGGTGATGAAGACGCTGGCGCGGAGCAGATCGGTGTAGGTCATCGCCTCAGGCTCTCGGTTCCTCCGGCTCCGCCAGCCACTCGAGGATCTCCAGCCAGCCGCCGAGGCCGCCGACGGTGACGTCGGACTCCTCGGCCAGCTCCGCCGGCGCCTCCGCCGAGAGCACGCC
>Ga0157371_10005690_pt1 | contig 10453 bp, 4 predicted proteins | sample C45metaG_FD_113462 | JGI IMG/M metagenome (GOLD analysis project Ga0157371, IMG submission 113462) | Corn rhizosphere microbial communities from Kellogg Biological Station, Michigan, USA - C4-5 metaG | ecosystem: Host-associated > Plants > Roots > Rhizosphere > Soil | place: USA: Michigan...
AATATTCCGTATGTTTTTGGCATTGGAATTACTATTTCTGTTTCCCAAATGGTATCAATGGCCAATGGAAGAAGAGACGGCAAATTAGTAAGTCACTATTTATTTAACGGCTTCTGGCTTTGTGCTATTTCCGCGGTAATTATTTCCCTGGTAATTGAGTTAAGTAAAAATATTCTATTCCATCTGCATCAGGATGAAATAGTGGCCCGGCTTGCATTGCCATATTTACAAATTATGGGATGGTCTGTCATTCCAATGCTGCTATTTCTGGCGCTGAAACAATTTACCGATGGTTTGGAACATACAAAAACTGCGATGATTCTTTCGTTGTCTGCACTTCCTGTAAATGCTTTTTTAAACTGGCTGTTAATTTATGGAAACTGGGGATTTCCAAGAATGGAATTAGTAGGAGCTGGTTGGGCAACTTTAATTACAAGGGTGATCATATTTGTGGTTCTTGGTTTGATCATTTTATATCATCGCACATTTAAAAGATATGTTGCTGTAAGAAGCATCGTTTGGAAATTAAGATGGCATACGATCAAAGAATTATTAGATATTGGCATTCCCAGCAGTTTTCAAATTACCATGGAAGCAGGTGCATTTGCCGTTTCAGGAATTTTAATCGGTACAATAGGAGCGGTTGAACAAGCTGCGCACCAAATAGCTCTGAGTTTGGCATCATTAACTTTTATGGTTTCGATGGGATTGTCGCAGGCCGGCTCTATTCGCGCCAGCAATACTTTCGGAAGAAACGACTGGCGATTGATTGGTATAATTGGAAAAAGTACCATCTTGATGGCGCTCATTTATGGAAGTTTTTGCGCGGCGATTTTTATATTATTCCGTCATCAGTTGCCTTATGTTTTTAACGATGATCAGCAAGTCGTTTCGATGGCTGCCTACTTACTTTTATTCGCGGCTTTATTTCAGATTTCCGACAGTACACAATCCATTAGCGCCGGCTTACTTCGTGGAATAAAGGATGTAAAAGTTCCAACAATCTTTATTGCCATAGCTTATTGGGCAATCGGTATTCCCGTCGGTTGCCTGCTCGCTTTTCACTATCAAATGGGCGCGGCCGGAATCTGGACCGGATTTATTACCGGCCTCTCTTTTTCAGCCTTGTTTTTAACCTTCAGATTTAGAAAAATGCTCGCTAAAAACAGCACGTTTCTTTCGTGATTCAAAAAAACCGCGCTTATTCTTCCTAATTTATGGTTTAACTATTACAACTATTTATTTTATCAAAAAATAAATTACTTTTGCCGCCCCAAAAGCGCATGTGGTGAAATTGGTAGACACGTCAGACTTAGGATCTGATGCCGCAAGGTGTGGGGGTTCGAGTCCCTTCATGCGCACTTTCTTCGTAATCTTCTTATAATAAGAAAGAATAAACGGTTCCTAAATGGTTTTAAAATTTAATTAATGGCAAGTGTAACTAAAGAAAATATTGGTAATCTCCACGATAAATTAACAGTAAAAGTTTCTAAAGAAGATTATCTCCCTTCATTTGATAAAGCAATAAAAGACTATAGTAAAAAGGCAAATATTCCTGGTTTTAGAAAAGGAATGGTTCCGGTAGGAATGGTGAAAAAAATGTACGGTGCTTCTATTTTTTATGATGAAGTAATTAAATCTGTAGAAAAAGAATTGAAGGAATACCTCGTAAAGGAAAAGCCGGAAATCTTTGCGCAGCCTTTACCAATGGAAAATGATTTGCGCAAACTGGATATGAGCAATCCCGCTGAATATGATTTTCCATTTGAAATCGGATTAAAACCTGAAGTTTCTTTGGACGCTCTTTCCTCTGCAAAAACCACTTTTTATAAAGTGAAAACCACTCCGGAAATGGTGAATGAAGAAGTGGAAAAATTAGTTACAAAAAACGGTGATCTGAAAGACGTGGAGACGGTTTCTTCTCCAGAAAATGTGTTGAATGTCTTATTTGAAGAAAGCGACGCCGAAGGAAATATCGTTCCGGAAGGAATTTCAAAAGACGATTCGATTTTATTAAAATATTTCTCAGAAGAATATCAGCAAAAGCTGCAAGGGAAAAAAGTAGGCGATTCTTTAGTTCTTCAGTTAAAAGACGCGTTTCCTGAAAAAGAAAGAGAATGGATTTTGTCCGATTTAGGATTGGATAAAGAAGATGAGGCTGCAATAGAAAGGTTTTTTAAAATGTCTATTACCAAAATCGGTTTTGTAGAAAAGAAAGAATTGAATGAAGAATTCTTTAAACAGGTTTTTCCTGGCAAAGACTTAAAAACCGAAGAGGAGTTCCGCAGTGCAATCGAAGAAGAAATTCGCAAGCAATGGGATGCTGCGGCGCACAACCAGGTACAAGACCAGATTTACCATATTTTAATGGAAACGCCATTGGAATTTCCGGTTTCGTTTTTGAAACGGTGGCTGGAAATTGGTACAGAAAAACAGAAAACAATTGAAGAAGTAGAGGCCGAATTTCCGAAGTTTGAAGATCAGTTGAAGTGGACATTGATCAGTGATAAAATAATCAAGGAAAATAATCTTGAAGTTTCTGAAGAAGAATTAAGAAACAACATGAAAAAAGAGATTATGGGTTATTTTGGCCAAATGAACCTCGGAGAAGATACAGATTGGCTGGAAAGTTATATCGACCGGATGATGAAAGATGAAAAGCAGGTGGATAGTTCGTACCGAAGGCTTCTTACTGAAAAATTATTTAACTGGCTGGAAACGCAGGTTTCTCCGGAGGAAAAAGAAGTTTCAGCAGAAGAATTTCTTGCCCTGCAGCACCATCATCATCACTAAGATTAAAAACCTTATTAAATGTTATTTTACTGTTGAATAAAATAAGATTTGAAAAAAAATTGCACCTTTAAGAGAAAAAATATTAAATCGAATTAACCTATTGTTTTACCCTGAAACTTTTCGAAGGTTCATCCTCGTCCCGGTAAACGGACAAATATTTAATATTTCTCTTTTTAATTTAACCAAATCTAATTTTTCAAATCAATGGTTAAACTTGGAAACTGTAGTCCTATTTGCTTAAAATGCTTTACTATCCTGCATTCCATCGGTTTAAAAAGAATTTGCCGATTGTAGAATTAATACATATCTAATTTTATTCCAACAGATTTTAAAGCTAATTTCAACAGCATTTGCCATTCAAAAAAATGGCGAATATTAAGAGAAGAGGTTTTAAGTAAAGAAGATCGATCTTATTATTTGAACAAAGGTTACTAATTATGGAAAACAAAGGTTTATACTCACCGGAATTTGAACACGACGCATGCGGAATTGGTTTTGTAGCGAATATTAAAAGCAACAAAAGCCATCGCATTGTTTCCGACGCGCTAACTATTCTGGAAAACATGGAACATCGTGGTGCATGCGGCTGCGAAATAAATACCGGCGATGGTGCGGGAATTCTGATCCAAACTCCTCATGAATTTTTCTTTGATGAATGTTTGAAATTAGGGATTCATTTGCCTTCTTATGGAAAATATGGAGTTGGCGTTTTATTTTTTCCAAAAGAAATAAGACTTAGGGAAGAATGCCGCGACATCTTTAACCGCTGCGCAGAAACACTTGGAATGGAAATAATGGGTTATCGAAGAGTGCCGGTAAACACCGAAGAAATTGGTCGCAGCGCTTTGTCAGTAGAACCCGAAATTGAACAGGTTTTCATTGCTTGCCCTGATCATATTAATAATCCCGATGAGTTTGAAAGAAAATTATTTGTATTAAGAAATTATGCTTCGAAAACCATTAATAATACGGTAAAAAAAGACGCAATTGGTTTTTATGTCGCATCGCTTTCTTACAAAACCACTATCTACAAAGGCCAGCTTACCAGCCGGCAACTTCGTGGATATTTTCCTGATTTAAGCAATAAAAAAATTGTTTCTGCCTTCGGTTTGATTCATTCCCGTTTTGCAACAAACACTTTTCCTTCCTGGAAACTGGCGCAACCATTTCGTTATATCGCTCACAATGGCGAGATCAACACCTTGCAGGGAAATTTAAACTGGCTTCGTACGAGCGAAAAAAATTTCATTTCACAATATTTTACAAAGGAAGAAATGGAAATGCTTTTGCCCGTTGTTGAACCCGGGCAATCAGATTCGGCAAGTCTGGATAATATGATTGAGCTGCTGCATTTGTGCGGCCGGTCTTTACCTCATGTTATGATGATGCTGATCCCTGAAGCATGGGACGGAAACGAACAAATGGATCCGTTAAAAAAGGCATTTTACGAATTTCATGCATCCTTTATGGAACCGTGGGACGGACCTGCTTCTATTTCTTTTACCGATGGGAAAATTATCGGAGCGACTTTAGATCGAAATGGTTTACGGCCTTCCCGGTATTGCATTACCTCTGATGACCGGGTTATCATGGCTTCGGAAACCGGCGTTCTTCCTGTTGATCCAAAACTGGTGATAGAAAAAGGAAGATTGCAGCCTGGAAAAATGTTTGTAGTAGATCTGGAAGAAGGAAGAATAATCAGTGACAATGAGATAAAACAAAAAATTTGTTCAGCAAAACCATATGCGGAATGGCTGAATAAATATAAAATAAGACTGGAAGAATTACCGGCTCCCCGCGTAATGTTTACTCATTTGGAACACGATCAGATTTTTAAATATCAAAAAGCGTTTGGTTATTCTACCGAAGACCTTGAATTGATTATCTCTCCTATGGCGCTTACCGGAAAAGAGCCAATCGGATCGATGGGAAGTGATGTTCCGCTGGCGGTTTTAAGTGATGAACCGCAACATTTAAGTAGTTATTTCAAACAACTTTTTGCACAGGTAACTAATCCGCCGATTGATCCTATCCGGGAAAAATTAGTAATGTCTTTGGCAACTTTCGTTGGTAATAATGGGAATTTATTGGAAGACGATCCTTTGTCGTGCCATACCGTTGCTTTAAATCACCCGGTGCTTTCTAATACTGAATTAGAAAAAATCAGAAGCATCGATACCGGCATTTTCCAGGCTCATACTTTACAAACTTATTTTCTCGCAGATGGAAAACCCGGCTCGCTTCAAAAAGGAATTGAACGGTTGTGCAGACACGCTGCTGAAGCGGTTCAGGACGGTTTTGAGGTATTAATTTTATCAGACAGAGCAATTGATTCGGAACATGCAGCGATTCCTTCTTTACTCGCCTGTTCCGCCGTACATCATCATTTGATCAAAAAAGGATTACGTGGGCAAGTTGGTTTAATAATCGAAGCAGGCGATGTATGGGAAGTGCATCATTTTGCCTGCCTAATTGGATTTGGAGCTACGGCAATTAATCCATATTTGGCACTTTCTACTATTCGCGATTTGAGAATCCAGGGGAAACTGGGTAGCGAATTAGACTCAAATGCGCTTAAGAAAAATTACAAAAAAGCAATAAATCTTGGTTTACTGAAAGTATTTTCAAAGATGGGAATTTCTACATTCCAATCTTACCAGGGAGCGCAGATTTTTGAAATATTGGGAATTAATCAATCAGTAATTGACAAATATTTTACAGGCGCTACGTCAAGGATTGAAGGAATGGGATTGGATGAAATTGCTAAAGAAACTTTGGTAAAACATTCATTTTCTTTTAGTAAAAAAGATCTTCCATTTGATCGGCTGACTGTTGGCGGACTTTACAAATGGCGCCGTAAAGGAGAATTTCACTTGTTCAATCCAACAACGATTCATTTGCTGCAGTATGCAACAAGAATGAATGATTATAAAATCTTCAAAAAATATTCTAAAGTTGTAAATGAGCAGAGCGAAAAAGCCGTTACTCTAAGGAGCTTGTTTCAGTTTAAAAAGAACAGGCCTTCGATTTCAATCGATGAAGTGGAACCTGCGGAAAATATTTATAAAAGATTTGCCACAGGCGCTATGTCGTTTGGCTCTATTTCATGGGAAGCGCACACTACTCTGGCGATTGCAATGAACCGGCTTGGCGGAAAAAGTAATACCGGCGAAGGCGGGGAAGATGAGATCAGGTATGAAAAATTAGACAATGGCGATTCCATGCGAAGTGCAATCAAACAGGTGGCCTCTGCAAGATTTGGGGTAACAAGCTGGTATCTGACTGAAGCTGATGAACTTCAAATAAAAATGGCACAAGGTGCAAAACCCGGTGAAGGTGGCCAATTGCCGGGATTTAAAGTGGATGATTGGATTGGAAGAGTTAGACACGCTACGCCGGGAGTTGGATTAATTTCTCCACCTCCACATCATGATATTTATTCTATTGAAGACCTCGCACAGTTGATTTTTGATCTAAAAAATGCGAATAGAAACGCAAGGATTAATGTAAAATTAGTTTCAAAAGCTGGCGTGGGAACAATTGCTGCGGGTGTTACCAAAGCAAAAGCGGACGTGGTATTAATTTCCGGCCACGATGGCGGGACCGGCGCTTCTCCAATGAGTTCTATAAAACATGCGGGATTGCCGTGGGAATTAGGTCTGGCAGAAACACACCAAACTTTGGTAAAAAATAAATTGCGCAGCCGTGTAGTTGTTCAAACCGATGGGCAATTAAAAACCGGAAGGGATATCGCAATCGCAACGTTATTGGGTGCCGAAGAATGGGGAGTAGCAACAGCGGCATTGATCGTGGAAGGTTGTATTATGATGCGAAAATGCCATCTGAATACTTGTCCTGTCGGAGTTGCAACACAAGATCCTGAATTGAGAAAAAGATTTACCGGCGATGCCGATCATATCGTGAATCTCTTCAAATTTTTAACCCAGGAACTGAGAGAAATTATGGCTGAGCTGGGTTTCAGAACGATTAATGAAATGGTAGGCCAGGTAGACTTTTTGGAAAAAAGAGAAAACATCAATCATTGGAAATTTAATAAACTCGATCTTTCTCCAATCCTTTATAAAGAACCTGCTGCAACATCTGTTCGTCTGTATAACTCAGAAAAACAGGATCATGGTTTGGATGAAATACTTGACAATGAGTTACTGAAAGTTGCGAAGCCGGCATTAGAAAACCAGGAAAAAGTAACAGCTTCTTTCAATATTATAAATACTGATAGAACGACCGGTACACTTTTATCCAACGAGATCTCTAAAAAATATAAAAAACACGGTTTACCTGATAATACCATTCATTTCAAATTTACCGGAACCGCTGGTCAGAGTTTCGCTGCATTCAGTACAAAAGGAGTGACAATGGAACTGGAAGGTGATGCAAATGACTATTTTGGAAAAGGTTTGAGTGGGGCAAGATTGATTATTTATCCTTCAAAAGATGCAGCATTTGTTCCTGAAGAAAATATCATTATCGGAAATGTAGCATTTTATGGCGCTACATCAGGAGAAGCATTTGTAAGAGGAAAAGCCGGCGAACGTTTCTGTGTGCGGAATTCAGGTGCCAACGTTGTAGTGGAAGGGGTTGGGGATCACGGATGTGAATATATGACAGGTGGAAATGTCATTATTCTGGGAGAAACCGGAAGAAACTTTGCGGCAGGAATGAGCGGCGGGATCGCCTATGTGTATGATGTAAATCACAACTTTGAAATCTTGTGTAACAAAGAAATGGTTGATCTTGATCCGGTAGAAGAAAGCGATGAAAAATTTCTGCGTCAAATGATTAAAAAACACTTTCAGTTAACAGGAAGTACAGTAGCGAAATTCATTTTAAATGATTTTGAAAATCAGTTGAAGAATTTTGTAAAAGTATTTCCGCAGGATTATAAAAAAGTATTACAGTCCTCAGCCATCAAAGAGGAAATCAAAGTAAATTGATTATTAAATTATTGGCTTATTAAATTATTGAGATGGGGAAAATAACCGGCTTTTTAGAATTTACAAGAGAACTTCCGCACAAACGTCCCGTGCAGGAAAGAATTAATGACTACAAAGAATTCGTTCAACGATATACAGACGAAAAACTGAACCAGCAATCAGCAAGATGCATGGATTGTGGCACACCGTTTTGCCATGATGGTTGTCCGGTTGGGAATTTAATTCCTGAATTCAATGATGCTGTTTACAGGAAAAGCTGGAAGGAGGCTTATGAGATACTTTCTTCCACAAATAATTTTCCTGAGTTCACCGGAAGAATTTGTCCGGCGCCATGTGAGTCTGCCTGCGTTTTAGGGATTAATCAACCTGCTATTACCATTGAAGAAATCGAAAAGCACATTATTGAAATTGCTTTCGAAAGCGGTTTTGTTCAACCAAAAATTCCAAATGTAAGAACAGGGAAAAAGATTGCAATAATTGGTTCCGGGCCAGCAGGGTTAGCCGCGGCAACACAATTAAATTCTGCCGGTCACTCTGTTACTATCTTCGAAAGAGATGATGAGCCGGGAGGATTATTGCGTTATGGAATACCTGATTTCAAATTAGAAAAATGGGTAGTGGAAAGAAGAATCAATATTATGAAAGAAGAAGGCGTTGAAATAAAATGCAATGCCAATGTTGGTGTAAACGTCAGCATCAGCGACCTTTTGAGAGAATACCATGCCATTGTTTTAGCGGGCGGTTCTACCATTCCAAGAGACTTAAATATTCCGGGCAGAGAGTTGAAAGGAATTCATTTTGCAATGGATTTTCTTAAACAACAAAATAAAAAAGTTGCCGGCAAAGCAGTAGAAGGCGAAGCGATTTTGGCAACTGGCAAAAATGTAGTGGTAATTGGCGGCGGCGATACCGGAAGTGATTGCGTCGGAACTTCTAATCGGCAAAAAGCGTTATCGGTAACCCAATTTGAACTGATGCCAATGCCGCCTAAGAATCGCACACCTTTCATGCCGTGGCCCACTTATCCAATGATTTTAAAAACTACCAGTTCGCACGAAGAAGGTGCTAACCGGCATTGGGCAATTGCGACAAAAGAATTTATTGGCGATGAAAACGGCAACTTGAAAGCCTTAAAAATCGTAGATCTTCAATGGAAATTCACAGATGAAAATAAACCGGCGCAATTTGTAGAGGTACCAGGAAGCGAATCTGAAATTCCGTGTGAACGCGCATTTCTCGCGATGGGATTTCTGCATCCGCAACATGAAGGTCTATTAAATTATCTGGACATCGAGTTGGATGAAAGAGGAAATGTAAAAGCATCAGAAAAAGAATTTCATACAAATATCTCAAAAATATTTTCTGCAGGTGATATGCGTCGCGGACAGTCTTTGGTAGTGTGGGCGATTTCTGAAGGAAGAGAATGTGCAAGGAAAGTAGATGAGTATTTGATGGGGCATTCGTTATTGCCATCAAAAGATCAGAACATTTTGCACCAGGTATAAAGGAGTATTTAAATAGAAAACTGGATTATTTGTTTGTTTACTGGTCAGCGAAATTATTTTGCAATATTTTTAATAATTAATTGGAATTTTGTGTTCAGCGCAACTTCAAAATTGTGCCCGTTCAAAATTTGTTTTGCGGCATCATCCTCCAAAATTACCTGTGCTAAGTGCATTGCTAATGTAGACCCGCTAATAACATTTCCAACTTTACCATCTGTAAATTCTATTTTAAACTTGTAACCAGCTTTTCGTCCGGTACCGGCTCTCTCAAAATCGATGCGATTAAGTGCCAGCACCTGGTCTTCTCCTGAAATCGATTTTTTCATTAAAATTTTGACAATGGGCAAATATTTTTTCCAGATGTGATTATACATTTAAGGTAATAATTTTTAATTTTTTTAGTAGTGAGTAGCTTACATCCGGAGATTCAGACGCGCCGAAAATAATGAATAAAATTTAAATGTTAAGCGTATAAAATTAATGTAAATTTTTTATCATTCTAAAATTTTAAGTTTTTCCAGAAAAAATTGCTTTAAAAAAAACAAGAAAAACGGTGTTTCCTTTATTAAAATAACGCCTTAAAGAAGCTTGATTAATTTATTAAAGAAACTTCATTATTTATCTATCAAATAGAAATAGGAGGCAGAATAAAATTAATATTTTATCTGGTTCTCTTCTTGCTTACACAGCAATGATTGAAGAAAAACCTTTTTCTCTGATTATTTAACAGCGAATCATAAATTAATAGCAGTTGTAGATTAACTATTCATTAAATTTGTTGCTGCAACAACTTATAAAAGGAATGGCATTTATCGATATTAAATTTCCCAGATCATTTTATAACGCCTTGCGTATTCCTGTAAGTTCTCCAAAAAGGCAACAATTAAAAGTTTTACAGAAGTTATTAAAAAGAGCACGATTTACTGAATTTGGACAAAAATATCTCTTCGACCAAATTCTGCTGAGCAAGCATCCCGGAAAAAATTTTCAACGAATTGTGCCTACTTTCACTTACGATAAAATTTTTAAAGAATGGTGGTTTCGTGCGCTGGACGGCAAACCCGATATCTGCTGGCCGGGAATTATTAAATTTTTCGCGTTAAGCAGCGGAACCAGCGAAGCATCCAGTAAATATATTCCGATCACAAAAGAATTGATTCGAGCAAACACACTTACCAGTTTCAGGCAATTAATGAGCCT
>Ga0157371_10005692_pt1 | contig 10450 bp, 9 predicted proteins | sample C45metaG_FD_113462 | JGI IMG/M metagenome (GOLD analysis project Ga0157371, IMG submission 113462) | Corn rhizosphere microbial communities from Kellogg Biological Station, Michigan, USA - C4-5 metaG | ecosystem: Host-associated > Plants > Roots > Rhizosphere > Soil | place: USA: Michigan...
TGATCGGGCTCGAGGACATGCGCGTTCCCGCCGCGATCGACTTCCACAACTGGCACGCACTGATCGCCGCGCACCCGACCACGCCCGAGACCGCGGCGGCGCGCGCGACCTTCACCCGCGACGATCTCGCCTGCATCATCTACACCTCGGGCACCGGCGGCGCGCCACGCGGCGTGATGCAGCATCACGGCGCGATCCTGCACAATTGCGCGGGCTGCGCCGCGGTGATCTCGGAGGATTTCGGCTGGGACGACGAGGTCTTCCTGTCGTTCCTCCCCTTGAGCCACGCCTATGAACATACCGGCGGCCAGCATTTCCCGATCTCCTTGGGCGGCCAGATCTATTATGCCGAAGGCCTCGAAAAGCTCGCCGCCAATATCGAGGAAACGCGCCCGACGATCATGTTCGTCGTCCCCCGCCTGTTCGAGGTGCTGCGCACGCGCATCTCGAAGACGATCGAGAAACAGGGCGGCGCGTCGGCCTATCTGCTCGCCCGCGCGCTCGACATCGGCGCCAGGCGCTATGCGGGCAAGCCCCGCCTGATCGACCGGCCGGCGCAGGCCGCCGTCGCGACGCTGTTCAAGCCCAAGATCGCCAAGAAGTTCGGCGGCCGGCTGAAGGCGATGATCTCGGGCGGCGCGCCGCTCAACCCGGAGGTCGGGCTGTTCTTCGAATCGATCGGCCTCACCTTCCTCCAGGGCTATGGCCAGACCGAGGCCGCGCCCGTCATCTCGTGCAACCGCCCCAAGGCGGGCGTGCGGATGGACTCGGTCGGCCCGCCGCTCAAGGATACCGAGGTGCGGATCGCCGAGGATGGCGAGATCCTGGTCCGCGGCGAGCTCGTCATGCACGGCTATTGGCGCAACGACGCCGAGACCGCGAAGGTGCTGAAGGACGGCTGGCTGCACACCGGCGACGTCGGCGAGATCGACGCGCAGGGTCGCATCCGCATCACCGACCGCAAGAAGGACCTGATCATCAACGACAAGGGCGACAATGTCGCCCCGCAGAAGATCGAGGGGATGCTGACGCTCCAGCCCGAGATCGTCCAGGCGATGATCGCCGGCGACAAGCGCCCCTATATGGTCGCGCTGATCGTGCCCGATCCCGAATGGACGCAGCAATGGTGCGCGTCGAACGGCGATGCGTGCAATTTCAGCAGGCTGGCCGAGAACAGCGAGTTCCGCACCGCGCTGGGCCACGCGATCGAGCGCGTGAACAAGGATCTGACCGTCACCGAACGCGTCCGCCGCTTCGTGCTGGCGGACGGGCCGTTCACGATCGAGAACGAACAGCTGACGCCCAGCCTCAAGATCCGCCGCCACGTCATCCGCCAGGCCTATGGCGACCGGCTCGACGCGCTCTACCTCAAGGGCTGACGAATGGGGGGGGGCCGCATCGGGCCCCCCGCCCCCTCAGGCTGCGCCCAGCGGAAGGTTGCTGCGCTTGCAGACATAGGTCGCCAGCTCCTCGCGCAGCGGCAGCCCGGCGATCGGGCGCAACGGACCGTCATAGGCGATGCTCGTCTCGACCAGCGAACGGCGCGGCGCGACGCCCAGGACGTGGAACAGGCGACGCTCGCAATCGACCTCGGTGCGGGCATAGGCGACGCGGCCGGCATGTTCCTGGCGGATGATCGCGATCACCGTGCCGCCGATCGCCCGGCGCTCGCGCAGCAGGAAATAGCGCGAGGCGGTATCCGACGGGGTCGGGATCAGGTCGCCCTTGACCGTCAGCGCGGGCGGCGCCGGCGCTGCGACTTCGGTTTCGCCCAGATTGCGCAGCGATACGCCCGCCGTGCTCATCGCATTGTTGTCGACCGCATCGGTCGACGGCGCGCCCGAACAGGCGGACACGCCCAATCCGCCGGCAACCGCCAGCGCTAACCACGTCTTCTTCATCAATACACTCCCGGGTATGAATCAGGTCCAAACGCCCGCGGCATGACGATCGATCCGGTGGTGCGGATCGATCCCCGCCGCCCGACGTTGCGCGAGGATATTTTCTTCGGCGAAGGGCGCGCACCGACCGGCACGCGCCCTCCCGGTCCGCTTATTTCGCCGCCGGCTTGGGCGCCGCGGCGGGCACCACCGCCATCGTCCAGTCGCGGTCGGGGCGCAGATATTTCGCCGCGACCGCCTGCAGGTCGGCGGGCGTCGTCGACACCAGATCCTCGGCGATCCGCTTGGTCGCGTCGATCCGCCGCGGATCATAGGTCGCCCCGCCGAGCTGCTGCATCCAGAACTGGTTCCCGGTCGAGGCGCGCATGATATACTGCCCCATCGGCCGCTTGATCCGCTGCAGCTCGTCATCCGCGATCGGCGTCGAGACCAGCTCGGCGGCGATCTTGCGCGCGGTCTCGAAGAAGAACGCGACCTTTTCCGGCGCGACCTGGCCGATCGCGACGAGGCGACCGCCGCTGTTCATCCCGGTCGGCCACTGGCTTTGCACGTTCGGGCTGTAGCTCGCGCCCGCTGCCTGGCGGAGCCGCTCGAACAGCCGGTCGGCGAACACCTGCGCCAGCACGTCGAGGCGACGGCTCTCGGTGATCGCCTCGATCCCGCCGCCGGTCGGCCAGGCGATGACCGCCGCCGCCTGGTTCTGCGGGCCGGTATGCGTGCGCATCACCGGGGTCGCGACATGCGCGGGGAAGCGCACCGGCGCCGCCACCGCAGTCGACGCGGATCGCGGGGCGATCGCACCGAAGCTCTTGGCGACCGCGGCGATCGCCTCCTCGCTCTTCACGTCGCCGAACACCGACACCTCGATCGGCCCGGTCTTGAGCAGCGGCTCCCAGAACTTGCGGAAGTCCTTGGCGTTGAGCGCCTCGACCGACTCGCGCGACGGCGTGCCCCAGCGCGGATCGCCCGCGCGCAACAGCTTCTCCAGGTCGCGCGACAGCACGCCGTCGGGCGACGATTCATAGCCCGCAAACGCCGCCAGCGCCGCGACCCGCGCGCGCGCGACCGGGGCCGCATCCCATGCCGGGAAGGCGAGCTTGGCGGCCATCAGCGTCAGCTGGTCGGCATAATCCGCAGGCGAGGTCAGCGCGCCCAGCGTGAACGCGTCGTCGTCGATCCCGAAGTCGAGGCCGATGCGACGCCCGGCGGTCAGCTGGTCGAGATCGCCCTGGTCGAGCTTGCCGATCCCGCCCGCGACCAGCGCGAGGTCGCCCGCCCAGGCCGGGCTCGGCTTGTTCGCCGGGATCGCGCTGTAACCGCGCCCGAACCGGACGCGGACATAGACGCGGCCGGTCTCGCCCGTATTGGGGAACAGCAGCAGGCGGGTGCCATTGGCATAGGTCACCTGCTCCATGTCGAACGCGGCGATCTTTTCGCGCGACGCCACGACGCCGGGCTTGCCGAGCGGCGGCAGCGCGGCGAACGTCACCGCATTCTGCTGGCGACGCAGCCCCGCGAGACCCGAGACATCGGCCTTCAGCGCGGTCTCGAGCTTGGCCACAGCGGCGGGGTCAGGCGTGATCGTGTTGACCAGCGCGCGCGTCGCGGTCCCCTCGAAGATCCGCTTCGACGCCGCGAGCAGCGTGGCGGGGGTGAACATGCCCTTCGCCTTGGCGTCCTGCAGGATCTTGTACGATGTCTCCGGTCCCGCGACGGTCTCGCGGATGTCGAGCGCCCCGACCATGTCGTCGGCCTGGCGCGCACCCGCCTCGACCCGTGCGGTCTCGACCTGGGTGCGCATGATCGTGTCGAAATCGGCATATTCGCGGTCGACCTCGGCCTGGCTCGGCGCGTTGGTCTGCGCGTCGGCGATCACCGCGCGCACGTCCTTCAGCGCCGCTTCCCAGTCGGTCCCGATCGGCACGATGTTGACGCTGGTCAGGTTCGCCGACCGCGACACGTCGTCGATCGACACCCCCGCCTGGAGATAGCTGCCACCGGCGCGCGCGCGCGTCTCGAGCCGCCGGCTGATCAGCCGCGTCGCCAGCACGTCGACCAGCCGCGTCTGGTTCATGATCGCGGTGTCGTCCTTGTACACCCAGGGCCGGACCACGCCGAGCGTGACGACCGCGGGCAGCGACGGTTCGGCGATCGCCTGTGCGGCGGGGGCGGCGGGATCGGGCTTGCCGAAATCGGGCGCCGCGGTGAACGCGCCGACCGGTTTCCAGTCGGCGAAGTTCTTGACGATCAGCCGTCCGAACAGCGCCGGGTCCATGTCACCCGAAATGATGACGACGGTGTTCTCGGGCCGGTACCAGCGATCGTGGAACGCCTTGATGCTCGCGCCGGTCGCCGCCTCGAGCGTCTTGATGCTGCCGATCGGCGACCTGTCCGCGAGCGGCTGGCCGGCGAAGAAGGTCGACCGGATCGCATCGCCGATCCGCACCTGCGGCCCCGGCTGCTCGCGCTGTTCGGCGAGCACCACCGGGCGCTCGGCGGTGACCGTCGCATCGGTCAGCACCGGCTGCTCCATCATCCCCGACAGGATCTTCAGGCTGTCGTCGAGCCCCGCCTCGCTCGCCGAGGGCAGGTCGAGCTTGTACGTCGTCGAAACGGGCGTGGTCTGCGCATTGGTATCCGATCCGAACGTCGCGCCGAACCGCTGCCAGACGCGCTTGGCCTCGCCGTCGGGGACGTATTTCGACCCGCGGAACGACAGATGCTCGATGAAATGCGCATAGCCGCGCTCGGCATCGCTCTCGTTCAGCGACCCGGCATCGACCCGGACGCGCACCGACACCTGGCCCGGCGGGACGCCGTTCTTGCGCACGGCAAAGCGCAGCCCGTTGGGCAGCGTGCCGAACTTCCACTCGGGATCGCGGGTGAGATCGCTGCCCTTGTAGAGCCACGCGGTCGTGTCGATCCCGGGCAGCCCCGGCAGCGTCGGCGCCTCGCCGGGCATCGCCACGGTCTGCGGCTGGACGGGGGCCGCAGGTGCCGCCGCGGGCGGCTTGGCGCGGGACGCGGGCCGCGTCCCCGATTGGCCGATGGCAGGGATCGCCAGGCACAGCACGAGCGACAGGAAGACGGGAGCGCCGAGCGCGCGGGGGGTAAACGCCATGCCGTCCTGTAGCGCCCCCGGCCGCCGACCGCCAGCGCCGTGCCCGTCGCGCGCGCCGCGCCATCATTTCGTCCCATAGCCGCGCTATCTCAATCACCTGCAAGCGCGGATACGGGCGCGCGGTACGAGCGAACGACGAAGAGTGGAGTGCGAATGCAAGCCGAAGTCAGGGCGAAGACCGGGACCGCGACGGGTCCGGCAATGTGGCGAAATTCTGGTCGTGATCACCGCAGCACCCCCCACCGCACCCCCGATCTGACGGTCATTTCGGGTGCGCCCCGGCCCGGCGCGCCGCTCGCGGCGGAACCCGGCCGGCCACTGATCATCCGCGTCGGCAAGCATCTGCGCGGCGTGTTCGACCGGCTGATCGCAAGCTCGTCGCTCGTCTCGAACGACCCGGTGCTCGACGTCCGCGACTTCGCCTGGACGCAGCTGCTGCGCGAGCATTGGCGCGATATCCGTGACGAGGCGGTCGCGGTCGCGCTGCGCGGCGAGGCCTCGCCCAGCCTCGCGACGATCTCGCCCGATCACCGCGCGATCGCCGAGATCGACAAGTGGCGCTCGTTCTTCCTCTGGGGCTATGGCTATCCGATCGACGAGAATCTGGTGCGCTGCCCGCGGACGCGCGATCTCGTCGCGCAGATCCCCGGGCTCAACAGCGCCTTCTTCTCGATCCTCGCGCCCGGCACGCACATCCCCGAGCATCGCGGCGTGACCAAGGGGCTGATCACCTGTCACCTTGGCCTGATCGTGCCGCGCGACGGCGACGTCCGGATGCGCGTCCACGACCGCACCGTGCGCTGGTCGGAGGGCGAGACGCTGGTGTTCGACGACACCTACAACCACGCGGTCTGGAACGACACGAGCGGCACGCGCGTCGTCCTGCTCATCCAGTTCGAGCGGCCGCTGCGCAATCCGGGCAAGTGGATCGCCGACGCCTTCCTGAACGTCGTCCGCCGCTCCGCCTTCGTCCAGGACGCGGTCCGCAACATCGGCGACTGGAACGCCGCGGTGAAACAGCTCGACGTCTGACGGCATCCGGCCGCTCAAACGCTATGCCGGTGCCAAAGAAGAGTTTGCTTGATCCCTCCGCCCCCCGTCGCCACATGCACCCCATGCTGATCGAAACGGAATCCACCCCGAACCCCGCGACGTTGAAGTTCCTGCCGGGACGCACCGTCATGGAGTCCGGCACCCGCGACTTCGCCACCCCCGAGGAGGCCGAGGCGAGTTCGCTCGCCGATGCGATCTTCCGGCTCGGCGACGTGACCGGCGTGTTCTTCGGGCGCGACTTCGTCTCGGTGACCGCCGCGCCCGGCGTCGCCTGGTCGGATCTGAAGCCCGACGTGCTCGCGATCATGCTCGACCACTTCTCCGCCGCGATGCCGCTGTTCCGCCCCGCGAGCGCAGGCTTCTCGGTGCCGTCCGACGATACCGTGCTGACCGACGACCCCGCCGATGCCGATATCGTCGCGCAGATCCGCGACCTGATCGAGACGCGCGTGCGTCCCGCGGTCGCCAATGACGGCGGCGACATCGTCTATCGCGGCTTCGACAAGGGCAAGGTGTTCCTCCAGCTCCAGGGCGCGTGCGCCGGCTGCCCCTCGTCGAGCGCGACGCTCAAGAACGGCATCGAGCAGCTGCTGAAATACTACGTCCCCGAAGTCACCGAAGTGCGCGCCGTCTGATGAGCCTGCGCGGTCCGCAGCCCGACGCCGTGCTCGACGCGGTCTTCCGCGAGGCGCGCAGCTATAACGGCTATACCGACCGCCCGGTCGCGACGGCCGATCTGCACGCGATCTGGGACCTGATGAAATGGGGTCCGACGTCCGCCAACCAGCTGCCCGCGCGGCTGGTCTGGTGCGTCAGCGACGAATCAAAGCAGAAGCTTGCCGACGCGTGCAGCGCGCAGAACCAGCCCAAGATCCTGAACGCCCCCGTCTCGGTGATCATCGGCATGGACACCGAATTCCACGAGCATCTGCCCGAACTGTTTCCGCACGCCGATGCGAAGTCCTGGTTCACGGGCAGTGCCGAGCTGCGCGCGGCCTCCGCGTTCCGCAATTCGACGCTGCAGGGCGCCTATTTCATCATCGCCGCGCGGATGCTCGGGCTCGACACCGGACCGATGTCGGGGTTCGACGCGGACAAGGTCGATGCGGCCTTCTTCGCCGACACGCCCGCGGTCCGCACCAATTTCATCGCGACGCTCGGCTATGGCGATCCCGCGACGATCTTCGCCAGGTCGCCACGCCCCGACTTCGCGAAGTTCAACAGCATCGCCTGACATGACGCCCTCTTCCCGGAGGGGAGAGGGACTAAAGATATGCGCACGCTGATCATAGAGACGTCCACCGCCGCCTGCTCGGTCGCGCTCGCCGATGACGGCGTGATCGTCGCGCGGACGCATGACGTCGTCGGACGCGGGCATGCCGTACGGCTCGTGCCGATGATAGCCGCCCTCCCCGGCGGCGGCCGCGCCGACCGGATCCTCGTCGAGATCGTCCCCTGCAGCTTCACCGGCGTCCCGGCCTTCGCCGCCGCCGCGCGCGGGCTGGCACTCGGCTGGTCGGCGACGGTCACCGGCTTCTCGTCGCTGCCTTTGGTCGCCGCGGCGGGATTCGACGATCGCTTAACCGATGATATTGCAGTAGTTTTAGAGGGCGGGCATGGCGAGGTCTTCATGCAGTGCTTTGCCGCCGATCTGTCGCCGCGCACCGACATGGTGTCGCTGAAGCCCGACGCGGCGCTCGCGGCGCTGGCGGGACGGCGCGTGGTCGGCAATGGCGTGCGCTGGCTCGCCGCGCTCGCCGATGATCTCGACCTGACCGAGGCGCTGCCCGACGCGGGCGCCGCAATCCTGCTGCCCGAGACGCTCACCGCGCTGCCGCCCGTCCCGATCTATGGCCGTGCACCCGATGCGAAGCCCGCCGCGGTCCGTCCGGCGGTGCCGCGCTGATGGCGACCCGCGCCGTGCCCCCGCCCTCCGACGAAGACGCAGCGGCCGCGGTCGTGCTGCGCGCAGGTGACGCGCGTGACCTCGCCATCGTCGACGCGCTGATGGGCGACGCGTTCGACCCCGCCTACGGCGAGGCGTGGACGCGCACCCAGTGCCTCGGCGTGCTCGCACTGCCCGGCATCCAGCTCGTCCTCGCCTTTGTCGATGATCGCCCCGCGGGCTTCGCGATGACGCGGACCGTGCTCGACGAGGCGGAGCTGCTGCTGATCGCGGTCGCGACCGATGCGCGCCGCCGCGGCATCGGCACCGCGCTGGTCGGCGCGGTGATCGCCGACTGCATCGCCGCGAACGTCGCCACGCTGCATCTCGAGGTGCGCGCGGGCAATGAGGCCGTCGCGCTCTACACTGCGCACGGCTTTGCCAAGGTCGGCGAACGCCGCGCCTATTACCGCGGCCGGTCGGGGGTGGCGCATGACGCGCACACCTATTCGCGCGCGATCGGCAGCTGAGGCTTATTGCGAGTCACTATCCCTTTTCGCAACAGCGTTAACCGCCTACATGGAGGTTTACCAAGGGAATGACACATGCCGCGCAAGATCGATCTGGAAGCCCTCTGTAACGAGAAGGGCCTGCGCATTACCGAGCAGCGCCGCGTCATCGCGCGCGTCCTCTCGGAAGCGGATGATCATCCCGATGTCGAAAAGGTCTATGAGCGCGCCTCGGCGATCGACCCCGGCATCTCGATCGCGACCGTCTATCGCACCGTGCGTCTCTTCGAGGAGGCGGGCATTCTCGACCGCCATGACTTCGGCGACGGTCGCGCGCGCTACGAACCCGCGCCCGAGGCGCATCACGACCATCTGATCGACGTCGAGAGCGGCAAGGTGATCGAATTCGTCGATCCCGAGCTTGAGCAGCTTCAGAAGGCGATCGCCGAGAAGCTCGGCTTCCGGCTGGTCGATCACCGCATGGAACTCTACGGCGTCGCGCTGACCCGCAAGGACTGATCCGATCGGGCGCCTGCGTCTCGTCGCGCGGCTCGCGGCGCTGCTGATCGCGCTGCTGCTCGCGCTGCCGGTCCACGGGCTGTGGCGGCTGTTCGGCCGGCGATCGCCCTGGCCCCCGCGCTTTCTCGGGCTGGTCGGCCGGATCGTCGGCGCGCGGCGACGGATCGTCGGCACGCCGCTGCGCCATGACGTGGTGTTCGTCGCCAATCATCTCAGCTGGATCGACATTCTGCTGCTGTCGGGCGCGACCGGCACCGCCTTCATCGCCAAGGCCGAGTTGCGCGGCGTACCGCTGGTCGGCTGGCTCTGCACGCTGAACGCCACCATCTTCGTCAGCCGCGCCGATCGCATGGCGGTGACCGCGCAGATCGCGCAGCTCCGCGACACGCTCGCACGCGACTGGCCCGTCACGCTCTTCCCCGAGGGCACCACCGGCGACGGCGTCACGCTCCTCCCCTTCAAGGCCGCGCTGCTCGCCGCGCTCGACCCGCCCCCGCCCGGCGTCCGCGTCCAGCCGGTCCGCATCGACTATGGCCCCGCCACGCACGGGCTCGCCTGGGTCGGCGACGAACCCGGCCAGCACCACGCCGCCCGCGTCCTGAAACGCCGCGGCAGCTTCGTCGCGACCTTGCACTTCGCCGAGCCGTTCGCCCCCGCCGACCACGGCAACCGCAAAGCCATCGCCACCGAAGCCCGCCGCCGCATCGAAGCCCTCTGACTGTACTGTAAGGGGGAGCGCGCTGCCCCCACCCAGCCCTCAAACACCACCCCGGCGAAGGCCGGGGCCCAGTTGGCAAGGTCGCAGTAACAAAGCGCTGCCCTAAGTCAGCAACGTCCCCCAACTGGACCCCGGCCTCCGCCGGGGAGGTGCAGATCGTGCGTATCGCAGCGTGCTCTCACGAACGAGCAGCAACGCCCCTCCCCCCACGCACACAAATTTGGTACGGCGCGCGCATGACCTCGAAACCCAAGACCTATCACGTCAAGTCGTTCGGCTGCCAGATGAACGTCTATGACGGCGAGCGCATGGCCGAACTGATGGCCGCCGACGGGCTGACCCAGGCCGATGCGGTCGACGCCGACATCGTCGTGCTCAACACCTGCCACATTCGCGAGCGCGCGACCGAAAAAGTCTATTCGGACATCGGCCGGCTGCGCAAGGACCAGCTGCGCAAGAACGGCAAGACGCCGATGATCGCGGTCGCCGGCTGCGTCGCGCAGGCCGAGGGGCAGGAGATCTTCACCCGCGCCAAGGTCGACGTCGTCGTCGGCCCGCAGGCCTATCACAACCTCCCCGACCTCGTCGCAAAAGCCGCGGCGGGCACGCCGTCGCTCGACACCGACATGCCGCTGCTGTCGAAGTTCGGCGCGCTCCCGACCCGCCGGAAAGTCGCGCCGTCGGCGTTCCTGACCGTGCAGGAAGGCTGCGACAAATTCTGCACCTATTGCGTCGTCCCCTACA
>Ga0157371_10005696_pt1 | contig 10447 bp, 11 predicted proteins | sample C45metaG_FD_113462 | JGI IMG/M metagenome (GOLD analysis project Ga0157371, IMG submission 113462) | Corn rhizosphere microbial communities from Kellogg Biological Station, Michigan, USA - C4-5 metaG | ecosystem: Host-associated > Plants > Roots > Rhizosphere > Soil | place: USA: Michigan...
CCGGTTGGTGATGACCAAGTACAACGGCACGGTGATCGATCAACGGCAATACGACGCCGATGGGCGCGTGGTGCTCAGCGGCGTGGGCGGCGTGGGGCAGTCGTTCTACGACACGCTGGGCTTAAGCGACCAAGTGGAGTTCAACCTGTACGACGGGGCGGGGCGTCTGCTGTTCCAGCGCAACTACAACGCGAACTGGCAAGAGCAGGACAACGTGTCGTACACGAACTACGACGCGGTGGGCAACGTGTTGCGGTACCAGGTGAACTCGGTGCAGGGCACGGCGTACACGAACACGTACACGAATACGCTGGTGCGTTACTCGGGCTATGAAGTGGCGACGCAATCGGGCACGAGCACGTTGTTGCAGCCTGGGCAGACGAACTACCAATACGACGTGAACGGCAACCTGATCGGGGTGACGGACACCACGAACGCGGCGAACAACCGCAGCTTCGTGAACGACGTGAACGGCCAGATCTTGCAGAAGACGCAGGGCAGCGCGGTGGAGCGCGAGCTGATTGCGAATGGCAATCTGGTGGGCACAACCGGGATGGGAACGGACCCGAACGGTGTGTCGTCAGGGCCGAATCCGACGTTTGTCGATTTGACGAACTTCGACCCGACGTATCGGCCGATCAACGCGAACTTCCCGGCGCCCACGCCTGGGGCATATACGGTCAATGCGGGCGATACGCTGCAGAACATCGCGCAGGGCGCGTATGGCGATAGCAAGCTTTGGTATTTGATCGCCGATGCGAATGGCTTGTCGAGCAACAACGATTTGCGCGTGGGGCAGACGCTGAACATTCCGAATCGCGTGACGGATGTTCACAACAGCTCGAGCGATTTCAAGCCGTACGACGCGGGTTCGGTGGTGGGGAGCACGACGCCGAATCTGCCGGATCCGCCGGCGCAGAGCGATGGGGGTGGGTGCGGGGCGATTCTTGGGATCATCGTACTGGTGATCGTGATTGTTGTGTCGATCGTGACCTTCAACCCTGAGATTGCTGGAGCGGACGTCGGCGCTGGGGCCGGTGCCGGGGCTGCGGGTGCCGGGGCTGCTGGAGCTGGAGCCGCCGGAGCAGGAGCTGCTGGGGCCGGAGCCGCTGGCGTAGGGGCTGCGGGTGCCGGCGTTGCCGGTGCGAGTTCGGCGAGCGTGCTTGGCACGTTGGGCGCGGCTGCGCTGGAAGGCGCCGCGATCGATGCAGCCTCGCAGTTAGTAGGCGATGCGATCGGCACGCACCACGGGTTCGATCTGTTGGAGACGGTGGAGGCAGCAGCCACGTCGATGATTATGCCGGGCGCGGGCCAGACGGGCAGCACGCTGACAAATATTGGACAGCAGATGTTGCGCGGCGCGTTGGTGAATGCTGCGACGCAGGGTATTCGCTTAGCGACGCATCAGCAGGAGTCGTTCAACTGGGGGCAATTTGCGCTGTCGGCGGCCGCCGCACCGTTAGCCGCCGAGGCAGGAAAGCTCGTCGGGGATGGGTTGAGCCACCTGGATTTGCCGAGCACGTTCGACAAGGTCGTATCGGGGATGGCGTCGAGCGCGACGACGCAGCTGGCGACGGGGGGAAAGATCGATATCGGCTCCGTGGCCACCGATGCGTTCGGGAACGTGCTGGGTGACGAAGCGTTGACGCAAGCGGAGAACGTTGGGCAGCAGTTGCAAGCGTTGGGGCAGACGCAACAGAGCACGGCGCAGGCGGGTGGGTTCGATACGAACGCGGCGTACTCGCAGTTGGTGGATGCGTTTAGCGCTCCTTCGGGCAATTCGTCTACCGGCCCGGGCGTACTGATGGCTTCAAACGATTTGGTTGAGCCAGGCCAAGCGCCTGTTCTCAGCGATGCTGGAGGCGGCGACTCGGGGATGCCGACGGTCGTCCTTCCGACCATCTACGTCACGCCTAACCCGACATTCGACGATGGGTCATCTGGCGTATCGATCGTCGGCGATCCACAGGTCACGTATGTCGATAACGCTGGCGCAACGCATTGGGACTCTGGCGCCATCTCTTATCCGATTGCCGCACCTGACATGTCGGTTGAGCCGTTGCCGGAGCAACCTATCGCCACAGACACCGGTAGCATTTCGCCGGCACCAAGCCTTGGTCAGCAGTTGTTCAACATCGGCGGGGCCGTATGGAATGGGAACGTCGGCGTTGGCCAGGGCGCCAGCATGGCGTGGGGAGCAATCCGGTCCGACCTACAAGGCGCATTCACCAGCGGTGGCACGACGGGCGGCAATTTCGTCATGCCGCAGGTTGATGCAATGGGCAACCCGACTGGCTTGACGGAGGACGTGCCTCCTAACAGCGGTCCGCAGATGAGCTACGGCGACCAGATGGCGCACGTGAGTGAGTTTTCCGGTCAGTTCTCGACTGGCTTTGGGAAGGGGCTGGTTAATGGCGTCCCCGTTGCGCTGATGGGCTTGGCTTCGGGGATCACGCAGGGCGCGATGATGCAGGGTGAATTGGAGGCCGGCATAGACCCGTCCGCTGCCTTGAATGACGCTCGGCAAACGACGGCCAACTGGTGGAACGGGCAAATCTTCCACTACGATAACGGCGCGCAGCAATTGGGCGGATACGTGGGCGAGCTCTTCGCGCCAGCGGCTGACGCGAAGGCGATAGAGCTCGGCATCGATGGACTGAAAGCGCTGGGGCCGACGATCGACAATGCGGTGACGCTGTATGGTTATAGGTCAGGGCTGCAGTCGTACGTGATGCCGCCGTCGAGGGCGAGTGTCTTTAGCGACGCGACAACGGCGACTGAAGACACTGCGACGCCGAATGCCGCCGCCGCAACCGCTTCTGTGGCAGCGGAGCCAAAGGTTGTTCAATTAGAGACTCGCGCCGACTTTAGATCCGCGTCGCTCAATCCGGAGGCGAACACAACGTATGTCTTTGACGGGATGCGCTACACTACCGACGACTTGGCGCGCGGTGTCAACACGGAGGGGCAACTTAGGTTGGATGCTGGCGGCAATCGTTTTCACGATGACTATTTGATCGGTCGGCAAGGTGAACCGGGCGACGTGGGTTTCCACGCGGGTGCGGATCAATTCGGGTTCCAGGGTGGGGCCTTGAACGTCTCACCTGGCAACGGAAGTCTTAACTTGCGCGAATATAAGTCGTTCGAGAATCAGCTTCGCTCGTATCTTGACGCGGGTTCGTCGGTGGATGCAAACTTCTCCAGAGTATTTTATCCTGAAAATACTACGATTCGCCCGGACGAGTACATGGTTCGATATCGCGTTGATTCGGGTCCAGTGCGAACCCGAACATTTTTGAATCAAGCTGGAGGTAGTCAGTGACCGCATATGACGATCCATTGCAATGCTATCAGAAAATCGGAAATCTATTATCGGGAGCTGCACCTGAAGCGTGGAGCGATATTGAGGTCGAGGCTTTGTTGGACGAGAGTTCGGTTGATCTCCTTATCATGTACACGGATAGATTTGGAAATAAGAAGAACATTGAATATGTGCCAATGTTGGCTAGAGCCTTTCACGATCTAGCTAGACTGGTGAGTGATGAGAAAAAGGGTTTTTATAAGAAATGTGTACTGACGCTGTATAGCGACGGAAAATTCAACGTTGATTTTACGTATTGATGACAGTGCTCGCGTGAGTTTGTTCATGTTGTCTAGTGATTGAATGTTTCGATCCAATCACGGATGATGAACTGGTCGACCGCGTGCTTGCAATGTCCATCCTTCGACGGACGACACGTTTTTGACAACCAAAACTGGGTTTGTGCAAGAGCCAACCAACTGATGGTACGTTGGAGTACAAAGCGAAAAAGGACTTACCTCTGAAATCCCCATCTGGGGATTTCACATCGGTTGGCATTCATTCGAAATGCTTATGTTCGATCGGCTTCTTGAGGCATTTCCGAGGGATCAGAAATCTGCTGCTTATATCGACTCGAAGTCGCTTGCCGACGACGTTGAGCGCGAATTGGGATGTGCTGTTCCAGCAGAGATAAAAGGAATTTGGCGCGAAATTGGGGGTATTTTGGAGAGCGCGCTCTCTATTTCTTTGGGGCGACATCGTAGGAGCTCCGCGAGACTCGCCTCTTGATTGGAGCAAGAAAGATTTTTGGCGAGACGTTTATCCTCTCGCCCGGGATGGTGGGCCGGTGCTTTTTGCTGAAACTTGCTTTGGTGATCAACTCGGCTTCCGATGGGAAAAGAGTGATGAAGTCGTTTGCGTCCTCTTCAGCGTTGATCCGTTCGATGCTTTCTGCATAGCTCGTGGTGAGGACAATTTGTTTAGTCGGATTTTGATTGATCGATACGCATTGCTTGATGAGAGGCGATATGAAGCAGGTCGGGCTGCTTTGGATGTCGCTCCTGCGAGAATGCATTATGCGCCACTCGTAAGCCTATGCTCATTGTGCAAAAAATAATCGAAAATCTAGGACAGGCTTTGGGAACGCCCGTGATTGAGGGCGCGATCCGCGATCTCGGGCTGACGGATGTGCAAGATGATCCCCCTGGCCGGAGATATGTTGGTTCCAAGACGTTAGGGATGAGTCTTTTGTTTCATGATAATGTTTTGATTGATGTTCAGATTTTTGTTAGGCCTGCGAAGACGTACCAGGCATATTCTGGCGCTCTTCCGTATGGGCTTGATCCTAAATTGACTCAGGTTGATGTGCATAAATTGTTGGGCAATCCGGTTAAATTTGATTCCAGTCTTAGTAAATACCTAATGAATGATGGATTTGTTAAATTAGCCATAGAGTATGATAAGTTTGGCGCAATTTATTATATAAGCGTGTCCCGGGCCAGGTAGGAATGTGTAATAAGCAATTGACCCATGCTAGGCGGTCGTATTGATCCCAATACCGGTGTTGGGCCAATGGCAATTGACTCGTCCACTTTCACTAGTGGGCCCACGACCATGGCGGGCGGCATTCGGAACTCCAAGCAGTTCTGGGGCCAGTGGCTCGACAAATGTCCCAACACGCTCAGCCAAGCCGATGTGGATTTGATTGGCGAAGGACTGTCGCCGGTTGTCGATGATACTTGGGTATCCCAATCCCCCGAACATGCCGGATATGAAGGCCACACCCTCATCCACCACCATCTGGACTACGGACCAAACGCGATCCCATTGCCTGGGCCAGTTCATGGTCAACAGCCCGGATGGGGTATTTGGCATCCGTTGCATGCTGAAGATTGAGGAAGAAATGATAGAAAATTTAGATGACTTAAAAGGCTATGCTGACGCTCTCGCCAAAAGGGTTCCAAGCATTGCTGGCCGTGTCAAAATCAACGAGCCGGGACTAAGCGCTGATGACCTCTCGCGGTTGTCGGCGCTGAACTTGCCGCCAATATATGAGCGCTGTGTCAGCATGTTCAGTTTGTTCGGGATTGCGGTGGGTTATTTTTCCATGTGGCCGGGTTCAATCAAGACCGGTCACATGGTCGAGGCGCTGCTGCAAGCGAATGCTGGTAATTACTCTGGTGCGCAGGAAGCACGGAATGCCTGTCTACTTGTGGTTGCTCAAGAAGAAGCGAATCTTGTTTGCGTAACCCGAGCCAATGGCAATGACCCTGATGTGGTATACCTGCTTGATGTGATGCGATCCCCGACTATTGAACGACAGAGCCTCGCGCCAAACTTTGAGAAGTTTCTTCTACTCGCGGGAAATCTTCATGACATTGGGCGAAAGTGCAGTGGGGATGCCAAGGAAGGAATAGCCAAGATGGTTGAGTGTTGCCAATACTTTGGCTGCACGGCTGACCAGGCGGCATTCTGGGTGTCCAGAGCTGAGATTGTGTTGTCGTAATTAGGGAGAGGGAAAAGATCGCAATCTCCGTCTCAAATGCCTCATGAGAGGGATGCATTGCGGCTCATTATATGGGAGCTAGGGTCGGCAGGCTTAATGCTCGAGTTGAGGCACGAAGATAGAGACGTTCCGATTCGTCTCGTCTCGTGTTGACACTTGCGCCATCCGCGTAAAAGCAGCGCAGAAAACACACTTGCTTGTTGGCCAACCCATGTAGGCGCAATCTTCTGGGGCAAATTCCGCTGACCTATCCCCCTTGTTTTATACGCGGTAACGCTCGGATCCGAAGTCAAGGATCGCGCTGTCTCGTGGGCTTGGCTGAGCTTGGGCGTGTTTTCCTGCTACCAACGTAGCGCCTATGCTGCTAATTCCTCTTTCTCGAACCAGGCTTCATATTGCTGAAGCGGCGTGCGGTAGCCGATCGAAGAGTGCCTGCGACGCCGATTGTAGAAGCCCTCGATATACTCGAACAGATCGCAATAGGTAACGCGCCCGGGAGCGCGTACCCGCGATGTCAACCAGGACGCGGGTGGGCCAGTTTAGCGCCTCGCAGAAAAAATTTCGAAGAATCGGCAGGCGACCCCTAAACCGGCTCGAATTCGTTTCGATAATTTGTCGATACGCCTGTTCTATCGTCTGTCAGTCCGTGGGCCACAGCATCGAACGGATAGGTCGAAACAAATCGTCGTCATGTCAGCGGTAGCTATTCTCGGGATAACAACGCTTCGCCGGCCTGGCCCTTCAATTCCAATGACAGTGGAGCCGGTATGTTCAGCAGGTTCGGGGTAGTCGTGTTCTTCAGTATCATCCTCACCGCATGCGGAGGCGGCGGAGGATCCGGTGGCGAACATATTCTCCATGTCTCGCTTTCTTATCCATCTACTGGCATCCCCATCTTTCAGCAGGTAGCGGTTCAGCCACAGCTCGGCGGATTCGAGGGACATGCGGCGCAATGTAGCGTGGTCAGCGGCACCGTCCCGCCCGGTATGACGGTTGGGGGCGACTGCGTTCTTTCCGGTCGCCCGGCGCAAGCCGGTAGCTTCAACTTCGAACTACAAGTGGGCGCCGACGGCGCAAGCAATACGATCGATGTCGGCGCGACGGCGGTCGTCACCGGTCCCATGGTCATGTACACCCCGCGCACGTTTACGACAGCGCTAAACGTCGGTGATACGGTCAACGATACCCCAACGGTCATGAATTGGACATCCAGCTCGGACGTCAACATGAGCTGGCGTTATAGCGTCGTCAGCGGCACATTGCCGACCGGCCTCGCATTGGATCCCTCGACTGGCCGCATCAGCGGTAGCGCGCAAAGCAACGGCATATTCTCGGCGAGCATCCAAGCCACCCTCACCACGCAGTTCGGCGTCTTCCAGCCCACGATTACAACCTACACGGCGAACGTGAATGTGCCGTACATCGGCTATGGCTCGAGCGATCAACTGACCGTGTACATCAGCCAGCCTGTTTCGCTTTCGCCGGGCGCGGTCGGAACCTTCTTGCCGACAGCGACGATCACCAATCCCGTCTTTCAACCGAGCCTACCGGCCGGCTTGTCCGTGAACGCAACCACCGGCGTTATCTCGGGTGTCCCGACTGGGCCGCTGACAGCGTCGCTACCCGCGTCGCAATACAACGTGCAAGCGACGCTGACGAATGGGGGTATCAGTGTCGCGACCCAAGGAGCGTTCTCTTTGACGGTGAGCACGCCAGTGGTCTATTCATACGGTTCGTTGCCGCTCCAAACGATTAACGCCACTGTCGGCAGCGCCGTCTCGCTCACGCCTGTCATGACGCAGGCGAGCCCCGTTGCACTCTCCCCGAGTGCAACGGCGACCTTTGCGCAACGCGCGGGCTCGTGCTCGCTCGCGCCCGGCCTGTCGCTCAATCCGAGCACAGGGGTGGTGTCCGGCACGCCGAGCGCCGCCGGGACCTTTAGCTGCTTCATCGATGTCTCCGTGACGAACAATGCCGTCACGTGGTCCGTACCCACTCAGCTGTACATGGTCGTGCAATAAGATGACGGCGACGGCGCAAACACGCCGTCGCTCGCTTCAAGCAGACCGCACCGCTTTGATGAAATCGGGATCATCGAACAGCTTTTGCAACAACGCTTGAAAGACAGCCGTCGCCTGATTCATGCCGTTAGAAGCGGCGATCACGCCAAGGAAATCGCTGTCCCACGCCGCATCGACGTGCAGCACTTTGTCGTATCGAACGCCCTTCGCGTCGTGAATCACGAAATGCCCGGTGACGGCGCCTGCGCCGTCAGTGATTTTGAGTTCGTTCAGCGACGCATCGAGGACGAGCGCAGCATTCGCGTCATAGTGGCCCGATGCGGCTAGCTCGGAGTGCAGCGCCTGGCCAAGGTACGCCGACCACGAGCCAGTGCCGGGCGCGGTAACGCGTATCGCCCGAATGACGGTGGTCACGTTCGATGGGTCGCTCCCTAACGTCGTCACCTGAAGCCGAGCCTCCCGCGGCAAACTTCCCAGCTTCGCCTCGTTGGCGATACTGGGCTCGTAGGGCAAGATCTGCGCCGCGATACACCCGGTGAGACTCGCGACCACAGCCGCCATGCCGAGTGCTATCGCAGGCGATACGATCGGACGGAAGTATCGTCGCGGCATCATTGCGCGATATCCGTCGATTGATCGAGCTCTTCCAAACTCTTACCCACCATTTGCCGAATGACCATGTCGCTCGCTTCTTGAACCGGCATCGGCTGCAAGCCCGGAGGCCCCGACGCATTGCCGATCGTTGAATAGATGGCGTGCTTCACAACTTTCGTGACAGTGTCGTGGCCCGGTTCGACATAGCTGGCCGTGCATTCGTATCCGTCGCCAACCATCGTGCCGACCAGACCGAGCGTCAGCCCTGTGCCAAAGCCTTTCGCTTCGACGTGATCGGTGAGCGGCACGTTATTGATAGAGACGAGCAGCTTGCGCCCGGTGGGAACCGGATCGTACGAGACTTGGCTGAACAGCCCGGACTGCGCGACCTGTTCATAGACATGCGACTTCGCATACGCCGTAGCGCGCGCATTGACGACGCCTTTGGTGCGGAACTCAACGAGCAGTTGAACCGGTTGCGGTGCGGTGGGCTTTTTCAGATCGGCGTAGTGCGGCTCGCCGAGCGATCCGTCCACGTAGGAGTGCATGGTCATGCATGCGGAAAGAGAGAAGGCCATAACGATCGTGCTGGCCAGTACGACAGTTCGTTTTATCGTGAGCATGGGTCTTCCGTTTCTTGATTATTCGTATCGATTGCTATTCGTCCAAACCGCGCTCGTCCTATGTAAAGAGGACGAACCGTTGGTTAACGGCAGCTTTGTCGATCGACTTTAGCGGGAAGCCGGCAGCCGGTAGAGAGGCGCCCACGCATGAAACTCTCAGAGGGCGTGCAGAAGGAGGGAGGAGGGGAAAGCAGCAAAACGGCTCGCCGCCGTCATCGCGTACTTCCGTGCCGGCGAGCCGATAGCCGCGCGACGCGCGGTCGCCCTTGTCGGGCGATCGCGCGCGCTTCAACGAGCCATTACTGCGAAACCGGCTTCGTCACATCCATGCCGAACCAGTGCATCGAGATTTGCTTGAGCGTGCCGTCGTTCGTCAGCGAGGTCAACGCATCGTTAATGGCCTTCTCGAATTTCGGATTGCCTTTGCGGAACGGGATTCCCATTTGTTGCTCGCCGCCGGGCACAACCGCGCCGGCACGAAGCGGAAGGTTCGCTGTCTTCATGATCGACGGCAGCATGAGGCGATCGTCCATCGTTGCGTCGATTCGTCCCGACGCCAAGTCGCGCAGTTTTTCCGGGGCGCCGGGATACGTTTGCACGTTGATGCCCGGGACAGCACGCGCCATCTGGTCATAGTTCGTCCCGAGCGTCACGCCCAGCTTCTTGTCGCCTTTGAATTCCTCTAGCGATTTGAAATCCCGCTTGTCATCCTTGCGTTGAATCAACTGAGCAGCCGAGTAGGTGTACGGCTTGCTGAAGTCGAGCATCTCTTGGCGCTTCGGCGTGATGGTCACTTGATTGACGATCACGTCGAACTTGCCGGCTTGCAACCCCGCGATGATGCCGCTCCACTCGGTCGTAATGAATTGAGTCTTGACGCCCAGCTTGCCAGCGACGGCCTTTGCAACGTCGACATCGAAGCCTTCCAGTTCGCCGGCCGGATTGCGCGAATTGAACGGCGGGTAGGTGCCCTCCATCCCGACGATCAGCGTTCCGCGCTGTTTAACGGTCGTCAGTAAATCTTCGGCGTGAGCGCTCGCGCCGATGAAGCTAAACGCGGCAGTGATCGCCACGCCACGTAAAAATGCACCCCATGCTTTCCTGGAATTCATTGTCTCCTCCTTGGATTCGATGCTTGCTCTAAGGTGTACGCCGGAAGCGGGTAGTCGTCATCGTGTCGCGCACGCACGCTGTGCGACGTCCAGATTCTCATTCTTCGAGAAACGACACGATCCGACCGCCCGCCCGCGGTGAAACGGTACCACTTTCAAATTTGTCCGGCATCCCCGGCGCAGGCACAGGCCATGCTGTGGTGCTCATGCGTTCATTCCGTACCTGCTATGAGCCAGCGATTCGCTAGGCTCCGGAGACAAGTCATGGCCGAACTCAACGCACCTGTCCG
>Ga0157371_10005698_pt1 | contig 10446 bp, 8 predicted proteins | sample C45metaG_FD_113462 | JGI IMG/M metagenome (GOLD analysis project Ga0157371, IMG submission 113462) | Corn rhizosphere microbial communities from Kellogg Biological Station, Michigan, USA - C4-5 metaG | ecosystem: Host-associated > Plants > Roots > Rhizosphere > Soil | place: USA: Michigan...
GCCCGCCGACAGGGTGGCATCCAGGTATGAGCTTTGAATGAGCTCCGCGATCTCGGCGCCCACCCGCTGCGTGAGCACCTCGCGCACCACCTCGAGCGCCTCCGGGGTGGTCACCCGCAGGCCGCCACGGAACTCGCTGGCGATGCCCCTGCGATCCAGCTCGGCCGAAATCTGCGGTCCTCCGCCGTGCACGACGACGACCTTCACGCCGATCCCGCGCAGGTAGACCATGTCTTCGGCGAATGCCGACTTCAAAGCCTCGTCGGCCATGGCGTTGCCGCCGAACTTGACCACGAGGACCGTGCCGCGGAGCCGCGTCAGCCAGGGCAGGGATTCGATGAGCGCCTCGGTCTTGGCCGCCACAGAGATGCCGTGTTCGCCCATCAGCTGGAGTACGCGCTGTTCTCGTGCACGTAGTCGTGGGTGAGGTCGTTGGTGCGGATCGTCGCCTCCGCCTCCCCTGCCTTGAGGTCGATGAGCACGTGGACGGCGCGGGGCGTGAGGTCCACCGCCTCCCTGGGCTGATCGGGCTCACCGGACTTGCAGACCCGCACACCGTTGATCGACACGTCGATGTCGTACGGGTCGAACTCCGCCCTGGTCGTTCCGACCGCCGCGAGAACCCGCCCCCAGTTCGGATCGTTGCCGAACACCGCCGCCTTGAACAGGTTGTTGCGGGCGACCGCGCGACCCACCTCCACGGCATCGTCCTCGTTCGCGGCGTGGATGGTCTGGATGGCGATGTCGTGGCTCGAACCCTCGGCATCGCCCTGAAGCTGCAGGGCGAGGTCCTGGCACAGGGCGGTGAGCGCCCGGGTGAACTCTTCGGCGTCCGGGACGATTCCGGAGGCTCCGCTCGCCATCAGGGTGACCTGGTCGTTGGTCGACATGCAGCCGTCGGAGTCGAGGCGGTCGAAGCTGACCCGGGTCGCCGCGCGCAGGGCCCGATCCAGCTCCGCCGCGCCGAGGTCGGCATCCGTCGTGATGACCACGAGCATGGTGGCGAGCCCCGGTGCGAGCATCCCCGCGCCCTTCGCCATGGCTCCGATCGACCAGCCGTCGCGCTCGGCGACGGCCTGCTTGGCGTGGCTGTCGGTGGTGAGGATGGCGTGAGCCGCATCCTCGCCCCCCTCCTCGGACAGCAGGGGGATCGCCCCGGCCACCCCGGCGAGGACCCGGTCGCGGAACAGTTGGCCGCCGCTGCCGATCAGACCGGTCGAACACACCAGGACATCGCCGGAGGAGACATCGAGCGCCTCGGCCACCGCCTCCGCCGTCGCGTGCGTGGTCTGGAAGCCGAAGGTCCCGGTGTAGCAGTTCGCCCCGCCGGAGTTCAGCACGATGGCCGAGACCACGCCGTCGGAGACCGCCTGCTCCGACCAGAGAATCGGATTGGCCTTCGCCCGGTTGCTCGTGAAGACCGCGGCGCCGGCCTGGCGCGGACCGGTGTTCACGACGATGGCCACGTCCTTGTCGCCGCTCGACTTGAGGCCGGCGGCGAATCCCGCCGCGGTGAAGCCCTGCGCCCTGGTCACGCTCACGGTGCCACCCCATCCACTGGCAGTCCCAGCCTTTCGTCGAAGCCGAGGGCCAGGTTCGCCGATTGGATCGCCGCACCCGCCGTGCCCTTGACCAGATTGTCAATCGCGGTCACCGTGACCACGCGTCCCGCAGCCTCGTCGACGGCGAGGCCGACGAGCGCCATGTTCGACCCGGTGACATCCCCGCTCTTCGGGAACTGCCCCTCGGGAAGGAGACGAACGAACGGTTCGTCCCGATACGCCTGCTCCCAGGCGGCGCGCACCTCGGCCGCGCTGACGCCGACGGCGCGTTTCGCCGTCGAGGTCGCCAAGATTCCCCTGGACAACGGAACCAGCACGGGCGTGAATGAGATCGTGGCTGCGGCCGCGCCCGCGGCGACCAGGTTCTGGCGGATCTCGGGAAGATGGCGGTGGATTCCTCCGACGGCATAAGCGGAGGCCGAGCCGGAGATCTCGCTCGCCAGGAGCTCGGTCTTCAGACTGCGCCCAGCCCCGGAGGTTCCGACGGCGAGCACGGCGACCAGGTCGTCCGGCTCGACGACACCGGCGCGGATGCCCGGGGCGAGCCCCAGGGTGACGGCCGAGACATTGCATCCCGGCACCGCGATCCGGGTGGCTCCGTGCAAGCGCTCGCGCTGCTTCCCGGAGTCGGACAACACGAGCTCCGGCAGGCCGTAGCTCCATGCCTCGTGGTAGGGCCCGCCGTAGAAGGCAGCCCAGTCGGCCCCGTCGGTGAGGCGATGATCCGCCCCACAGTCCACCACGAGGCGCACCTCGGACAGCCGGTCGGTCAGCTCCCCGGACTTGCCGTGCGGAAGCGCGAGGAACACGACGTCGTGCCCGGCAAGGGTGGCGGGGGTCATCTCCTCGAGGGTGAGGTGGGCCAACGAGCGCAGGTGCGGGTGCACGGCCGACAGCGGCTGGCCGGCGTGCTGGTGTGCGGTGACCGTCGTGACGGTGAATTCGGGGTGGAGGCTGAGCAGCCGAAGCAACTCGGCGCCCGCATAGCCGCTGGCACCAGCCACGGCAACGGAGTAAGACATAGCGCTACCTTATTGATCGATCGGACAGGGATCGGGGCGGCGGCGCTGCGCAAGAGGCCGAAAGATCAGCTGCGCGGCGTCGCCCACGATCGGCGCGCGCGGACAGCGGAGCGGCGAGGCTCGCCGTGACGCATTCCGCGGATGTCCATGAACCGACCATACAGCGTCACGGCCGCCCTTCACCAATCCGACGCACGGTTCGTGCGTGATCAGATCGGCATATTTGCCGTCCACACCGGCGATCTGGTGCCCTAGCGGCCTTATTCCCGAAGAGCCGCGCCGAATCGTTGCGTGGCGAGGGCGAGTCCCGCAAGTTTCGCCTCTGTGCCCTCTGCGGCGGTCAAGGTGCGATCCGAGGCACGGAACCTCAGGGCGAAGGTCAGGGACTTGGCCCCGTCGGGCAGCCCGGTCCCTCGATAGTCGTCCACGAGCCTGGCCTCCTCCAGCAGTCCGCCGGCACCCTCGACGATCGCGGCGAGCACGTCTCCTGCGGGGACGTCATCGGCGACGACGAGGGACAGGTCCTGTGTCGCGGCGGGGAATGTCGCGATCGGGGTGGGGGCAACCTCTTCCGGCGCGAGCGCGATCATCGCGTCGAGGTCCAGTTCGAGCACGGCAACGGTGCGCGGCAGGTCGAGGTCCCCGGCCAGCGCGGGCAGAAGTTCGCCGGCGAAGCCGATGCTCGTGTCGCTCACGAAGAACTCCGCCGTGCGGCCGGGATGCAGCGCCTGGTGCGTGCCCCCTCGCGGCGTGATCCGGACGTTGACGGCGCGCGCCAGTTGCTGTGCCGCTTCGAGCGCGTCGCCGAGCCAGTGCGCGACCGAGGGCTGCGCCGGCTGCTTGTGCACCCGGGCGCCGAGGAACAGGGCGGCGACATGAAGCGGCTGCGGGGGGATGCTGTCGTTCAACGCGGCAAGGATCTCCGCCGACGGCCTGCTGTCGCCCACGGGCAGCGGGCCGCTGCCATAGCCGCGCCCGGTTTCGGGACGGAAGACCGTGCCCAGCTCGTAGAGCGACAGGTCGACGAGCCCCCTCGAGAGGTTGCGCCTGGCCACCTCGACGAGTCCGGGGATGAGCGAGGTGCGCAGGAACGGGGCCTCGCCGTCAAGCGCGTTGGCGAGCTTGATCTGTGCGACGCCGCCCGCCGCGGGCGAGCCGAAGACGTCGTTGCTCCCCCGCGAGACGAAGGGATAGGCGAGAACCTCGGTCGCGCCGTTCGCCGCCAGGATGTGCGCCGCGGCACGACGGAGCCGCTGCGGGCGGGTGAGGCCCCTTCCGGGAGGAGCCGTGGGCAGCAGGGACGGGATGCGGTCGTAGCCGACGATGCGTGCGACCTCTTCGGCGAGGGTGGCCTTGTCCGTAAGGTCTGGTCGCCAACTCGGCGGAGTGACCATCAGGCCGGCCTGTGCCTTCTCGACCGTGCAGCCGATCTCGGTGAGGGAGGACAGTATCTCGTCGCCGGTGTATTCCACGCCGACGATGGACGCCACATAGCCCGCGGGCAGTTCGATCGGCTCGGCTGCGATCGCGGCGAAATGGCGCGAGCCGAGCGGGTCCGCGACCCCTCCTGCGAGCCGCACGAGCAGTTGTACGACCCGGGCGGCGGCCGCGTCGGCGACGGCGGGATCGACCCCCCGCTCGAACCGCTTGGACGCCTCGCTCGGGAGCTTGTGCCGTCTGGCCGTCCTGGCGATGGACACCGGGTCGAAGTTCGCGGCCTCGATGAGCACGTTCGTGGTCGACGCGCCGATCTCCGTGGCGGCCCCGCCCATGACACCGGCCAGGCCGATGGGGCCCGAGCCGTCCGTGATCAGGAGGTCCTCGGCATCCAGCGCCCTCGACTGCCCATCGAGGGTCTCGAGCTTCTCCGAAGGGGCGGCACGGCGGACGACGATGCCGCCCTGCAGCCGATCGAGGTCGTAGCCGTGGATCGGCTGGCCCAGTTCGAGCATGACGTAGTTGGTGATGTCGACCACGAGGGACAGTGAGCGGATGCCCGCGAGCTTCAGCCTGGCCACCATCCACGGCGGGGTCGGTCGGGTCGGGTCCACTCCGCGGACCACGCGGGTGACGAACACCGTCGCGCCGACGTGCCCGCGGATGGGGGCTCGGTCGTCGATCGTGACCGGGAAGGTGTTGCCGATTGCCGGGGCCGAGTTCCCTTCGACAAGCTCGGGGAGCGAAGCAGCGAGTTCCGGCGCGAGGGCCGGATCGCGGAATGGGGCACCGGTGGAGTGGGAGTACTCCCGGGCGATTCCCCGGATCGAGAACGCGTAGCCGCGATCGGGTGTCACGTTGACCTCGACCGCCGCGTCGTCCAGGCCCAGCAGCGCCACCGCATCCGTTCCCACCTCCGGATCCAGCCCGAGTGAGGCGAGACGGAGGATGCCGTCGTGCTCCTCGCCGAGGCCGAGCTCTCTCGCAGAGGCGATCATGCCGTCGGAGACGTGACCGTAGGTCTTGCGCGCGGCGATGAGGAAGGGTCCGGGCAGCACGGAACCGGGCAGCGAGACGACGACCTTGTCGCCGACGGCGAAGTTGTGGGCACCGCAGACGATGCCGCGGACGTCCGCTCCGCCGTCCGCCGCGAGCTGCCCCTCCGGGGCGACCCGCACCGAGCACCAGTTGATGGTCTTGCCGTTGCTCTGCGGTTCCGGAGTGAACTCCAGCACCTCGCCGACCACGATCGGTCCGCTCAACTCGAAACGGTGGATGTCTTCCTCTTCCAGCCCGACCTTCACCAGGTCGGCATGGACGTCTTCCGGAGTGGCGCCCAGCGGCACATCGACGAACTCGCGAAGCCAGCTCAGTGGAACCCGCATCAGACCACCATCCCGAACTGCTGGCTGAAGCGGATATCGCCCTCGACCATGTCTCTCATGTCGTTCAGCTCGTTGCGGAACTGCAGGGTGCGCTCGATGCCCATTCCGAAGGCGAAGCCCTGGTACTCGTCCGGATCGATGCCGGCCGCGCGCAGCACGTTCCTGTTGACCATGCCGCATCCGCCCCACTCCACCCAGCGAGCGCCGCCCTTGGCGTTCGGCTGCCAGACATCCATCTCGGCGCTCGGCTCGGTGAAGGGGAAGTAGTTGGGGCGCAGGCGGATCTTCGCCTCCTCGCCGAACATGATCCTGGCGAAGTGCTCGAGCGTGCCGCGCAGGTGCGCCATCGTGAGCCCCTTGTCGATCGCGATGCCCTCGACCTGGTGGAACACCGGGGTGTGGGTCGCGTCGAGCTCGTCGGTGCGGTACACCTTGCCGGGGGCGATGACGTAGACCGGCAGCTCGCGGGTGAGCAGCGACCGGATCTGCACCGGGCTGGTGTGCGTGCGCAGCACCAGGTGGGAGTCGACCGGGTCGACGAAGAAGGTGTCCTGCATGGCTCGCGCGGGATGATCCTCGTCGAAGTTCAGCGCGTCGAAGTTGAACCACTCGTTCTCGAGCTCCGGTCCCTCCGCGACCTCCCACCCCATGCCGATGAAGATGTCGCCGATCTGCTCCATCAGCAGGGTGAGCGGGTGACGTGCCCCGGGGGTCCAGCGGCTCGCGACCGCGGTGACGTCGACGGACTCCGCGGCCAGCCTGGCCGCCTCCTCCACCGCATCCAGTTCGCCTTCCCTTGCCGCGAACGCCTGGGCGACCCGTGCCCTGGCCTGGCCGACCAGCTTGCCCGCGGCGGCCTTGTCGGCGGGGGCGACGTCGCGCAGCGAGGCGTTCAACTTCGCCAAGGGGGACGCTTCCCCGACATGCGCGGTCTTGAGCGCTTTGAGCTCCGCGAGATCGGGTGCTTGCGCCACGGCGTCGAGCGCCGCAGTTACCGCGGACGCAACGACCTGGTCGGTGATGGGGTTGGGGTCTGACACAAGGGTCAAGTTTAGTGGGGCTCTCGCATGCCCTTCCCTCCGCGCAGGGGCAGGATGATCGCCTGCGTCCCCTCGGAGCCCAGAGGCCTCGGGGCATTCGGAGCGGTCATCCCCGATTTCGGTCCGCTGCGCCGGGCGATGAACCGCGCCACCCAGGACAGCGACAGGTTCAGGCACAGGTAGATCACCAGGCCGACGGCGAACAGGGTGAACAGGTACCGGCTCCCGTAGAAGTTCTGCAGGATCCTGATGGTGCGCGAGATCTCCTCGTAGCTGACCACATAGGCCAACGACGTATCCTTCAACAACACAACGAGTTGGGCGATGATGATCGGCAACATCTGCCGGAACGCCTGGGGAAACTCGATCTGCATCCGGGTCTGCGTCGGGCTGAGGCCGATAGCCAGGCCCGCCTCGCGCTGACCTCGCGGCAGGGACGCGATTCCGGCGCGCAACGCCTCGCCGATGATCGCCCCGTTGTACACGGCCAGGCCGACGACCCCCGCCCAATAGGAGCCGACCGAGAACACCAGGAATACGAAGAAGATCATCAGCAGCACCGGCAGGCCGCGGAAGAATTCCAGGACGATGGCGGTGGGGACGCGGATCCAGGAGCTGCGCGCCGTGCGCGCGAAGGAGAACAGGATGCCGACCAGCACGGCGAGCGCCGCGGCGACAGCGGCCATCCGCAGGGTGTTGACCACGCCGTTGCCGAATGCCCGCCACAGCGCGGGTTCCGCCAGGATGTCCGTGCGGGACGGGTCGAACATTCCGGGCGTGACGGCACCGTTCGCGTTGACCCGCGGCGCGGCGAGGGTGAGGTAGATCCAGACCAGGACGCCGAGGATGACGATTCCGCCGGCGATGGAGGCAATCAGCGACCGCCGCCGGGTCTTCGGGCCCGGGGCGTCGTACAACACGCTCAGGCTCACCGCATCACCCTCACTCTCTTCTCGATGGCTCCCGCAATCAGTCCGAGCGGAACGGTGATGCACAGGTACAGCAGTCCGGCATACAACAACACGAGGATGACGGCGTCGCTGTTGTCCCGAGTGGCCGCACCGGTGGCCTTGAAGAGTTCGTTGACGAAGAAGGCTCCGGCCACCGAGGTGTTCTTGGTCAAGGCGATGAACACATTGATCAGCGGCGGGACGACCATGCGGCCGGCCTGGGGCAGCACGACCAGCGTGACGGTTTGGGTGAAGCCCATCCCGATGCTGCGCGCCGCTTCGGCCTGGCCGACCGGTACACCGTTGATCCCCGAGCGGATGGCCTCGGCGACGAACGGCGAGGTATATGCGGTCAGCCCGATCGCGGCGAGGGTGAAGTAGTCGAGGTCCGACCCGAGGATCGGGAGTACGAACGCGCAGAAGAACAGCACGAGCAGCAGCGGAATATTCCGCAACAACTCCGTGTAGACGGTCGCGAACCCCCGCAGCGACGGCACGGGCGAGATTCGCATCGCCCCGACCAGCACCCCGATGACGAAGGCGCCGACCCCCGCGATCCCGAGCAACGCCAGCGTCATCAGGAGTCCTTGCAGATACAGCGGTGTCACATCCGCAATCGCGCCCATTCATCACCTCCCGTTGTCGACGGCGCGAGCGGTGGCCCGCCCAGACTTCGCGTCTGTGCAGGCCACCGGTCGGCGGCTAATAGCGATCGATCGTCGGCGGCTCCGGGGTCTTCAGCACCTTCCCGGCCGTCGCCTCCCAGGCCTTCTTCCAGCTGCCGTCGCTGAACGACTTCTCCAGGACATCGTTGATGAACGACCGGAAGGCATCGTCGTCGTGAGCGAGGCCGATCCCGTAGGGCTCCTCGGTGAACGGATTGCCCAGAACCTCGAACTCGCCCTCGTTCTGATCGGCAAGACCGGCCAGAATGACGTTGTCGGTCGTCACAGCGATCACCTTGCCGTTGCGCAACGGTTCGAGGCAGTTCGAGTAGGTGTCCGTCGTGATGAGGTTCACGCCGTATGGCTTGATGTTCTGCTCCGAGGTGGAACCGGCCACGCTGCACACGTTCTTGCCCTTGAGATCCTCCGGCCCGGTGATCTTCTCCGGGTTCCCCTTGAGCACCAGGATGTCCTGGCCGGCGTTGTAGTACGGGCCCGCGAAGGAGATGACTTCCTTGCGCTTGTCGTTGATCGTGTAGGTCGCGACGACGATGTCCACCGTGCCGTTCTCAATGAACGGTTCACGGTTGGCGGAGACCGTCTCTTTCCATTCGATCTTGTCGTTGGGGATACCGAGCGCGCCAGCGATGATCTTGCCGATCTCCACGTCGAAGCCGACGGGGTCGCCATCCGGACCCTTGAGTCCGAACAGCGGCTGGTCGAACTTCGTTCCTATGACGATCTTGCCGGCATCCTGCAGCTTGGCCATCGTGGTGCCGGCCTCGAACTTCGGTGCCTTGGTCACCGGGGGGTTGCTGCTTCCGGTACTGCCTCCGGCACATGCGCCGAGCGCGAGCAGGCTGGCCGCGGCGATAGCCACGGCTGCCAATCCTTTTCTGAGTCTCATGCGTTTGCTCCTTTGTGTCGCTGCGTTGTTGTTGCAGTGCTCCCCTACACCGGGTCAGTGAGTGAGAATTTTCGAGAGGAAGTCTTGCGCTCTCGAACTCTGAGGGGCGGTGAAGAACCGCTCGGGGCTGGCCTCTTCCACGATCTCGCCGTCGGCCATGAACAGCACGCGGTTCGCGGCCTTGCGGGCGAAGCCCATCTCGTGGGTGACCACGACCATGGTCATGCCGTCGTGGGCGAGTTGCACCATGACATCCAAGACTTCGCTGATCATCTCGGGGTCGAGGGCGGAGGTCGGCTCGTCGAGCAGGATGAGCTTGGGATCCATCGCGAGCACTCGCGCGATTGCGACCCGCTGTTGCTGCCCGCCGGAAAGCTGGGACGGCATCTTCGCGGCCTGGTTCGCCACCCCCACCCTGTCGAGCAGCTCCATCGCCCGCTTGTCCGCTGTGGACTTCGACTGCTTGCGCACCTTACGGGGGCCGAGGGTGACGTTTTCCAACACGGTCTTGTGCGCGAAAAGATTAAAGGATTGGAAGACCATCCCGACGTCCGCGCGGAGCCGGGCAAGGCCGCTGCCTTCTTCCGGCAACCTCTGCCCATCGATCGTGATCGTCCCACTGTCGATGGTCTCGAGTCGATTGATCGCGCGGCAGAGCGTCGACTTGCCTGAACCGCTCGGACCGATCACCACGACGACCTCGCCGCGGGCGACGGTGGTCGAGATGTCCTTCAGCACATGGAGTTCCCCGAAATGCTTGTTGACATGATCGAGAACCACCAGAGGACCACCATTTTGTGAGAGCTCCATCGACCCACATAATCACACGGGGCCGCGAACGGCAATCAAGCAGCCGAGGTTGTGACCTGCGCGTAACAAGCGCTTGCACTGAGCAAGCACAACTATTTCCCGATCCGCACCGTGCACGCGGCACCGCGATGCGGGCACCCCTTCGAGCACGGCCCCCTACGCGGACGCGGGCGATCGTGCTACTCGGCCCTCGCCCGCTGCGCGAACGCGCTCTCGTAAAGGCATACGGATGCCGCGGTGGCCAGGTTCATCGACTCCGCATGCCCGTAAATCGGCACGGTGATCGCCTGGTCCGTCATCGCGAGTTGCTCGTCGGAAAGCCCCCTGGCCTCATTGCCGAACAGCCACGCCGTCGGCCGGGCGAGCACCCCCCGCTGCCTCGCGCTGAGCAAGTCGTCGCCCTTGATGTCGGCGGCGAGCACGTGCAGCCCCGCCTCGCGCACCCGCGCCAGCAACGGCTCCAGCTCGGCGCCGACCGCCACCGGAACATGGAAGATCGACCCCGTCGACGAGCGCACCACCTTGGGGTTGTACAGGTCGACGCTGCGGCCGCTGAAGATGACCCCGTCCGCGCCGGCGGCATCCGCGGCGCGGATGATCGTCCCCGCGTTGCCGGGATCGCGCACCTCTTCGAGGATGGCGACGAGGCGCGGGCCGCGGCCGTCGGC
>Ga0157371_10005702_pt1 | contig 10443 bp, 9 predicted proteins | sample C45metaG_FD_113462 | JGI IMG/M metagenome (GOLD analysis project Ga0157371, IMG submission 113462) | Corn rhizosphere microbial communities from Kellogg Biological Station, Michigan, USA - C4-5 metaG | ecosystem: Host-associated > Plants > Roots > Rhizosphere > Soil | place: USA: Michigan...
CAATCTGGATACAAAGACTTCTTATGAAATAATGGCTTTGATCCAGGAATTAAACCAACAGGGAAAAACGATTGTTTTTGTAACTCATGAACCAGATATTGCCTCATTCAGCGGCAGGACGATTACTTTAAGAGATGGGAGGATCATCCGAGATTCGAGAAATGAAAATATCAAATCAGCCAAAAAAGCACTTGCGGAATTGCCGGTTGGCGAGGAAATTGAAGGTTGAAAGCTGAAGACCAGGCGGTTTAGATGCGATGTGTTTTGGTTTATTTGTCAAAAAAACTTCAAAATGAAACTGAGCAATCTTTTGCAAATAGCCATCAGGGCGCTGCAGCGAAATAAACTGAGAGCATTGCTTACCATGCTTGGAATCATCATAGGTGTGGCAGCGGTAATCGCAATGGTTGCGATTGGCCAGGGTTCTAAACAAAGCATCCAGGCCCAACTTTCGAGTATGGGATCCAATATGATCACGGTACGGCCATATAGCAATGTAACTGTTGGTGGTGGTGCCCGTTTGGATCAAACAGGTTTGCAAACACTTACATTAGATGACATAAAAGCGATACAATCTCAATCAAAATATATTAGTGAGGTTTCGCCGGCAGTATCAGCGCGCGGGCAGGTAATTAATGGAAATAAAAACTGGCCAACACAGATCATGGGCGTGAGCGCCGATTATCTGAAGATCCGCGACTGGCCTTTAAAAGAAGGTGTTTCATTTAATAATGAAAATATTGCTGCCGCAGCAAAAGTTTGCCTGGTAGGACAAACGATTGTTGCGAACCTCTTTAATCCTGGCGAAGATCCGGTTGGCAAAATTATTCGTTTCAATAAAATACCTTTTACCATAATCGGCGTACTTGCTGCAAAAGGAGAAAATGCTTTTGGTTCAGACCAGGATGATATCATTCTGGCTCCTTATACAACGGTTCAGCAGCGGATTCTTGCCATCCCTTACATTCAGAATATTTATGCTGCCTCTACCAGTGCAAATACTACAGATTCCGCAGTAGCGGAACTGACGAATATCCTTCGCAAATCGCATAAATTAAAACCGTCGGATGATGATGATTTTCTGATTCGTACCATGTCTGAGCTGATCAATACATTCAGTTCTACCAGCCAATTGCTTACTGTATTGCTTACTGCAATTGCTGCTATTTCTTTAGTGATCGGAGGAATAGGAATAATGAATATCATGTACGTTTCTGTAACTGAACGAACCAAAGAAATCGGTTTAAGAATGTCTATCGGTGCACGCGGCATCGACATTTTGATGCAGTTTCTGATTGAAGCAATTGTCATCAGTATTATTGGCGGCATTATTGGCGTTTTACTCGGAATTGGCGTATCACAGCTAATCAGTATTTTCTTAAAATGGCCTACACTTATTTCTGTTTCCTCTATTATCATATCCTTTGCCGTTTGCGGAATTACCGGAATATTTTTTGGCTATTATCCGGCAGTAAAAGCTTCGAGATTGGATCCTATTGAAGCATTGCATTATGAGTAATTTGGTTCAAGATTGAAGCTCAACCTCCAAGGATGGATTCGGCAAACAAATAAATATTGCAGATTCGTATTTTTTATTTGAAAATCAACATGGTTTTATCCGGTTTCGTTTGGCAGGTTAATTGTGGCTTTTTATAAAAAATAAAGCTACTATGAATCTGCTATATAATTCCAAAGATCTTGATCCGCTAATGGAAGATATTGGCAACCGGCCGATCGTAATGCTCGGTGAAGCATCTCATGGAACACATGAATTTTATACCTGGCGCGCCCAGATTTCCAAAAGATTAATAGAAGAAAAGGGATTTAATTTTATTGCGGTTGAAGGGGACTGGCCGGATTGTTACAAGATCAATCGTTATGTAAAAGGATATAAAGATGCAGGCGAAGACATAGAAGATGTTTTGAAAAATTTTGACCGCTGGCCTACCTGGATGTGGGGAAACTGGGAAGTTGCCGGCCTTGCAGAATGGCTGCGCGGGTTTAATAAAAACTTATCTGCCGATAAAAAGGTAGGCTTTTATGGTCTTGATGTTTACAGCCTTTGGGATTCGATGAAGGCGATGATGAGTTATTTGAAAACGGAAGACCCCCAAGCCGCAAAATCCGTAAAAAAAGCGATTCATTGTTTTGAGCCGTTCAATGAGAACGAGCAGCATTATGCGCGTTATACCTTAAATGACGCGGGCTGCCGCGATGAAGTTTTGGCCTTGCTAAGAGAAATCCGGTTAAAAGCACAGTTTTTAGATGGTGATCGTGAAGCAGGATTTAATACAGAACAAAATGCTTTGATTGCCGTAAACGCTGAAAAATATTACCGCACCATGATTGGTTTTGATAATGAAAGCTGGAACGTTCGTGACCGCCATATGATGGAAACTTTAGACCGGTTGATGAAGTTTCATGGAACCAAAGCCAAAGGAATTGTGTGGGAGCATAATACCCATATCGGCGATGCGAGAGCAACGGATATGAGCCGCGCTGGAATGGTAAATATCGGTGAATTAGCGCGTGAACAATATGGAGAAGAAAACGTTTACCTGTGTGGGTTTGCCAGTTTCGAAGGCACAGTAATCGCGGGTGAAGAATGGGGCGCTCCGATGGAAGTGATGGATGTGCCGCAGGCGCGTTCCGGAAGTATTGAAAGACGATTGCACGAGGAAAGTACTAAGAACCGGTATCTTCTTTTTAGCCAGGATACTGATGAGGCTTATTTGGATAAAATTCCGCATCGTGCCATTGGTGTTGTTTACGATCCGGCGATGGAAAAATATGGAAACTACGTTCCGTCGTTATTACCCGAGCGATATGATGCATTGGTTTTTATAGATCAGACAAAAGCATTGCACCCTTTGCCATTGCATCCCGATAGAAAAAAAGTTCCGGAAACATTTCCTTCAGATTTTTAAAAAAGCTGTAAGGTTTTGGAAACGTTATAGGGTTAAACGGGAAATGGATTTGCGAACTGCATTCCTGTAAGCATTCTGCATTTCAAGCCTTTTTGCTGCACAAGAACTCTAAATTTATTTCCCATATCTACCAGCAATTTGTTGATTTGGAAAATATGATCTTTATCCTCTGAGCCTTTATTTTCCATTTCTAATTTTCTTAAATAATTCATCAACCCTAATGAACGCAGAAAATTGGATTGTGAAGTATAACCGCAACATTTCAAACCCACCTTTTCGCCCCAAAGTGCCAGTGCAGAAAAGTTTACATGCGCTGTAATGTCCTGCCCTCCAATGTTTTGATAAGGTGAATCATTTATTTCATGTCCTTTATAACACACAATTGTACCGGCACTTCTTTTATCGCTGTAAAGATCAGCAGATGAGAAACCATAATCGATCGTAAGAACAAATCCGCATTGTAGATTTTTGGAAATCTCTTCCAGCCATTGAATTGCATTCAGATTTATTTCCGTAGAATAATCTGTAGGCAAAACAACATCCAGCTCACTAAAATAATTTTTCAGATCTTCATTTGCAGGCTGTAAAATCTCTTCAAAACCATTTTTATAACCCACAAAAACTTCCATTAATTCGTCTTCCATCACCACTTTGTGCACCGGAAAATTATCCAGCAGTTCATTTGATAACACACAACCATTTATTCCGGAAATTTCATTTAGCGATTCATACCAGCTTACTTTTTCGTTCAGTAATTCTTTTTGAAGACGCCGCATCTTTTCGCCTTTCTCAATGATGCAATAAGTAAGTTCATTATACAAGGCCGTATTATTTTTTAAATAATGCAGTATATCATTTGCAAGAGCACCGGTACCTGCGCCATATTCTACAATTGTAAAAGGCTTTTTATCCAGCAAAAACCACATTTCTTCTATCTGTTTTCCAATCATTTCTCCAAATAAAGAACTCAAAACCGGGCTCGTATAAAAATCTCCTTCTTTGCCAATCTTATTTCTGTCCGAATTATAATATCCAAGCGAAGGATAATACAGTGCCATTTCCATAAAATCATGAAAAGAGATTGGCCCTTGTTGCCGGATTTTATTTTTGATAATTTGAGATAATTCCATATTGGCAAGTGGTTTTCAGGAAAAGCAGGTCAGTTTTTCTTTATAAATTTCACAACATCATCTACCAAAACCGGATCTATCGGCATGGAACCATCCGTATAGGTTTTCTGTTGATTGATGCAGTCTGCGCCCGCATTTTTTAACGTATGCGACATCGTCGGAATAATGCCCAACTGGCTTTTTTTATTTCCATTATGAAGCTTGTACGCATCTTCTACTTTTACCTGTATGTCACACCCGCCTTGGATAATCAAAATCGGGCAGTTCAGTTTTTTTATTTCTTTTTCCGGAGCATATTTTAACCATGAAATCATATATGGCTGAATTGATTTTCTGAAAAGCGGTGCCAGTATTTCAGGGAAATTATTTACTTCTTTTCCTTCTTTTAACTGATTAAAAATCGGCGATATTTGTTGCTTTACTGAATCTGGCAACGGTTGATTTTGCATTTGTTCTTTCAAAATTACATCGATAGGACGGCCTGCGCCGGCAACAGAAATATAACCGGCTACTTTCTTTTTTTGGGAAGCAAGCATTCCGATTAATGAACCCTCACTGTGCCCGATGATAAAAATATTTTTAAACCCAAGTGTATCGTGGAGATAATCAAAAATCTTTTCAGCATCTTTTACATAATCGTCAAAAACGAGATTGCTTTCTTTAAAATCTGCTACTGCGCTTTTTGCAATGCCCCTTTTATCATAACGGAACGTGGCGATATTTTGCGAATCGAGTGCATGAGCGAGTTGTTCGTATTCATTTGTCGCAGCACTCATTGTGCTGTTTCCATTGCGGTCTGTAGGGCCTGAACCGGCTATAATAATCGCTATTTTTTGGTGATTATTTTTTGATAACAATGTACCATAAAGCTTGCTTCCTCCGGCTGAAGTAATTGGAATCTCTTTTTCATTTGGATAAGCGGAACTTGTCGTCTGCGACTTTTGATTCTCACCTGATCTTGAAAAATTCAAAGGAATCTCATGGCCGTTTTGATTCCAAACGCCGGAAATTGAATCATTATTTACAAACGTACCGCGATAAGATCCTGCAATCATTTTTATTTCCAAATCAATACTGTCGCCGCTGACATTAATTGCACTAAAAGGCAATCCATTCGCATTCTGTTTTGGGCTGTCCCATTTCCCGGTGATATTACCCGAATCGTCTTTGCTAAAATGAAATACGATCGGAAGCTGTGCCCCGTTTATATCAATATTTCCATGCCAGTTACCGGTTATATTTTGGGCAAATAAAGAAGTGGCAATAAGAATGAGAACTGAGATGAAAAGAGGTGCTTTCATTATTTTTTTATCAAAAATAGCTTTTATGGCGCTTCATTTGCCGCACATTTTTGTTGCCAATAATTACATGACTTATCTATGCCGACGAATTACACGCATTTCCACCGAATTTTTGCAACGATCCGAGGTTTCGGATTACACTAATTTTCACGAAGAAAAGCTTATGAAATCATTGTATAAATTTGTGTAATCAGGGGCCTATAAAGTAAGATTACGAAAAACTTCTTCGAGGCTTTTACTTTTGCCTTGCAAAGAAAGAATGTCCAAATTATTTTGAAGACTAGATTCCAATAACAGTTTTTTCACTTTATCAGGATCAGCAGTTTGCATATGATATTGATTTTCCTTTTCTTCCACGTGCTCAACGCCGGCAAGATTCTTTAAAAGTTCAATATTTATTTTGCCGGCAAATTCAACTATTACAACATGTTGATTCCTATTTGAGGATTGCAGGTTTGTCAACTTATCGTCCGCCACAATTTTTCCCTTGTTAATGATAATAATTCTGTCGCAAATACTTTCTACTTCCTGAAGGATGTGAGACGAAAAAAGTACGGTCTTATTTTTTCCTAGGTTTTTAATAAGTTGCCGTATTTCAACAATCTGGTTCGGGTCCAGGCCTGTTGTGGGTTCGTCTAAGATCAATACGTTCGGATCATGAATCAGCGCTGCACCTAGGCCAACTCTTTGTTTGTATCCTTTGCTCAGCTGCCCGATCTTTTTGTTGCTTTCAATGCGCAAACCGGTTAAATCAATCACTTCTTCAATACGTTTCTTTACATCATGTTTTAAACGATGAATTGCGGCAATAAACTCAAGATATTCCCTTACATACATTTCATAATAAAGAGGATTTCCTTCGGCCAAATAGCCGATTTGTTTTTTTGCGTCCAGCGGATTCGTATTTACATTAATTCCGTTCACAACAGCACTTCCTGAATCTGCAGCCAGATAGCCGGTAATGATTTTCATCGTTGTAGATTTTCCGGCGCCATTTGGACCTAAAAAACCTACAATTTCCTCGTTACCTAATGCAAATGAAATATCATCAACCGCTTTTTGATGGCTGTAAATTTTTGTGAGATTGGAAATGCTGACAGACATGAGGGCAAATGTAAAACAAAATATACCGGTGTATTATCGCTAAATTGTCCGGCATTTTCCTGGTTAATAGAAAACGAATCATTTATCGAATAAGAATCTGGGTTATTTATTTGTTTGTTGAAAGTCTCACAAAAAAAACCGGGTATAAAGCTGCTTATACCCGGCAAATCTATATTTATAAACAATGAAAAAAACTATTTTACGCCATCATTTTTGCGCATAAATTCAAGAATTTGCCGTGCCTGGTCATCACTCAAATTCTGATTGGGCATACGTACCATACAAATTTCAAGCATCGCCTGTGCTTTTGGATCTTTATCCAGCATATCATCGGTATTTGTTACAAAGTTCATGATCCATTCTGGTTTGTGTCTTTGGGTTACGCCTTTCCATCCGGGGCCAACGAGTCTTTCATCGGTAAGTTTATGACATGAAGAACATTTTAATTCATAGATTTTCTGGCCTTCTTCTGCTTCATGCGGATCCAGTTTATCGCTCAGTTTTACATCATGAAACTTTCCTTCTCCGCGATTTGGGTCGTAGGATGGATTTCCGTTTGCTGTTGTTGAACCAGTGTCAGTGGTGGCGGTTGTAGCGGACGTATCGGACGAAGCATTGTTTTCTTTATTCCCTGAACCATTACATGCAAAAAACACGGCTGAAGAAAAAGCTAAAGAACAAATGAGGATCATTTTTTTCATAACGATGGGTTTTTATTTTACTTTGCAATATTACAGAAAACAAGATACTATTTTTTATGACATTAATCATAGAGAAGAAAAGTATTTGAATGATTTGCATCATATTTCATACCAAGAGTATTTTTTTTATTTGTACTCCCCCATTATTATATTATCTTCAATAATATGACAAGAGATTTTTTTGCCGTAAAAACCTGGATTCAGATAGCGATTATTAATTTTTGTGTGGTGGCGCTAGCAGGAATCACGATGCGCTATAAAATAAATTTTGCCCTTCCTGTTGTCAATCAAAAGCATTTGTTATATGCGCACTCCAACTTTGCTTTTATGGGCTGGGTAACGATCGTATTGATGGTTTTGATGGTCAACTACCTTTTGCGTCATGGTGTAAGTACCAATTATAAAAAATACAATTGGATACTGATCACAGGATGTTTTACGGCTTATGGAATGTTTATAAGTTTTATTATCCAGGGTTATGGATATTTCTCAATTTCATTTTCCATATTATCTATACTCGTTTCGTGGGTTTTTATTTTCTATTACTGGTTCGATCTGAATAAAGTAATTGATAAGTCATACGCTCCTAAATGGTTTAAAGCTGCATTAATTCTAATGGCTATTGCCAGTTTGGGCGAAATTACACTTGCTTATTTAATGGTGAATTTTAGCACCGTGCAAGATTATTATTTCGCGGCTTTGTATTTCTTTCTGCATTTCCAATATAATGGCTGGTTTTTATTTGTTTGTTTTGCTCTGTTATTTTCTCATTTATTTACCAAAGGATTTCTGCCAACCGTTGCCATCAATAAACATTTATTTATCATCATGGCGATAACTGTCGCACCTACCTATCTGTTGTCGATTCTTTGGCTAAAGCTGCCGCGCTCACTGCATTTGCTGGCAAATATTTCCGCAATCCTTCAATTACTGGTTTTATTTTACTTTGTCAGGTTATTTCCTGCCGTCAAAAAAAATATTCCCCGCAAGATTACCGGAACTACCCGGTATTTGTGGACGATGGCCGCCATTGCTTTTATTCTGAAGATCATTTTACAAACGTTTTCCATTATTCCCTTTTTCAGTAATTACGCATTTGGATTCCGGCCCATTGTGATTGGATATCTTCATTTATCATTCCTTGGAATTATTTCTTTTTTTGTCCTCGGTTATATCAACCAGGTATTAAGCGAAAAAGGCGGAAATATTTCGCGTGGCGGAGTAATTACTTTTACTATAGGAGTGCTGTTGCAGGAATTTATCCTGATGGCTCAGGGGCTTGAAGTACTAAATTTTGAACCTTTGCCTTATGCAAACATTATATTATTTTACTCTGCTATAATTATGGGAGGCGCATTAATCTGGATTGCCACAACGATAAAAAAAGGGAGTTCTTTAAAAGTTGTAAGGGAATAAAATCCGTATTATTTGTTTGTTGGCTGAAACGAAAAAATTATTTAGTAGCTGTAATCGTATTCTCTGTCCATTTTTCTACTTCAGGACAAGAAGCATAATCCTTTGAAATATTTATATAAAACGTTGGGATCATTTTGTTAAACCATTCATCCAAGACGGCATTTTTCTTCTCTTCCAGGGCTCTTTGTGCTACCTTATCATAATCATCTTTCAGATTCTCCCGGTGCGGTTCTGTTTTACTTAAAATGTCAACAATTCTTACCGCCTTTTTCCTGGCAGATTGATCCATAAATTCTGTAGGAGCTGAATATTCGCCTACTTTTAAATCTTTAAGCATCAACACCAGGTCTTTGTCCAATTGATCAATAGTCAAAAAAGTACTTCCACTGCCGTCATTAGCGGTAATGCGGCCACCGGTAAACTTACTGTTATCGTCCTCGCTGTATTTTGCTACGGCTTCGCCAAATGTAATGGTTCCTTTTTGCAGCTGCGTTCTTATAGAATCCAGCTTTTCTTTTGCGGCATTGATTTCTATGGAACTGACTTGTGGAATTTTTAAAATGTGCCTGATGGTTGCATCATCACCGCGGCGGCTTACCATTTGAATAATATGATAACCGAATTTCGTTTTAAAAACATTGGAAATCTGTCCATCTTTTAAGCTGAACGCTTTTGCCAAAAAAACCGGGTCCCATTGCTTTTCATTACGGTTTATTTCATACAACCCACCGTTATCTTTACTTCCAGGGTCATCTGAAAAAAGGGAGGCCAGCGTTTCAAATTTTTTACTGCCGTCTTCCACCTCTTTTTTGTATTCTTTCAACTGGTCTATGGCATAATTTTCCACATCGCGACTGGCTTTTGGGTAAATTACAATCTGCCCGATCTCAAGCTGGGATTCATAAAATTTCAAACTGTCTTTTGGAATTTTATTATAATAAGCCTCTACTTCTTTTGGTGTAATTCTGACATCACCTACAATTTTATCTCTTTCTGCCTGGGCCAGTTTCTGATCACGGATCACCGGTCGGAATTCCTCTTTCAACTGAAAAACTGTTTTTCCGGCTATTTGTTCCAGAATTTCTTTTGAGCCATAAGTATTTATATAATAACGAACCCTGTTGTCGATTTCTGCATTTACATCGTCATCGGAAACAGGAAGTGAATCTTTATCGGCCTGTAATACCAATGCTTTCATCGCCAGTGCCTGTTGCAAAAGGAGGCAGGAGGCATTTGCCGGAACATCGATATTCTGACGCTGCATATCATGAATGCTGTTTTCAATGTCACTTTTCAAAATGATCTTATCGCCTACCGTTGCGATTATTTTATCGGCAACCACTTTTTTTGTTTGGGCAAAAGAAGCAAAAGCAATTGCAAAAAAACACAGCGTAAACAAACTTTTTTTCATCTAATTTTTTTTATTTGGAATTGCGGGAAATGCCGTCACAATTTCTAAAAATGTTTGGTCAAAAATACAGCGGTAAAGCGTCAGTTATTTTTTTCGAAAGTTAAAAGATGACGTGCTTTTGTTAAAGAAATAACAAATGGTGAATTATGAATTGCGATTCGTGAATTAATAATGATTGATTTACTCCCAATCTTTCCAAACAATCTAAATCCTTTCTAAACAATCTAAACCCAAATCTTACAGTGTTCTCTTCACTTCGATTTCTTCAAACGCTTCGATCAGATCACCCTGTTTCAGGTCATTATAATTTTTCACGATCATACCGCATTCCATATTATTAGTTACTTCTTTTACGTCGTCTTTAAAGCGTTTCAAACTACCCAATTCGCCGGTATGAATAATAATGCCGTCTCTTACCAAACGAATACGATTATTGCGCGCGATTTTTCCTTC
>Ga0157371_10005704_pt1 | contig 10437 bp, 9 predicted proteins | sample C45metaG_FD_113462 | JGI IMG/M metagenome (GOLD analysis project Ga0157371, IMG submission 113462) | Corn rhizosphere microbial communities from Kellogg Biological Station, Michigan, USA - C4-5 metaG | ecosystem: Host-associated > Plants > Roots > Rhizosphere > Soil | place: USA: Michigan...
CGCCAACAGCGAGCTGTTCATCGTAGAGGGGGACTCCGCGCTGGGTACGGCGAAGCTCGCCCGCGACAGCGAATATCAAGCGCTGCTGCCGATTCGCGGCAAGATCCTCAACGTGCAGAAGGCGTCCGTCTCGGACATGCTGTCGAACGCGGAGTGCGCTTCGATCATCCAGGTGATCGGCGCGGGCTCGGGGCGCAGCTTCGACCTCTCGGTGGCCCGCTATGGCAAGGTCATCATCATGAGCGACGCGGATGTCGACGGGGCCCACATCCGCACCCTCCTGCTGACGCTGTTCTTCCGCTACATGCCCGACATGATCAGGGACGGCCGCATCTATGCCGCCGTGCCGCCGTTGCACCGGGTGATCGTGATGAACCCCGGCACGAAGCCGAACGAGACGATCTACACCTATTCGGAGAACGAGCTGAATGGCGTCCTCGCCGGCCTCAAACGCTCGAACAAGCGCTACCAGGACCCGATCCAGCGCTACAAGGGGCTCGGCGAGATGGATGCGGACCAATTGGCCACGACCACGATGGACCGCAGGCATCGCACCCTCCGCCGGGTGCAGATCCGGGATGCCGAGAAGTCCGAGCGGGTGTTCGAACTGCTCATGGGCAACGACGTCGCTCCGCGCAAGGAGTTCATCATCGCCGGTTCCGACGACCTTTCGAGGGAGCGCATCGACGTTTAGCGCCGAACCGGTTCCGGGCCGTCGCGCACGACACCGCGGTGCTACAGCCGTTCACCCGGCGCGGGACCCGAGCCGACCGGCGACGAGGCGGTAGGCGACCCCCACGAGCGCAACGAGGACGCCGACGGCGATCGCTGCGACGGGCAGGGTGCAGACGAGGGTGAGACAGGCCAGCGCGCCGAGCACCTGCAGCGCCCTCGGATAGCGCCTGTGTTCGCGTGGCTGACCGAACGCGGCGAGATTGGCGACCAGGTAGTACAGCAGCACCCCGAACGACGAGAAGCCGATTGCGCCGCGCAGGTCGATGGTCAGCACCAGAGCCACGACGACGATGGCGATGGCCACTTCGGCGCGGTGTGGCACGCGATAGCGCGGGTGTACCGCTCCCAGCCAGCGCGGGAGGTCGCCCTCCCGTGCCATCGCGAGGCTCGTGCGCCCGATCCCGGCGATGAGGGCGAGCAGGGCTCCGAGCGAGGCCGCCGCCGCACCGATCCGGACTACGGGAGCGGCCCAGGCCCAGTCGGTCGACCGTATCGCTTCGGTTAGCGGGGAGCCCGCCGCGGCCACGCCCGTTGCGCCGAGTGTTCCCAGCAGGGTCACGGCGACCAGACCGTACACGATGACGGTGATGACGAGGGCGATCGTGATGGCGAGGGGAATCGTTCTCGCGGGGTTGCGTACCTCCTCGCCCATCGTCGCAATGCGGGCGTACCCTGCGAACGCGAAGAACAGCAGGCCCGCCGACTGCAGGATCCCATACCAGCCGTGTGAGGTCAGGCCGCCGCCCGCCCAGCCGTTCGCGTCGAGCCCGGTGGTCGCTCCGGCACCCACGACGACGGCGAGGGCGAGGAGGGAGATCACGACGATGATTCTGGTCACGAGGGCCGTGCGGGTGACGCCGACGTAGTTGACGGCGGCGAGCCCCACCACGGCTATGGCGGCGATGGGACGTTGCCAGTCGACCGGGACGGCGTATGCGGCGAAGGTGAGCGCCATCGCGGCGCAGCTCGCGGTCTTGCCGATGACGAAGCTCCATCCGGCAAGGAATCCCCACCATGGGCCGAGCCGCTCCCGGCCGTAGACGTAGCTGCCGCCGGAGGACGGGTAGACGGCGGCGAGCTGGGCGGACGATGTCGCGTTGCAGAACGCGACGAACGCCGCAACGAGGAGACCGATGAGAAGGCCGTTGCCCGCCGCTCGTGCGGCCGGGGTGAACGCGGCGAACACGCCGGCGCCGATCATGGACCCGAGACCGATGAAGATCGCGTCGGCGAGGCCGAGACGACGAGCGAGCGCTGGCTGTGTGGTCACCTGCGGATTTTAGGGCACGGGGGTGATGCCGCCCAGTCCGGCCAGACTCGTGGCGTGGCGCTGTGGCGTGGCGAGCGGGCTACTCCTCCGGAGGCGCCGAGGTGATGGAGGCACCGATGGAGCCGACGACCGCATCGAGAGCGGATCCGGAGGCGTCCCGCTTCGACCCGGCCTCGGGAAGCTGCCGGACCGATCCGTCGGCTCCGACGGCGACCGCGGGAGCCGATCCGGCCCAAGCGATGGAGAGCACGTCCTCGCCCTTGAGGAAGGCGTGCGCGCGCACCCCTCCCGTGGCGCGGCCCTTGGCCGGGAACTCCGAGAACTGCGACACTTTCGCCCGTCCCGGGTCGGTTCCCGCGATGGTGGAACTGGACGAGGAGATCGTCGCCACGACCGCATCCGCCTCCGGGTCGACGACGCCGAAGAAGATCACGGCGCTTCCCGCGGCGAGGGTGATGCCCGCCATGCCGCCGGCGCCGACGCCCTGCGGCCGCACTGCCGAGGAGGGGAAGCGCAGAAGCCTGGCGTCGGAGGTCATGAAGACCAGCTCATCCTCGTCCCGGCCCTGCCCGACACCGACGACCTCGTCGCCCGGTTTGAGCGAGATGATGTCGAAGTCCGGCTTGGCGGGGTAACCGGGGGTGATCCGCTTGACGACTCCCTGGGCCGTTCCTACAGTGATGGGCGACTCGGTGTCGAGCGAGACGAGACCGAGCACGCGCTCCTTCTTGTCGGCGATGGCCAGATAGTCCGAGATCTTCGCCCCCGCTGCGAGCTGGATGGAGTTCTCGGGGACATTCGGCAGGTCGACCGCAGTGAACCGGATCAGTCGCCCGCGGTTGGTGACGGCGCCGAGTTCGGTGCGACTGGTGGTATCGAGCACGGAGAGGATCGCATCGTGCTTGGTGCGGCGACGGGCGACGGGTACTCCGCCGTCCTCGCTGGGGGTGACTCGGATGGCGCGGCCGGTGGTCGAGAGATAGACGCGGCATGGCGTGTCGGCTATTTCGAGCACCGGTGCGGTCTTGCGCGACGATGCGGATGCGGTGGCCAGCGATGGCTTCGCCTCGGTGAGCAGCGTGCGGCGCGGGGTGCCGAAGCGCTCGGCCACCTCTTCGAGCTCCTCGGAGACCAGCTGGCGCACCCGCGCGGGATCCGCGAGCAGTTCCTCGAGCGCGGCGATCTCGGCCCTGAGCTGGTCGCGTTCGGTCTCGAGCTCGATCCGGCTGAACTTGGTGAGGCGGCGCAGACGCAGTTCGAGGATGTACTCGGCCTGCAGCTCGCTCAGGTCGAAGACCTCCCGCAAACGGCCTCTGGCCTGTTCCGAGTCGTCGCTGGTGCGGATGACCTGGATGACCTCGTCGATGTCGAGGATGGCCACGAGCAGGCCCTCCACCAGGTGCAGCCTCTCCTGGCGGCGTGCGAGCCGGTAACGGCTGCGGCGGGTGACCACGGAGATCCGGTGGTCGACGTAGACCTGCAGCAGCTCCCGCAGCCCGAGGGTCTTCGGCCTCCCGCCGACCAGGGCGACGTTGTTGATGTTGAAGGAGTCCTCGAGCGGCGTGTGCTTGTAGAGCTGCTCGAGCACCGCCTCCGGGCTGAACCCGGTCTTGATGCCGACCACCAGCCGAAGCCCGTGCTTGCGGTCGGTGAGGTCCGTCACGTCCGAGATGCCGCTGAGCTTCTTGGAGTTGACGCCGTCCTTGATCTTCTCGATGACCTTCTCGGCGCCGACCATGAAGGGCAGCTCGGTGATGATGAGCCCGTTCTTGCGGGCGGTGAGGCTCTCGACCGTGACGCGGGCACGGGTGCGGAAGGCACCGCGGCCGGTCTCGTAAGCGTCCCGGACGCCGGCCAGTCCGATGATCGTTCCTCCGGTGGGCAGGTCGGGCCCCGGAACGTAGGCCATGAGCTCGTCGAGCGACGCATCCGGATTCTCGAGGAGGTGGCGGGCCGCGCCGACCACCTCGACGAGGTTGTGCGGGGGCATGTTGGTGGCCATGCCGACGGCGATCCCGCTCGCACCGTTCACCAGCAGGTTGGGGAAGGCCGCGGGCAGCACGTCGGGCTGGGTGAGCTGGTTGTCGTAGTTCGGCACGAAGTCCACGACGTCCTCGTCGAGGTTCTCGGTGAGCGCCATCGCCGGAGGGGCGAGCCGCGCCTCGGTGTACCGGGGGGCGGCGGCACCGTCGTCGAGCGAGCCGAAGTTGCCGTGCCCGTCGATGAGGGGCACCCGCATGATGAAGCTCTGGGTCAGGCGAACCATCGCGTCGTAGATGGAGGCGTCGCCGTGCGGGTGGAGCTTGCCCATGACCTCGCCGGTGACCCTGGCCGACTTGACGTGGCCGCGGTCCGGGCGCAGCCCCATCTCGGTCATCATGTACAAGATGCGGCGCTGCACCGGCTTGAGCCCGTCGCGGGCGTCGGGGAGGGCGCGCGAGTAAATCACCGAATAGGCGTACTCGAGGTAGGAGCCCTCCATCTCGGTGGAGACGTCGACGGTGTCGATGCGTTCGCCTGTGGCCCCTTCGGCCGGTTCGGGAAGGGTGGGGATCTGGGGAGTAGTCATAGGATTGCGACCATGCTACCGGCCACCAAAACCCACCGGTTTAGCCTTGCCGATGTTCTGCCAAGTTGCCGTGAATCGGTTCTGGGCCGCGACAACAGGCTGGAGCTCGACCCGGTTGCCAAGGCGATCGTGCTCGTCGTCGACGGGCTTGGAGCCACGGCGCTGAAGGCGCGGGCCGGACATTCGAGATGGCTCGCACCGCAGCTGGGCCCGCGGTCCACGATCGCCGCCGGGTTCCCCACCACGACGGCCGCCTCCCTCGCCACGATCACGACCGGCCAGACTCCCGGCGTGCACGGGCTGGTCGGCTACACGGCACTCGACGCCGGGCACGATCGGGTCGTCAACGAGCTCAGCGGCTGGGATGACCGCCTCGACCCGGCCACCTGGCAGCGTTCCCGCACCGTGTTCGAGCAGGCGGCGGATGACGGCCTGTCGAGCTTCGTCGTCGGCACCGAGAAATACCGCAACTCCGGCTTCACCGCGGCCGTCCTCCGGGGCGCGGAGTACCGCAGCGGCGTGACGGTCGCCGATCGGCTGGACGAGGCCAGGCGCATCCTCGACGCTGCCGGGCGGTGCATCGTCTACGTGTACGCCGCGGAACTCGACAAGGCGGCCCATGCCCACGGTTGGCAGTCGCGCCGCTGGACGGCCGAACTCGAATCGCTCGACGGCGCGGTCGGGAAGTTCGTGTCGACGCTCCGCAAGGACGAGGGGCTCCTCGTCACCGCCGACCATGGCGTCCTCGACGTGCCGGAAAGCGCGCACATCCTGTTCGACACCGCCCCGGGGCTCCTCGACGGCATCCGATTCGTCGCGGGCGAGCCGCGCTGCCTCCAGCTCCACATCGAGCCGGATGCGGGGCAGGCCCACCGAGAGGCGCTGCTGGAACGATGGCGGGCGTCCGAGGGATCGCGCTCCTGGGTGGTGAGCCGCTCCGAGGCCGTCGAGTCGGGGTGGTTCGGCCCCGTCGTCGACCCGCAGGTGGTTCCGCGAATAGGCGACATCCTCGTGGCGGCCCGCAAGAGCGTCGCCTACTACGACTCCAGAGTGGCGCCGCCCAATGGCCGGTCGATGGTGGGGCAGCACGGATCCTGGTCCCACGACGAGGTGGCTGTGCCGCTCCTGCGGTTCGGAGCGTGGGCCTCGAGGGGGTGAGCCCTCGCGGCCGGACTAGCTGGGGTCGTCCTCGGAACGCGCGCCGAAGACGATGTCGTCCCAGCTGGGCATCGACGCACGGCCCTTGCGCGCCTTGGGCTGGAATATCGCCGGTTGCGGCGCCGTGTGGCCGGAGATCTCGTTGCGGTCGGAGGGGTCGGAGGTGTCCGAGAAGCCTTCGAGCGGGATGTCGACCAGGCGGATCCCGCCCCCCGACGGATGGTCGGACATCTCTTCATCGAAGTTCGCACTCTCGCGTTCGCCCCGGCGGCGGCGGAGGGCCTCGAGCAGGTCCGCCGTCTGGTTGCTCTCCACGACCTCTGCGGGTTGCTCCCGGTTGATCGCGGAGGGGGAGATTCCGGATGACGCATCGGCTGAGGCGGAGAGCGGCCCGACCGTGCCGCGAACGTCCGTGCCCGATCCCGTGAGGTCGTTGTCGGTGAAGGCGCCGCTGTCGAAGCGCGACGAGTCCGCTATCCGTTCTTCGCCGCCGACCGCGCGCAGTCGCGGGATGAGGACGCCGGCCAGCTCGCCCTGCTGGGACAGGGTGATCGCCTCATTGTTCATCGGGGCCAGCGCCGCCTTCTTGGGGTCGAAGTGCCAGCGTGCATCGTGGTCGATCTGCTCCGCCGTGAAGGCGAGCTTGACGATCCAGCTGCCCCCGGCTTCCTTCCAGCTCGCCCAGCGTTCGCCTGTCGCGCCGAGATCGTAGAGCCGCTCGCGGATGACCGTGCCGAAGGTGCTGCCTTCCCCCGTCTGGTCCGTGTCGATGGCGGTGTGCACCGCGACACCGAGAGCGGATTCGACGATGTATTCGCGTTCCGCGAGCACCGGGCCCTCGAATTTCTGGATGTACTCGATCGGCACGCCGGTGATGGATGCGACGTCCTGCGCCGACATCCCGGAACGGATGTGCGCCTGGATCTCCCGGGGCGCGAGCTTGCGGCCGGCGCCGGGATCGGGGATGCTCTTCCGGAGCTTCGACTGCAAGACCTCGTCTATCGCGATCCGGTATCGCGTACCGTCTTCCGATGCGACGAGGAGTGCGCCGTTCTCCACTCCGATGACTCTCAGGTCCTGCATACTGAATCGCCTCTCCGGCTGTCACGAATCCACTCAAGAGTGTCATGCGCGACCGCTGAAAGGCGGGAATAACACGGGCGTGCCGGAAGTTGATACACCAACGGATTAACGGCGATACGGCAGTGGTTTGCTATTCCGAATCAGATGATGCAAACTATGCCCGCCGATTGACAAATATTGACGGACACAGAAGTGGATGGGCATGGCAACCGACTACGACGCACCCCGCAAGACCGACGACGACTCCGAGTCGATCGAGGCACTTAAGGAACGCGTCCCAGACAAGATGTCTGGTGTCGTTGATGTCGACGACGCAGACAACCCGGGAGGTTTCGAACTTCCGGGTGCCGATCTTTCCGACCTCGACCTCGATGTCGTGGTGCTCCCTCCGCAAGCTGACGAGTTCACCTGTATCAGCTGCTTCCTCGTCAAGCACCGCTCCCAGATCGATCACGAAGAGAAGCTCGGCGCGATCTGCCTGGAGTGCGCGGCCTAAACGGACCGCTGCGCGCGGTTGCGCGCCTCGGCAATGGCCTCGACGATCCGCTCGGGTCGCCTGGTCGACACGACCCAGTACGGGGTCGGATCCTGTGGATCGTCGACTTCGATCCTGACCACGGGGGAGACCCAGCCGCGCAAGAGCAGCCAGGCGCGTGCATCGAGGCGCTGGCCCCGCTCGAGGGTCGCCTCGTTCGCATGGAAGGGTGTTGCCTTTCCCGCGAACTCGATGGGCAGCCGGGCGCGCCCGGCCGAGAACTGCTGCGTCGTGACTTCGACCAGGGGCGAGGTCGCGACGAGGATGGCGACGCATCCCGCGTAGAGCGCGATGGCGGTGATGACCCCCACCGTCTGGTTGATCGGGAGGAACACCAGCAGCGCCGCCGGTATCACCAGGGCCGTGGCCAGGAAGACCCAGGGGGAAGGCCACAACCGCTCGCGGTAAATCGTCATGACCCCATTGCATCAGATTTTTGACCGGCCGGTTTTTCGGCGGGAGATTATTCTGCACTACCCTCATGACGTGACCGAAAGCGTTGAGGTGCTCCTCCTGGGCGACACCGTCCCCGCATACTCGCATCCCGGTGACGCCGGGGCCGATCTGACCGCCGCGGAGGCGGTGATCCTGGAACCGGGGCGGCGGGCGACCGTCGGCACCGGCCTGTCGATCGCCCTGCCGGACGGCTATGTGGCTTTCGTGGTCCCCCGGAGCGGTCTCGCCGCATCCCACGGCATCACCATCGTGAACAGTCCGGGAACCGTGGATGCCGGCTATCGCGGCGAGATCCGGGTCACCCTTCTGAATACCGACAGCTCGGTGCCGTATTCTGTCGCAGTCGGCGATCGCATCGCGCAGCTCATCGTCATGCCGGTGAGCAGAGCGAAGTTCATCCCCGTCGAGACCCTCCCGGGAAGCCACCGCGGCAGCGGGGGCTTCGGGTCCACGGGCTATCGAGACACTAAGCAAGGAGATCGCCAGTGAGCGACACCATTTCCGGAATCCCGGACAACGGCGAGAGCGGATTCGAGCAGCCGAAATCGGCTCCGGCCGATCGTGAGACCGAGGGGCCGCTGGATGCCAGCGAGGCGAACGCCGTACGCCCGTATGTCGATCTCGGCGGCATCAAGATCCTGCCGCGCGACGGGCTCCAGCTGCGGCTGGAGGTGGAGGAGGGCAGCCAGCGCGTCGTCGCGGTCGGACTCGACTACGCGGGATCGACGCTGCAGGTGCAACCGTTCGCCGCGCCGCGCTCGAGCGGACTGTGGCATGAGATCCGCCAGCAGATCTCCGAGCAGATCGCCCGGCAGGGCGGTTCCACCAAGCTGAGCGACGGGCCGTTCGGTCCGGAGCTTCTGGCCGAGATCCCGGCGAGTTCGCCGGGCCAGGCCGGTTCGACCCGGCTCGCCAGGTTCGTCGGAGTCGACGGACCCCGCTGGTTCCTGCGTGGCGTGATCGCGGGCGAGGGCGCCGTGAATGCGGATGCCGCAGCCAAGATCGAAGACCTGTTCAGAAGCGTCGTGGTCGTCCGCGGCTCCACGCCGATGCCGCCGCGCGACCTCATCCCGCTGCACATGCCGAAGTCCGCCTCGACCGCGGAAGACGCGGCCCCGACCTCGTTGGCCTGAGAGTGATCGATCCGGGAGCGACCGGTCCGAGCGGCGGTGGCAACCGCGGTGGTGGTGGCAACGGCGACGATGACACCGGCGACCAGGCCGTTCCGACCTTCAAGGAGAGCTTTGGCGCCGCGATGCGGAAGACCGGCATCGGGCAGGTCGCGCCCGGCGAGGTTCCCACCGCGAGCTCATTGCTTGCCGCCGTGGGAGGGGTGCGCGGGCTGATCGAGTCGATCCTGCCCGGCCTCGGCTTCCTCATCGTCTACAGCATCACGAGAAGCCTGCTGCCCTCTGTGCTGATCCCGCTTGCGCTGTCGGTGGTCTTCGTGCTGGTCAGACTGGTGTCGCGCAGCGCACCGTCTCAGGCCTTCACCGGCGTGCTCGGGATCGCGATCTCCGCCGTGCTCGCGATTGTCACGGGCAAGCCGGAAGACAACTTCCTGCCGGGGATCATCATCAACGTGGCGTCTGTCGTGGTCCTCCTCGTCAGCCTCGTCGCGCGCTGGCCGCTGATCGGGATCATCGTCGGCTTCCTCACCAACGAGGGCACGGCCTGGCGCAGGGACAGGGCGAAATTCCGGGTGATCATCGTCGCAACCTGGTTGTGGGTCGGCCTGTTCGCCCTCCGGCTCGTGGTCGAGGTGCCGCTGTATCTCGCGAGCGAGACCGAGTTGCTCGCCGCGGCGAAGCTCATTCTCGGGGTCCCGCTGTATGCCGGAGTCCTGTGGGTGACCTGGCTGCTCGTGCGGGCGGTCTACGCGCGCTCGCAGCCCGGCGTGGCATCCGAATGATCCCGGCGCATCCGATGCTATATTTATCTTGATATCAAGATACTTTTGAGGAGACAGTGCGATGCCGCAGGTCAATAGTTTCGGTGCAAAAGACACTCTCACGGTCGGCTCGACCGAATACGAAGTGTTCCGTATCGACAAGGTTCCCGGCTCCAAGAGGCTGCCGTTCAGTCTGAAGGTGCTGCTGGAGAACCTGCTCCGCACCGAGGACGGGCACAACGTCACCAAGTCGCAGATCGAGGCATTGAGCACCTGGGTTCCGACCGCGGAGCCCGATACCGAGATCCAGTACACGCCCGGCCGGGTGATCATGCAGGACTTCACCGGCGTGCCCTGCATCGTCGACCTCGCCACCATGCGCGAGGCGGTCATCGACCTCGGCGGCGACCCGGACAAGATCAATCCGCTGGCGCCGGCCGAACTCGTCATCGACCACTCGGTCATCGCCGACACCTTCGGCTCGGTCGACTCCTTCGGGCAGAATGTCGAACTCGAGTACGACCGCAACAGCGAGCGGTACAAGTTCCTGCGCTGGGGCCAGGGCGTGTTCAACGACTTCAAGGTCGTGCCGCCCGGGACCGGCATCGTGCACCAGGTCAACATCGAATACCTGGCGCGGGTCACCATGACCCGTGTTGTCGACGGGGTGCTCCAGGCATACCCGGACACGCTGGTCGGCACCGACTCGCACACCACCATGGTCAACGGGCTCGGGGTGC
>Ga0157371_10005706_pt1 | contig 10435 bp, 6 predicted proteins | sample C45metaG_FD_113462 | JGI IMG/M metagenome (GOLD analysis project Ga0157371, IMG submission 113462) | Corn rhizosphere microbial communities from Kellogg Biological Station, Michigan, USA - C4-5 metaG | ecosystem: Host-associated > Plants > Roots > Rhizosphere > Soil | place: USA: Michigan...
ACGGGCTCAAGCGGGCGACGGGGGCCGCAGTGCTCGCCGCGAACTATGTCGCGGTGCGCCTGCGCGATCACTATCCGGTGCTCTACTCGGGCGAGCGCGGCCTGGTCGCGCACGAGTGCATCCTCGATCTGCGTCCGCTCACCGAGGCGACGGGCGTGAGCGTGGACGACGTGGCCAAGCGCCTGGTCGACTACGGCTTCCACTCGCCGACGATGTCGTTCCCCGTCGCGGGCACCCTCATGGTGGAGCCGACCGAGAGCGAGGATCTCGCCGAGATCGACCGCTTCATCGAGGCGATGATCGCGATCAAGGCCGAGGCGGATGCCGTGGCAGCGGGCCAATGGCCGGCCGAGGACAACCCGCTGCATAACGCTCCGCACACCGCGCGCTCGGTGGTCGAGGGGGAGTGGGCGCACGCCTACTCCCGGGAGACGGCCGTCTATCCGGTGCGCGGCCTGCTGCGGAACAAGTACTGGCCGCCGGTGCGCCGCATCGATCAGGCCTGGGGCGACCGCAACCTGGTCTGCGCCTGCCCGCCGCCGGAGGCGTTCGAGTAGCGCTAGGAGGGGACTCCGAACAGGGTCGGGAACGCGGATGCCGCCCACGGGTATCCGACGAATACCACGACGTCGATGGCGAAGTGCGCGATCACGAGCGGCAGCACCCGCTTGTACCGCGTGTACAGCCAGCCGAACAGCACCCCCATGGCGAAGTTGCCCACGAAGGAGCCGTAGCCCTGGTACAGGTGGTAGCTGCCGCGCAACACCGCCGCGACCAGGATGATCTGCCACTTCCCCCAGCCGAGATCGCGCAGGCGCGCGAACAGGTAGCCGATCACGATGATCTCCTCCTGCAGCCCGGCGTGCAGCGCGGCCAGGATGAGAATCGGCACCGACCACCAGTAGTCGCCGAGCGCCGAGGCCTTCACGGTGACCGTGATCCCCGCCGCCTTGCCGGCCAGGTAGAGGGCGGTGCCGGGGACGCCGATCAGAAGGGCGAGTCCCAGCCCGGCCACGGCATCCCGCACCGGATGGCGGAAGTCGATGCCCAAACGCCCCAGATGGGGCCGTGCGGCGTTCCAGAGCAGGAATATCACGAGGGCGACGGGCATCAGGCCGAAGAAGATGCCGAGGAACTGGTAGATCAGGTCGAAGACCTGCCGGTTGCTGAGCGCTCCGTTGAGCGTCGCGGTCTGTTTGGCGAGCGGCGTCGATCTCGTCGCCAGGTCGACGATGCCGACGATCGAATAGACGGCGGATGCGCCGAGCGACAGCCCGAGCACGATGAGAATCTCAAGACGGACGCGGCCGCGCCCCGCGCGCTCCGGCCCGATTCCCCTCACCGCGTCGATCGTTGCGTTCATCGGCCGCCTGGTTGACCCGGAATCGCCGTCTGACCGCATTGGTCGATGCTATCCGGTGGCGGCAGGCGTTCGTCCCATGCCCGTTCTCCACCACACGGGATTTATGCAAAAATACCAACTCCCACGCAACGATCCACCGCTCGTGTCAGATATTTTCCACAACGGTTACCACAATTTAAGGTTTCCGCCTACAGTTTTGGAAACGGGAAGCCCCAGATCGGGCTTCTTCATAGCACCGCGGCAGTCGACCTAGGAATCGTCTGCCGTGAGGTCATCTTGCACAGGAGGAAAAGTGAAATTCAACCGGACTGCCTTGGCGGCCGCAGGCCTCGGCCTTGCGACCGTTCTCATATTGACGGGATGTGGCCAATCGGCCCCGACCCCGAAGGCATCGAACTCTGCCTCGAGCACGGCGGTCATCACGACCAATGGCTCCGAGCCGCAGAACCCCCTCATCCCGACCAATACCAATGAGGTCGGCGGAGGGAAGATCCTCGACGCGATGTTCGCGGGGCTCGTCTACTACGACGAGAAGGGTGCTCCCCACAATGACGCGGCCGAGTCGATCAAGACCACCGACAACACCACGTACACGATCAAGGTCAAGCCGGGTCTGAAGTTCACCGATGGTGAGCCCGTCACGGCCGACAGCTTCGTCAAGGCGTGGAAGTACGGCGCACTGGCGAGCAACGCCCAGCTGTCCAGCTACTTCTTCGAGGACATCGAGGGTTTCAGCTATGACGAGGACACCGATCTCACGGGGCTGAAGGTCGTCGACGACCACACGTTTACCGTGACGCTGACGTCGGCCCTCGCGGACTTCCCGCTGCGCCTCGGCTACTCGGCGTTCTACCCGCTGCCGGAGTCGGCATGGAAGGACCTCAAGGCGTTCGGCCAGAACCCGATCGGCAACGGGCCGTACATGTTCGCGAGCCCGACGGCGTGGCAGCACAACGTGCAGATCGAGCTCAAGGTCAACCCGGCGTATGACGGCCCGCGCAAGGCTCACAACGGCGGTCTCACGATCAAGTTCTACGCGAACCAGGATGCTGCATACTCCGACCTGCTCGGCCACAACCTCGACGTGTTGGATGCCATTCCGACCAGTGCGTTCGGGACCTACCAGAAGGACCTCGGCGACCGTGCTGTGAACCAGCCGGCTGCTATCTTCCAGTCCTTCACGATTCCCAGCCGCCTCGCCCACTTCAGTGGTCAGGAGGGGATCCTGCGTCGCCAGGCCCTGTCCATGGCGATCAACCGCCCGGAGATCACCAAGGTGATCTTCCAGGACACTCGTACACCGGCGTCTGACTTCACCTCGCCGGTCATCGATGGATGGTCGAAGACGCTGAAGGGCGCCGACGTCCTGAAGTACAACCCGACGAAGGCGAAGGATCTGTGGGCCCAGGCCGACAAGATCTCTCCGTGGACCGGTACCTTCCAGATCGCGTACAACGCAGACGGAGGCCACCAGGGCTGGGTTGACGCGGTGACGAACAGCATCAAGAACGTGCTGGGGATCAACGCGTCGGGCGCACCGTACCCGACCTTCAAGGAAGCTCGCACGCTGATCACGAACCGCACCATCCAGACTGCGTTCCGCACCGGCTGGCAGGCTGACTACCCGGGTCTGTTCAACTTCCTCGGCCCGTTGTACGGCACCAAGGCCGGGTCGAACGACGGTGACTACTCCAACCCGCAGTTCGATGCACTCTTGAAGAAGGGCTCGACCGAGACCGACCTGAATGCCGCGAACAAGGAGTTCCAGGCTGCTCAGGAGATCCTGCTCAAGGATCTGCCGGCAATCCCGCTGTGGTACTCGAACGTGACCGGCGGCTTCGACACCGGCGTGCAGAACGTGCACTTCGGGTGGAACTCCGTGCCGATCTACTACGAGATCACCAAGAAGGGCTAATCAGCAGGTAGTGTCCAGGGGCGGCGACGCACACGTCGCCGCCTCTGGCACGAGCACACGAACGCGATGCTGAGATCATCCGCGCGAGTGTAATCTCGATCCTGACCCCACGAGGGTGCAGTAGTTCCAACACAGATGGGTCCCACTTCTCCTATGCACACCCCCTCCGTTCCGAAGGCAATGTAGCCTCATGGCCGGGTATATTCTCCGACGATTTCTTCAAGCCATACCGGTTTTCTTCGGTACCACGCTCCTCATCTACTTCATGACCTTCGCGATGCCGGGCGACCCCATCGTGGCGATGTTCGGTCAGCGAACACCGAACCCCGCGCTCGTCGAGGCGCTGCGCGCCCAGTACCACCTGGACCAGCCGTTCATCGTGCAGTACTTCATCTACATCGGCGGCATCTTCCGCGGCGACTTCGGCGTGTCCTTCTCGGGGGAGCAGATCTCCACCGTCCTGGCCCGCACCTTCCCGGTGACCGCACGGCTCGCGATGATCGCGGTCGTGTTCCAGGCGTTCTTCGGCATCCTCGTCGGCCTGGTCGCCGGTCTCAGGAAGGGCAAGTTCTTCGACGCCAACTCGCTGGCGGTCGGCCTGATCCTGATCTCCCTCCCCATCTTCGTCATCGCCTTCGTGGCACAGTACGTTTTCGGGATCTGGCTGGGTTGGGCGAGACCGACCGTCGGCGTAGGCGCTCCCATCCAGGATTTGATACTGCCGGCACTGGTGCTGGCCACCGGCAGCTTCGCGCAAATCATGCGGCTCACCCGGGAGTCGGTGATCGAGACCTCCGGGATGGACTTCGTCCGCACCGCCTACAGCAAGGGGCTGAGCCGAAGGAGGATCATCCCGGTGCACATCCTGCGCAACTCGCTCATCCCGGTCGTCACCTACCTCGCGGTGGACTTCGGCGTCCTGCTGGTCGGCGCCACCATCACCGAAGGCATCTTCAATGTGCCAGGGGTCGGCAACACCCTGTTCCAGGCCATCATCCGAGGCGAGAATCCGACGGTCGTGTCATTCGTGACCATCATGGTTTTGCTCTATCTCGCCGTCAACCTCGTGGTGGACCTGTTCTACGGCCTGCTCGACCCAAGGATCCGCTATGTCAAATAATTTCAGTGACGGGCCGGCCTCGAAGCGCGGCCCCAGCAGTCTCTCCAGCACGCATTTCGTCGCCTCGCAGGAGGACGTTCCGCTCATCGGCGCGATCGACGCGGTCGAGGTCGACGATCAGCGCAACAATCTGTGGCTCGACGCCTGGCGCGACCTGCGCCGCCGCCCGGTCTTCTGGATCGCCTCGGGACTGATCCTGTTGATCACCGTGGTCGCGCTGTTCCCCGGCATCTTCACCCAGGTGCCGCCGAACAACCAGTGCTTCCTGTCGAACAGCAACGCCGGCCCCCGAGCCGGGCACCCGCTCGGCTTCACCAAGCTCGGCTGCGACATCTACTCGCGGATCATCCACGGCACCGGAACCTCGCTGAGCGTCGGCGTCATCGTCATCGTCATGACGACCTTCTTCGGCGTGCTCTTCGGCGCGTTCTCCGGTTTCTACGGCGGCTGGATCGACTCGGTGCTCTCCCGGGTCGGCGACATCTTCTTCTCGATCCCGTACATCCTGGCCGCGGTCGTCGTCATGTCCGTGCTCTCGCAGTACCGCAGCGTGTGGAGCATCTCGCTGGCCATCGGGGCGTTCGCCTGGCCCGGGACCGCACGTGTGCTGAGATCGGAGATATTCCGGGTGAAGAACGCCGACTTCGTGATGGCGTCGACGGCGCTCGGAATGTCGCGGTTCAAGATCCTGCTCAAGCACGTGCTGCCGAACTCGATCGCCCCGGTGATCGTGATCACGACCCTGTCCCTCGCCGCCGCGATCGTCGCGGAGGCCAGCCTGTCGTTCCTCGGCGTCGGCATGGGCAGCGACATCATGTCCTGGGGCAACGACATCAACCAGGCCCAGGTCGATCTGAGGACGGCTCCGCAGACCCTCATCTATCCGTCCATCGCCCTGTCCATCACCGTGTTCGCGTTCGTCTCGCTCGGCGAGGTCATGCGAGAAGCGCTCGACCCGAAGGCGAGGGCGCAGCGATGACCCAGGTCCTCCCCGCTCCCGACCGGCTCGGCGGCACTCCACTCCTCGAGATCAAGAACCTCGAGGTCGCATTCCAGACCCAGCACGGGTCGGTTCCCGCCCTGCAGGGTGTCGATCTCATGCTCATGCCCGGTCACACGGTGGCCATCGTGGGGGAATCCGGATCGGGCAAGTCCACGACGGCCCACGCGATCATCAACCTGCTTCCGGGCACCGGCAAGATCACCGGGGGCGAGGTGCTCTTCGAGGGCCGGGACCTCTCGAAGGTCACCGAGAAGCAGATGGAGGATGTCCGCGGGCGCCTCATCGGCTTCGTCCCGCAGGATCCGATGTCCAACCTGAACCCGGTATGGAGCATCGGCTTCCAGGTGGAGGAGGCGATCCGGGCCAACGGGATCGCGAGCGGCGGCGACGTCAAGAAGCACGCCATCCAGGTTCTCAAGGAGGCGGGACTCGCCGACGCCGACAAGCGTCTGCGGCAGTTCCCCCACCAGTTCTCCGGCGGCATGCGCCAGCGTGTGCTGATCGGCATGGCGTTGTCCGCCCGCCCGAAGCTTCTCATCGCGGATGAGCCGACGTCCGCGCTCGATGTCACCGTGCAGCGCGTCATCCTCGACCACCTCGAGGGCATGACACGCGACCTCGGCACCGCGCTGTTGTTCATCACCCACGACCTCGGTCTCGCCGCCGAGCGAGCGGAACAGCTCGTGGTCATGTACCGCGGCAAGGTCGTCGAGTCCGGGCCGTCCCGGGAAATCCTGGAGAACCCCCAGCACCCGTATTCGCAGCGTCTGGTGGCGGCCGCTCCCAGTCTCGCATCCCGGCGCATCCGTTCCGCCAACAAGACGCTCATCGACCTCGACTACACCGCACCGGCGGTGGCGGCCGAAGTCGACATCCTCCGCGTGGCCGAGGACCGCGTCGCCAAACAGGTGGCGGCCGGTACGCACGACAACGCCGTGGTCGTGACGGACCTCACGAAGGTGTTCAAGATCCGCGGTGTCAGGGGCGCCGCCCGCGCGTTCAAGGCGGTCGACGACGTGTCGTTCTCGATCGAGCGTGGAACGACGATGGCGCTGGTCGGCGAGTCGGGGTCGGGCAAATCCACCGTCGCCAAGCTGTTGCTGCGGTTGGAAGACGCCACCAGCGGGCACATCGTCATCGACGGCGTCGACACGGCACCGCTCAAGGGGCGCAAGCTTCTCGCTTTGCGCCGCAAGATGCAGCCGGTGTTTCAGGACCCCTATGGCTCGCTCGATCCGCTGCGCAACATCGGGAACACGATCGCCGAGCCCCTCCTCGTGCATCAGGTGGGCGATAACGCCTCACGGCGAGCTCGCGTGAGCGAACTCCTCGACCAGGTTGCGCTTCCGCCGAGCCTGGCGGCACGGTACCCCGGAGAGCTCTCCGGCGGCCAGCGCCAGCGCGTCGCGGTGGCCAGGGCGCTCGCGCTCAAGCCGGAGATCGTGATCCTCGATGAGGCGGTGTCCGCACTCGACGTTCTCGTGCAGGGCCAGATCCTCAGCCTGCTCGCGGAATTGCAGTCGGAGCTCGGACTCACCTACCTCTTCATCACCCACGACCTCGCGGTCGTGCGGATGATCGCCGACAATGTCTGCGTCATGCAGCGCGGCAAGATCGTCGAAGCCTCCACCGTCGACGAGGTGTTCGACAGCCCGAAGCAGTCGTACACGCAGGACCTGCTGAACGCGATCCCCGGCGCGGGGTTGTCGATAGGAGTCTGAGTCTCCCGGCGGGATACCGGGATGGCATCGCTACGATAGAGAGCTCGATGGCGGGCCAGGGGTGTACTGGGCCACGCTATGGGCGGGGCGCGCCGAGAGCGGGTGTGCCAGAGCGGATGTGTTTGTGAAGCGGAGAGTCATTGCCGTGGTGGCCGCCGTCGTCGCGACGGTACTCGTGCTCTCCGGCTGCACGGCCCCCGTGCTGGTCGAGGGCACTTCGGTCACCGTGGCGGCCAGCCAGTCGTTCTTCTCCTACAACCCGAAGACCTCCTACGGCAACTCCGCCGCGAACAGCAGCATCGTCTCCGCGACGAACTCGCAGTTCAACTCCTACGACAAGCAGCCGAAGCTCGTGAAGGATCCGTCGTTCGGGAGCTATCGGGTGCTGTCCCGCGATCCGCTCACCGTCAAATATACGATCAGGGACGGCGTCGACTGGTCGGACGGGACTCCGGTGGACGCCGCAGACCTGCTTCTGGCCTGGGCCGCAAACTCCGGCGCGCTCAACACCCCCGGGTTCGACCCGGCCGCATACGTCGACCAGGAGACCGGACAGTTCACGAGAGCCTTCCCGAAGGACGTCGTCTACTTCGACGGGTTCAGTGGCAACGGGCTCCAGCTGGTCACCAAGACTCCGCTCATCGGCGACGGCGGCCGCTCGCTGACCCTGGTCTACGACAAGTACTTCGTGGATTGGGAACTGGTGTTCGGAGTCGGCCTGCCCGCCCACGTCGTGGCGGGCAAGGCGCTCGGCATCAAGGGTCATCAGGCGGCGAAGGACGCCCTGGTCAAGGCGGTCACGAGCCGCAACCGGGCGGAACTGGCCAAGGTCTCCCGGTTCTGGAACACCGGGTTCAACTTCACCGCGATGCCGAAAGACCACGAGCTTGTCGTGGGCACGGGACCGTACACGCTGAGCGGGCTGGTGGCGAACGACCACGCGACCCTCACGGCGAATCCGCACTACACCGGCGACCATCGGCCGCGCTTCGAGAAGGTGACCGTCAAGTTCATCACGGACCCGCTCGCTGCGGTGAAGGCCCTCGAGGCGGGCGAGGTCGACGTGATCTCCCCGCAGGCGAGCACGGATGTCGCGAAGGCGCTCCGGTCCGCGAAGGATGTCACCGTGCTCGGCGGCTTCGACGGGGCATACGAACACCTCGACCTGCAGTTCGCGAACGGCAGAAGCGGAGTGTTCGAGAATCCGCTGGTGCGCGAGGCGTTCCTCAAGGTGGTCCCGAGGCAGCAGATCCTCGACACCCTCGTGGCCCCACTGCAGAAGGGAGCCCGGCTGCGCTCCTCCCAGGTGTTCCTGCCGGGGGAGGACGGGTACTCGGAGGCTGTCGAGACGAACGGGTCCAGCGCGTACGCGAGGGTGGATGTGAGCGGGGCCAGGAGACTCCTGGCCGAGGCCGGCGTCGTCGACCCGCGGCTCTGCATCCTCTACGACCCGTCCAACCCGCGCAGGGTCACGGAGTTCGGCCTGATCCAGAAGTCGGCGGCGCTCGCCGGGTTCGCCGTCGACGACTGCTCGAGCACCGATTGGCGGGGGTTGCTCGGCACACCGGGCGCCTACGACGCCGCGCTGTACGCGCTGCGCCCGTCGACCCTCGCCGTGACCGCCGTCGCGGCGAGCTTCGGCTCGGGCGAGACATCCACCAACCAGAACTACTATTCGAACCCCAAGGTCGACGCGCTGCTCGCCCAGTTGGAGTCTTCCTCGGACCGGGCGAAGCAGCGTGAACTGCTCACTCAGGTTGACACGCTCGTCTGGGCGGACGCCTACGGGGTTCCGCTCTACCAGTTCCCCTCGATGACTGCCTTCCGGCGCACGGTGTCCGGCGTTTCCCCGTCGCCGCTCGCTCCCGGGCTGTTGTGGAATGTCTGGGAGTGGAAACCGGTCGAAAAGGGGTAGAAAAGTCAGAACCGTGCTATAGCGGTAGACTTGTCGGCGCAGGTTCCACGATGGTGACCTCGCCTCCCTCTCTCTTTCGAGACACTCATCTTTTTCTCGGTTTATTAAGGACGTATAGCTATGGCAATTGCCACCCGCACGGATCTGCGCAATGTGGCGATCGTCGCACACGTCGACCACGGCAAGACCACGCTCGTCGATGCGATGCTCCGCCAGACCAATTCCTTCGCCGCACACGCCCACCTCGAAGAGCGCGCCATGGACTCGAACGACCTCGAGCGCGAAAAGGGCATCACTATCCTGGCCAAGAACACGGCCGTCTCCTATTCCGGGCTCCACGCCGGCGACCAGGGCAACAACGGTGCGGTCACGATCAACGTGATCGACACCCCCGGCCACGCCGACTTCGGCGGCGAGGTCGAACGCGGGCTGAGCATGGTCGACGGCGTCGTCCTGCTGGTGGACGCGAGCGACGGGCCGATGCCGCAGACCCGGTTCGTGCTGCGCAAGGCGCTCGAATCCAACCTGCCCGTCATCCTTCTGGTCAACAAGACCGACCGGCCGGATGCCCGCATCGACGAGGTCGTCGTGGAAAGCCAGGACTTGCTCCTCGGCCTCGCCAGCGACATGGCGGACGAGCACCCCGATCTCGACCTCGACGCGATCCTCGACGTCCCCGTCGTCTATGCCTCCGGCCGCAACGGCGCCGCGAGCTGGAACAAGCCGGGGAACGGCTCGCTGCCGGACAACGACAACCTCGAGCCCCTGTTCGAAGCGATCATCAAGCACATTCCTGCGCCGAGCTACGATGACGAGGCGCCGCTCCAGGCACACGTCACCAACCTCGACGCCTCGCCCTTCCTCGGCCGCCTCGCGCTGCTGCGCATCTTCAACGGGCACATCAAGAAGGGCCAGACCGTGGCCTGGGTCAAGCGCGACGGCTCCGTGCACAACGTGCGGGTCACCGAGCTGCTGATCACCCGGGCCCTCGACCGCTTCCCGACCGAATCTGCGGGCCCCGGCGACATCGTCGCTGTCGCCGGCTTCGAGGACATCACCATCGGCGAGACCCTCGCCGACCCGAATGACGTGCGGCCGTTGCCCACCATCACGGTCGACGACCCCGCGATCTCGATGACCATCGGCACCAACACGAGCCCGATGATCGGCAAGATCAAGGGGCACAAACTCACCGCGCGGATGGTCAAGGATCGCCTCGACCGCGAACTCGTCGGCAACGTCTCGATCAAGCTGGTCGACATCGGGCGCCCGGACGCCTGGGAGGTGCAGGGCCGTGGAGAGCTCGCCCTCGCCATCCTGGTCGAGCAGATGCGCCGGGAGGGCTTCGAGCTCACCGTCGGCAAGCCGCAGGTGGTCGTCAAGCAGGTGAACGGCAAG
>Ga0157371_10005708_pt1 | contig 10433 bp, 9 predicted proteins | sample C45metaG_FD_113462 | JGI IMG/M metagenome (GOLD analysis project Ga0157371, IMG submission 113462) | Corn rhizosphere microbial communities from Kellogg Biological Station, Michigan, USA - C4-5 metaG | ecosystem: Host-associated > Plants > Roots > Rhizosphere > Soil | place: USA: Michigan...
CTCCTCCTTGCCACCATGATCTGGGGCGTCTGGGAAGTCGGGTTCGACTTCTGGGCACTGACGCCGCGCAGCGACATCCTGGTCTTCTTTGGTATCTGGCTGATCCTGCCGTTCGTCTGGCGTCGCCTGATTGTGCCTTCAAGCGGTGCTGTGGCGGGCCTGGTTGTTGCCCTGCTGATTACCGGCGGTATTCTGACCTGGGCCGGTTTTAATGATCCACAGGAGATCAACGGTACGCTGAACGCGGAATCCACGCCTGCGGCTGCTATCTCGCAGGTCGCTGACGGTGACTGGCCTGCGTATGGTCGTAACCAGGAAGGCCAACGCTACTCTCCGCTGAAGCAGATCAACGCGGACAACGTGAAGAACCTGAAGGAAGCCTGGGTATTCCGTACCGGTGACCTGAAGATGCCGAACGATCCGGGTGAACTGACCAACGAAGTCACCCCGATCAAAGTGGGCAACATGCTCTACCTGTGTACGGCGCACCAGCGTCTGTTCGCGCTCGACGCGGCCACCGGTAAAGAGAAATGGCACTTCGATCCGCAACTGAACTCTAACCCGTCCTTCCAGCATGTGACCTGCCGCGGCGTCTCTTACCACGAAGCGCGTGCCGATAATGCCAGCCCGGAAGTCATTGCCGACTGTCCGCGCCGCATCATGCTGCCGGTCAACGATGGTCGCCTGTTCGCCATCAATGCCGAAACGGGCAAGCTGTGCGAAACCTTCGCCAACAAAGGCATCCTGAACCTGCAGACCAACATGCCGGACACCACCCCGGGTCTGTACGAGCCAACTTCACCGCCAATCATCACCGATAAAACCATCGTGATTGCCGGTTCGGTAACGGATAACTTCTCTACGCGTGAAACCTCCGGCGTCATCCGCGGTTTTGACGTAAACACCGGTAAACTGCTGTGGGCCTTCGACCCGGGCGCGAAAGATCCCAACGCGATCCCGTCGGACGAGCACACCTTTACCTTTAACTCGCCAAACTCCTGGGCCCCGGCGGCGTATGACGCGAAGCTGGACCTGGTCTACCTGCCGATGGGCGTAACCACGCCAGATATCTGGGGCGGTAACCGTACGCCGGAGCAGGAACGTTACGCGAGCGCTATCGTGGCGCTGAACGCAACGACCGGTAAACTGGCGTGGAGCTATCAGACCGTTCACCACGATCTGTGGGATATGGATATGCCGTCCCAGCCGACGCTGGCAGACATTACCGTCGATGGTAAAACCGTTCCGGTGATTTACGCTCCGGCCAAGACGGGCAACATCTTCGTTCTGGATCGCAGCAACGGTAAGCTGGTTGTGCCTGCACCGGAAAAACCGGTTCCGCAGGGTGCCGCAAAAGGCGACTACGTCAGCAAAACCCAGCCGTTCTCTGACCTGAGCTTCCGTCCGAAGAAAGACCTCAGCGGTGCAGACATGTGGGGTGCCACCATGTTTGACCAGCTGGTGTGCCGCGTGATGTTCCACCAGCTGCGCTACGAAGGCATCTTCACGCCTCCGTCTGAGCAGGGCACGCTGGTCTTCCCGGGTAACCTGGGGATGTTCGAGTGGGGCGGGATCTCCGTCGACCCGAACCGTCAGGTGGCAATTGCCAACCCAATGGCGCTGCCGTTCGTTTCCCGTCTGATCCCGCGCGGTCCGGGCAACCCAATGGAGCAGCCGAAAGACGCGAAAGGTAGCGGAACCGAAGCCGGCATTCAGCCGCAGTACGGCGTACCGTTTGGCGTAACGCTGAACCCGTTCCTGTCTCCGTTCGGTCTGCCGTGTAAACAGCCTGCCTGGGGTTATATCTCCGGTCTGGATTTGAAAACCAACCAGATCGTATGGAAAAAACGTATTGGTACGCCACAGGACAGCATGCCGTTCCCAATGCCGGTTCCGGTGCCGTTCAATATGGGTATGCCAATGCTGGGTGGCCCAATCTCCACCGCCGGTAACGTGCTGTTCATCGCGGCAACCGCAGATAACTACCTGCGCGCGTACAACATGACCAACGGTGAGAAACTGTGGCAAGGCCGTCTGCCTGCCGGTGGACAGGCCACGCCGATGACCTATGAAGTGAACGGCAAGCAGTACGTTGTCATCTCTGCAGGTGGTCACGGTTCGTTTGGCACGAAGATGGGCGACTATATTGTCGCGTATGCGTTGCCGGATGAAGGAAAGTAACTGAAAAGCCCGGTGGCGCTACGCTTACCGGGCCTACGGGTGCCATATGTAGGCCGGGTAAGGCGAAGCCGCCACCCGGCTTTTTTTATACGGTAAAGCCAAGCATCATCCCCGTATCCTCATGCTCCAGCAGATGGCAGTGCGCCATATAGGCAAACGCCTTCGGCGCATCGTGGTCAAACTTCACCAGCACCTCGCTGACCCCACCTTCCACTCTCACCGTATCTTTCCAGCCCGCGCGGTGCGCATCCGGCGCTTTGCCGTTTTCTGAGAGAATGCGGAACTGGGTGCCGTGGATGTGGAATGGATGCAGCATCATGTCCCCTTCGCCCGAAATCACCCAGCGCTCAAACTGACCCTTTGTCGCAGCAAACATCGGCGTGTTCATGTCGAACGCTTTGCCGTTAATCATATTGGCGTTGTGGAAATCAAAGCCGTGGTCGCCGTGATTCATGTTCCCCATGCCGCCCATTTTGCCGTGGTCCATATTCATATGGCCCATCATCTGCCCGTGGTGCATCCCCGCCATCGCCTGATCGCCATATTTCGCCATCAGCGCCTGCATGCCCATCATGTCGAGCATCGGGTTCATGGAAAGCTGTAGCTTGCGCTGCGTAAGCCCGTCAAGCGACGGGAGCGCTGGCAGGGTGGTTAACGTATCCGGCAACGTGCCGGAAGCGGTCACCAGTAAAGGCTGAATACGCAGCACCGGATGCGGCTTATCAAATGGCGCAACCGCCATCCCCATCTGGCTGACTGGCAGGGTTACGAGGTCAAACGCCTTGCCGTCGCTGATGTCCACCAGCACCTCGAAGCGCTCACCCATCAGCATCGGCAACTCGTTCACTTTTACCGGCTCCGGCAAGAGTCCACCGTCGCTTGCCACCACGTACAGCGGGCGCTTATCGCTGGCGGCGAAGTTCAGCGAACGGGCGTTACAGCCGTTAAGCAGACGTAAACGCAGCCAGCCTTTCGGCGCGGCATGCTGAGGGTAGATCGCTCCGTTGGTCAGCAGCGTGTCGCCAAACCAGCCCACCGCCGCACTCATCACGTCCAGCTGGTAGTCAATTTGCCCGTCAGCATTGAATTTCTTGTCCTGCACAATCACCGGAACGTCGTCGATGCCCCACTGTTTCGGCAGGCGTAGCAGGCGGCTTTCGTCGTCTTCAATCAGCACCAGCCCCGCCAGCCCCATCGCCACCTGATGGCCCGTTTTGCCGTGCTGATGCGGGTGGAACCAGCAGGTCGCCGCACGTTGGTCAGGGGTAAAGGTCACGCTGCGTTTGCCACCAGCCTTGATAACGCCCTGTGGTCCCCCGTCTACTTCACCCGGCACTTCCAGCCCGTGCCAGTGCAGCGTGGTCTCTTCCGACAGCGTGTTATGGATATCAACGGTGACGGTTTTTCCTTTGCGTAACTGGAGCGCCGGGCCGAGGAGATTTCCGTTATAGCCCCAGGTTGTGGCGGTATTCGCACCAAAGGTCGTTTTGCCCGATTGCACCACAAGCTGGATACGACTGCGGGCATCAGCAGTCAGCAATTCAGGAATGGGTAAGGCGGGTCTGTCAGCCGCGAAAACGGCGCGACTCCAGAGTGGTAATGCGCTGGCAGCCCCCAGCGCAGCGGAATATTTTAAAAAATCACGACGTTGCATGTTCATTTCCTTATTTCCAGCCGGCGATCTTTTGAGCATAAACCCTCCCCTTACCGGAAGGTCAAGTAAAGCGGCAATAATAAAGGTCGTCGGCCTGGCATCAAGTATGCTAACGTTAATTTTCCGTGATGCAGTGGTAGAAGCAATGAAGACGTTTTTCAGAACAATTTTGTTCAGTGGCCTGATGGCGATGTGTGCGAACAGTTACGCGCTGAGTGAAAACGAAGCAGAAGATATGGCCGATCTCACGGCGGTGTTTGTGTTTCTGAAAAACGATTGTGGTTACCAGAATTTACCCAACGGGCAGATTCGTCGCGCACTGGTCTTTTTTGCCCAGCAGAACCAATGGGATCTCAGCAACTACGACAGCTTCGACATGAAGGCGCTCGGTGAAGACAGCTACCGTGATTTGAGCGGTATCGGTATTCCCACTGCTAAAAAATGCAAAGCGCTGGCTCGTGATTCACTCAGCCTGCTCGCCTACGTGAAGTAACCTTCCCGACGCCCCTTGTTGACTCGCTAACCGCTTCACAGCGGTGATGTGTTGCGCCCCTTCTGCTGAATGTCAGGATGTAAACGATGGAGAGGACAGCCCATGACCGAGAAAACGGTATGGCAAGAAACGCTGCACGATCAGTTTGGTCAGTACTTTGCCGTTGATAACGTGCTTTATCACGAGAAGACCGATCATCAGGATCTGATCATCTTCGAGAACGCCGCCTTTGGCCGCGTCATGGCGCTGGACGGCGTGGTGCAAACCACCGAGCGCGATGAGTTTATTTATCATGAGATGATGACCCACGTTCCGCTGCTGGCCCACGGCCACGCAAAGCACGTTCTGATTATTGGCGGCGGCGACGGCGCGATGCTGCGTGAAGTTTCCCGCCATCAGTCCGTCGAAACCATCACGATGGTGGAAATCGATGCGGGTGTGGTTTCGTTCTGCCGTCAGTACCTGCCCAACCATAATGCCGGCAGCTACGACGATCCGCGCTTTAATCTGGTTATCGACGACGGCGTCAATTTTGTTAACCAGACCACGCAAACGTTTGATGTGATTATCTCTGACTGCACCGATCCGATCGGTCCGGGCGCGTCGCTGTTTACCTCCTCGTTCTACGAAGGCTGCAAGCGCTGCCTGAATCCCGGCGGGATCTTCGTCGCGCAAAACGGCGTCTGCTTCCTGCAGCAGGATGAAGCCCTCGACAGCCACCGCAAGCTGAGCACCTACTTTAGCGACGTCAGCTTCTACCAGGCCGCGATCCCGACCTATTACGGCGGTATCATGACCTTTGCGTGGGCGACCGACAACGAGGTGCTGCGTCATCTCTCTACCGAAATCATTCAGGCGCGCTTCCACCAGGCGGGTCTTAAATGTCGCTATTACAACCCGGCCGTCCATACCGCGGCGTTTGCCTTGCCACAATATCTGCAAGACGCACTGTCCTCAAAGGGGGTGAGCTAATTGAAAAAGCTGAAACTGCATGGCTTTAACAACCTGACCAAAAGCCTGAGTTTTTGTATTTACGATATCTGCTACGTCAAAACTGCAGAAGAACGCGATGGCTACATCGCCTATATCGATGAACTCTACAACGCTAACCGCCTGACGGAGATCCTGTCAGAAACCTGCTCAATCATTGGCGCCAACATCCTGAACATCGCGCGTCAGGATTATGAACCTCAGGGCGCGAGCGTCACCATTCTGGTGAGCGAAGAGCCGGTAGACCCGAAGCTTATCGACAAAACCGAGCATCCGGGCCCGCTGCCGGAAGTGGTCGTCGCGCATCTCGATAAGAGCCACATCTGCGTACATACCTACCCGGAAAGCCACCCTGAAGGCGGGCTATGCACCTTCCGCGCGGACATAGAAGTGTCGACCTGCGGCGTGATCTCGCCGCTAAACGCACTGAACTATTTAATCCACCAGCTGGAATCGGACATCGTCACGATTGATTATCGCGTGCGTGGTTTTACCCGTGATATCAACGGTATGAAGCACTTTATCGACCATGAGATCAACTCTATTCAGAACTTTATGTCTGAAGACATGAAATCGCTGTACGACATGATGGACGTGAACGTGTATCAGGAGAACATCTTCCATACCAAGATGTTACTTAAGGAGTTTGATCTTAAGCACTACATGTTCCATACCAAACCGGAAGATTTGAGCGAAGAAGAGCGTAAGGCGATTACTGACCTGCTCTGGAAAGAGATGCGCGAGATCTACTATGGCCGCAATATTCCGGCCGTGTAAAAACGCATGTAAAGGGCTCAGGAAGGAAAAACGATGGTTTTTCCTTCTTGAACCATGCGGGAATTCTAAATGGTTGTTTGTGCCAGTATCATCGCCGCTTCCGTACGATTTCTTACACCCAGTTGACGAAACAAGGCGTGAAGGTGATTTTTAACCGTCCCTTCCGCAATCCCAAGTACACGACAAATTTGCTTATTGCTATTTCCCTGAACAACAAGATGCAGGATCTCGCGCTGTCGGGGTGATAATGTGCACAGAGGGGACGGATAATTCTGCATGCGTATTAATTTATGTTCACGAAGGCAACTATCTGGTAAATATATTCGCCCTTGCCGCACCCATTCAATTGCCTGCAATAACTCTTCCGACTCCATTTTCTTGGTTAAAATCCCTGCAGCACCACATTCCAGAAAATAAATTGGATTGACATTATCCAGCCGTGAAAAGTTCATCAACACTAAAACAGTGTCCGCCTGCGATTTTAACTGGGTTAATAATGCTCTTTTTTTCTCTATTTCATAATCAGCATCCAGAATAACAACATCCGTCCTGACTTTTATTAAACCTTTCCAGACTTCATCTTCGGTATGTGCTGCTGTGATGTGTAATGCGGGCGCAAGTTCAGCCCAACGGCATCGGATGCCATGAATGAACAGCGGCAATTCATCATAAATAAGTATATTCATTGTTGTCCCACTTAAATAATCGTTATCTTGTTAGCGGCACTTAACCCCATCATATAAACCTTAAAACAAGGGCGGCTGCGGGATGAAAAACGATAACACCGGAAAAATTTTCAATTGCAGGAGTAATGCCGGTTTAATTTATTAAGCACAGCCCGTCCCATTTCGCCATGTAACTTTCGATACAGGCCATTCCATCCAGACTGAATGATTCCCGAAAACATAACTTTAAGCGCATGGATGCTTTATTCATTGATATCCATGATTAATGGGCAGACATATTCTGCAGCCACCTAAACAACGAGGAGTGAATTATGCCATCAGATGCAAATGTTGATGCCGGATTTATTGGTTCAGTTATTAGTTCATTGCCGCTAGACAGTATGATTTCTGCGCCATTACAGGCAATGATTAAGGCCCAAACCCAGGCTGCCAAAAGTTATACTGATTTCTTATTAAGCGTCTGTATTAAGGACGGCAAAGCCGTTTCGGTACAGTTTGATTATGAGGAAACCCTCGTCGATGAGAAAGGCGTGACGACCGGTACGCAAACCAAAGTCATGCGTATTCCTCTGCTGGCAGCAGTGGTGCACCCCATCATCTGTATTGAAGAAGGAACCATCGATTTCGAGCTTGAGATCCATCAGAGCGCAGCCAGCAAAGAAAGCGGTGCACAGGAAGGATCCCTGGAGGGCAAGATCGGCTGGGGTCCATTCTCCGTTAGCGTCAAGGGTAGCGTGAGCCATAAGTCAGAACAGACCCGTTCGACCGATACCCGCGCCAAATACTCCATCCACACCTCCGTTAAACGTCAGCCGATGCCGGAAGCGCTTAGCCGCGTGGTCGATTATCTGACCAATGCTGCCACCAAACCGGCGCAACGCGAAGAAGATCAGCCTGCGACGCTGCCTGCGACCAACAGTTCAGGTCTGATTACGCCAGCCCCAGCTCCAGCCCCAGCCGCGCCTGCTCAGGGGGGTAACGGCTAACCCGTACAACACATTCAAACGCATTTATTACCACTAACAGGTGTCCGGTTAACGGACACCTGCCTGATGGAGAAAAAATATGCCTGATTCACGTCGATTCTGGTTCAGCCGTAAAACGCCCGGCGATGTAAAGCCTGAAGCCAGTACCGAAACCCCGGCAGATAGACCGACGACGATGTCGTCAGAGACCTCCTCTGCCACAACCCAGTCTCATTCCCCCTCCGGGGAGAAGGAGAACGCCGAAGGCAATGGCGGGGTGAACAACGGAGGTGGGGGCGGAGGCGATAACGGAACGCCCCCACCACCAGCCGGCAATAAGGGCAACCACGCGATGGGATTGGATGCCCTGGTACAGGGGCTTCAGCACGCCGCCTTCAGTGCCAACCAATATATGGCCCATCAGTACATTGCGGTGCTCTCTCAGCTGTTTGAACAGACCCCGGATGGTAGCTACAAACCCGACTACGCCGAGCTTCAACTGGATGACGGGCATCGATTGAACGTACCGCTGGTAACACTTGCTCCACCGCGAAATCTCTCGATGGAGAGAATGAAGATGCGCCTGACCGTTCGCGGTGACGCCACAGAAGCTATCAGCTCGCTGGCGGGACAGGGCGAGCGTGGGCACTTCCGCGTCACGATGGCGCCCCAGCCCCATGAGGGCAAAACAGACACTCAGAACATTGATATTGAAATTGATTTTGTCGCTCAGGAGCCCCCGGAGGCGGTGCTGCGCCTGCTTGATGAATTTATCCACCGTATGACCCCCGTCCCTATAACGGAGAATAACCATGAGTAATGCGATGAAAACAACCGGCAATGGCGGCATTGCCCTCATAAAACAGTACGAAGGTCTGCGTTTAACCACCTACAAAGATGCCGTCGGTATTCCGACTATCGGGTATGGTCACGTCGAAAACCCGGTCCCGCTGGGCGGTACGCGAACCATCTCCGCGGAAGCTGCGGAACAGCTCCTTCGCGAAGACTTGCAGCGTTTCGAGCACGACGTCAACAACATGCTGACCGTGGAGGTGACTCAGAACCAGTTCGATGCCCTGGTGAGCTTCACCTTTAACCTGGGCCCGACCAATCTGCAGAGTTCAACCCTGCTACGTAAAGTGAACAGCGGAGACTTTGACGGCGCCGCCGACGAGTTTCTGAAATGGAACCATGCCGGTGGTCAGGTTCTTGCGGGTCTGACAGCGCGTCGTAACGCTGAAAAAAGTCTGTTTTTATCCTGATCAATCACGAGGTGTAAAATGACAATTCGAATTCTTTCCTGGCGTGATAACTCCTTTACGCACGAGGCAGACGACCTGTGTAGTGCGGATAACGCTCTTCTGACTCACGCCAAAGAGCGGATGGAGTTTCGCCTGAGCCAGGTTATTGCTCAGCTCAAAACGGTGCTGGAAACTGATACCGGTAGCTGGGACCATACCTTTGTCACGCTTCCGGAGTTTTTCTGGAACACCCGCTGGAGTAATGTGCGCACTGAAGATGACCTCATGCAACTCGGCGACTTCTACATGGGCAATGTCAGCGAATACGTTAACAGGCTGATTGATGCCTTCCCTGCCCGTTCCGGGGATCCCTCTTCTGCCATCACCTTTCTGGCGGGAACCTGTGCCATCCTGTACCGCGACGATGAGGAGAGTGAGAAAACACCCTGCCACGACGCCGTTTTTCACGCTGTCAATTGGCTGCTGTGCGGGCAGAATACCCGTAGCGATAGATCCCTGACGATGTGGCCAAAACGCTACGTTTCCACTATTGATTTCTTTCCTCAGGTGAACGGTCACGCGATCCCCGGCCATATTTCAGCCCAATTGCCAAATGGTCAGATCATTCATATCGGCGCCAGCAGTGAAGTGTCGGCAGAATCAGTGCATGGGATCGTCATCACCGATTACTTCACCAATACATATGCTGGCGATAAGCCGTTTAGCATTGATATCTGCCTGGATTATTTTACGCAGAAGGGTGTACGCCCTGCGGGTTGGGAGCAGCGGATAGCGGAGCTGCGGAGCAAAAAAAGCGACATTGATTTCCTGATAGCCTGCGGAATGCCGGCTGGCGACCCGCCGCAAAACCCAGGTGGCGTGCAATTCCTTGTACGCAACGACGGTATGCCAGGGGCTTCCCAGTGCCAGGCGTGGAAATTCAGCGCCGCGGGAGCGTCGCCAGTTGCAGCAACCAACCCCACCGCTAATTTTGTACAATTTTTGCTATAGAGTGAAACCGGCCAATTCCCTCCGACACACTTCGGAGGGAATTTCATTTATTTCTGTTTCATAAAGTCGCGGTACGCATTTACCACCTGAAGGAAATCCTCTACGCCGCACATCGACAGGCTCTCTTCGTCGTAGTAGCTCATCCCCTCTTCCATCTCGTCACCTGAAAACTCGAGCTGGTTGGCGCGCACCATCACCTCTTCGCCATCCATCCACAGGGTGTATTCATGCCCGGCGCGCTGCCAGGAACGCTCACTGCCTTTTACCGTCTTCGCCGCCTCTTCCACTTCATCAAGAAGTGCGAGATTCTCCTTCACCTCTTCGTTAAACCAGTGTCCAACGGCTTCGTGGCCCATCGACATACGCACTTTCACCACTCCGGTGATGTCGCGCAGAAATTCGTAATCCATAGTGTTTTCCTCTGCAAAGCCATTA
>Ga0157371_10005709_pt1 | contig 10433 bp, 11 predicted proteins | sample C45metaG_FD_113462 | JGI IMG/M metagenome (GOLD analysis project Ga0157371, IMG submission 113462) | Corn rhizosphere microbial communities from Kellogg Biological Station, Michigan, USA - C4-5 metaG | ecosystem: Host-associated > Plants > Roots > Rhizosphere > Soil | place: USA: Michigan...
AACAATGCTGCCAAGGGTCCCCCTCCCCGCCATGCAGGGGAGGATCGCCGTTTCGGATGACGCCTCGAACCTGATCCTTTAGGCTAGCGGTCGTTACGGAGCCTCTCCTCATGACTGATCTCGACGCCTATATCGCCGGCCTACCCAAGGCCGAACTGCATCTGCATATCGAGGGCAGTCTTGAGCCCGAGCTGATGTTCGAACTGGCGCAGCGCAATGGCGTGTCCATTCCCTACGACAGCGTCGAGGCGGTGCGGGCGGCCTATGATTTCTCGAACCTGCAGGACTTCCTCGACATCTATTACGCGGGGGCCGCCGTCCTGCTGAGGCGGCAGGATTTCGAGGATCTGGCCTTCGCCTATTTCCAGCGGGCGGCGGCGGACAATGTGCGCCACGCCGAAATCTTCTTCGATCCTCAGACCCACACCGACCGGGGCGTGCCGTTCGGCGTGGTGGTCGAGGGGCTGATCGCGGGCATGGACCGGGCCAAGGCGGAGCTGGGCGTCTCCAGCGGCCTGATCCTCAGCTTCCTGCGCCACCTGACCGAGGAGGAAGCCTTCGCGACGCTGGAGGCGGCCAAACCCTATCTGCATCATTTCATCGGCGTGGGGCTGGATTCGTCGGAGGTCGGCCATCCGCCGTCCAAGTTCCAGCGCGTCTTCGCCGCTGCCCGCGACCTGGGTTTGAAACTGTGCGCCCACGCCGGCGAGGAAGGCCCGCCCGCCTATGTGCACGAGGCGCTGGACCTGCTGAACATCGACCGGATGGACCACGGCAATCGCTCGATGGAGGACGAGGCCCTGGTCGAGCGGCTGGCTCGCGAGCAGATGACCCTGACGGTCTGCCCCCTGTCGAACCTGAAACTGTGCGTCGTCGATGACCTGAAGGACCACCCCGTGCCCGAGATGCTGCGCCGGGGCCTGCACGTCACCCTGAACTCGGACGACCCGTCCTATTTCGGCGGTTATGTGAACGACAACTACAGCCGGCTGGCTGAGGCCGTCGGCCTGACGCGCGATCAGGTGACGCAACTGGCGAAGAACAGTTTCGAGGGGTCGTTCCTAGGCGAGGCGGAGAAGGCGAGGTTCCTGGCGGAGGTGGAGGCCTACGCGAAGAGGGGGTGACGCCTCTTTTTTCGTCATTTTCCGGCAAGCCGCCTCTTCGCGGCGCAGACCGGGGGGCCCCCACGGCGCCGAAGGCGATGTTTCAGCCACGCGATGTTGGATAGCCCGTCCGCGACAGGTTCGCGCTCACGCGCGCCGCTGGGTCCCCCGGTCTCGCTCCGCTCGCCGGAGGATGACGAAAGGAAGACGCAGGGTCAGCCGAGGAGGGTTTCAGCCCCCACCTCCGCCACGCCCAGCGCCCGGAAACCGTGCCGGGCCGCCGCCTCGGTCTGCGGGCCGATGGCGCGGCTGGCGTCGGAGATGACCACGGCCTCGAACCCTTCGCGCGCCGCGTCTTCGGCGGTGAAGCGGACGCAATAGTCGAACGCCAGGCCCGCCAGGAAGACGCGGGTCACGCCCAGGTCGCGCAGCAGACCGGCGAGCCCCGTCGGGGTGCGATGGTCGTTCTCGAAAAAGCCGGAGTAGCTGTCCACCGCCGGATTGTAGCCCTTCGGATCACGGCCAGGGCCTTTTGCACCGTCGGAGCGACATCGGGATGGAAGTCCGCGCCGGGCGAGCCCTGGATACAGTGGTCGGGCCACAGCATCTGGCGGCCGTAGGCGACCTCGATCTCGCTGAAGGGGTCTGCGCCGGGGTGGTTGGAAGCGAACGAAATCTGGTCCGGCGTGTGCCAGTCCTGGGTCACGACTATGCGGTCGAACCGATCCGCCAGCCGGTTGATCAGCGGCATGATCCCCGCCCCGCCCGCGACCGCCAGACGGCCGCCCTCGCAGAAGTCGTTCTGCGGGTCGATGACCAGAAGCGCGTCTGTCTCCGCGATCTGCATCACACGCCTGCGTAGGCGTCGATCTCGTTGGCCGAGCCAAGGGCGACGGGGATGCGCTGGTGCAGGTGCTCGGGCTGCACGTCCAGAATGGCCTGGCGTCCGTCCGTCGTCGCCTTGCCGCCGGCCTGCTCGACCAGGAAGGCCATCGGATTGCCCTCGTACATCAGGCGCAGCTTGCCCGGCTTGTTCGGCTCACGCCTGTCCCATGGGTACAGGAATATCCCCCCGCGCATCAGGATGCGGTGGACGTCGGCGACCATGGCGGCGACCCAGCGCATGTTGAAGTTCTTGCCGCGCGGGCCTTCGTCGCCCTTCAGCAGGTCGCCGACATAGGTCTGAACCGGTTCGGACCAGTGGCGCAGGTTCGACATGTTGATGGCGAACTCCTTGGTGTCCGGCGAAATGGCGATGTCGTCGTGGGTCAGGATCCAGTCGCCGTCGTTCGACAGGGTGAAGCCCTTCACCCCGGCGCCGGTGGTCAGGACCAGCATGGTTTGAGGACCGTACAGGGCATAGAGGGCCGCGACCTGGTTGCGGCCCGGCTGCATGAAGTCGGCCTCGGTCGGCAAGGCGTCGCGGACTTCAGCACCGAGACGATGGTCCCGACCATGGCGTTGATGTCGATGTTGGACGAGCCGTCCAGCGGGTCGAACAGGACCAGATAGTCGCCAGTGGCATGGGCCGCTGGCTGGACCTCGTCCATTTCCTCCGACGCGACGCCGGCGACGGCGGAACAGGCCAGCAAGGCCTCGGTCAGCATGTCGTTGGTCATGACGTCGAGCTTCTTCTGCTCCTCGTCCTGGACATTGATCTGGCCCGAGGCGCCCAGCGCTCCGGCCAGGGCGCCGCCCGCCACCACATCGCTGATCCGGGCGCAGGTCGCGGCGACCACGGTCAGCACCGTCTTCAGCCCCTCGGGCGCGTCCAGGGCGGCGATATGGGCGTCGAGGCGGGTGCGGGTCATGCGGTCGATCCGGTTCTGAACGTTGTGCCGTTCTTGGCGGGCGAGACGCGCCACGGCAAGAAAAACCCTCTCCGCTGGGAGAGGGTTTGAGCGCCCGAGAGCGCAGCGATCGGTCTTGCGTGAAAGAGTGAGGGTCGGCTGATGCGAACTGGCCCGCCTACCGACCCTCATCCGGCCCTTCGGGCCACCTTCTCCCACAGAGAGAAGGAAAGAGCCGTCGTCGTCAGATCGGCAGGATGGCCGTGCCGAACGCGCGCTTCAGCTCGTGGGCGGCGAAGGTCTGGGCCGCCGCCGCGTCCGGTACGACCATCGCCATGCCGAAGAACTCGTGCGTCGAGCCGTGGAAGGTCTTGTGCCGCACATCCACGCCCGCCTGCTCCAGCTTCTCGGCCAGCAACTCGCCTTCGGTGCGCAGCGGATCGATCTCGGCGCAGATCACGGTCGAGGACGGCAGGCCGGACAGGTCGGCGTTCTCCACGATATTGATGCGCGGGTCCTGGGCGTCGGCTTCGTTTTCGAAGATGTGCTTCACGAACCACTTCATCATCGGCTTGTTCAGCGGCTTGGCGTCGGCGTTCTCGACGTAGGATTCATTGTCCATGTCCACCCCGGCGACCGGATAGACCAGCACCTGGTGTTTGGGTGCCGGCAGGCCGGCGTCACGCGCCATCATCGACACGCCGATGGCCAGGTTGCCGCCCGCGCTCTCGCCCATCACGGCCACCTTCTGCGGATCGCCGTTGAAGCTCTGGGCGTTGTCCAGCACCCAGCGATAGGCGGCCAGGGCGTCGTCGTGGGCGGCCGGGAAACGATGTTCCGGCGCCTGGCGATAATGGACCGAGACGACGATGACGTCGGCCATCTTGGACACGCCGCGCGGGCCGCCGTCATAGACGTCCAGATCCGCGATCACGAAGCCGCCGCCGTGGAAATAGACGACGACCGGATGCAGCTTGTCCTCGGAATGGTCATGCGGCTTGTAAATGCGGGCCTGGATCGGGCCGGCGGCGCCGGGGATGGTGATGTCCGTGGTCTTGACGCCCATATCGTCCGACTTGGGCTCCTTGCCGGCCTTGCGAAGCAGCGAATGGACGGCGTCGGTCGGGGTGGGTTGCTGGCGGGCCTCGGCGGGCGACAGGGTCTCGATCGGCTTGCCGCCGAGAGACGCCAGTTCGTCCAGCACATTCTGCATCGGGCCGTCGGGCTTGGCGGGGGTGTCGCGCGGCTTGTCATTGTCGCCGAACAGCTTGTCTATAACCGACATTCTTGAATTCCTGGGTTTCGAGTGGGGGCTCGGGACGACAACCCGCCCCATGCATCCTTGTTCCCCGGCCGCTTGACTTGGCGCCAGAGTCGATGGCTTAGGTCACGGGCTCTCGCGGGAGAGATCGGGGTCTGGAAACGGGGCCCGACGCCGAAGGCGCAACCGCCCCGGAAACGCTCAGGCAAACGGACCGCGAAGCACACGGACGCTGGAAAGTCGCTCATTCGGGCGCGCCGACGGAGCAAGGCGACATGATTTGGTCGCCGGAATCTCTCAGGCTTCAGGACAGCGGGGGCGCGAGGACGGCGGAGCTCCGCCACAACACGCGACCGTGAAAGCCTGAACCATGACCGACCAGACCCTGAAGACCACGCCCCTGAACGCCGCGCACCGCGCGCTGGGGGCCCGCATGGTGGGCTTCGGCGGCTATGACATGCCGGTCCAGTATGAGGGCGTCCTGGCCGAACATCGCTGGACCCGCGAACACGCGGGCCTGTTCGACGTGTCGCACATGGGCCAGTGCAAGATCACCGGCGCCGACGCGACCGCCCAGTTCGAGCGTTTCGTGCCCGGTGACTATGAAATCCTGAAGGCGGGCAAGCAGAAGTATTCGCTGCTGCTGAACAAGGACGGCGGGATCATCGACGACCTGATGGCCGGCCGCCCGGATCACGACGGCCTGTTCGTCGTCGTCAACGCCGGCAACAAGGACGAGGACTTCGCCTTCTGGGAGGCGAACCTTCAAGGCGACGCCAAACTGACGGTGCTGGACCGCGCGCTGATCGCCATCCAGGGGCCGGAAGCCGCCGAGGTCATGGCCGCGCACGAGCCGATCCTGGCTGAAATGGGCTTCATGGAATGCGCCCGTCTGATGCTGTTCGGCGCCGACTGCTACGTCTCGCGCTCGGGCTACACCGGCGAAGACGGCTATGAGATTTCGGTCCCGGCGGACCAGGCTGAGCGCATCTGGAACACGATCCTGGAAGATGCTCGCGTCAAGCCGATCGGCCTGGGCGCGCGCGACAGCCTGCGTCTGGAAGCCGGCCTGCCGCTGCACGGCCATGACATCGATCCGACCACATCGCCGGTGGAAGGCGCCCTGACCTTCGCCCTGTCCAAGTCGAGGAAGGAACGCGCCGATTTCGCCGGCGCCGACCGCATCCTGAAGGAACTGTCCGACGGCCCCGCTCGCGTTCGCGTGGGCCTGATCGTCAAGGAAGGCGCCCCGGCCCGTGAAGGCGCCGAGATCGCCGACGCCGACGGCAATGTGATCGGCAGGGTCACCTCCGGCGGCCCGTCGCCGACCTTGGGCAAGAACATCGCCATGGGCTACGTCCCGCCGGCCCATGCCGCCCTGGGCACGGAGCTGAAGGTCATCGTGCGCGGCAAGACCGCCGCTGCCGAAGTCGTCGCCATGCCCTTCGTGGCCCAACGCTATTACCGCAAACCCAAAGCCTGAGAGATCAGACCATGAAGTTCACCAAGGATCACGAGTGGGTCAGCCTGGACGGCGACATCGCCACCGTCGGCATCTCCAAACACGCCGCCGACGCCCTGGGCGACGTGGTGTTCGTCGAAGTGCCCGAGGTCGGCAAGACCGTCTCGAAGGGCGACAGCTTCGCCGTGGTCGAGAGCGTCAAGGCGGCGTCGGACGTCTACGCCCCCGTCTCGGGCGAAGTGGTCGAGGCCAACGACGCCCTGTCGACCGCCCCGGAAACCGTCAACTCAGGCGCAGAGGCCGATGGCTGGTTCGCCAAGATCAAGGTTTCGGACGCCTCTCAGCTGGACGCCCTGATGGACCAGGCCGCCTACGACGCCTTCCTCGCCACCCTCTAAGCCCCATCGGACCCGCTGATTAGTCAGCGGGTCTTCGGCCTTTCATGGCCCAGGACAAGACCATGCGTTACCTCCCCCTGACGCCCGACGACCGCACGGCGATGCTCGCCGCCATCGGCGCCAAATCCATCGACGATCTGTTCGTCGACGTGCCCCAGGCCGCCCGTCTGGACGGCCCCGTCGATCTGCCGCGCGTCGCAGGCGAGTTGGAGGTCGAGCGCGCCCTGTCCGCCATGGCGGCCAAGAACGCCACGGCCGGCGCCGTGCCCTTCTTCTGCGGCGCAGGGGCCTACAAGCACCACGTCCCCGCGACCGTGGACCATGTGATCCAGCGCTCGGAGTTCCTGACCAGCTACACCCCCTATCAGCCGGAAATCGCGCAAGGGACGCTGCAGTACCTGTATGAGTTCCAGACCCAGGTCGCGAACCTGACCGGCATGCCTGTCGCCAACGCCAGCCTGTATGACGGTTCGACCGCCATGGCCGAGGGCGTGCTGATGGCGACCCGCGTGACGCGCCGCAACAAGGCGGTGATCTCGGGCGGCGTTCACCCCCACTACATCAAGGCGACCGAGACCGTCGTCCACGCCGTCGGCGTCGAGACCCTGGCCCTGTCCGCCGCTGTCGACGCCGAAGCCGCCGTCATCGACCAGATCGGTCCCGACACCGCCTGCGTCGTCGTTCAGACCCCGAACGTCTTCGGCACGGCGACCGACGTCACCAAGATCGCCGAGGCCGCCCATGCCGCCGGCGCCCTGCTGATCGTGGTGGTGACGGAGGCCGTGTCCATGGGCCTGCTGAAATCGCCCGGCGAGATGGGCGCCGACATCGTCGCGGCCGAGGGCCAGTCGATCGGCAACGCCCTGAACTTCGGCGGCCCCTATGTCGGCCTGTTCGCCACGCGCGAGAAGCTGATCCGTCAGATGCCCGGCCGTCTGACCGGCGAGACCGTGGACGCCGACGGCGAGCGCGGCTTCGTCCTGACCCTGTCGACCCGCGAGCAACACATCCGCCGCGACAAGGCGACGTCGAACATCTGCACCAACTCGGGCCTCTGCACCCTGGCGTTCACCATCCACATGAGCCTGCTGGGCGAGACGGGCCTGCGCAAACTGGCCCTGCTGAACCACGAAAAGGCCGTCGCGACGCGCGACGCCCTGGCCGCCATTCCGGGCGTCGAAATCCTGACCGACCGCTTCTTCAACGAGTTCGCGGTGCGCCTGCCCAAGAACGCGGCCGAAGTCGTGGACACCCTTGCCGGCCATCACATTCTGGCGGGCGTGCCCTACAGCCGTTTGGCGCCGGAAGCCGGTATGGACGACGTCCTGCTGGTCGCCGCGACCGAAACCACCCTGGATCATGACATCAAGTTCCTGGCGGCCGTGCTCGCCAAGGTGCTGGCGGCCTGAGCGGAGACAAGACCATGAGCACCATGAATACCGTCGGCCGCCCGACCGCCCCGAACCAGGTCCAAACCAAACCCGCCACCCTGACCGGCGGCCGGGGCCTGTTGCAGGACGAAGCCCTGATCTTCGAGGGCGAAGGCTGGGGCAAGACCGGTGTCGATCTGCCGGAACCGAAGACGAACGGCTCCGACCTGGGCGACCTGGTCCGCAAGGATCCGATCGGTCTGCCCGGCCTGTCGGAGCCCGAGGCCATGCGCCACTATGTGCGTCTGTCGCAGAAGAACCACGCCATCGACCTGGCCATCTATCCGCTGGGGTCGTGCACGATGAAGCACAACCCGCGCCTGAACGAGAAGATGGCGCGCCTGCCGGGCTTCTCGGACATCCACCCCCTGCAGCCGATCTCGACGGTTCAGGGCGCGCTGGAGCTGATGGATACGCTGGCCCACTGGCTGAAGACCCTGACCGGCATGCCCGCCGTGGCCCTGTCGCCCAAGGCCGGCGCGCACGGCGAACTGTGCGGCCTGATGGCGATCCGCGCCGCCCACGAGGCTTCGGGCCAGCATGAGAAGCGCCGCAAGGTTCTGGTGCCCACCAGCGCCCACGGCACCAACCCGGCCACGGCCGCCTTCGTCGGCTATTCGGTGGTGGAAGTCGCCCAGACCGAGGACGGCCGCGTGGATGTCGCCGATCTAGCCGCCAAGCTGGGCGACGACGTCGCCGCCATCATGGTGACCAACCCCAACACCTGCGGCCTGTTCGAGCGTGACATCCTGGAGATCAGCCGCCTGACGCACGCGGCGGGCGCCTATTTCTACTGCGACGGCGCCAACTTCAACGCCATCGTCGGCCGGGTTCGTCCCGGCGACCTGGGCGTGGACGCCATGCACATCAACCTGCACAAGACCTTCTCGACGCCGCACGGCGGCGGCGGTCCGGGCGCGGGTCCGGTGGTGCTGTCCGAGGCCCTGGCACCCTTCGCCCCCGCCCCCTGGGTCGTACATGACGACGGCGGCTATCGCCTGGTCGAGCGCGAGGAAGACGAGGCCGCGCAAGCCTTCGGCCGTCTGTGCGCCTTCCAGGGCCAGATGGGCATGTATGTCCGCGCCCTGTCCTACATGATGTCCCACGGCGCCGACGGCCTACGTCAGGTCGCCGAGGATGCGGTGCTGAACGCCAACTACATCAAGGCCCGCCTGTCGGACCTGATGAGCGCGGCCTTCCCCGACGGCCCCTGCATGCACGAGGCCCTCTTCGACGACGAATGGCTGAAGGGCACGGACATCACCACGCTCGACTTCGCCAAGGCGATGATCGACGAGGGCTTCCACCCGATGACCATGTATTTCCCGCTGGTCGTCCACGGCGCCATGCTGATCGAGCCGACGGAAACCGAGTCCAAGGCCGAACTGGACCGCTTCATCGAGGCCATGCGCCTGCTGGCCCAGGCCGCGAAAGCGGGCGACGTGGACCGCTTCAAGGGCGCGCCCTTCCACGCCCCGATGCGTCGCCTGGACGAAACCCGCGCCGCCCGCTCGCCGGTTCTGCGTTGGTCGGCGCCGGAAGGGTCGAACCAGGCGGCGTAAGGCCAAAGACCATTGAGCCCGTCATCCTAGGGCCTGCCCTTAGGATGACGGCGGATAGGAAGAATGAGGGGCTTTCGTAGCCCCAGACCTCTACCGCACCGCCTGTCTCAACGCCGCGAATGCCGCGCGGGCGAATGTCTCGGGCGGCGCGTCGGGATGGGCCAGCCAGGCGTCCAGGGACAGCTTCATGATGCTGACCGCCGTCCCGGCGACGACGCGGCAGGCCATGTCATCGGACGTCAGGCCCTTGCGCTCCGCCAGGGCCTCGGCCAGCAGCCGCTCGACCTGTTCGTATTTCGCCTGGTCGCCCGCCCGCAGCGAGGGTGTGCCATGGATCAGGACGGCCACCGCCTTGGCCTCTTCGGAGCGCGGTTGCCGGGCCAGATCGACCAGGGCGTTCTCCACCATGTCCAGCAGAGGTTCGTCCGCCGGACGGGCGGCGACAGCCTCCGCGACCATCCGGGGAAAACCCGCCTTGGCTGAAAAGACGATCTCCTCCTTGGAACCGAAATAGTTCAGCAGGGTTCGTCGCGACACATCCGCCGCCTGCGCCACGTCATCCAGGGTCGTCGCCTCGAACCCGTTGTCCAGAAACAGGCGCAGGCCCTCTGCCTGGATGCGGGCGTGCGTCTCCAGCCGCTTGCGCTCGCGCAGGCCTTGATCATTGGCGGCAATCTTTTCTTGCACTTCTTGCATATTTGCACCGGATGCAGATATGCAAGCCGGAACCCTTCGAGACGACATGTTTCAGCGACAGGATAGCGAAATGACGACCTGGACCACAGACGATATTCCCGACCAGAGCGGCAAACGGGCCATCGTCACCGGCGCGACCGGCGGTCTGGGCCTGGAAACCGCCCTGGCGCTGGCCGCAAAGGGCGCCGAGGTGGTGCTGGCGGCGCGCAATCCGACCAAGGGCGCCGAGGCCGAGCAGCTGATCCGCACAAGATATCCCCGCGCCAAGGTGCGGTTCGACCTCGTGGACCTGGGCGACCTGTCCTCCATCACCGCCTTCGCCGAGCGCCAGCTTGAGTTCGGACGGCCCATCGACATCCTGATCAACAACGCGGGCGTCATGGCCCTGCCGAAACGGCAAACCACGGCCGACGGCTTCGAGATGCAGTTCGGCACCAACTATCTGTCGCATTTCGCCCTGACCGGACGGCTGTTGCCCCTGCTGAGCGCAACCCAATCCAGGCGGGAGGGAGCGCGCGTCGTGCAACTGTCCAGCATCGCCCACAGGGGCGGGCGCATCCGCCTCGAGGACCTGAACTACGCCCGCGGCTATCGCCCCTTCCCGGTCTATCAGCAGTCCAAACTGGCCATGCTGATGTTCGCCATAGAACTGCAGCGCCGCAGCGACGCCCAGGACTGGGGCCTGACCAGCGTCGCGGCCCACCCCGGCGTCGCCCGCACCGACCTGGTCG
>Ga0157371_10005711_pt1 | contig 10430 bp, 13 predicted proteins | sample C45metaG_FD_113462 | JGI IMG/M metagenome (GOLD analysis project Ga0157371, IMG submission 113462) | Corn rhizosphere microbial communities from Kellogg Biological Station, Michigan, USA - C4-5 metaG | ecosystem: Host-associated > Plants > Roots > Rhizosphere > Soil | place: USA: Michigan...
AGACATTTGGTGATCATGGGAGTCCTTTGATCTGTACGTGAAGGCAAAACGAACGGCGGTCTATCCAGCCGCTTGTCGCATACAATGCCCGAAGCGCGCGACGCTGGAAATAGCCAGGCATGGCCGCTCTGTGGACGTGCGGATACGACTCCAGGATTGCCTTCCGGTTCTGCGCAAAGCCGTAAAGAACTGCTATCGTCCAAAGTTTGGAACCAGCGTCACGACTCCGCGGATAGATCTCGACATGAAGAAATGGATGCTCCCGTTGCTATGTGTTTCCCTCGCCGGCTGCTCCCTGGGCGGTCATCACGAGGTAGCGGAAACGCAGCCGCTCAGCGCGGAACAGACCACCCTGCTGCGCCAGAACGACCTGTTGCAGGCCAAGCTGCTGATATTGGGGGGCAGCGAGGAACAGCTCAAGCTCGCGGATGCCCTGCTGTTGCGCAATGGCGGGACCAGCGCCGATGGCGAGGTGGAATTCTATCGGGCGGTGATCGCCATCAAGCAGGGTCCACAAACCGATGATGTCCTGGAGCTGCTCAACGCCTCCGCCGACCATCGCTATCCGCTGGCCTATGCCCTGCTCTATCGCCTGTACACCGACCCCTTCCTGGTGGCCGAGGCGGACCCCATCCAGGCGCAGACCTACAAGAGCGCCTACAGCGAGCTCCCGGTAGCCAAAAGCGGCTATCCCTCCTTCGACAAGGCCGTGGAAGTCACCCGCCAGTTGGCGCCCTGAGTCCACCTCTCTAGCCGGCCGCTTTGCGGCCGTTCACAGTCTGGCACTGGCGAATGAGCAGCCGTTGACCTTTCCTTCATGTGAATGATGTCAATTGGCCGCATTTCGGTAGCATTGAGCTTCCCTCGTCCGCCGCCCAGAGCCATTCCCATGTCCACGCTCGGCAAGCTGTCACCCGATATCGTGGCCGTCCGTACGGTGACGCAACGGCTCGTCCTGCTGCTGATCGGGTTCTTCGCGCTGGCCATCCTGCTGACGCGGCTGCCCACCTTCATCAACGCCGCCAGCGGCGAGACCTGGCAGATCCGCGGTGGCCAGATCCCGCTGATGCAGTATCCCGCCATGCCGGAGCGCAGCGTGGTCGCCAACCGCCAGCTGATAGCCATGCTCAAGCCCGGCGACCGCATCCTGGTCCTGGACAGCATGCCCTTGCGGCCCTGGAAGAAGGTCATGCTGATCGGCGAGGACAGTCGCACCGGCTGGATTCGCGTCAATCCGGCCCTGGGGGCGATCCGGCTGGAGTAAGGTCAGGCCCGGAGCGCGAAGACGACAGCCGCATGACCCGGGTGTCGTACCGGCTGTACCAGCGCTCCCGCCCCAGCCGCTGCGCCTGGCGATGCTCCGGATGACGGCCCCAGGCCGCCGCCGAGGCCTGGTCGATCCAATACGACAGGGTAATGCCCAGGCCATCGGCGCCCCGTACCGAGTCCACCCCGAGAAACCCCGGTTGTGCCTGCGCCAGTTCCAGCATGCGCGCGGCCATCCGCTCATAGTCCGGATCCGCGTTCGTCCGTTGCGAAATGAAGGCGATCACTATGCAGTCTTCAGGTAGCTCCAGTCGGCTCATGGCTGCACGCTCCGCGCCGCGATCACCGCCTCCAGCCAGGCGCGCACCGCCGTGGGCACTCGACCGACCAGAGCGTCGCGTTCCGGCTGGTAAAGGGTGCCGAAATGACAGGGCTGGGTGGCCAGCTCGAAGGCCACCGGCAGCTCTTCCTCGTCCCAGGCCAGGACACGCCAGCCAGCGGCGAGCAACGCCGGCAGGTACTCGGGGTTCACACCGAAGCGACAGTGATAGGCGGCCTGCGCTCGCCGGCTGCCCTCCGCGCCTACCAGGCGCGAATCAGGTTTCAGACGGAGTTCGTTGTGAAACTCGACGCGGGCACAACTCAGGGGTGTCAGGAGGGCCCGCGTGGTCAGGGGATCTTCCTCGGCATGGGCAGCATCCGCCCACCCCAGCACGGACTGGGCATACTCCAGCAGGGCGTACTGCAGACCGCCACAGGTGCCGAGAAAGGGAATCCGCTGTTCACGAGCGGCGCGAATGGTAGCCAGCACCCCTTCGCGATGGTGGTAGGGACTGCCCGGCACGCACCAGAGACCGTCGCAGTCGGCAAGGCCCCCATCGGCCGCCACGGTCGGCAGCCAGCGTGACCTGAGCGTGACGCCCAGCGCCGTTGCCGTCAGCGCCAGGGCCTGGGGAATGGCCTGATGGGCAAGGAGGGACGCATCCTGGTCACCCAGCAGCACGATCTCGTATGACGTCATGGCGGACACCTGCAATGAGGAAGGGTCCGACCGACTCTAGAAGCTCTGGGTCGCGTTTTTAATAGGCGTCACGGACAGCAGGCCTTGCGCCGCCGCCCTGCTGGTCACGTCCAGACAGCCAAGAGACGCCCGGTACCCTAGCTGTACCGGGTGGTGGGATACCACGCGCGATCAGGGTGCCGGATTGGGCTGGCTGACGTGGAGGGCTTCGATGGCGGCCAGGGTTTCCTGGTCCAGCACCAGTTCGCTGCTCGCCAGGTTACTTTCCAGCTGGGCGAGCGAGGTGGCGCCGATGATGTTGCTGGTCACGAAGGGCCGACCGGTGACGAAGGCCAGGGCCTTCTGCGCCGGATCCAGGCCACGTTCCCGCGCCAGCTCGACATAGGCCTGGGCCGCGCGCTGCGCCTGGGGATTGCTGTAACGCTGGAAGCGTTCGAACAGGGTCAATCGCGCCCCTTCCGGACGAGCGCCCTGCAGGTACTTGCCGGCCAGTACGCCAAAGGCCAGTGGCGAATAGGCGAGTAGGCCCACCTGCTCACGGATGGCCTGCTCGGCCAGCCCCACCTCGAAGCTGCGATTGAGCAGGTTGTAGGGATTCTGGATGGAGACCACCCGCGGCCAGCCGCGGGTCTCGCTCAGGTGCAGGAAGCGCTGCACGCCCCAGGGCGTTTCGTTGGACAGGCCCACATGGCGAACCTTGCCCGCGCGCACCAGGCCGTCGAGCGCCTCCAGGGTCTCTTCCAGCGGCGTGAAGGCCGCGTCGCTGTGCTCATAGCCCAGTTGGCCGAAATAGTTGGTACGGCGATCCGGCCAGTGCAATTGGTAGAGATCCAGGTAGTCGGTGTTGAGCCGCTTGAGACTGGCCTCCAGCGCCGCGGTGAGATTGGCCTTGGTGAAGGCCAGCCCACCCTCGCGGATATAATCCATGTCGCGCCCCGGACCGGCGGCCTTGCTCGCCAGCACCCAGTCGGCACGGTCGCCATGCTGGCGGAAGTAGTTGCCGATGATGGTCTCGGTACGGGTGTAGGTCTCGGCACGCGGCGGCACCGGATACATCTCCGCCGTGTCGATGAAGTTGACCCCGGCGGCCTTGGCGGCACGCAGCTGCTCGAAGGCCTCGGCCTCGGTGTTCTGCTCACCCCAGGTCATGGTGCCCAGCGCGATGGCGCTAACCTTGAGATCGGTACGACCCAGCGATCGAAAGTGCATCAGGAAGCTCTCTGTCGGTGCGGAATTCGTACAAGTTAGCAGGAGGCTGCCCGCTCTGCCCATCGCTTCGATGGGGCTTTTGATCCGGTCACGACCGCCGTGCCCTCGCCAGGCAGGCTGCGAATCCGTAGAATGTCGCCCCGCCTCAGCGCCCTGGGTTCCCTCACCCCAGGTAACCAAAAAAGGACTGTCCATGTCTGCCTTGCTTGCTTCTCCGCAGCGCGCCCTGATTGCCGCGCTCGTGGCCTTCCACATCCTCATCATCATCGCCAGCAACTACCTGGTGCAGTTGCCGCTGCAGCTGTTCGGCTGGCACACCACCTGGGGTGCCTTCAGCTTTCCCTTCATCTTCCTGGCCACCGACCTCACCGTCCGGGTGATGGGCAAGGCGCCTGCCCGCCAGGTCATCGCTCGGGTGATGATTCCGGCGCTGGTGGTTTCATATGGGGTGTCGGTGCTCTTCCAGGACGGTAGCTTCCAGGGCTGGACGGCGCTGCTCGCGGTCAACGTCTTCGTCCTGCGCATCTCCCTGGCGAGCTTCTGTGCCTATGTGCTCGGCCAGTTGCTCGACATCCAGGTGTTCGACCGCTTGCGGCGCTCGCGCCACTGGTGGCTGGCACCCACCGTCTCGACCCTGTTCGGCAATGCCCTGGACACCCTCGCCTTCTTTTCCACCGCCTTCTGGCGCAGCGACAATCCCTTCATGGCCAGCCACTGGCCGGAAATCGCCCTGGTCGACTACGGCGTCAAGCTGACGGTCAGCCTGCTGCTCTTCGTGCCGCTCTATGGCGTGCTGCTGCGCTCGCTGGTACCCCAGGCCTGGGCACGTCGTCCTGACCTCGCTTGAAGCCAGGATTGCTGGCGAGTGGGGCCTGGGCCTAGAGTGATGGCCTCTTCACTCCCCGGGTCCCCTCATGCTCACCACCGCCCTCGCCCGCTTTCCACGCCAGACGCTGCAGCCTTCGGCGACCCCGCTGGATTTCTTGCCGCGGCTGTCGGCGGAGCTGGGTCGTCCGGTCTATTGCAAGCGTGACGACACCACCAGCCTGGCCCTGGGCGGCAACAAGGTGCGCAAGCTGGAATACCTGGTGGCCGAAGCGCTGGCCGCCGGCGCCGACACCCTGGTGACCGCTGGCGCCATTCAATCCAACCACGTGCGCCAGACCGCCGCTGTCGCGGCGCAACAGGGCCTGGCCTGCGTCGCCCTGCTGGAAAATCCCATCGCCACCGCGGATCCCGGCTATCTGCACGGCGGCAATCGCCTGCTGCTGGAGCTGTTCGGTGCCGAGATCAGGTCCGTCGCGGCGCTCGATGATCCGGTCGTCCAGCTGGAAGCCGAAGCCGAGCGCCTGCGTCAGCAGGGGCGCCAGCCGCGGGTGATTCCCATCGGCGGCTCCAGCGCCTTGGGCGCCCTCGGCTATGTCCGCGCGGGTCTGGAACTCGACGCCCAGCTGGAGGCCCTGGACCTGCAACCCGCCGCTGTCATCCTCGCCTCCGGCAGCGCCGGCACCCAGGCCGGCCTGGACCTGGCTTTCCATCATCTGCGGCCAGAGCTCCCGGTAATCGGGATTACCGTCTCCCGCACCCACGCCGAGCAACTGCCCAAGGTCGCCCTGCTGCGGCAACAGCTGGCCGAGCTGCTGGGGATCGCCCCGCCCCAGGACCCACCGCAGCTGCGCGATGACTACTTCGGCCCCCGCTATGGCGAGCCCAATCCCAACACCCTGGCAGCCATTCGCCGCCTGGGCCGTCTCGAAGGCCTGGTGCTCGACCCGGTCTACACTGGCAAGGCCATGGCCGGCCTGTTGGACATGGCCGCCACCGGCGCCCTGCCACCCGGCCCCCTGGTATTCCTGCACACCGGCGGTGCGCCGGGCACCTTCGCCTATGGCGACTGGTTGGCGTGATCGGCTCCCCAGCCAACGGGGCGATGGCATAACGTCAGCAATTTTCGGACTTGGGATGTCAGATCAGACACCCCCATAGTGGCGCACCCTCATAACCACAAGGATCCCCTCCATGCGCAAACCTCTTCCCCAGCGTCTGCTCCGTAGCGCCGCCCTGCTGCTCGCCCTAGGCCTGGCCCATCAGGCCACCGCCCAGGCCGAAGACCTGCTGCAGACCGTCAAGCAGCGTGGCGAACTCATCGTCGGGCTGGAAGGCACCTATCCGCCCTTCAGCTTCCAGGACGAACAGGGCCAGCTGGCCGGTTTCGAGGTCGACTTCGCCAAGGCCCTGGCCAAGGAACTGGGCGTCGACGCCAAGATCCAGCCCGGCAAGTGGGATGGCCTGCTGGCCGCTCTGGAATCCCGGCGCCTGGACGTGGTGATCAACCAGGTGACCATCAGCGACGAGCGCAAGAAGAAATACGACTTCTCCACCCCCTATACCGTCTCCGGCATCCAGGCGCTGGTGCGCAAGGATGACGTCGACCGCATCAAGACCGCCGCCGACCTCGCCGGCAAGAAGGTCGGCGTCGGCCTGGGTACCAACTACGAGCAGTGGCTGCGCCAGAACGTACCCAAGGCCGATGTACGCACCTACGAAGACGACCCGACCAAGTATCAGGACCTGCGCGTCGGCCGTATCGACGCCATCCTCGTCGATCGCCTGGCCGCCCTGGAGTTGCTGTCCAAGACCAAGGACCGTCTGGCACTGGCCGGCGAGCCCTTCAGCCGCCAGGAATCGGGCGTCGCCGAGCGCAAGGGTGATCCGGAATTCCATGCCGCCATCGACCAGGCCATCGCCAAGCTGCGCGCCGACGGCACCCTGGCGAAGATTTCCGAGAAGTGGTTCAAGGCCGACGTCACCCAATGAGCGACACGCTGCAGCTCCTGCTCACTTCGTTGCCCTTCCTGCTGAAGGGCGCGATCTGGACCGTGGTTCTTAGCCTCGGCGGCATGTTCTTCGGACTGCTGCTGGGCTTCGGCCTGGCTCTGATGCGCCGCTCCCAGAATCTGCCGCTGCGCGGTATCGCGCGGCTGTACATCTCGTTTTTCCGGGGCACACCGCTGCTGGTGCAGCTGTTCGTCATCTACTACGGCCTGCCTGAACTAGGCTTGCAGCTCGATCCGCTGCCAGCGGCGCTGATCGGCTTTTCGCTGAACATGGCCGCCTACACGGCGGAGATCATTCGCTCGGCCATCGGCGCCATCGACCGCGGCCAGTGGGAAGCCGCCGCCAGCATCGGCATGACGCCGTTGCAGACACTGAGGCGTGCCATCCTGCCCCAGGCGTTGCGCATCGCCCTGCCACCGCTGGGGAACAGCTTCATCTCCCTGGTCAAGGACACCTCGCTGGCGGCCACCATCCAGGTGCCGGAGTTGTTCCGCCAGGCTCAGCTGATCACGGCGCGGACCTTCGAGATCTTCAGTATGTACCTGGCCGCAGCGCTGCTCTACTGGGTGCTGGCCAGCCTGCTGTCCACCCTGCAGAACCGCCTGGAGCGGCACTATGGGCGCCATATCAACGAAAGAGGTCAGTCATGATCGAGGTGCAGGGGCTGTCCAAGTCCTTTCGGCAGCAGACCGTGCTCCAGGCCATCGATCTGGAGGTGGCCCAGGGCGAAGTGGTGGCCATCATTGGCCCCAGCGGCTCGGGCAAGACCACCCTGCTGCGCTGCCTGAACCTGCTGGAGACACCAGACGCCGGCAGCATCCGCCTGGGCGATCTGCGCATCGACGCCAGTCGGCCGCTCAAGGCCCAGCAAGGCACCATCCGCACGTTGCGCCAGCGCATGGGCTTCGTCTTCCAGAACTTCAATCTGTTTCCCCATCGCACCGCGCTGGAGAACGTGATCGAGGGGCCCATCATCGTCCAGGGCGAAGACCGCGCCAGTGCCCTCGCCCACGGCCGCGAACTCTTGTTCAAGGTAGGCTTGGCGGACAAGGCCGACAGCTATCCGGGGCAGTTATCCGGTGGCCAGCAGCAGCGGGTCGCCATCGCCCGGGCACTGGCCATGCGCCCCCAGGCCATCCTCTTCGACGAACCCACCTCGGCCCTGGATCCCGAACGGGTCGGCGAGGTGCTGGAGACGATCCGCGGGCTGGCCCAGGAGGGTCGTACCCTGCTCATCGTCACCCACGAAATGGCCTTCGCCCGCGACGTCGCCCACCGGGTGCTGTTCATGGATGGTGGCCATATCGTCGAACAGGGCCCGGCGGCCGAGCTGTTCAATCAGCCGCGCGAAGAACGAACCCGGCGCTTTCTCGCCAAGTTCGTTCGCGACAGCGCTGCCGATCACTCCTGAGCCAGACCGGCACAGCCTTGCAGGCTGGCCTGGCTGACGTTGCTGTTGGCCGGCACCCCGTGGGTCAGCCAGACGTTGCCGCCGATGGTCGAACCCTGGCCGATGGTGATGCGTCCGAGAATGGTCGCCCCGGCATAGATCACCACGTCATCCTCGACGATCGGATGGCGCGGATGCCCCTTCTTGAGATTGCCCTCGGCATCGGCCGGGAAGCGCTTGGCGCCCAGGGTCACCGCCTGATAGATGCGCACCCGATCACCGATGATGCAGGTCTCGCCGATCACCACGCCGGTACCATGATCGATAAAGAAGCCTTCGCCGATCTGCGCCCCCGGGTGGATGTCGATCCCAGTCGCCGAATGCGCCCGCTCGCTGACCATCCGCGCCAGCAACGGCAAGCCGCTGCGATAGAAGTGATGGGCGATGCGGTGATGGATCATGGCATGGATGCCGGGATAGCAGAGCAGCACCTCGTCCACGCTGCGCGCGGCCGGGTCGCCCTGATAGGCGGCGATCACATCGGTGTCCAGCAGGCGGCGCATATCGGGCAGCGCCAGGGCGAAGGCCTGCACCAGCCGGCGCGCCTCGTCGGTACGATTGACGCCGTTCTCGCCGCGCTGCTTGGCGAAGTAGTCGAGCTCCAGCTTCGCCTGGATCATCAAGGCATTGAGGGCACGCTCCAGCTCGAAACCGACATAGAAGTCCTCGCTCTCCTGGCGCAACTGATCCGGGCCGAGGCGTAGCGGAAAGAGCGCTCCGCTCAGGGATTCGATCACGCTGGCCATGACGCTGCGCGATGGCAGCTCGCGGCCGCTGAATTCGCGAAAACGCCCGTGGGTCTCGCGCCACTGGCTGCGCGCCTCATGCAGCTCGCCGACGATGCGCCCTAGTTGCCAGTCATTGCCACCCGTGGATGGCCCGTTAAGTTCGCTCATAAGTAATCTATCCAGTTGCCAGACTGACGAGGATAAAGTATCCGCTGATCCCTGACAGCCCACGTCGCGCCCGGCGCGGTAAGCTGTCACCCTTTGCCCACCAAGGAGCGCCCCCCATGATCGCCTCCCCGCTGGTCACCGCCGCCTGGCTGCAGGAGCAACTCGGTCGTCCGGATCTGCTGATCCTCGATGCCAGTCTCTATCTACCCAACGAACCCCAGGTCGCCGACGAGATCTATCGGCAGCAGCACATCCCCGGCGCCCTGCGTTTCGATATCGAACACTTCTCCGACCCGGACACGCCGCTACCGCACATGGTCCCCAGCGCGGGGCGTTTTGCCCGCCTGGCCGGCGAGCTGGGCGTCACGCCGGAAACCACCCTGGTGGTCTACGACCAGAAGGGTCTCTTCTCCGCGGCCCGGGCCTGGTGGCTGTTCCGCCTGTTCGGCCACGACCAGGTGATGGTGCTGGATGGGGGCTTGCCACTCTGGCGTGCGCAGGGCCTGCCGCTGGAAGCCGGCGAGAATCAACCCAGGCCGCAGTCGCCCTACCCCGTCATCTTCAACAGTCGTCTGCTCTGCGGCCTGGGTGACGTCCAGACCGCGCTCAGCCTGGGCCAGACCCAGGTCCTCGATGCACGCGGTGCCAAGCGCTTCACCGGCGAGGTCCCCGAGCCGCGTCCGGGCGTGGCATCCGGTCATATGCCCGGCAGCCAGAATCTGCCCTACGACAGCCTGCTGAGCGATTCCGGCACCCTGCTGCCACCCCAGGAACTGCGCCAGCGCTTCCAGGCCCTGGGCATCGATGGCCTGCATCCGGTGATTGCCAGCTGCGGCAGTGGCGTCACCGCCGCCGTCCTGTTGCTCGCCCTCAGTATCGCCGGCCTGCCGGATGGTCGCCTTTACGATGGCTCCTGGAGCGAATGGGGTCAGCATCCTGCCACGACAAAGGTGCTGGGCCCCGCCTGAGCGCGAGCTAAGGCATTGATATGACTCAATACCTGTAGTATCTGATAGAGACGTCCAATCGCCGACATCGCCTTTAACAATGAGGCGAATCGTCAAAATGCGATTAGTATGCGTCCTATCGATTTCAACCCTGACTTAAACCCATCGAGGAGTCATCAATGTCCCTGATCAACACCGAAGTGAAGCCTTTCACCGCGACCGCCTACCACAACGGCAAATTCGTCCAGGTGACCGAGGCCGATCTGAAGGGCAAGTGGTCCGCCATCGTCTTCTACCCGGCTGACTTCACCTTCGTGTGCCCCACCGAGCTGGAAGACCTTGCTGACCTGTACCCCGAGTTCCAGAAGCTGGGCGTCGAGATCTATGGCGTGTCCTGCGACACCCATTTCGCCCACAAGGCCTGGCACGATACCTCCGAAGCCATCAAGAAGGTCAACTACCCGCTGGTAGGCGATCCCACCGCTCGCCTGGCGCGCAACTTCGAAGTGCTGATCGAAGAAGAAGGCCTGGCCCTGCGTGGCACCTTCCTGATCAACCCGGAAGGCCAGATCAAGCTGTGCGAAATCCATGACAACGGCATCGGCCGTGACGCCAGCGAACTGCTGCGCAAGGTCCGCGCTGCCCAGTACGTCGCCAACCACCCGGGTGAAGTCTGCCCCGCCAAGTGGAAAGAAGGCGAAGCGACCCTGACCCCCTCGCTGGACCTGGTCGGCAAGATCTAACGCCCGCCTGATCTAGCCCGAGCGCCCGGGCGCCTTGCCCGCGCGCTCTTTTTTTGCCCA